>Ga0247609_10002191_pt1 | contig 21155 bp, 16 predicted proteins | sample 172DNAGHGlowgp2_FD_193487 | JGI IMG/M metagenome (GOLD analysis project Ga0247609, IMG submission 193487) | Sheep rumen microbial communities from Palmerston North, Manawatu-Wanganui, New Zealand - 1728 DNA GHGlow gp2 | ecosystem: Host-associated > Mammals > Digestive system > Stomach > Rumen ...
CCAGCGTCGCTGGACATGTAGCAGATGCGGGTGGTTCTGGGTTCCAGCTTCTCGATGGTTACACCCAACTGACCATTATAAATCAGACGGGCCCGCTCGTACAGGTTCTCGTGAAAGAGTGCAATATCCTCTAACCCCTTTGGCAATTCTCCCCTACATACAATCTTTACCGACTGTCCGTCGGCGCCCACAAATGCCATCAGTGTCTGGGGTAATTCGGCAGCACCCTGACGGATGGCCTCGGCCTCCTCACGCCCCGTCAGGTTGTTCACCTCCAGCAGCACCAGTCCTGTATAAGATAAGGTGACGCGCTGTTCGTCGCGCTTCTTCTGTTCCAGAGCGAACAAGATGCGGGGCAGTCCCTTCGTATATTCCTCGAAGCCCTCTAGTTCACCATCTACACTGCGTGTGCCGTCAAACAGTGGAAAGTGGTTGCGCAGGCGCTGAACCTGCTCGGCATATTCTCCCTGATGGATCTGTTCCGCCAGCTCTTCTATGGTCTTTAGGACGAGTGTGTCCTTACCCTTCGCTTTTTTTATTATCGTAATTTGTGTCATGTTGTTTCGTTTTAAGTTTCTGATAATGATTTGTTTACGCGTTATCTTGCGCTTCTGCTTGCAAAGGTAATAAATAAATCTGATACCACCAAATTTTTTCGCTCTCATGAAAGGCTAAAAATGGGTTTAGCCTACATAATACTGCTTAAATCGCTGATTATCAGCATTTTAATATATGTAGGCTTGCCTTTTGAGCCTACATGAAGGCTACATAAATTGGGTGTTTTATATCAGCTGTACCTGTCTTCGTATTAGCTGTTCCCGTTGCAGGGACAGTTGTTCTCGTCTCTGTATTAGCTGTATAATCGACAAATTCTCTAGATAATTTGTAAAATTCTCTAGAGAATTTAAGAAATTTTCTAGATAATTCTGCTCTGTATGCTTATGTAGGCTGTATGTAGGCTTAAGAGGCAAGCCTACATAGTCTAAATATCAGAAAATTAAAAGGTTAGGTGTGGTTATGTAGGCTAAACCCACTTTTTGCCTTCTTTGAGAGCAAAAAAATATTGATGGGATTAGTATTTCTCAAATGCCCAGTGCTGACCATCTTTGCTAAGCAATAATCGGTCACTGTCGAGGGCGTCGATGCGCAGGCGGATATTGGTGAAAGGCTTCATGCCAAAGTCGTCTTCAACGAAGGTGGTGTCCGACTTCTCGCCGTAGATGGACGAGCACTGCATGAACAGACTGTCACCCTCGTGCTGGAACTTGGCAAAGACTGCTTGGCCATTGTTCTTGCGGAACTGCGTGATGGTGCCTGAGAAACTGACATACATGTCGTCGTGTCCCTCCAGTCGCCACTGTCCCCACAGGTCGCCAGCATCTCTACCTTCCTGACAGGAAGAGAGGGAAGATGTCAGAAGGAAGATGTATGATGTGAGAAGTAGGAGGTGTTTAAAGTATCTTGCCATGATAGTTGATTTTAAAGTTAAACGTAGAGCAGTCGCCAAAGACGTTGCCCTTGTCAAAAGCATAGGCTGCTGACACCTGCCAAGGTCCTTTGGCATAGGTCCCTTGGAACATAGCATCGAAGGAGTGGCGCTTAGGATAGATGGGCTCGTTGTACGTGCCCATTCCCTCACGATAGGAACCTTTGACAAGATACGAGATACGGTCTGTCAACTCGCCGTTCACAGCCAGATGCCATGCCTTAATGCGGTTGTCGCGATACATGTTATAGCCGTCCGTATTATAAATAGGTGAGGTGATGAGCGGGGTACCTAGGGCCATGCCGTAGTGCGAATAACCTGTATAGTACAGGTGGTTGTAATAGTCGTCTCTGCCTACCACCAGGTCGGTTATCTGACTGCGGATAGGTTCCGGATAGTCACCACGGTCGTAATGCAGGGGGCCCGACTGGTTGGTGGTCTGGAAATACTCGATGACGGCACCACGCACCCATTGTCTGCCTGCTGCACGGTTTACGTACTCCACGCCCCACAGGCCGTCCCAGCCATTGCTCTTGCGCATGCCAGAGCCGTCCTCAAACGGGTCGTCCAGATAGACTTGCACCATGTGGTCGCGGTTGATATTCCAGCTGAGCTGAATGGTCATCGAACCCAGATGGTTGCCGAAGACCCAATCCTCCATAGCGTCGTTCTCATAGTAGTTGGCATCGCCAACGGGCAGGATGATGTCAAAGAAGTCCTTCAGACCGACAGATTTCTCCTTGGCAAACATGCTACCATCGCCCTTGCGCTCGTAGCTGTTGCCGCCAAATTGTGCCACATGCTCAATACCGGCAGTGACGTAAAAACACTTCTCTGGGTTGGTACGGAAGTAGAGGTGTTTCTGGTGGTACCACGCCCCTGTGGAATAGTAGCGGTTGACGTCACTATGGCTGTTATACATGTCCTCACGATACCGGCTGTCCAGGAATTTGCCATAGCCACCCTCGAAGTGAATCTGCAGCCAACCGTTGGTGTAGGGTACTGTCCAGAAATCGCGCGTTCCGATGCGCACCTGTGGAATGGGCTTGGCATTAGTACCTTTGGCAAAGGCACCCGACGACAATTGGGCATTGCGCAGGATGGCATCGTTCTCACGGGCACCTATCTCAAAGAAGAACTTGTCGTACTCCAAGCTGGCGTACAACTGTTGCAGATAAGCCTTATGGTCGGCATGCACAGAGGCAATGACGTCTGCACCACCTGTCAGCGTGAAGTACTTGGACAACGGGTGTGCGACCTCAACGGCTCCTCTTACATAGCCCGTGTTAGGTCTTGTCGACAACACGTGGTGACGATTGCTTACCAACTGGTAGGCAGTAAAGTCGCCTGTTCCCACGGCTACCTCTGTGGACAAGTCGTAGGTAACGGAAGTCTGAAGGCTGTCCTGTGCTGAGACACTCATACTTGCTAACAGGCAGGGTAATAGTAGGAATACACGCCCTGATACGATGCTGACAAAGGTCTTGAACAAGATGGTGAAGTCCATCCACAGTGAGCGATGCTCCAGATAATAAAGGTCCATCTCCAAGCGCTTCAGCATTTTCTCCATGGTGTCGGTATATCCGTTATATAAGGTGGCATAACTGGTGACACCTGGTCTGATTTGGTAGAGCTCCGGATATCTTGGATTGTGAAGCATAATCTGGTCAATATAGTATTGGCGTTCAGGACGATAGCCCACAAACGACATGTCGCCTATCAGCACGTTCCACAGCTGGGGAAGTTCGTCTAGATGGTGTGCTCGCATAAAACGGCCAATCTTTGTAAGACGTGGGTCGTTCTCCTGTTGCAATAGTTCCTCGCCTTCTTTTTCTGCGTCGATCACCATGCTGCGGAACTTATAGATAAAGAACGGGCGACCGCCCTTGCCGATGCGCTCTTGCTTGTAGAATGCCGGACCGCCACCAATCTTGATGGCGAGGTAGATTAGCAATATCAGGGGTGAGAAGATAACCAGGCAAATAGCTGCTATACAGATGTCGAAGAGTCGTTTCATGATAAGCTTTTGTATTATACGGCTCCTTCATGGTTGAGCACAGCTGTTATCGTTTTAAAGATGCAAATCACGTCCAGCTTAAATGATATATTCCGAATATAATAGTATTCTAACTCTAAGCGTTGTTCGTAATCCACATCTGATCTGCCATGACTTCCCCACCATCCTGTGATACCGGGCTTCTCCTTCCAGTAGAGTTTGGAACCTCCATGTTCCTCCAGTTCGCCTTCCACCAAAGGTCTTGGGCCAACGATAGACATATCACCCTTGAGGACATTCAACAGTTGGGGTAGCTCGTCCAAGGATGACTTTCTCAGGAAAGCACCTATAGTTGTGATACGTGGGTCTTTCTCTATCTTCTGGTTTTCAGCCCATTCTTTTCTGTAACGTTCGTCTTTCAGCAATTCCTCCAGCAGTTCTTCGGCATTGTGAACCATAGAACGGAACTTGTACATCATAAACGGCTTACCTTCCTTGCCGATGCGTGTATGCTTGAAGAATATGCTTTTCTTATCCCCTTTGCATAGAAAACTGATTTTTACCAGTATGCAGATGGGTATGAGAATGACAAGTCCAAATAGGGACAATATTATATCGAGTAGTCTTTTGATATATCTGTACATGCTATTGCAACGAATTATACTCCTTGTATTTCTGTTCTACAAAGTCCTTGATTTCTTTTTTGAAGCGTTCTTCCGAGAACTTTTCGGCCCATTCTCGACAATCAATTGGAGAGAATGGCTGTACCCCTAAGCTCTCGAAACGATTCACGGCGCCTATGATAGCCTCTACGGTTTGCTCTTTAAAGAAGAGGCCAGTCTTGCCTTCGCAGACTGTTTCCAGAGAACCGCCGTGTCCGTATGCGATGACCGGTGTTCCGCAACTCTCAGCTTCTATGGGAATCATTCCGAAATCCTCGTCTGCGGCAAAAACAAAAGCTTTTGCATGCTGCATTTTCTCCTTGAGGGTGTCAAATGGCTGGTATCCCATTACCGTAATATTTCCCTTTGCCAGTTTGCGATATGCTTGTAAATCGGGTCCGCCGCCTATGACGACCAGTTTCTTGTCTGGCATCTGGTTGAAAGCCTCGATGACCAAGCCAATCTTCTTATAAGGTACCAATCGGCTGCTTGTCAGGTAATAGTCCTGCTTGTCCTCGCAAAGTTCGAAGTGAGAGATGTCTATATTGGGGTGAATCGTAGTAGATTCTCTTCTGTATGTCTCCTTGATTCTTCTCCCTACATTGTTGGAGTTGCTGATGAAATAATCCACCCTGAAACTACTCAGCAGATCCCATTGTCTGATACGATGCAACAAATATCTGGCCATCCAGCTTTTGACACCCTTCACTAGACCAGATTCTTCCAGATACTCATTATACATATCCCAGCCATACCGAAGGGGAGAGTGACAATAACAAATATGTAGTTGATAGGCTTTCTTTAGAATACCCTTTGCCACACAGTGTGATGAAGAGATAATGACATCATAACCTCTTAAATCAAATTGTTCTATAGCAAAAGGAAATAACGGAAGGTAGGCTCTGTGCTTATTCTTGCTGAAAGGCATCTTCTGAATAAACGAAGTGTGCACTCTATTCCATGGTATTCCCAGCTCATCGCATATCTCTTTCTTTGCCACTAAGGTATATATATCTGCATCGGGAAAGACATCAAAGATTGCTTTGGCAACCTTATCAGCCCCTCCGACAGTTACAAGCCAATCTTGTATAATCGCTACCTTCATATAATTGATAACGACACACTATCTGTTTTATTATATAAAAACAGGTAAAAAACTAATAAACTAATAAATGATGTTGTCGATGACCTTGGACAGTGCTTGGCAGGAATCTTGTTCAATGAGGATGGCCTGTTTGCACCCGGCATTTTTGCCAGCTTCTACATCTCTTTCACTGTCGCCAATCATATAAGACTGCGATAAATCGATGTTCCAGTCCTTGGCAGCTTGCAACAGAAGTCCGGGCTTGGGTTTGCGACAAGCACAGTCAATCTTGTATTCCGGACGTTCTCCCTCAAATCCCTTATCGGGATGGTGAGGGCAGTAGTAGATGGCATCAACAAAAACTCCTTCTTTGCCAAGCAACGTCTCCATCTTATCATGGATGACTTGAAGTTCTTCAAAAGTACATTCACCACGTGCTATGACAGGCTGGTTGCTGACAACGATGCAGAGATAGCCGGACTTGTTGATCTTTCGGATGGCTTCTGCAACTCCTGGCAGTAGTTCGAAATCTTCTGGGGTGGTCAGGAAACCAACATATCTGTTGATGGTACCATCTCTGTCAAGGAAAATGGCCTTTTGCTTCTGCGATAGGTTCCTGGCCTTTACCTTTCCGCTGATGATGTCCTTTTCTGTCTCATAATATCTATCGGGAGTTCCCATGTCCTTGATATACTCCGAAGTGTCGTAGGTAAAGATTTTCCCTGATGGGATGTTTGGCTTTAATACGTCACGGTCCAGATCTATCTTGTCTGGCGTCTCAGGATGTCGTGGAACAAAATGCTGAATGGTTTCATGCAATAACTGCGGCGATATGATTTCAATACCGGCATTCACTCTGTTTTTGTAATATAGTCGTTCGTCTTCTTTGTTCATCCATCTGACGACCCGATGGGTATCGACAGGCAACTCTCCTTTATTGTGTGGAGGTAGCGTTTCAGTTACTAGCAATGAACTGTCGTAGGGATGCCCGTTAGGGTGGGCAATGAGACTGGCCCACGCCTGGTGTTCATGGTGAAACTGGATAAAGCGGTTGAAGTCTACATCTACAATGACATCACCGCACATGAGCAAGAAGTCTTCCTGAAGATTCATCTTGAACAGTGCCCCCGCCGTACCCAATGGATGGTCTTCCTCAAAGTAATTGATGTTGACACCATAGCGACTGCCATCCTGGAAGTAGTCCTTGATAATATGGCCAAGATATCCTATGACAAGGGTGATGTCCGTCAGTCCGCAAGCCTTCAGATTCTCTATTTGCCATAGCAGTATGGGTTTCCCGCAGATTTCAATCATGGGTTTGGGTACATCGTTCTTGATGGAAGCGATTCGGGTACCCTTACCACCAGCCATTATAACTACTTTCATGTCTTTTGATAGAATGATAGGGTTGTTATTTCCCAAAGAAATGCTCTTCTAACATCATGCACAGGCAGTGGTAGACGGGAAGATGCAGTTCTTGAATCTTATAGGTCTCCGCCTCAGGAACCTGTATGCAGATGTCTGCCAATGCTTTGAGCTTACTGTCGCGCTGTCCTGTCAATCCGATGACATGCAATCCTTTGGCTTTAGCAGCAACAGCAGCAAAGAGTACATTCCGGCTGTTTCCAGAGGTAGAGATGCCCAAGAAAACGTCGTTGGGCTTTCCATAGCCATTGACCTGCTGTGCAAAGATAAGCTCCGGGTTGCTGTCGTTCATGAATGCCGTCGTCAGCGATGAATGGCCAGTTAGGGCAATCGCAGGCAGTGCACCCTGCAGATGCTTTGCCAAAATATCACCCAACTCAGGGGCAATAGTTCTCAAGGCTTCTGCCTGGTCTTTGAACACCTCTCTCTTGAGCTTGAACTCCTTCATTAATTCACCAACGATGTGCTCGCTGTCAGAGGCTGAGCCGCCATTGCCGCAAACCAATAGCTTACGTCCTTCGGAATAGGCCTTGCAAAGAATGTCGTAGGCGGATTGTATGTCATCCCGGCAAACGGCAAGAGCAGGGTATCGCTCTATGAGCGTGTTGATATGTTTCGTGCTCGTATTGTCCATAGGCTCAGAATGCATTGACTTTATCAGTATCATATATCTTCCACCCATGGGCACCACCATCGCTGAAGTTAAATGGCATGACGAATCCATCCAACTTCGATAAAGCATTTTCCACTTCTTTTTTTCTGGTGGGCTCTACAACAAACATGATGAATCCGCCACCACCGGCACCAGAGACCTTACCCGCCATGGCGCCAGCTTGCAAGGCCACGTCCATGGCTTCTTGGATAATGGGATTGGTAATGTTGTTGGCCATTCTCTTTTTGTTTTCCCAAGCTTCTCTCAGAATGTCGGCAAAGGCGTTGATGTCGCCTTTCAGCAAAGCCAGTTTCGTATCGATGGCACTCTGCTTGATGCGGTGCATTGCCTCTATGGCGTCGCTTTTGCCTCCTTCTGTGTTTTTTTTCTGCTCATCAATGATGGCTGCGGAAGAACGAGACCTGCCCGTGAAGTATAGCAGCATGGAGGCTTCCAATTCGTCAATAATCCAGCGTTTGATTTTCAGCGGATTGACAATAGCGATGTCATCCTTCATGAATTCAATGTAGTTGAAACCACCGAACGATGCTGCATACTGGTCCTGTTTGCCTCCGCTGAGTTGCAGGTCTTTGCGCTCTATCTCGTAGGCCAGCTTGGCTATTTCATAATCACCCAGTGGAAGACCTTTCCATTCCACAAAAGCTTTCAAGATGCATACCACCATAGTCGATGAGGTGCCTAGCCCACTGCCTGCCGGCGCATCGTTGTAGGTTGTAATACGGAAAGCCTGTGGTTGTATGTGGAAGTCTTTGACCACTCTGTTATAAACGCCTTTGATGAGTGAAGCCTCTCCGTCAATATCCAACTGTGGTGCGAGTGGGTATGTCTTATGGCAGTCTGCGTCGTACGAATGGATAGCAATCGTATTGTCTGTAGTTTCTTCTATAGTGCAATAGGCATATAGGTTGATGGTGGCATTGAGAACCAGCCCACCATATATGTCACAATAGGGTGACACGTCCGAGCCGCCTCCTGCTAATCCCAATCGTAAAGGTGCTTTACTTCGTATTATCATGATTGAAATGCTGTACTTGTTATTTCTTTTAATATTAACGTACTAATGTGCTGAAAATTGTGCTTTGTGGCCACTAAATTATCGATAATAGGATTGATGGTTGGAATCTGGCTGATGATTTTTCCTGCAAGGTCTGCAGCATCGCCCATTTTGAAGAAAATGGCTGGTGACTGGCCGTATATTTCCTGATATACAGGAATATCAGAGATGATAGCCGATGTGCCGAGAAACATGGCTTCCATAGGGGGAAGTCCCAAACCTTCATACTCCGATGGCGACACCAATAACTTCGCCTCTCTCAGTGTCTTAAAGACAGTGTCATTAGATGCGCCTCTTAGGAAAATAATTCTGTCGTCGTGCTGATGAAGCAAGGATTCTATTTTCTCGTCCTTGGTTCTGAAGTCAATGTTCCCAATGATGGTTAACGTCGTCTTGCTTTGCGGCAATGCCTCCCTGAATTGTTTGAAAGCAGCCAACAAAACGTGAAGGCCTTTGTGTTTCTTGAGATTACCGAGATATACAATATTGTCTTTCTTGTCTTGTGGACGGATCGGAGGATGCTGGTTCCTGTATTTCTTCAATTCCTCACTGATTCCGCTGGAACACACCACCACCGGACAAGAAGGGCTGAATAAGGCTTCGATGCGCGACTTGGAGAAGTTGGAAACAGTAAAGACCTTTGCCGATATGTTTAAAGCCCTTTGGATAAAAAAGCGGCGAATAAGTTTCCCTATCGGTGAACACATGCCCTCTACGTCGAAAAAAACGACATCATGGATGGTTGAGAAGATCGGTACTCGAATGCCCAACGGAATATTGAAGAAAGGGGTGAAGAAAGCGTCGCAGCGGTTTACCTCTTTGGTCGGGAAACAGAACAGCTCTTTCAGGCTGAAACTCGGATAATTGCATTCCACGATGGTACAATTCTCACGAAGGGCGTAAGGCTCCAGTTTTTTCTTCTCACCTACAAGCACAAAAAGCATGTCGGGTGTGTTGACAATATGGTAAACTACATTCTCAATGAATGTACCGATACCACTCTGGCCTATCAGTCGGCAGTCTATAGCGACAGTTATTGTTTTCATGTGTGTTTTTGATTCATGATTTTGAATATTGATTAAGCCACATAGCGAAGAATTTGTCATAGATTTCATGAACACCCAAATTAGCGGTGATGAAGTTCTTTTCCAACAAACCCTTTACTGCTGATTGGACACTGCTACTGCCAGACAGGTGATATTTCTGTATAAAGGCGGAGGATGTCAGGTTCTGAGCTTTCCCTTCCTTGCAGATGGCCATGAGAAGCTCCTTTTGCTTAGGTGGCAACTGAAATAGTGTGGACTGATAGGAGAACTCATTGGCACGCAGAATATTCCGTATTGCGTTGCTGGTCATGTCTTCGGTGCATTCTGATCCTTCCGATGTCATGGAGAATAGTTCGTTCATCATTCGTTGGATATACCACGTAATGCCTTCAAACTGTTCATATACAGCAGCAATTGTTTCTCTGCTGATGGATTTTCCGCTATCCTTAAAGTGTTTCTGTATGAACGTGATATATTTATCCATAGGAATACAGCCAATGTTCATCATGGATGTACTTTGGTAGAAGGGGCGTGAAGGGTTGGTGAAGATTTCCCCCATCATTGTACGCTGTGAACCGGCAAAGATAAACTGCGCATTTCGACAATGCTGAATATATGTCCTCAGTAGCGCTTCGGCTTTGACATCGGTATAGTTGCTGACGGTCTGAAATTCGTCAATAGCTACCAAGCAGGGCTTCTCTGCATGGTTGATGTAATGGAATATCTCTTCAAGTGTGGTGCGAGGCTGTTTGATATTTCCAATTTCCAAGTTCCATGATGGATTTCCCATGGCGTCAAAGCTGACTCCTGTGCGTAGTGAAGATAAGACATTGATGAAACCTAGCATCACTTTTTTTCCATAAGGACGTAAAGCAGATAGCATGGAGGTGCTCAATGCCATTGTAAGTTCTTCTATATTCTTCGTTGCATAGATATCAATGAGAAAGGTGTAGTAGTTGCGTCTGATGTCAGGCTGATGGAATACATGCTCTATCAGCCCGGTTTTTCCGATACGTCGTGGCGCTATCAGTGCCACATTGTTGCCATTAATCAACAGCCTTTTCAAGTCGTCTGTTTCTGTCTTTCGGTCACAGAAATACTTCTCCGACTCATATCCATACAAGATAAAGGGGTTCGTTATCATGTCATCTTAGAATTGTTGCTGCAAAGATAATTATTATTATCCAATTATTATACTATAATAATTATAATATAGTATTATTTAACAGTTTTGCTATGATGCCTCATGCTATAGATGCTCTAAGGCGCTGTGTAGTGCGTTGGAAATATTGCACCATCTGTATTTTTCGAGAACTGCCTCAGGGGTGTCAACTCTTTCGTTCAATACGCTGTCAAGGTCGTCTGATGGATGATGTGGGTCTATGTAATGAGCACTCGTCCCGTAAATCTCAGGAAGGCATGAAGCGTTGCTGATGATAATCTGTGCCCCAATGCTCAGAGCCTCCAAAGGAGGAATGCCGAAACCCTCGTAAAAAGAAGGAAACAAAAATGCTTTACAGTTCTTCATCAGATATTTCACGGTTTCATCGGAGATATACCCTAAGAAGTGCACGTTAGCAGATGGTTCCTTTCCGAAACGATTCGCATAACTGTTTATCGCTCCCCCTCCGATGAGGAAATTATATTGGGGATGCTTTTTGGCGGTTTCGAGAATCCATGAAAGATTTTTATTCTCTCCCAAACTGCTTAGCGAAAAGAAATAGGGTTTTGTGAAATAGTCAGGATGATTTGTTTTTATCTCGTCACTCATACCCACTGATGCAAAATGATCCCAGCCATTCCCTATCACAATTATTTTGTCTTTATCGCACTTGTAATTGTTCAGTATTTCGCGTTTGGAAAATTCTGACACGGTGATAATCATTGGCGAATATTTGATACACACAAGATATTGTAGATTCCGCCAAACAACAGAAAGTTTCGATCGAAGACTATATCCGAAATAGTTTTTGTTGACCTTAAAAGTAATATCGTGAATACAAACCACTCCCGGTCGCAAGAGTGGGGCGATGGAGTCGAATGTCAATGGCGTTCTCTTGTTTTTTATGACATACCAGAGGAAACTGGTTTGAACCCATAACTTACCATGTATATTACCATAATATACTACATGGATATTTTTTGTGGGCGGTACAATCTTAGTATATGCAGGAATTACAATCTCATACTTCTCCGGATTTGATTTGTCGAGTTCTTTTAGGATCTCGAGAGCAAATCTCTCCATTCCGGTAATCCGATTTGTGAGAAAAAATCCATTGATAGCTATCTTCGTCATTTGTCAATCTTGTATCAAAAATTATACCATCACCCGTAATCACATGTAATTATTGCAAAGCTTGTTTGACAGCTTTTAAATACCTGTATTCATTCATGGTGTCAGGTTCAAGGTATGCGCCTTCTCCCCATTCGTTCCAAGCTGTAATAAAGATGAAAGGCTTGTTCTGTGCAGTTGAAATCTCAAGGAGTCTTTTCAGGTATTTTGAAAACTTTTCAGGACTTCCTCCCTGGACTACCTTGCCTCTTTTCTTGCCTCGCCGGGGCGTGTCATCATAGCCGACATAAGCTCCATAATACAGATGACTATCCGTATTGGCTTCGGCATGACGCAAGAGGTTTTTCCAAACCACATCATAGTCATAGAGCTTCATTTTATCAGCCCATCCCATTCTTTTTGCAATGAAATTCTTCAGACGCTGTATAAATGTCGTGCTATTCCATCCTGAATTACTGGGTTCGTAATTAAAACGAAATTCATCTTGTGGGATGTTGAGGAATTTATATTCTTTAAAGATGAAATGGATTCCTTTGTATCCGTCTTTTTGGGCTAATTCCTGCCAGTAGTCACACATCTTCTGTATTTGCCTGTCATAATTCATGATGCAAAACAGCGGTTTGCCGTCGTGGATAAGGTAATTCTCCGACTCAAAGTGGGATTTTGCATATAAGTAATGCTTTTCCCAATCCTGTTCATTACCCAATATGTATGGAATAAGTATCGGATTGTTTCCGTTGGCGGTATTTTTATCAGGAACAACATCCAATGTCGGCGCCCAGTCGTTACCCTTTACATTGCTCCAGCTCCTTTTCCATGAACAGTTATCCCAAGTCAGAAAATATTTGACACCAAGCTCATGGCTGTCTCTCATGATTTCCGTTGGTTTTGTCAGCAGGTTACTATTGTTGTTAAACCAATAATGATATACGCCAAAGGCATTGATGCCATGCTCTTTGGCAAGACGCGCCTGCCATAGTACTGATGCTTCCTCCGACAAGTCGTAATAGTTGTCGTTCAAGGGAACCCTTGGCTGGTCGTGCCCATCAAACAAAGGCTTGGCTTTCTTCACCGTAACCCAATCGGTAAACCCTTCGCCCCAGAACTTATTGTTCTCTGGTATTTGATGATATTGTGGCAAATATAATGCTATAATCTGTGGTGTTGTCATACTTTTAAAATAATGATGGACTATATAAAAGCGCCATTCAACAATTGAATAGCAAGCTGTTGCAAATCCGTTTGCTGTCTTTCTGCAATCTTTTTGTATTGTTCCCTTACCCGTTTCTGCAACGTGCTGTAATCTGATTCCGTAAACCGTTGCAGCGCTTTGTACATGCTGGATTCATAGATTGGTGAGAAATAGACAGGAGCATCTCCCAGCACCTCGGGCATAGAGCATACATTCGATGATAGTACAGGCTTGTCAAATCTCATGGCCTCAACAGGAGGATAACCAAAGCCCTCGAATACTGATGGATATAACAACGCATGACAATGTCTGAAGGCGTTGTCAACATCCGAGGAAGAAAGATAGGGTAGTGCCACATGTTGCTTAAAGAGACTCTCCTGACAGCCTGTCGTTACAATCAGCGCATCATACCCCGTATTCTCTACATATCGCCTGAAGGCTTTGAGCATTCTCTCACCATTCTTGGTTATTCTGTTAGCCGACAAAAGAAGGAAGTATTTCTTTCCTTCCCTGACAATATCTCTCAGCGTCTCGTTGTCTATTTCTGCCTTCCCCTCTGGACACACCTTCATCGGAGAGTAATATACATGTATCTTTTCCGAGTATGAGGGATAGAAATATTCTATGGAATTTTTCGAGTATTCAGATACGGTTACAATATCCGTGTCATTCTCTTCTATCAGTCTGCGCATGAATTCATTCTGCGATTTAACAAAAACAGACTTCATTCTTCCTTTTATCCTGCTAAGACAATTCCTCACCAGTTGCCATGGGTGCTCCATATAATGGGTGTATTCTATCTTTGAAGACTGCAGCTCTTCGTCGCACAGGTCATGAATCACTACCACCACCTTACAGCCCAAATTACCTAAATCACCCCATGGCAACACACAAAACCACTGTGCACAGGTCACAAAGAGCAGGTCTATTTTATTTTCCTGGATGACCTGTTTCAACGTTTTTCCGTGATAATCCACCGATACCACACGGTTGTGTTCTTTGAGTTTCTCTGGCCGGAAGGTTTCATATCTGAATTCGAGGGCAGATGAATACAAACTATATAGCTTCGCGTCCGGATAGGCTTTCATAGCCGAGAGCATCTGCATGAACACAGATTGGGCATATTCTGCAGCTCCTGTATAGAATTTGGCCTGGGCCATTGTCTGATCAAATAGTATATTCATCGCTGTCAGGTTTTAACGTTGTTGATACTGCCGTAACATATATGGGTATAAAGTAGCAAAGCCAAAGGGCATGACCGTCAACCATAAATATGATGGAAATAACCATTGCCGCTGAAATCGCTCGTCTCTTGTCTGATCCTAACAGGAATACTGCTAAATACATCAGCAATATTAGTATCATACCCACAATGCCATAGTCGTACAGGAAAACCATCGCACCGGAGTTTCCCCAGTCCAGTTTTGTACCGTCGCGTCCGAAGAAGATGTCCGGCGAGTCCAGCATATCCATCAGCAGGTTATGAAAGTCTTCATCCACACGGTTGTTGCCCTTCAGTCCGCCGTCTTCTATCGTCAGGCGGTCAACGACACGGTCATAGAGCACGTTGTCGCCTCCCTCATAACTCATTACTGCCACAAAGAAAATGACGACTAAGCCCAGCAGGATGGCTACTTTGGGTAAGATGTTTTTTCTGTCAATCCAGAAACCCAACAAGACGATAAGCGGGAAAATCACATACGCAGCAAGAGAAAGCGAACAGAATATTGCTGCCATGATGGGGATGTTATACCACTTGCGCCATTTTCCCCATTGCGCCAGGAGCAGGAAACAGGCAGTTGTACCCAGATGGCTCGGTTCTATGAAGTAAGAACAGAAACGGGGCATCTCTTCACCCATGTCCAAGATACTGATCATGAAGAAACGGTAATTCAGGTAGTGGTAGTTGCCATCCTGGTATTCTGCATCAGTAAAAGGGATGCTAACCCCTAACAGCACCGCCAGAAAGGCACCTACGGAAAATATCATGAGCGTACCATAGCACATGGCAATCACGTCTATCAGTCGTTCTGCATTCTTCGGTGAGAGCCTCAACAGACAATAGAATGCGATGATGGCAGAAATGGAGATGACGATGCTGCCAAAGGTGACGTAAGTAGTCATCATGCAATAGACATAAACCACAGAAGAGAACAGGAACGCATAGAAGGAGTCTGTCCTTTCGAACAAGGGCTTGTCGGTGGTCATACTGAGGACGACAGCCATCCCGCACAGCATGGCACCGCCGGGCATCATAAACTGCTCCACCGGCCACATAAACCAAGGATGCATGTCAGCGAAGAAAAACAGAATCATTCCTCCGCAAAGCAACCACCAGCTTGCTATGTTTTTGTCAATCTCTATTTGCATGGCTTGTTCTATGCAGCTTTTCTTTGATAAATGCCTTCTCCTGTTCTTTCAATAGGAATGTCCACATGAAAACTATTCCTGTGACGACTGCTGTGCCATAGGTGAGGATGAACCTCAGCTGGAAGTCGAACAGATGAATAATCAGTTCACAGCAGACGGTAATGGCCATCGTAAGCATAACGAGCGGGAGGACCACGCTTTTCGTATAGTCAAGCATGGACAATCCAGCCCTGCGTGCCGTAAATGGAATGCGGTAGAGCGATACCAGGGTCTCTACAATCAGGTAAATCCACATAACACTCTCCACGGAAAAGTTCCATTCCAACACCAGCCAGATAAGCCCCAGACTGAGTATCTTGGGTATGTTCATGGTCAGCGTATAGAGACCAATATTCCCTAATGCCTGATTGGCTACATGAAGTCCAAGACTGACACCGTCAATCAGAAACGCCACAATCAGAAACACGCAGAACATTGTCGCATGCTCAGGTTCGCTGCCCAACCATAAGGTCAGTAGCGAGGGCAGTTCGAAGAGAATGGGGAACACGCTCAATATCATCAGCGAGGTGGAGTACTTGCTCATCATGGCAGAGAGCTGCAGCATCTTTCCCCTGTTGCCTGCACCTTCAGCCTTCATGATCTGGGGAATCATGGCATTCATGATGGATGTGAAGATGAACGAAGAGGCACCTTTTATCTGCATGGCGATGCCAAAGGCTGCGTTGATTACGGCTCCCAGGAAGTTGTTGAGTATCACGGCGATACCCTGACTGCGCAGTACTGCCGAAGCGGTGTCTACCGTTGTCCAACCGGCAAAATGGGTGAGGCCCAATATATACTTTTTGCAGATATCATGGCGCTTGATTTTCAGTGTACATTCCTCATATTTTAACATGGCATACACAGAGAATACAATGAAATTGATGAGCATTACCAAGGCCATGACATTCGAGTAGGCTATCAACTTGTCTATTCCAGCTATTCTGAACGACATCACTACCATGGTGAGTTTCACCACCGCGTCGAGAATCTCCACGCAGGAGATGAACACGATGTTCTCACGGGCTACGAACAAGGCTCTGAAGGGAGCTTCCAGCACCGTGAGCGCCAGCAATATTACCATGATGATATAAACAGCACTGGCGGCACCCATTCTTCCTGCCGGAATATTCAGCCAATGTTCTACGAAGGTGTCCTTGAACAGCAGCAGCGCCAATGTCAGCACAACGGCTATGACTACGTGTATAAGGAGACTGTTGACAAAGATTTTGTGTATCTCAGACTTCTCTCCATAACCATGAGAATAAGAAATGTATCTCTGTGTCGTAATGACCAAAGCATTGGTGATAAAACCTAACATAGAAACCAATCCTGCCACGACAGAGAATATACCATAATCCACCACGCCCAGTCCTCTGAAAACGACCCTTGTAGTCACAAAGGCCAATGCCATCGTTATAACGGAACGACAATACTGAGCGATGGTATTTACAATAATCCTCGTAGATGGTGTCATGATTTCTTTACCTCAGAAAACTCAGTGATGATATTCTTTTTGTAGATATAAAACACCGTGCCTACAGTGGATAGGAAAAGCATGGCAATCACAAAAAGCATACGCTTTGGTCCAGCGGGTTTCACCGGTACAGTAGCATTGTTCAGTATGGTGAATGCTGGTGTCGCTTCCTGAACTTTTGCCAATGCCATCTCCAGACGTGTGTTCATGGCAGTATAAATGTTATATTTCATCTGCATGTCGTTCTCTAGGTCTTCTTCCTTGGCCTTTACACTCTTGAGCAGGACGTCCTGGTTGGCATCAGCAAAACTGGCATATTTTCGGCGGGCCTGCTCATAGCTCTGCTTCGCCTGATTATTCAGATTCTTGTAATACTCATAGTCTATGCGTGCTTTCTTTGTTCTATATGCTGTAATATAGTCTTGAAGACGTTTCATAATGCTGTCTGCCATCAAAGCGCAGACCAGAGGGTCTTGATCCTCCACAGTGAGCGATACGACATCAGTCTTCTTACTATAGCTTGTTGATATCTTGCCAGTCAACCCCTCCAAAATCCTACTGTCTTTTTTGCTTAGCTTGAAGGGGTCAAAGCGCTTGCCGTCCTTGCTAATGACTGGCTTTTCGTCCTTGTCTGTTAACATCTCTATAAGGGAGACTAGGAGATTCTTGGGAAAGTCCCAAATGCACTCTTTCTGATGTTTAACCAGATAGGTGTAATAATCTGTTTTAATCTTTCCGTCTGCTGTTTGAATTTGAATGTCAAACAGTTCAACCAAGAACTTGGTGGATTTTAGCAGTTCTGGGTACAACTGTGGATATATGGCGTCCGACGATTTCATGTCTCCTATGTTGAAACCGAAATTGGATGCGATGCTGCTGAGGTTTCCTAACCCTCCAGAGACATTGGATGTTTCCGGGGCTATGCTTATTTCACATTTATAATAACGTGGTTGTGGGAAAATCCATACGCACGATAAAATGAAAGTAATTATCCAGACTTTTATTAACAGTCTCTTTCTCCCCCATATTTTTTTTGCAACTTCAGAGAAGTCAATTCTTATTTTATTATTTTTTTCTTCCATACTTTTCTTCTGTGTTTACTTCAATAGGTTGGCAATGGTGGCACCCATGGTGGCAACAGCGGCAGCGGTACTACCGATAGCGAGGTACTCAGAGAGACCGCTCTTGCGGTTCAAAGCCTTCTGTGGAACGACAATCTCGCAGCCAGGACGAATCTTGGCTCCGTCGCTGACCTTGGCGACCGTACCGTTCATATAGATGACGTAAGCCATATTCTTCTTAGCGTAACGGTTGTAGCCACCAGCCTGACGGATGTAGTACTTGGCACTCTTGCCGTCCTTGAAGGCGACAGAGTTGGGATACATCACCTCACCATCAATTTTCACGGTTCCATTATAGGTGGGGATGATGATACGGTCGCCCTCGCGTAGCACGATATCGTCGTCGCTGCCAGGATTCTGAAGTGCTTTTACAAGTTCAATACCTACGGGGTAGGTTTCTGGAATCTCTGTGACAGACTGTATGTTGGCAACTTGCGCCATCTCACTGACGGAACGTTGGTTGTTGATGGCAACCTCCTGCATGATACGCTCCTTCTCTTCCTTACGCATCTTGGCAATCTCTTCCAGACGGGCACGTTCGGCCTCGTTGACTTTACGTATCAGACGAGCACCCTCGATGTAGGCAAGGTCTGTGCCGCCTCCAGCTCGACGGAAGACATCGCTGAGGCGCTCGTTCTTCTTGGTGAGGGTGTATTCGCCGGCAAACAGAATCTCACCCTCGATGGTGACGTTCTGCTGTTCATAATAGCCGGGACTCTTGCGAACATAGACTTCATCGAACGGCATCAGGACGAACGACTGCTGTCCGTCGATGACGAAGCCGTCCTTGAGTGAGAACTTAAAGGTCTGAGCCATCACTGAATCTGTCGTCAGTGCATGAGGATCTAAGACACGGCGCGAGATGAGCACGTTATGCATGGAGGCCGACTCTTTCAGTCCGCCGGCCTGCAGTACGAAGTCTTCCAAGGTCTCGTTATCGGCAAAGCGATAGGTGCCTGGATACTGCACTTCTCCATGAATAGCAATGGTTTTCTCTATCTGTGACTCTGTACGGGTAGGAATGAAGAGCACGTCTTCATTCTTCAAGGGAATATCAGCTACGCTACCGTCAAGGATGCCCTGGATGTCAACTGACAGGGCTTCGAGTGTGCGGTCAGCTTTCAAACGGTGCATCACGGCATGGGCTGTGAAGGCTTCCTCGGTGACGCCCTCTGCTTGTTCCAAAAGAGTCTTCACACTATAGACAGACTCGCCAAGTTGGTACATACCCGGACGGAAGACGGCGCCCTTGATCTCGACCATGTTCGAATAGCGAGGCAGGATGCTGTCAACGCTGACTGAGTCGTTGTCGGCCATGCGGAACGAGCCCATATCGAACTCGTTGACGTTGTGTACGGAGTACTGACTGCCCGACTTACGGACTATGCGTACGGACTTGCGATAGGCGTCGCCGGTAAAGCCACCAGCATAGTTGATGAGCGTACCAACACTCTCACCGGACTTCATCTCATAGTACATAGGACGCTTTACCTTGCCCGATACATTGACGATGCAGTCGTAGGGACCTACTACTACTACGTCATTGTCGGCCAGGCGGACATTGCCACTGAGCTTCCCGTTGAGGATGTAGTCATAGACGTCGACAGTGCTAACCAAGCGATTCTTGCGGTATACCTTGATGTTACGAAGCGTACCGATGTCGCTTGGACCGCCAGCCATATACAAAGCGTGAAAGACGGAAGCAAAAGCTGCGAGTGTATAGGTTCCAGGGGTCTTGACCTCGCCCATCACATTGATAGTAATGGTGCGCGTCTGGCCCACCGTAAGACGTATCTTACTGCTACTATAGCGGGCTCCTAACTGGGAGCGGATACGACTGTTTGCTTGGGAAACGGTGAGACCGGCAACCTGAATAGGTCCATACCCCTCGACCACGACGAAACCATCGGGAGAAACGGTGGCCTCGACGGTTTTCTGTGATGCTCCGTAGATATCAATGAGTACGGCATCGCCAGCGCCCAAGACATAGTTGTCGGGAGTGGCTATATTCATATTGGGTTCGAAGGTCAACTCTTGGTTGTTGAAGATGTCGCGACCGAAGATCTTCTTGCCACCCTTGCCTTCCTGTTGCTTCAGGTAGTTCTTGATGACCATACGGTCATAGATGTCCAGCGAGTCGGGCAGGAAATCGTCAAGCTCGGTCTTGATGTCTTGCTCGTCCTCTTGAACATAGCGTTTGTTGAGCTTGGCCTGCTGATCCTTACGAACATTGGTTAGGCGGTCGTCCTTCAGTTTCTCTGTAGTTGAGAGTTCGCTCTTGTCCTTGGCATTGTTGCGACGCAGGCGGGCGTCAATCTGTTCCTCTTCGGTCATCGACTTGTCACGAACAGTTCCTAAGCCTTCGTTCTTCTGCATGCGTTCATACTTTTTGCGAACACGACGAATCTGGTCGATGTTAACACCTCGTTGAACAAGTTTGGTAACAATCTGTTGCTGTGACGAACCGGCCTGTTGCTCTTTGATTACAAACTTGATGAGCTGGTCGTCGGTCATGGTAGACTGAGCATAGATGTTGCCCAGCGAGAAGATGGCAAGAAGCGCCGTTAGTAGGATTTTCTTCATATCTGATATCAGTAATTGCAAGTGTGTATATTATAATAATGTAACTCTGTTTCTGCAAAATTATTGCAAAGGTACACATAATTTTGTTATTTACAAAAAAAATCCTGCCTATAATTTGGTGGTTTCAGGAAAAGATGCTACCTTTGCAAATTGGATGCGTCTGCAATAGCTTGGGGTTGACTGGATTTGACAGCAGGCTGAGATGGTACGTAAGCATGCGGAGTGACGGCTGTGGACTCCATAATCACGTCGGTCAGAAAATTAATTGGCGAAACAAAGTACGCTCTCGCTGCCTAATCGAAGTACAGTAGATTACTGGCTTTATTCTCTTACAAGGTGAGAGAACGAGACATCGCTCTTCTGGATGTTGTTCCGAATCAGGAAGGTATAGCGGTGCAGGTAAATCGGAAATAGTCTCTTGGGAGCCTCGACTGGGGGATGAAGTTTTAGAGGATAAGGCTGTGATTGGTGGCTTGGGTCTTGTCATAGCCCGACAATGAAGGCCAAGATAAGCATGTAGAAAGCGTATGGTTTCCCTGTTTGGACGAGGGTTCGACTCCCTCCAGCTCCACTAATGTTATGCTGTCGGGTAATTAATACAAATGCCTTATGGATTGGATGAACATTGGAGCAACCATTTGCTAGTTATTATTG
>Ga0247609_10002192_pt1 | contig 21150 bp, 23 predicted proteins | sample 172DNAGHGlowgp2_FD_193487 | JGI IMG/M metagenome (GOLD analysis project Ga0247609, IMG submission 193487) | Sheep rumen microbial communities from Palmerston North, Manawatu-Wanganui, New Zealand - 1728 DNA GHGlow gp2 | ecosystem: Host-associated > Mammals > Digestive system > Stomach > Rumen ...
ATCCTTTTCCTGATATTTAACAAGTGCCAATTTGAATGTAGTAGCTATCCACATAAATCCGTCTCGTTTCTCTTCATATGCACCGTTTACCATCCACATTCTTTTCATCATAGGAATATATACTAAATCACCTTCCATGGGCTGCACTGTATTTCCGAAAGCCGTTGCAAATGATCCTTTAGTAACTTCAACTTCCCATTCAGCTTCCCAATCCAGACCCCATTCATTAAATTCTGGTTTAGATGACGGCATAGTATTATCAGCTATAACCAGTTTGACTTGTTTTATATCTTGAACATTCATTAATGTATATTCTTTAAAAGTCAAATCTTTTGAACCTTGATCCGGACATAATTTAATATAATAACAAGGAATACCGACCATAGATGCTACAGATTCAGATAACTGCTGAGCCAGTGATACAGCTGAATCCATATTGGCGTAAGGGTTATAAGTCGTAGATGAATTAGATGTATCAGAAGCGGTAAAATTAAAACATCCTTCAATACTTGTTGAATAATCAGTTATCTGTTCATCTCCTAATTTTATTTCAGTTATAACTCCTTGAATTTTAAATCTGACATAAAAATCCTGATTAATATCAACAGTATTTATTAAAGCTTCTTTATATGGAATATAACAAGACCATGTAGTTCCGTCAGTACTGTATGCTACTTGTAAACTGCTTGTGTCATATTCACATCCACAGTCATTATAAATATGTAAATCAGACAGATCATTTATAGGTATATTTATATTGACTATTTGAGGTACAGTACAAGGACCGTTACAAGTAGTTTGATAATCCATTAATTATGTTTAAATATATTTATATAAAAATAAATTAAAATACTGAAAATTTTATTTATTATTCTATATTAATTTATACTTATTTTATTATAAATGATGAAATCAATAAAACAATTTATAGCTGAACATTTTGTAAATACTGAAATATTTGAAATGGCTCAGTCTTTAGATGAATATAAAAAAGATATTGAAAGCAAAATTTTTATAATTGTTGCTCATATTCTTTTAATAATGAAATCTAAACAAGAAAATTCTGTTGAGTTTATTGATCATTGGAAAAGAGAAATCAGAGGTTTTATTAATGATTTATGCGATAAAAAATTAAAAACAAAAGATAATTATAATACTAGATATAAACATGTATATGATGTTTTAATAAATAAATTTGATTTTGATACTAATGATAAATTAATATATAGATTTTATAATAAATTATATAGTGAAGGATATGATTTAGATGATAAAATAACTTATGATGAATTTATTAATTTATTTCATGAATTTCAAAAATATTATTTGGAAAATTTAATAGATATTATAGCACAACAAAATTATAATAAAATTAAAAACTTTGTCAATAACCTTTAAAATTTATATTATATGAAATCATTTGTTTTTACTATTGTTTTATTTGTTCTGTTTATATTAGCTTCATGTGATAAATATAAAGAATACGATTATGAATATACTGTAATGAATCGTCGTATTATAACAAGATATGAACTTCCTGTACAGACATATAAATATGTTAAACAGGTTTATTTAGTTCATGATTCTGTTAATGCATGGGTAGATTCAGAATACTGGTATGATAATACAAATATTGGAGATACGGTAATAATTAAAATTAAAAGATAATATATATGCAAATTTGTAAAGATGAAAATGGTGTAAAGAAATCAATATTTAAGTTTTGTAGATTTAGAAAATATTTCTAATTAACTTAATAATTACTTTAATAATATTTAAATTATATAAATAACAATAATAATTACTTTAATAACCCTTAAATTATAACTAAAATGAATACTTTTTTTATAGTACTATCAATTATTTTGGCATTTGGATTTTTGTATGGTGTTTATTGGTTATGGTATCACGAAACTCATATGGAGGAAATTATTGCGAAAGATGCATTAAGAAAAGAAAATTTTACAGATAACCCAATGGATTATAAGATTGAAGAAGTTAAAATTAATGGTAAAACATATTATGAGACATGGGGAAGAACTAATCATGGAAATTGGGATAGGATAGCAAGTGGATGGGATGATATAGGTATATATTTACCTGGAACATTTGAAACAAAAGAAGATGCCCAACAAGAAATTAAAGATTGTATTGAAGATCGTGCATGGAAGAAATATTTTTGGGAAAGAGAATTAGAAGAAGCTCAACGAAGAAGAAGTTAAAAAATATAAATATAAAAAAATAATAAATAAAGATTATGAGTAAAATTAATTCCACTTCAGAGTTAAAGAAGAAAGTAAGAACTTCTAAAATGACAGTTGGTGAAGTAGCTGGCAGGGTAACAGATGCTGCAGCTAAACAATCTAATATTATGCAATTAAGACGATTAGTCCTTGCAAACCTATTATGGGAAGATATCGCGTATGCAGATGGTAAGTCAATTTCAGATGAGATTAAGAGATTGATTCCATTATGTGATGCTATGGATGTTGCTAATTTGACTATAGAATCTCGCGTTATGCAGAAGCTTCGTCATATTCCATTATTCCTTGCTGTTCAGATGTGTAAATATGATGAGACTCGTGCATATATTAAAGATGTATTGCCAAAGATCATCACCAGAGCTGATATGCTGACAGATTTCTTAGCATTATATTGGAAAGAGAATGGTGATGGGGCATCTATATGTAATGCTGCTAAAAAGGGATTAGCAGAAGCATTCCATAATTTTAATGAGTATAAGTTTGCTAAGTATGACCGTGAAGCTCCAGTAAGATTGCGTGATGTTATGTTCATGGTTCATCCAAAACCACAAGATGAAAAGGAAAAAGTATTGTTTAATAAGATAGCAGAGCGTAAGTTAGATACACCAGAAACATGGGAGGTATTATTGACTAATGCACATACTAATGAAGAAAAAGCTAAGGTATGGGAAAAGTTAATTACTGAGCGTAAGATTGGTGGTAAAGCTATGCTGATGAATATTCGTAATATGCAAAATGTAGGTGTATCAAGATCTATTATAACTGATGGATTGAAAAACTTGAATGGTACTATGCTATTGCCATTAGATTTCTTGAAAGCTATGAGAATGTCAGATGGATTAAATAGAGAGATTGAAGATGCAATGATTGAGTCATATAAGAATCTGCCTAAACTTCCTGGTAAGACATTATTCATTGTTGATGTATCAGGTAGTATGGGAACGCTTACATCTTCAGGATCATATTTCTCAAGATTAGATCAAGCATGTGCAATGGCTATGTTAGCAGCAAATCAATGTGATGACTTTGAGTTAATATGTACAGCCGGAGATGATTCAACATGTACTGAAGCTCAAGAAAGAATTAAATATCCATCTAAGGGATTTGATTTATTTAAAGAGATTGCAGATACTCAAATGAATATACATTGGGGTGGTATATTCACCTATCAATGTCTTGAGAAACTTCGTGAGGAATTAGGAGATAAAATTAATGAGTATGATAGAATAATTATATTCTCAGACTCACAAGATATTGATGTAAGTAGTGGTAAGAAAGTATTGCCTCGTCCATTCGGTAAGCATAATTATATTTGTGATGTATCTTGTCATACTCACGGTATAAATTATGAAGGGGTATGGACTGCTGAAATATCAGGTTGGTCTGAACATTTCCTTACATATATTGCTGCATATGAAGGGATTGAAAATAAGTTTGAAGAATAATTAATTCCAAATATTCTTTTTAAATAATAAATTATCGTTATAATACACTTCCCGAATATCTTTAGGTAATATTTCGGGAAGTGTATTAAAATTTAATTGTAAAAAATCAGGATATCCGGTACCGTCACTTATACCATATAATTTTAATTTATTATTTTCAATTTTATACCAACCACCTCCGAATATTATAATATCATCAGGATCTGCTAATGTAAAATGTCGTATTACTGTATCAATAACAAGTTTATGATTTTGTGATATTATGAATTTTTTATTTGCTTCATATTTAACCCTTGGAAAAAATTTACTTATATACGGATGATCACTATTTTCTTGAGAACCAGAACCTACAGTTATAAAATGTCTTGTTAATTTTATGTGTTTTTTTATATATATATTACATGGTATATTATTTATTGTTTTTAAACTAAATAATTCAGCGAAACAACATCTTCCTAAATTAATATTATCTACATTTATAATATTTAATCGTTCAACTTGCCTATTATTTACAAATGCTGATTCTGATATTTCTTTTATAAGAAAATTATATAAATTGATTTCTTTAAAATTACAAAAACCAAAAGCAAATTTATTTATATATTCTATATTAGGCGGATATATAACTTCTTCTAAATATCTGCACATTAAACAAAAGAAAGATGGAATCGTATTAGTATTAATATTAGATAAATCAAGTTTATATAATCCCACACAATATTTAAACAGTCCTTCTGGTAAATAATCAATATTTAAATATATATCTGCAATTACTGTATCAAAATCTCCTATAATATCATAATTTTCTGTTAACGGTAATTCACAGTCTATATGATCTATATAATTAATACATGAATGATTTATAGTGGCTATATAATCATAATTTTCATTTTGCCAATATACATCTTTACTGGCTTGTTTAATTATATCATTACAAATATATGTAGCTTTTATTAATATCATTATTTAATAATAATTTATGAATTTTTGTCAAATATTTCTATATTATATTTGTAAGTATAAATCATTTAAATCTTTTCATTATGAATATTAAAATTTATCAGATTAAGGAAAAAGACGATTTGATAATGAAATTTTTGTTTACCAGTATTGACAGACTTAAAAACGGTATTAAAGATGTTGATATTAATAATTATGATATAGTATATGAATTTGAATATCATAATGAATTAACAGAAACAAATGAGATACTTGAAGATATTTTCAGAATATTCAATATAGCAAGACCTACTGTTTTTTACGGTCATTCATTATCTGTTTCCGATATAATAGAATTAGATGGTGAAAAATATTTTTGTAATGATTTTGGTTTTGTTAAACTATAATATTTTATTTTTATTATTTTTAAATAAATTATTATATAGTATAATAAATTAATTAATATATACAATGAAAACATTAACTGAATATTTTAATCAAAAAATAAATGAAGCTAAAGTTACTACAAGTAATGAAGAACGTCAAAAAGAATTAGAAGATCATTTAAAAAATAAAAAATATGCTGATTATGTCGCCGTTCTTAATAAAATGCTTGAAGACCCTAAAGCTGCAGCACTTATTAAAGCCGGTTTCGGGGGTGAGTTAGGTGATTTACAACTTAAAATGTCTGAAAAGAATATTTCTGTAGGAGCATTACGTCCTACACAAAAAGAAATAGATATTACCCAGTCAATTAAATGGGGTATAACAATGCCTGACAAGAATATTGATAATTATAACAGTAACCCTGTAGAACTTGGTAATCCACCTACACCGCTTGTAACATTCCGTGGTAACTATATAATTGACGGACATCATAGATGGTCACAGACATTTGCATTTAATCCGGATGCTAAAATGAAGTGTATAGATTATGACGGCGAAATTTCTCCTATAAAAATGTTGAAAGCTATGCAAGGTGCAATTGCTGCTGTTAAAGCAAGTAATAATAAGAATAAAGGTAAATTACCGGTTGAAACAGCTAAAGAAGGTGCCAATATATTTGATGATAAATATGATAAGAAAACAATCATTAAATATGTTAAAGATAATGCAGCTGATGATTTAGTTGACTGGATGAATAAATATGATAAAGATATTGATTCATTAGATAAAGCGGCTGAATTTATTGCTGATAATATGATGGATATTAAAGCAAATAACTATCCTGAAAGTTTTGATAATGAAAAAGAACCTCCAGGAAGAGAATTAATGCCGCAAACAGATAAAGGTGGTCCCGATGAAAATGATAAAAAATCATCATTACCAAACGTTAAAGGTTCTGCTCTTAATAAGCTTAGAGACGGTAAAATTGTTAAAGGCGCATTATAATAAATCATATTATAGACTAACTTTAAAAATCCTCAAATATTTGGGGATTTTTTTATATATTTATTGAATTTTTTTTCAAGAATTCTATATAATATATAGTTATTAATTAAAATCTTTTCATTTATAAAATTTTAAAATTATGAAAACTGAAATAATTTTAACTCGACTTGTTGATTGTTCAAACATTTCAAAGGAAAAGTTCATTAAATATATGACTGTCGATCTTGAGGAAGCTGCTAAAGAAAAACCTGTATCATTTTTTGATTTTGATCTTGAACCTGGTACTAATGGTATTTCTGGTAATTGTATATTAAGTTGTAAAAAAATCGACACAAATAAATTGGAAGCTTGTTATGAAGAAGTTAAAGATAACAAGTATTTTAAAGATGCTACTGGATGGGAATTTGTTTATGTTCCTGGATTCAGATCTAAGATTAAACTGATTCTCTCTAAGAAAATGAAACATGAATATGAGAAAGAGGAAACAAGTCTTTATAATGCTATAAGAAATTTTTATGATGGATGTAAATATTTTGGTGATTAATATGTATAAACGGATATTTTCAATAGTAATATTATTCTGTATATTTTCTATATCATTTGCTCAGAAAATATATTTAGGTAATTCATTATATTCGGGTGATGTTGTAGCTACTGTAAGAAACGGATATCTGTATGCAGGTAATTCATCATATTCCGGTGATATACTTTGTAGATTTGACGGAACCAGATTATATAAAGGACAATCAAATTATTCCGGGGATATATTGATGAATATTAAAAACGGAAAGATATATAATGCAAATTCATCATATTCTGGAGATGTTCTTTGTAATATATATAATAATCAATGTTATGCTCAGAATTCAAGATATTCAGGTGATATATTATTTAATATAAAAAACAATAAAGTATATTCTGAAAATTCATCATATTCAGGTAATATATTATTTACTGTATCTGGTTATGTTCATCCTATATACTTTGTGTTTTTGATATTCTATTTATCCATATAAATCAGTATACCATTTAGGTTTAACTTTCATTGAAACACATTCAGCGAATGTATATTTATTATATTTCAATTTTCTATTATATATTGTTTTCTTATGAATATTCCATTTTTCCAGTCCTTTACCTTTAAAATTTTTGCATTTACAAAATGTAGCGCATATATCATCAATATAAGTTAAATCCCAATTACCTAAATTTTGATCAAATGATTCACAGTCCATAAATGTTGCTACCAAATTTTTAACCTTTTTAACATTCCAAGTATTTAATCCTTTACCCTCAAATTTTTTACACAAATAAAACATCTCAGACATATTTTCAACATTAGATACATCCCAATAACTTAAATCACCATTAAATTTTTTACAGCCTTGGAACATACCATACATATTTTTAACTTTTGATACATCCCACATATTTATTTTAATATCTTCAATAAGTATATGTTCAAATACATTGTGCATATCTGTTATTTCAGATACATCAATATCATTTAAATCAGCATTAGTTCCCCGTTCAAATATAAGTTGTTGAACTAATTTTATAAGTTCTGCACGTGATTCAGGTTTATAATTATAAACCTGATTATATATTTTATTTTTACTGATTTTAAATGATTCTTTAATAAAATCAGGTAAAGTTTTCATATATATGAAATATATTTTTATTTTTATATATAATAATATGCTTTAATAATTTATGGCTAACTATGAAGGAAAATTCGGAACAAAAGAAAATAATGAAAAGGACAATATACTAGAAAGTCTTTTTCTCACATCATCTCCGCCTGATTTAAATGATGCTGACGAGACATTAGAAACACCATTATTAGTTATTGACTTAGATGCTGTTGATTTACAGACAAAAGATAGGGCCAGGACAATAATTCAACGGTTATCTGATTATTATTTTGATCCTAAATATATTGAGCAACATCCATATATACCTAATAAGATTGCTCAAGAAATGGATAATATCAGACGGTTATTAAAAATGTTGACAGTAAATGAAAAAGCTCAGGATACATTAATAGCTTCTATTACTATGAATGCATCTAAAGGTACATTATATGGTTCATTGACATCATTACAGAATTCCATGCTTCAGATGCAGACACAATTAAATAATCTGACTGAAAATGTCGAAAATATATTTAAAGAAATGCAGGAAAACTGTGAAAAGACATTTGAAGAAAAAGATAAAGATGATCAAGTTAATGAAGATGGATCATTTAAAGTACGTGGTTCTAAAGATTTCATTGAAGCTATTAATAAAATGTTAGAAGCTAAAGAAAATAATAAAGATACTAAAGAAGAAAATGAAAAGTCTGCAAATGTTTCTTGAATCTAGATATACAGATGAAATAAATATCATATGCGAAAAAACAAAACGTAAATGTGATGTCAAGTTTTATGCATATGATAAAGATTCATTAGACTTATTGGAATCTAGAATTAAAGATCATCAATACGATAATTATAATATATACATGGCTACACCGTCTGGAAATAAATGGATAGCACACACATCGACAGTATATTATTTAGATCCTGGTCGTAAGTTCGATAAATATTTATGTTCTGATAAAATAGAATATTCATATGATGATATTTTAATATTATTAGAAGATGAAGATTTAATGATTGTAATTATTTAATAAATTTAAAATAAAATAATATGAATATATCTATAATAGGTACTGGTTATGTAGGATTAGTTACTGGAACATGTCTGGCTGATATGGGTCATAATGTTCATTGTATAGATATTAATAAAGAAAAAATTAATAATCTAAATAATGGTATAATGCCTATATATGAACCAGGTCTAGAAGATTTGATTTCTAAAAATGTAAAAGCTGAAAAATTATATTTTACAACTGAATATGAATCTATAGAACAGGCAGATGCAGTTTTTATTGCTGTAGGTACTCCGTCTGATGTTGATGGTAGCGCTGATTTACAATATATATTATCAACGGCAAAAGAATTCGCTAATAATATACATAAGCATTCTGTCATTATTACTAAATCAACAGTGCCTGTAGGTACTGCTGAAAAAATCAGAAATGTTATTAAAGAAACATTAAAAGAAAGAAATAAGGAAGTAGAATTTGAAGTGGTCGCTAATCCTGAATTTTTAAAAGAAGGATCAGCTATTGAAGATTTTATGAACCCGGATAGAATCATTATAGGATGTGATTGTGAATATTCACAAATTATAATGGAATCAATATATAAAAAATTTCCGACAGAAAAACTTTTATTTACAGATATACCGTCAGCAGAGATGATTAAATATGCATCTAATTCAATGTTGGCTGTACGTATATCTTTTATTAATGATATCGCTAATCTATGTGATAAAATAGGTGCTAATATTAATGATGTTTCTAAAGGTATAGGTATGGATTCAAGAATAGGTCCTAAATTTTTACAGGCAGGTTGTGGATATGGCGGTTCTTGTTTTCCTAAAGATATAAAAGCGTTAATTAAAACAGGTGAACAAAATAATGTTGATATGAAAGTTATTAAAGCTGCTGAAGAAACAAATAATAATCAAAAACATATATTATATAATAAATTATATAAAGCAACTACAAAAGTAAATTATCAGGTAAAAACTATAGCTATATTAGGGACTGCATTTAAACCGAATACTGATGATATGCGTGAAGCTACTTCTATAGTATTTATTAATGACCTGTTAAATGATAATATGAAAATAGGTCCGTTTGATAAAATAAAGATATATGATCCTGTTGCTTTAAATATGGCAAAACAGATAATCGGTGAGACAAATGAAAAGATAGAATATTGCAGTTCACTAGATAATGCTATTATTGACAGTGATGCAATAATTATAATAACAGAATGGGATGAATTCAAAAATATGTCATTAGAAATTGTTAAAAAACTGATGACTGGAAATATAATTATAGACGGTAGAAATATATATAATAGAGAAGAAATTGAAAAAATGAGCTTTATTTATGATGGAATAGGACAATAATTTTTTTCTTTTTTATTTTTTATTATTATTATTTAATAATTAATACTAAAAATATGCTTAGACATAAATATGGCGAATAAACATTGTTTAGTCTATGAAACATTAGGTGCAGTAACAAATCTCAAGATAACTGAAGCTTCTGGAGACGGTTTAATGCGTTTAGAAGGTGTTTTTGGTGTTTGTGGTATTAAAAATCAGAACAATCGTATTTATGATAAAGAGAACTATCGTCAAATGGTAGAATCTTTACAGAATATTATTAAAACACAAGGTTGTCCAGGTGAACTTGAACATCCGAATTCCATGAATATCAACCTTGAAAATGTGTCTCATAAGATTGAATCTATACAAATGAATGAAGACGGAACAATAACAGGAACAATTTGTCTATTGAATACTCCAAAAGGACAAATTGCTAAAGCTATTGTTGAAGGAGGTTTACCTCTTTATATTTCTTCACGTGGTGCCGGTACTATAACTAATGAAGGACGTGTTACTTTATCATCAATTAAAACTTATGATTTAGTCGGTACTCCAGGTTTTAGTCAAGCACAATTAAAATTAAAACAAAATCAAACATTAGAATGTCTTAATGAATCTTTAAATGAAGATGATGAAAATCAAATTTGGGCTATCGTTGAAGGTGATGATCTTTTAGATGACGGTGACGATGATGATAAGAAAGATGATAAGAAAAAAGAAGATAAAAAGGACGATAAAAAAGAAGACGATAAGAAAGAAGATGATAAGAAAGATGATAAAGAGGATAAAGATGATTCTGATAATGAACATGAAGAAGATTCTGAAGAAGCTTCTGATGATAAGAAAGAAGACAAAGAAAAAACTGAAGATAATAAAAATAATAATAGTGATATTAAAATGAAAGATTTAAAAAATGCTATTGATAAATTAGCTGACAAAGTTACATCTTTAGAAGCAGAACTTCATATTGCTAAGGAATCTTTGCGTGAAACACAATCTTCTGTTAAACCTACAAATTATGATGCTATTGAACAATGGGTATCTGAAGAATTTGCTGAACAATTCAAATCTACAATAGAAGATACTATTGAAGAAAAGATTGATCAGAAAATGAATGAATCAGTTGAAGCTATTGCAAATGGTGTTCAAAATTGGGTAACTGAAGAATTCGCTGTTAAAGTACAAGATTGGGTAACTGAAGAATTTGCTCCTGAAGTACAAAATTGGATTACTGAAGAATTCTCACCAGAAGTTCAAAACTGGGTAACTGAACAATTCGCTCCTGAAGTTCAAAACTGGGTAACTGAAGAATTTGCTCCTGAAGTTCAAAATTGGATAACTGAAGAATTTGTTCCTGTTGTTGACAGTTGGATTAATGAAGAATTCGCACAAGATCACTTAAATAAAGTTAATGAAAGTGTTTCATCTTATTTAGCTGAGCATAAAGCTGGACGTCTTGATGAAATAGATTCATTACTTGAAACAATTAGCGCTAATAATACTCCTCTTGAAAATATCGTTAAAGAAAACGAAAATGAAAATAAATTCAAAGGTGTATATGTAGTTGAACACATGCCAAGTCAATATAAACCATCTTGGGAAATGCTTAATGAAGAAAGACAAAATGAAATCTTAAGATCTTCTAAAATGTATGACTTTACAAAAGAAGGTGTTCTTGAATCATTCTGGGCAAATATTGACTTCGAAAAGAAAGAAGAAAAAATCGTTGAAAATGTAGATCCTATTACAAACTACCACAACAACGTATTTTCACAAATGATGAGACTTAGAAAAACATATTAATTTTTTCAAAAGTTTTTAAAACCTTTATTATTATTTAAATTACTCTATTTTAATTGTAAAAATTAAATAAAAAAATCAAATATAACAAATAAATTACATTTTAATGAATTATGTTTATTAATGAAAATGGTTCTAATGAATGGAAAAAGATGTTAACTGAAAACTTCCAAGTTACAGATACAGATAAACTTGACTGGGTTTCTCAGTATGCAGCTATTCACGAAATTTATGAATCTCAAATTGGTGTAAATGCAGGTCAAGTATTACCTCAAACAGGTGTTAACGGTGTTGGTCCTGTTTATACTACTCCACTTAATACTACAGGTATGGGTAATGTTACAGCACCTCAATATAATGGTGATTTCCGTAATGTTGCAGGACAACCTATGGGTGATTTCTATAACCAAACTCCAGGTTCTGGTGATCTTCCAGTTTCAACTCTTCCAATGGCTCTTAACATAGCATTATTAACAATCGGTTTGGAACTTGTTCCTGTTATCCCAACTAAATCACCTATGACAGTTCTTACTTATATGGACTTCCCTTATGCTGGTGGTAAAATGGGTAAAAAATACCAAGAAACTTCTTTCGACGGACGTGGTGAAGGTACTGAAAACAAACCTATTTATGTTAAGGTTCTTGGTGATATTGATCAATTATCTAAAATTGGTAAAATATTGAAAAATAAGGCAAAGGAATCTGATGAACCTGTAGAAGTAAAAGTTGCAAGTACAGCTGCTACATTTGTAGGTATTTTCAAAGGTATTGGTCGTAATGATGGTGGTATCTTATTAGAGACCAAATATTGTACTGAGGATGGTGAGCCTGATGGTGAACCAGCTTCTATTACTCAAGTATTTGTTGGTGATACTACTGATGAAACAACTGGTGAAGTTACTGTTGGAGTAAAAGTAAATGATGAAAAATTGGCAGGAGCAAAAGCTGATTTCGTTCAAACATCTGCTGACTTCGTAGATGGATTCTCCAACTTCTATGATGGTGGTACTCATCCAATGACTCGTGGTGAAAATGAAACTGGTACAGGTAATGTTGTTGGTTTGAGATTATTCAACCGTTGGGTACAAGTTGGTGCTTATGAAGTTACTGGTAGTGTAACTCGTCAACAATTACAAGACCTTCCATTATTCGGTGTTGATGCTGTTGGTAAAGTTATGGAAGCTATGCAAAACGAACTTACTCAATCTATCAATGCTCGTATTCTTGAAAGAGTATTTGCTCTTGGTGTTTCCAATGCCGCTAACCAAAAAGCATTCCAAGATGTAGATCTTAACCTCTATTTAGGTAAATCTGCTTCTACAAAAGACTTAGCTGACTTCGGTGTTGGTTCATTCGTTGACCATCATGGAGTTGACAGAGTTGATATGTTTGCCGGTATTCCTAATTCAGAAACATTAACTTCTGCAGAAAATACTCATACTCGTCAAAGAAGAATTTCTTCTCGTATCTTAGCTGCTGCAGCTCTTATTCAAGCTGTTGGTCGTCGTGGTCCTGCTACTTGGGTTGTTACTAACTCTCAAATTGTTGCTGCATTACAAGATGTTTCCGGTTATGTTGTTTGTCCAATGGATAACACATTGAAACAAGGTGGTAACCTCTATCAAGCTGGTACATTAATGGGATTAAAAGTATACTGTGATCCTTACATGCCTTGGTACGATACTCGTATCTGTGTTGGACGTAAAGGTGACGGTAATTCTCCTGGTGTTGTATTCATGCCTTATATTCTTGCTGACCAAGTTAGTATCACTGCTGAAGGAACAATGGCTCCTAAGATGTTAGTAAATAGCCGTTATGCATTAGTAGATGCTGGTTTCTATCCAGAAAACTTCTACTATACATTCGCTGTTTATAATGAATTTGGTATTCTTTAATTAAATACCTCTATATATTAGGAAATTTTAATGTTTCCATTACGAAGAAAGTCAGACTTAAGTCTGACTTTCTTTTCTTAAGCAAATTTTTATTTATTTATAGTATATAATATAATTATAACTTAAAATTTTTAAACATTTTTTTTTAAAAGTATTATTTTTATATAAATTACTATAATAGTAAGCTAATAATAAAAATATATTAAATTTATAAAAATATGGCAATTCCTGTATACTTACAATCTTTTAAGTCTTCTGGTATTTATCGTGTTGTTTTTGATAAATCAGTGATCACTTCATCGGAAGCTCAAACACTTAGATTGGTTGTTGGATATTCTGAAAAAGGTCCGTTCAATACTCCGGTATATATTAGAAATACAGCGGAATTTAATCAAATGTTTGGCGGTATCAGCAGAAAATTGGAAAAGCGTGGTGTATTTTTCCATCGTTTATGTTTACAAATGTTATCAGCTGGTCCAATAATTTGTTTAAACCTTAAAAAGTTCAATAATGAAACAGTTGACGGTGCCACAATTTCTACAGATTTTAATTTAAACTATGATCCAATTGATACAGTTAAAATTAATATTGAAGATATTTTTGACACTACACGTTTCTGGGAATTAGACGAAAATCAGCTTAATAATTTACATACAGCTGACGGAAGCTTAATGGACAGTTATATTAATATCTGTGCTAAAGATATTAAGGCAAATTCAGGAACATTCTTTATTCGTAAAGCAAACGGTACTAAAGTTTCTAACTATAATATTACTGTTAATAGCTGGTATAAAGACGGTTCTGATGAAATGCCTGAATTCTTAGAAGGATATGAAAATAACCTTATGTCTGATTTCTTTGCTGAGATTTATGTATTTAAAGGAAAATTCACAGCAAAACAAGTATTGGCTTCTGAAACATTAAAGAATTATTTCACTGTTTCTACTGCTGACGGTATTGATGATGAAGGTAATCAAGTTCTTAAATTACGTGAATATGTAGTTAATGCATTTGGTGAAAAAGTTGATACACTTGATGCTTTATATGCTGATGAAACTTCTGGTGCTTTAGGACACTGGGTTGGTACTTTAATTCCTGATTTCAAGAATAAACAAGGTATTTATCAGTCATTAAATATTTTATTTAATTCTGATTCTGACACACATAATATGATGATGTCTTTCAATACCGATCTTCTTGAGGAATTCGGCGGTAAAGAAATAGATTTATCAGGTAGAAATTTCATCAGTTCTGGTGAAGATCCTAAGAATAACGGTTTAACTATTGATGATATTTACAGTGGTAAAGCTACAACCAGATTATTAGGTAATGCTGATGCCAGAGTTATTGCTGATAAAATAACATTTGAAACTACAGCATATAATAATGATACACCAATGGTCAGATATGACACACCAAGTAAAACTAAACTTACCGGTACATTCTATGTAAGTAATATTAGTGGCGTTAATGATGATAATGAACATTTAACTGCTGATGATGATGATATTATAGCTGATTCTAATGGTGATTATCAAGTTGATTTAACTCATATTGAAAAAACTGATGATGGTACTCCTAAAAAAGTTTCAATTACTTTAGATAATAAATATAAAGTTATTAATTATCTTGCAAGAATGGGTATGGTTGTTACAGAATATTATACTGATCAACAAGAAGTATCTGAAATTAACGAAACTTTAGAAGAATCTGATTATAGAGTAGCATTAGGTGATCCTAAAGCGGTAAAAGCGGTTTCTAAATATGGTACATATTATAAAGGTGATGAACCATTTAGTTTAAATGAAAGTACTGAAAATATATTAAATGGTCCTCAAAAAGTTATTACTGGTATCTCAAGATTAGAATTTGGTGCTGAAGATACTTATACAGATGTTGATGAAAATGCAAGATTTACTGTTGTCGATGTTGATTTAAAAGCAAATGTTGAAACATTAAATAAAGATGATAAGGGTAATGTAATTACTGGTGTATATACTCCATCTGTAACATTTATTGAAGCATCTGGTGAAATCTCTGATGCTGAAAATAATAATAACTGGTTTATAAATGATGACTTATCTGTAAAGGGTGCTACTGGTGTTATCGCATTACAATGTAAAAATATTGCTGATAAATCATTATTAAGCATATTAAATCTTGGTGATGCTTTACTTGCAGCAGATGGTGCGATTGATAAAGATAATGACGGTATAGCAAATGATGAAGACGGTTATTGTGATGTGGCATATGTTCAAGACATGGGTACAGAATATGATGAAAATGGTGAATTCCAATTCTATTATGTAGCATGTAGTGCAATACCTTTAACATATGGAGCTGAAAACAATATGTTAGTTCGTATTGATTCTGCTCTTAATAAAGAAATCGGTAAAATGATTCCTCGTTATCTTGAAGGTTATATTTACAAAAATGACCGTCCAGCCGGATCAGGTATGTTAGCTAAAGTTAACTGGCAAGAAAGCTTATTATCTGTATTAACTGATTATAAAGGATTACGTACAGCATTATTGAATAAAGCTGAAATTGAATTCCGTTATTTGATTGATACATTTGAATCATTCCCTGTTACTGATTTGAAAAAAGAATTAGCTTCATTATGTAAAGAAAAACAAAATGCATTCTGTATCGCTAACTTCCCTGCAATCAAAACATTCACAAAATGTCCATACACATCATTTACTGATGCTAAGGGAGTATTTGATATGAAATATATTATTGACGGATATAACAGCAAGAAAACATCTATCAATAAATTCTCTATTCCAGCCGAAGCTGACGGTGCATCATTTATAGCATTCTATACACCTCTCAAATTCTCTGACGGATATATTGATACAATAGTTCCAAGTGCTGGTTTAGTTTCTAACTTATTCATCAATAAATATGTTTCTCGTCATCCATACGATATTATAGCTGGTCCTAACTATGGTTCAATTTCAGCTCCTGGATTAATTGGTCCTGATTATAAATTCGCACAAGAAGAATTACACTTACTTGAACCATATGGTGTTAATGCTATGGTTTATCGTCCAAACTTCGGTACATTCATTAATTCTAACCAAACAGCTAAGCAAACTCCTATATCTGCTCTCTCTAAAGTTCATGTTCGTGAATTAGTTATCCACTTACAAGATGAAATTGAACAAGTTCTTCAATCTTATCAATGGGAATTCAATAACCAAACAACACGTAACGCTATCCTTGACAGAGCAAATTACATCTGTGAAATTATCAAGTCTAACGGCGGTATTTTAGCTTACAGAAATATTATGGATGAAACTAACAATACCGATGAAATTATCGACAATGAAATGGCAATATTGACAACTCATATTGAACCTGGTCGTGGTATGGGTAAGATGGTACATGAACTTCATATTTACGGTACTGGTAAGATGTCTGCAACTATTGCTGATTAATATAAATAAGTTTTTTCTGAGAGACCTAAAAAATCTCTCAGAAAAACGAATTTATTTTTATTATTAAATAAAATATAATAAATATATAACAGTATATTAAATATATGGCACAAAATTTAAATCACTTACCTCATATCAATAATGTGAAAGCCGGTGCTAATAAATATGATCCGGTACACAAGGCGATATTTGAAGTATATTTTACATTGCCAAATGCTTTAAGACATGTTGATAATATTGCTCAAGATGAAGCTATTTTAACTGAACAAGTTGTTTCTGTTTCTGGTTTGGATGCTCTTCAAAAGACAACTGCTGCGGGTGAACAGAAATTCTTCGGTGTTACTGTTTCTTATTTGAACCCTACTGTTGATACAACTTCAGCTGAAATTTCAATGGTTCTTAATATGAACTTACGTAATGTTACCGACAACTATGTTCTTAAAATCTTCCGTGCTTGGGAAAACTTATCATATGACCTTTCTACAGGTATTCGTGGTATCAAATCTGACTATATTTCAGATAACTTAAGAGTAGCTGAAGCAACAAGAAACGGTGAAATCTGGAGAAGCTATATTTTCCACAATGTAATGCTTACTGCAGTGACTGGTCTTGAAGATTTGGATTATTCTTCAAATGATGCTCGTCAGTTAAACGTTACTTTCCGTGCTGACTGGTGGGAAGATGAAATCGCATAATCTTATAAATATTTATAATAAATCCTCAAATATATTTGGGGATTTATTTTATATATTAATTTATATATTATTTTTAAATAAAAACAAATATTATGAAAACTATTAATGATTTTATAAATGAAAAAAAATCCAATAACAATAACTATTGGAATCCTTATAATGATTATTTTCCTGAAGTCTTAGATATGGCTAAAGATGTAGTTAATAAATTAGGTAAATATTCTAAATCCAAGGAAGTTGAAGACGATTCAGATATAACGGAATTAGAATGGGTTATTCAAGAATTTTTATGGGAATTTGTTAATGAATTTGAAAAGAAATATAAATATAAATGGAGAGTTGGAGATTTTATGTATGAAATTGGAAATACTATAGAAGGAGGAGAATAAATAAAAATGGAGATTATTATAATAATCTCCATTTTTTATATATTTGTTCTGTATCGCATTTAAATTATTAAAACTATAAAATATATTAATTAATCATAAAAATCACATACAGGACGTTTTATACAACAATATCTTGAATTATTTTAGACGGTACTTCAGCAGGTAATTTACCGTCATATTTTAAAAATATCAGATGTGTATTTTCAAATTCTTTTTGTGTCAGTTCATACATTTCATCATTTTTTCCTATTTCTATCCTGTTTAAATCTTCATAACAGAAACAATGTACATCCGGATTCTTAGATATGGAAAAATAATATGATATATCCAGTAAATATGTTATCGGATTATTACCTATAATTTTTTTGATTTTAAATATATGGTAATAATTTGATTCTTTATTTTCTTTGTGTATATATATGTATTTATTGATTATATCCTTAGTTAATTTATTTTCTACTAATTTCATATTTAATATAAAATTATTTTTATATAAAAATAACTCGTAGAAAAATGGGCAAATGGTCGTTTACAGAATCAAACCATAATAAGCATTTCTTATTGGCTATACCGGTAGGATTAATATTTACTATTTTATGTGTATTAGGTGTAGCTTCAGGAATGGAATTTAAAGATAAATTATGGGGTGGAAAATGGGATTGGATTGACTGGACTTATACAATGGTGGGGGGTGCTATTGGTCAAGCTATTCAATTACTTATATTATGGGTGATATTTAAATAAAGAAGAGGAACTAATCAAGTTCCTCTTTTGTTTTCATCCAAGCATGTTCAATAGGATACGGGGTATTTAGTTTAACATCAAGTCCGAATTCTTTATTATGACCTTGCTTTGTATCATCGTATCCCCACTTATCCAATAATCTGTATGCATAATTGAATTTATCAAATATAGACCATATTTTTGAAGGTGTTGTAGGTGAAGGATAACCGCCATTAATATAATGTTGATAATCTACCAAATTCTTAAAATCCTTATATGTCATTTCCATATTAGTCGCATATATAGCAGCTAATCCGAAAGTCTTATATTTTGGCCAAAGAATAGTATTTAGATATAATCGTTTCTTTGCTGAATCTTGCATAATATTATCGAATTCCTGAGAATTATAATCTGTAAACGGTTTAAATTCCTCATTATTCTCATCAGTAATCTTAATATCTTTACCGCTCATATAAGATGTCAAGAATGAATATCTTAAATTAGTGATAAACAATCTTTTATTAACATCTTCCTCAAATTTATCGATAGCTTTTTCTTTAAGTTTATCATCATTTTTACGTGCACATACATATACAAAATCCAGATATGTTTTTTTATCAATAGGTGTAAATTGTTGTGCTTTAGCTAAGTCATTAATTTTAATATCATCAGACATAGCACAAATTTCGCTCATCAAACTGTCTGCCTGATCAACTAATACATGTACTTGTTCAATAACTGATAAATTTTCAAGATTAAATCTGTCTTTCAATTCATCATAACATTTTTGACACTTTTTTCTTTGTTTTTCTTCTTTTGATAATTTTTCTTTTTTCTGTTTCATAATAATTAAGCTTTTATTGGTTTCTTATTTTCATCATAAATTCTCTTTTGTTCTTCCATCATTATTTTCTTCAGATTAAGCGTTATAATTTCATCTAAAGAAATTCCTAAATCAGTAGCAAGATTAACTAAATTAAATAATACATCACCGATAGATATACCCACACGCAATGCTTTTTCTTTAGTCATTTCAGCATTAGGATCAACTAATAAAGCATTGACTTTATTAGATAAATCTCCTGCAGCTCCGGCTACTCCTATAGTATGATAAAATAATCCTATTTCGGAAGGACATTTTATAAAATCTCTTATAGTTGATTGATATTCTCTAAAATCCATAATTAATACAGTCTTTTTTTAAAAATATTAATAGTTTATATATAATGAATCATAAACTAAATCATATGCTCCGGTTCCGCATGATTTTGATTTCAATCTTTTAAATGAACTATGACCTGAATTAATATATAAATGTTGTTTATAAATATCTTCCGGTACATCTGCAGTCCTGTCTTCTTTTCCTGTTTTACCGTCATAAGACAATAACCATTTCACATTTTTATTATTCAGTTCTCTTATAATATCATACATATGATTATTATCAAAAGTATCACTGAAATACATACCTATTTGATGTTCATAAGGCGGATCCATATAAATGACATCTCCAGCTTCAGCATTTTTAATGACATTATCATATGAATCACAAATAAATTCAATATCTATATTATCCATAACATTTCCCCAAGAATCAAAGACATTTTTCAGTTTTTCAGGAGTTATACCGAATCTTCCTGCAACATGAAAAGGAACATTGAATTTACCTCGAGGATTATATCTGACCAATCCGTTAAAACTTGTCCGCATAATCCAATAAAATAAATATGGCCGTTCTGGATCATCAAAATCCATAGAATTCAATTTATCCCGTTGTTCATAATATAATTTACCTGCATTCTTCATCTGTTCAAACGGATCATTTGAAGTACTCGCATATTCTTTAAGTTTACAATGTAATTCGCAATAATAAATATATAATTTTCGTCTTGTTTCTTTATTCTTGAATATATTGAATATATTAATCAAATCTTTATTTAAATCACAGCATACAATTTTATTACATTCAATCTCTCTTGTATAAATCCTGTTTAATAATTCATGCATAACAGATCCACCTCCTAAAAAACACTCATAATATGTATTTATTTTTTTAGGAAATTTATCGACTATCTCAGGAGCTTGTTTACGTTTGCTTCCTGTCCATTTAATAAAAGGTGTTTTACTTATTTTATTCATAATTTAAATATAGAATTT
>Ga0247609_10002193_pt1 | contig 21129 bp, 23 predicted proteins | sample 172DNAGHGlowgp2_FD_193487 | JGI IMG/M metagenome (GOLD analysis project Ga0247609, IMG submission 193487) | Sheep rumen microbial communities from Palmerston North, Manawatu-Wanganui, New Zealand - 1728 DNA GHGlow gp2 | ecosystem: Host-associated > Mammals > Digestive system > Stomach > Rumen ...
TGAGGAAAAGGAAGAAAAATGTTATTTGGCTGAAGACGCACAACACTCTATTCAGTCTGCATTAAAATATGGAGTACTTCCTGGTGGTGGAACTGCAATGTTAAAAGCAGCTCAGATGTTAATGTCAAATGAAAAAATTAAAAAGTTACAACTTTCAGATGCAGCACTTCAGGGTTACAAAGCAGTAGCGGATACTTTGAGGGAGCCTTCAAAATATTTGGTAAGGTCTGTAAAGCCAGACGATTATCAGTATATAGTTCAGCAAATTGCACATGAAGAAATTTTTGAAAATGGTTACAATGTAAGAACTGAAAAGATTTCTAATTTGGAGGATGATGGAGTAGTTGACTCCGCAGCCATTGAAATATTTGCAGCAAAGTATTCAGCCTCAATGATCGGTTCATTCATTCTTTCTGATAGTGTAATTGTAAATGCAGAACAAAACATGTCAATAGATATGAACGATAGAAAAGCAGCTTCAATTGGTGGAGGATATTAAAAATGGAAACAACTGAAACAATGGAAAAAGAAATTTTAGTACAAAATACATTATCAGAAAGGGTGCCTGATTTCTGTACAACACCCCATTGGTATATTTCTGGTCTTGAGAAGAAAGTTAAAATTGGAAGCAGGTCTTTTAATTATATTGATTATTTGGAGGCCTGGTGTAACTTTGACTGCAACACTTACAGAAAGAAAGATACACTGATTCCTATTAAAGAAAAAATTGCTGCAGCTTTCCAGGAAGTAGAAGAATACTATAATAATACAAACAACAAAAAATAAAAAAGAGGTTTGACCCTGTATGAATTACAGTGAATACGATTACAGGGACATGTTTGATATTCTTGGGTTTGATACACCCAAGGGTACCAAAGGATTAGTTAGGTGTCCCTGCCACACAGATAAGCATCCGTCTATGAGTATAGACGTAAGCAAAGGTCTTTTTAACTGTTTCTCTTGTCACTATCACGGCAGAATTGATATGTTGTATTATGAAACATATGGTTCTTTTTATGGCAAGAAAACCACATTCAGCGATAAAGAATTAAGAAGACTTTTTGAGAGAAAAGAAAAACCAAGAATTTTACAAACACAGAAACAATTTTTTACGGCATCTATGATAAAAAGAAAAGACCCGATCATGAATAAATGGTTGGAGTATAGAGGTATAAAACCATCTGTAGCAGATGAGTCTGGTGTTTTTTACGGGGATGTTAATATCACTTTCATAGATGAAAAAACAGGTAAAGAAAAACAATACACTGTACACGATAGAGTTATGTTCCCCATTTTTAATGAGAACAGAAAAATGTGTAGTATTGAAATGAGATTCCCCTTCTTTGGAAATGAGCCTCAAAGATTTGTGGATACAGTTCCGAAAGTATTATATCCAAAGTGTAGTTCAGTAAATCTCCTGTATGAACCTTTTAAGTTAGACAAAACCAAAAAACTTTACATCCTAGAAGGATTAATGGATTGCTTGTCTTTCAGGTCATTAACTAATTATAAAAATACAACGTCTATTTTTGGGGCAGCTTTTACAGAACATCAAAAAGAATTGTTGAAAGAATTTCCAGAAATATGCTATGTATACAATAATGATTTGGCAGGAGAAAATTCCGTGAAGGAGTTTAAAAATTTTTACAAAGGTAAAATTACCTTATTAAAACCATATGGTAATTATGATGATGTGGGTGATATGGCTAAGGATCATTTCGGAGGGGTTGAAGAATGGCTGAAGACAGAGCACTAGAAAATATAAAAAAGAAAGCAGAGAATTTATTTAAACATTTTCCTTGCAGATTCTTAAAAATACTTTCAGTTGAAAAAATAGAGTCCCCATCTACCCCTACTGCTGTAGGCATCTGTATTAAATATAAAACACCTGAGGAAGAAAATTCCTTGATAACTCTTTTTAAGAAGTCAGAATTAAAAAAGGAAGGTGACTGTATTAAAAGATGTATTTGTGCTCTTAAGGAAAGGATTCCTGAAAAATACAGTGCATTGGATGTTACAAATGTGAGGGAACTTTCTAATACATTTTTGGAAAGATTCTCCTTGAAAAATGAATTGGACTGTTTTACAATCTCATGGGTACCATATAGACAACTCTGTATACTTTTACCTAGTGGTAAATTCTTTTTAGATGTATCTAAGGTAACATATCAGAAATTGTTAACAAGATTCTCTCAGGAGAAGTTTTGGCCTGCCAGTATGAGTTTTGAGAGTTTTTCAAATCTTTTGAAAAGGAAGGAAATGGTAACCCTTTGTATTAGGCTAGCACAAAAGGACGATTAAAAAAATTCACACTAAATAAATATAAATTTTCTGGGGGATTACCCCTACCTATAGGAGAAAAAAGAAAATGAAAAGATTTAGTTCCGTAAAAAACGAAAACCTTTCAAAAAGAGCTAAGGTTAGAATGTTGGAAGGCCGTAAGTCTAAACTTACAGAAGACGAAGAGGATATCGAAGTAGAAGCTGATGCTACAGAAGGTGCAGCAGACGGTGAAGATACTGATATTGTTGGTTCAGTTGCCTCTCTCGTACAGGCCTTGATTGATGATGGTGAAGATATTTCCCCAATCGAAGAAGTAATCAATGCAGCTGCTGGTTCGGATGATGAAGATGAAGAATCAGACGAAGATGAAGACTTCGATGAGGATGAAGAAATTGACGAAGACGAAGAGCCTCTTGAGGAAGATGAAGAATCAGATGACTCTGATGACTCAGAAGATGAGGACAAAGAGGATCTCGACGAAGCCAGAAAAGCTAGAGTAGCTGAAGCAAAAAGAAGAATTGCTGCACGTAAAAGAATTGCAGAAGCAAAAGCTCGTGTTGCAAAAGCAAAGAGAATTGCTGAGGCAAAAGCTAGAGTAGCTAAAGCTAAGAACTTGGCAGAAGCTAGGGCTAGAAGAGCCAGAATTGAGGAAGCTAAAGCTAGAGTTGCAAAGGCTAAAAGACTTGCAAAATAATTAAAAAAAAATATAAAAATTAAAAAGTTTTTAAGGCCTGATTTTTCAGGCCTTTTTTCATGTTATGTTAAGAATATATGAAAAATTTTCGAAAAATTTCCAAAATTTTCTTGAAATTTTTGAACTAATTTAATAAAATTCACCTATATTATAATAGAAGATTTTAGAATTTATAAGTTGGAGGAACAAAGATGGATTCTACAGGGTACACATACAATGACGGTGCCACAGGATTAGTGCCAATTGAGGCTATTATCCCAAGTGAATACAAAGCAGAGGCTAAGGAGTGGGCAGAATACCTGCACTCTATCACACTTTCAGGAAACAAGAAAACAGCTAACCTTAGAACAAAGGATGACGAATTAAAGGATCAGGAGGCTTTGGAATTTATTGATAAGTTCCCAAGACCAAACCATCCACCAAGTGATGATTTTGATCCTTCTATGGCTTACGGATTTATGTTGTATAATGAATCCGGAATCACAAAAACATATTGGACAAAGTACGTTGGTAAACTTCGTCAGAACAAATCAGAATATTTTGAGCAGGATAAGTACCTTGAGTGGATTACAGAAATCTTCACAGTACTTAATGGGGATCACCCACACTTCCACGATCCATTCTACTATTACAAACCTGGTAAGAATGGTTCATACTACGATGTAATGAATTCTTTGAGAACTTGGTGGAACTTTAACTTCCCAAGCTTCCTTGCAAAGTATTTGTGGGCCCAGGATGCAAAGAACACAGACAATGCTATTTCAATTGAAGGTTCATTCGAAAATGAGGATGGAGGAAGCCACCTTGCAGCTGAGATTGCTTCAAAAGGAAATATGGTTTCCACACCTGAGGAAGAATACGAACTTTCAGTGGTAGAAAACTTTTTGAAATCTTTCAATTCTGCACCTTGGACAGATTACGTTCCTAAGTCAACCATAACTTATAGGGACTTTATGAAGGCCATTGTAGATGGTTCTGCAAATTCAAGATCAGGAGTGAAGAAGAATTTAGGAATTCATTCCTCAGTTGAAGGAAAAGCAATTGCAAAGATTCAGAATCACATGCAGCAGTGCGGTGTTGATATCAATGCATTCGCTGACTATATCAGAAAGTACCCAATCACAGCAAAAGAAATCCTTGAGGGTAATACAAAAATTTCCTTCAAAGATATGTAATAATTCTAAAATCTTTCAATTAAGGGATCCTCAGGGATCCCTTTCTATATTTTTAGGAAGATGATTAGAATTTGCATAGACAACATAAACTGGGAAACTGTAGGACAATTAATAAAATTTGCCAACAGAATATCCCTAAAAATTTCAAGGGATTTTTTTGAAAAACACTTTGGCAAAAAAGCAGAAACAATCAAAAAGGATTATTTTAATTTCTTTTCAGAAAACAAATGTGTTTTCCTTCCAATAGAATCCGAAACCAAATTAAAGTTTTCGGAAAAACATTTTTTAAAAAATCCAAAAAATATTTTTCAATATCCAAATCAATTTGAGCACCTTATCAAAATAATTAAAATAGAAAAATCAGATTTGTGTTCCCTGGACGAGATTTTGTCTCCTCCATTTGAAACTGGATACAAAGGAGCAGACAGAATCTACATAATCAACAATTCCAAATTATTGTCCCAATACGAGGATGTTGTATCAGGAATAAATTCTTCTAAAATAGAATACCTAAAAGGTAAAAATTTTGAGGACCAATTAGAAATCTTCAAAAGAATTTTATTGGGATCCATTAGACAATATTGGGGTAAAAATAATTCAGACAAATTAAACTTTTGGTTTAAAATAGGTACTACAGCGATTCCGTATAAGAAACTATATTAAATCAAAGGAATTAATTTTTATGAAGTCAATATCAATATCTAGATCAAAAACATTTCACAATTGCCCACTACAATACAAATACACCTATGTAAATAGATTTGAACCTGAAGAAGAAGTTCATATTGATGTTACAGATAAAGGTTTAGTGCTCCATCAAACATTCGAAAATCTTTTAAAATATGAAAACTATGTAAATGAAGTAGCCTCTATGCCTCACAGAGTGGCTGACGGTAAAACTGTTTTGGCATTCTTTAAGGAGGCTATGGAAGAAAATAAACTCTCAGAGGAAGTAGCCAAAGAGTTTAAACTCAAGAGAGGCCTGAAAAGATGGCTATCATTCAAGCATGATTATTTGGATAAAAATGGCCATGTAATGTATGCAGAAAAAAGATACGACCAAGTTTTATTTGGGGAAACAAAAACAACTGCAATTCTAGACCTTTTGGAAGATTGTGGGAATGGTAATTTTATCATTTATGACTACAAAACTCCTAAGACAGCCAACCCAAGTCAATATAAGGAACAGCTGGCGTTGTATGCTTACATGATGGCTGTAACAAAAGGAATTATTGCACCTGAGTCAAATGAATATGAAAAAGTAAAGGAACATTTTAAACTTTTTGTATTTTTTCCTTTAGTAGATAATGAATCCGAAACATATGAGACCTGTCTAAAGGAAGTAAAGTTTACAGCAAAGGATGTTGAAAATACAGTAGAAGGTTTGAAAAATACTGTAGCCGAAATTGATGCATTTAATTGGGAAAAACCTGCAGAAGCCTTACAGCCTGCTGTGATGAGTTTTAAATGTAATTGGTGTAAATTCAGAGGAAGTAAACCTGACCCAGCTATAGGATTTGAAGGTTGCCCTATTAGTTGTTTTTGCCAACCTACTGATCTCAAATTCAAGAAGGCCTAAATTGAAAACCAAATTGATTACTGGCCCTATGAAGGCAGGAAAAACAAGACAGCTAGTTTTAGATTTGGAGCAATACGTAATAGCTAAAAAGAATGTGCTTTGGTTTGAACCTTCCCTAGATACTAGGGGAGGGAGCCATGGAAACTTTTTAACACAAAGAATGGAAGAATTAAAAAATTCAAGTTTTGTACATTCCTTTAAAATAAAAGATCCAGCTGATATTTTGAAAAAAGGCCTTGAATTTTTTGAAAGATTAAAAATAGAGGCCATCTTTGTGGATGAGTATTTTATGATTCCTTTCAAAAGGGATTTCTTTTATGAATATGAAAAGTCTAAATTAAGCGAAGTGCCAATTGTATTTGCAGGTTTAATTTCATCCTGGGCTGCCGAATTATTTCCTACAGCAATAAACGTAATTCCTTTTATGGATGAAATTCAAAAAACGGATGCCATTTGTATGGAGTGTGGTAAACCTGCAAATTATAATTATTACAATGCTGATTGGAATGAAAATAAAACAATCGATGATGGAAAAAATTATGAGTGTCTTTGTCACGATTGTTATATGAGAAAAACAGGCAAGCCAATTTCTATAGACCCTTTTTTAAGTTCTCCTAATTAAATTGTAATGGAAAACTTTAATGTGGATTTCGTATTCCCTTATTTGAATCCGGATGATCCAAATTGGAGGGAAATCTATTCTTATTGCAAGGGGGAAGCTCCAGAAAGTAATAACGTTAGATTTAGGGACTTCTCTCTTTTAAAATACATTTTCAGAAGTATAGAATTATATGCCCCTTGGATCAATAGGGTTTGTATAATAGTACAATCAAAAAGTCAAGTAGAAGGAATTTTAAAAGAAAGTTCTAATTTAAGAATTATTGAACATAAGGAATTTATTCCCGAAAAATATTTACCTGTATTTAATTCAAATACAATTGAAATGTTTTTACCTAAAATAAAAGGGTTGAATGAACACATACTCTATAGCAATGATGATCTTATATTTTTTAATTCTGCTACTAGAAGTAATTTTTTTATGGATAGTAAAACTCCTTTGTATGCCTTTACAGGAAAAAACAATTCAGGATCCATCTTTTCAAAATTGTGTAAAAGGTTATATAAACTTATAACATCTAAATACCCAAGCCCTCTTCTCAACAATGGAAACTTTACATATTTGAAACAATGGCACGGAACAGCTGTACCTTTATTATTTTCAGATATGGAAAAATGCTATGAGGATTTCGAAGATGACATATTAAAATCACTTACGATGTTCAGGGATAATTCTAAGAATCTCAACCAGTACATTTATGGGCTATATTCCTTTTGTAGAGGACATAGTCAACGAATTGATCAAAAATTCTTAGGTACATATTTTTCTATGGATGAATATGAAAGTGTAAAAGATTTAATTTTTTCTTTGAAAAAATGTACTTCTAAGATGGTATGTATTAACGATACAGAAAGTATGACTGATAATTGTATAGAGGAAGTTTATAAGTTTTTAGATGAAAAATTCCCTGACAAATCCATATACGAGGTTTAAATGAGAAGAGGTTCTGATGATAAACAATGGCAGGAAGTAAAAGAAAAAGTTAGAATTTTGGATGCAGCAGGTTGCATATTTTGTAGATGTATGAACTTTCAGGAGAAAAATATTCAACTAGCACAGGTAAGAAATTGTGCTACAGAAATACCTGCCAACTTTACAACACTAGATCCTGCCCACCATATAGCAGTAAGTTCTAATGCAAAAATAATGTATGATGTGGATAACGTATATTTAGTATGTAGGTTTCATCACACAAGAATTGATAACAGACAAAACCCTTATACAGGTGAAAAAATAACAGCTGAAGAACAGGAAGCCTTTTGGCAGAGGGCTATGAAGATGAGGTATGAAAAACCCAAAAAAGCAAAAATTCCTGACTTCATAGATGATGATCTCTAAAAAACTCTATATTTTAAAAAAGGAAAATAATTTATATGAATATTGACGAATCAGAAAACATGGATCCAATGGACACAGTAACAGAAGGAGAAGGGAAGGATGCATTCTCTGAGGAGGAGGAAAAACTTGTTTCCTTCGTAAACAAAAGACTTCAGTTGATGGAGGCCAATCTTTTACCTGATGAATTACCTACCCCTGAAAAATTGAATATGGCTATGTTGGCCTGGACTTCTGTATCATCCGCATTGAACTCACTTTACAGCAGAATAAAGTATAAAGTAAGCGATGCAGTTTCTGAACAGAAGACTTTCGAGGCTCAGGCATATATTCAAACAAAAAGGGAAATGGAAAAAACCGCTGAAGCAAAAGGTATGAAAGTGGGAGACAAAAAAGCTTTTTTGGCTACCAAGGAAGTTGAGTATGAGGCAAGAATAAAATATAAAAATGCCTTTAGAAAGATGGAAGCCAAAGTTGCAAAAGTAGAATCCCAGAGATCCTTTGTAGAGAGACTTTGCCAGAGCTGGCAAAGTTATCAGTTTATTTTGACAACTCTCTCACGTAATATGAATGCTGATTTGAATGCAAACGCAATGGATTATTACGCAACACAAAGAACCTTTGCACCTGCTGGTGAAAATTAAACAGAGAACAAAGTACCTGTATTTAACTCAGGGGCATATGCAAATCCAAAGTCCTCTGAGTCTTTTTGTTCTTCCAACTTTTCTGACCAACTTGGATCTAGATTAGGCCTAATAACCTCTAATTCACAAAAGGCTGCTGCCTTTTCTGCACCGTAAGTAATTGCTGAAATTAAATAATCCCCATTGAAGGCAGAATAAGGATAAGGTGTAACTATACAAACTTTATCCCCTGCCAACAAAAGTTTTTTCATTGGACCTAGGCTAGTTAATTTAATTTTAAACTTGATCAAATCCTCAAAGGATTCAAAGGTATTTCTGGATTCTGCTATTACATTTTTAGCAGGTCTATTAAAGAATGTTTTGGCATCAGTTGTATTTACACCATTTACAAACATTTTAGATATTGGGAAAACTGACTTTTCACTTTCTTTTTGAATAGGTAAAAAAGAATACCCAGCAGTGGAGGATACATCACTATCAAATCTAGTAAAGAATGTTTCAGGTTTAATTCCTTTTAGTACCTTATCATTTCCTAAGTACATCTCAAAATCAGGAGTGGAAAAGTTCTCAGCATCCGGATCCTCTACATGGCTTTTTATTTTACTAGTTACAAATTTTGAAGAAAGTTTGTCATTTACAGGTGATAAAAGAATAGCATATTTGGATTTCCTAGAGTCAGTCAAAAGTGCGTTAATTGAGGATAAGTTTAATTTCCTATCAAGACCTGTGAAGAATAGAGGTTTTCCTCCCTCTATTAAAAAGTTATTATTTACCTGAAGTTTAATAAAATCTAAATCCGTTTCTCCTAAGGTCCTATAAAGAGTAGAGGAGTTAGATGATTTCTTGAAGTTCCTTTCATAGTCTTTAAAGGCCTGCAAACTATCAAAAATATCATTTAGAATTTCGTTAGAGTATTTATTTTTATAACATTTTCTAAATTCTGCATTTTGGAAAAATTCAAGGATGCCTCTACATTGTACTTCGTACTCTAATCCTGATGCAGAACCCTTTAGTTTTATTTTTTTCAAATATAAGTCTGGAAAATCAGAATAAGTATCGTGTCCATCTTCAGGTATTTCATCCTCAAACGAATACCTTACTAAAAACTCAGAACCTATTGGTAAATTTAAAATCTCCGGTGTTGCATAAGTAGTGGTAAACTTAAATGTAGCAGAAGGCACAGGTTCAAAAATGGATGATGTTATTTTATAAGCAGTAAACTTTACTGCTCCTAAACCCTCTAATGCTGATATAACTGGTATCTTTGAATAAAACATGTTTTAATTAGTTACTCGTTTGCAATTTCGGATGAATTTTTTTAACTAATTATTCTGTATAAATTAGATGCTGACAAGTGGAATTTTATACTAAAATTTCAAAGGAGAAAAGAATATGGCGAAAAGTACATGGCGTTTTGAGTTCGTGGACATAAACAAATCCATTACTATTACAGAATCTGAATCCAAATGGATAGGATTTGCTGTTATTAGGGCTCCAAAAGGTACAACAGAGGCTATGTTTGTTCCAGCAAACAACAAGGCCAGAATAGAAGCAATGTTTGGTTATGCCTCAGCAGATTGGCCTGATCTGTTCGAAGTAATTGATTTTAATAACGAGTACGGTTTGTATATTTCTGCTCCAACAGTAGATGTTGCAGAGTACCCAAACTATTACGGTGGAGTTTATCTTACAAAAGATGGTGTAATGCCTCTTTACAGATTTACTAACAAAAAGGATCCAAATTTTGAGATTGGAATTGTTCCTGGTAGAGAATCTATCTACTATGGTAGCGTAAAAAATAATTCTTCAGTTTCTTTGTTGAAATTGAATAAGGCAGACGAACAAGCAGTTGTAAAAATTGAAAATATTCCTTCTGCTATCTTTAAAAAGATGACATACATTGACTTTGATTTCCCAACATATAAGGGAACTTATAGATACAAGTTGGACAAAGCAAACAATGTAATTCTTCCTGCTGATTCAATGGTTAAAAATTCAGAACACGCTTCATTAGTAGTAGGTACATTCGTATTTGATTCTGCTACACAAACTTACACAATTTACTTTGGTGGAAGTGAAGCAGCCGCAATGAATCCTAAGTTGGCCTCTACAATTACAGCTAACTGGCACAATGATCCTTCAATAACTGATGTCCCTTTCTTTGATTGGACAAAATTCAGTAGATCATATGGATATGATTACAAGGATCTTTACGAAGCAAGTGATTATGATACTTGGGTTACAACAACAGATGCCTTAGCAATCAAAGAAGCCATTATGACAGGTAAACCAACAAAGATTACAGCGGCCAATGGAAATACTGTAACATTGGATTACAAAAAGAGTTTGGCAGAGAGATTCCATTTTGTATTGAACATTAAGGATAGTGTATATTCCTACCACGTACAGACTTCTCCAACAGCTCAGTACTCTTCAATCCTTATTGACCAGGTTGTATATGATAAGTGGGTTTATGATATCAAAGCTCCTTACTTTGTAGGTGCAGAATCAGAATTGCCTGTAACTGATGCAGCAATTGAAAAAATCCAGCTTTACGATAACCTTTGTATTTTGAAGGATGGAAACTCCGTTACATTGTGGAAATACTCAGATGTAGAAGAAACATATGTAAATGATGATGGGGATGAGGATACAAGAACAGTTCAGAAATGGTTGAACGTATCTGAGGATTACCAAACAACAAAGATTCTCGCATTCGAACCACTCCTAAGTGGAAAGACAGATGCAGACATTCACCACTCAATTTACTTCTGTGAAGAAAGTGGACTTGTTGAAATGACAGAGGATAGTGTTGAAGAGGATTACAAACTCAGAGAAAATATTCTTTATAATTCTTACCACTCTAAAACTACAGAAGAGGATAACGGTGGAGAACTTCACGTATCAGGAAACTTTGTAGGTTCTTTGGATGAGTTCGGTGTAGATGAAAACAATGGTGATAACTATTGGGAAGAATTGATTCCTCCTGGAGAATCCGTAGTATATGCAGAAGTTTATGTTGTAAGAACTTTCGATGATGATTTGGATGACAAGGGTATTTACACAGGTACTCGTATTGATTCAGTAGAGAAGAAAGTAAATGGACAGAGATTTGTAGACTATGTAGTTGATATGAATATCAAAAACGGAAATACAGGTGGTAACTGTACAGATGCTACTGAACAGGTTAAAAAGAAGTTCTACCAGATTATGAAAGAGGGTATGATTGAAGCTGCCAAACCAAAATACGCAGATGTTTCATTGTTCTTTGAATGCACAGGTTTGGAAGATCTTAAGACATATTGGACAGGTATTAGAACAACTCACTATTGTTCAACAAATATTTCTCCAATCAATATCAATCAGCAATTGTTTGAGAATGTAAAAAAGATCAGAGTAAAGAATGCTCAGAGGGGTTCTGCACAGTATTGTCAGGAAATCCAGTATAAGGATAAAGTCCTTAGAAAGAAGTATTACGCTTGTCCTATTGGTGCTATGGCAGCAATGTTGATGAGGATTATGGAGGACCACTTAGGTGGTGTTGCCCCTGCCTGGTTAAATGACAAAGGAGTTGGTGGACAGCTTGAAGGAATGATGCTAAGAACTCCCGTTAAAGCAAGATGGGACTTCGAAGACCTTGATACAAAGGTAATGGATGAAAAGGGTATTAACCCAATCTTGATGGATGTAGATGATGGTGTTATGGCAGTATCCCAGAGAACAACAGAACAGAACGCTGGTGACTGGTCTTACTTGGGACACTCTATGGCCTTTGACTTATGTAAAAGAGAGATTCGTGACAATGTTATGAAACCTCAGTTGATGAAAAAGATTTCTCCTTATTGGATGGAGAAGAGACAGGAATCACTGGACAAGATTCTTAAAAAGAGAACAACAGGTTCAGATCCTATTTGGTCACAGGCAGAAGGTGATATTGCTGGTGTAAATGATGAGTACACAAAAGCACAGAGAATTTTCAATATTGCTGTTAATGTAACAGTTTATCCTTTCTCTGAGAAAGTAAGACTTACATTTACCAATAACGCCCAAATCACTACAGTTTCAGACTAGGATTTAATTTAGCAAAATAAAACCCTCTCTTTATTGAGAGGGTTATTTTTTGGATCAAATTACTTTAACAGTTATCGTTACCAGTTTCAAATGAACCATCACCAAAAATCCAATCGAGTACTTCCTCATAACTTTGAGCAGCTAAAGCCTCACAATCTGAATCCTCTGCTGGACCTGACTGGTGATCGATGTAGCCACCAAAATCAATCCAATCAGAAATGTTAGGGTGGGCTTTCCATTCATTTTCAGGGGCATCCTTCAAATTCTCCAAAGAGTCAAGAAAACAACGTTCACCATATTCACCTTCAGCCTTCCAGGCCGAATCCCTATCATCCCCAATGAATTTGTGTTCCTCATCCATGTAGTTAAAGTAATCGAAAGTACAACCTTTTTCTTTAAGGAAATCAAAAAGACCTCTTACCCTAGTATAAGCAAGATTGCGGATGTAATTGATATTCTCTTTGTCAATTTCCTTGTAATTCTTAATCCAATACTCATCATTCTTTTCTTTTGCTCTTGCAATCTCTGTTAAAGATCCAAAGGAGAATGGATAGTAATTATCCCAACTTCTTTCCAAGTTGTGGCGTTTACCATATTCCCTTCTCTGCATCAAAGTAAGCCAGTTACTTAATGCAACCAAGTAGTAAGAGAATTTCGACTGGGGGTCACAATAGCTTTCAAACTCCCAACCATACTCATCACCTTTCCAATTCAATCTTCCATTTCTACCTACACCACTTCCAGGAGAAGCAAATGTAAGAGAATGGGCCGAACTGGAATTAGTTTCAAATGTGTTTACACGAATTGATTTCAAATTAGATCACCTCGTAAGATTCAAGTACAAAATCAATAGGATCGTTTTCGTCCTCTGATCTGTTCATATTTAAGGAGTCCACCTTTGTTTTTGCCTTATTTTTGTCTCTGTAAACCCCGTAAATATTAGAGGATCCAGTGTCCAGATTCTTCTCAAGAATGATATAAACCTTCAGATCGTCCATACCTACCTCCTATGTTTGTTGTTAATAATATAGGTTAGTTTTGATACCAATCTGCCACTTTATTTATGTAATAAGCAACTTTTCTTAGGTCCTGGACTGCTTTGTCATCCTTTGTTTTAGCTTTTTCATCTCCAAACTTTCTTCCACATCTAAGAATATATTTAAGGGCGTCTCCCATTGCCCAGGAAGCCCTTGGATTAAGTTTTAGGTAATCTAGGATAGATGTAATAATTTCCCAGGCCTCAAGTTCAACTACATTTCCGTTTCTATCTTTTAGAGGAATATTTTGATAATGAGGGGCTTTTTGGACTATCTCCCCACCATCCTCCATGTTTTCTTTTACTTCAGCCATTTTGAGAACAGCATTTACTTCCTCCTGCTTAAGGAAGGGTTCGTTTGCCAAATCCTCAGGGCTTTCGCCATTCTCTATGCTGTTTTTTATTTTTGAATCAGCATCAGCCAAATCAATTTCATTCTGCAGAAGGGCCATAACTTCAGCCTGTAAATGAGGTTCTGTAATACACTCTTTATAATAATTTGGAATGCCTTCTCCTTCGTTCTGAAGTTTTACTCCTCCGTACTGCTTTACATAAATTTTAACCTGATCAGGAAAATAGGATGCTTCAATATTTTTAACTTCGTAATTTTCAGCATCCTCATTTTCATAATGTTTTGTAACTACTTTGAAATACTCATCATTATCCTTAAAAGTACCTACAATTTCCCTCACAGAGCTTTCATCTAAAAGAACAGAAAGTTCTTTGTTTTCTTTTCCTTTTTCTCCAGTAAATATAATCATTTTTTAACCTCTTACCAAAATAACTTTCTTTTTTGCTCTAGTAACACAAGTGTATAACCATTTTTTATGTTCTTCCCCTGTTGGAAAGTTTTCCTCAAATACAATTACATTATCCCATTCACTACCTTGAGCCTTATGGCCTGTAATTGCATATGCATATGTAAATTCCTTTGGAAGATCACTTTTACCTTTTGCTTTCATTTTTTGGGCAATAGTTAAACTACTTTCTTCTGATTCCAAAAACTTTTGATCCAATTTTACATATTTCTTTAGACCTGTTTCAGAAATGAAATCCCCCTGAATCACAGCAACTTTTGGAAGTTTTGGCATAGACACATAATTGGACATATGATTTTTCAAAACGCCAACTGTTCCGTTTGTTAAGGATTTTTCAATCCCTGTGTGTTCCCAATAGTTGTTTGTACAAATAATTTTTTCATCATTGTCAATAAGGCCTTTTTTACCCAAAAGACTTCTCATTGCTTTGTTCATTGTTTTTCTCATATTATTTGTACCAACCAAAATCATATCTGCATTTCTCAATTCTTCCAAAGGAAGATCTTTTTTGCGAATGACCTTAGCTTCCTCAAAATTAAAATCATCTATAGGCTCCCCATTTCTAATTTTCATAGAAAGCCTAATGATTGGACTGTCCAAGGCCTGTCTTAAAACTTCTGTAAGAAATACATCAGGATGATCAAGTAAGTGGTTGTCAAAATCTTTTTGAATAGGTGGAAGCTGTCCTGGGTCTCCTAAATAAACAATAGGAATTCCAAACTCCTCCAAATCCGCAACCATATCTGAAGGTGGCATAGAACATTCATCCACAATAATCAATTTGTATGGAAGACTTTCCTTTAATTCAAAAACAATGTCCCCATATCTATCTGTGTGACAATCATACATTAGTTTGTGAAGTGTGAGTGCAGGACAACCTTTATTAGTTAATACCTGGCTTGCTTTTCCTGTAAAAGCCGCATATGTAATATCTGAATCTTTGAGCCCATAATAATCCACAATTTTCCTAATAAGAAATTTTACCAAAGTGGATTTACCAGTACCTGCATAACCAGCAATTACAGTATTCTTACCTTCTCCATAATGCTCAAAAGCAATGTTTATTGCATTTTTCTGAGCTTCTGTCAAATCACTTTCTTTTACCATTCTACTCGTTCTCACTTAACATTTTTTTAAGTTCTTTAACTTTTCTTCTAAGAAGTTCAAACTCTCTCAAATCTCTGTTGTAAATGGATTTCCTTTCCATATATTTGAAAAGTCTCTCTGCTCTTACTTTTTCAGGGAATTTTTTAACACATGTTTCCAAATAAGAATTCTTGGCTTTTATATAATGGTCGAACGCATTATATAAACTATAGGAACATCCTCTACCTGCCTTGGCCTGTTGAATCTTAACATAAAGATCATTAAGCCCATGTTCCTTTATAGCCTTTTCATGGTCTATACAATCCTGCCTTCTTTCAAATGTGCTTCCGTCGAAAGCTACGTAAATGGTTGCTTCTTTCAATTTTTACTCCTATGTAAAATAAAATATAGCTTATATTTCAAAAGGACTCTCTGAATCTTCGAATTCGTCCTCAAAATCTTTTATATTGTTTTCAAAAGAATTTTCATCTTTTAGGGATTCCTTTAACTTATCTAATGCAGACTGATTAAAAAGGGTTTCAGTAGAATATTCTGACGGCCCTTTTATTAAAAGTAAGGTTGCACAATATTCCCCTTTGGAGACTCCCTTATTTCTAAAATCCTCATCTATTTCTCTTGGTGAAAATTCAAAAGGAACAACTCCTGGGAAAAACAACACTGAGGAGGATTTACCACTCATAAATTTGGCTATCTCACATTTATACAAATAATCATTTTTTATAGATTTGATAGTTAACCCTGTTTCTTTTTTCAAATCATTAAAAGTTAAATTATATCCTTCTTTTATAACAGAGTTTTTTATTTCTTCCTGTAAACCCTGTTTTTCCTCAGTAGTAGCCTCGAACCATTCCATATATAAAATATAGACGCAATATCAAAAAGTACTAATTTTATTATGAATTATTTGAAAAATCCCATGGGTGATAATTTACAATTGGCCCATGACTTTGCTAAAAGAAAACATGGGGATACCGGGGCAATCAGAAAAAGTTCTGGGGATCCTTATTTTGTACACCCACAAATGGTGGCGGATTTAGCCTTAGCCTATGGGGGAACAGATGCAGAAGTTGAAGCAGCTTATTTACATGATACACTAGAAGATACAGAAACCACGGCTGAGGAATTAGAAGCCGTATTTGGACCAGAAGTTGCACAAATAGTTGAAGAAGTTACAAATTATGCACCTGATGTAGAGTATTACGGAAAAGAGGAATATATCAATCATGAATTGCTGGAGCTTTCTGATTCTGCATTATTTGTAAAATTGTGTGACATGTTAGCTAATACATTGGATTATCCAAAACCAAGTCAAGCAGAAAGAATGGAAAGAAATATCCAATTCTTGATAAATAATTCTGATGTTCTTCCTGATAAATGTAGAAGGTTGCTAAAATCTTTCCCATCCATGGAAGAATACGATTTGGATGTAGATGAATTCGAAGATGAGTATTTGGATGATGTAGAAGGTTACCAAACAATAGTGGCCTCCAAAAATAAACCTTTAAAAGGAAAACTTGACGAGAAAACTTTGGATTGGTTCTTATCAGCAGGTACGTCTCATCTTACACAAAAACATTATGACATTCGTATGAAGGAAAATTACTACTACACTTTGAGAAAGATCCTATCTGTTCAGGATAAATCCTTAAGATTTTATTTTGACGTAAGCCCAACATTTAGCAAAGGTAGTAGGAGTAGCCGTGTAGGTCACTTAAAACCTACAAAGGTATATAATGTTCAAATCCAATTTGATAAGGCCTTTAAGTATCTTCCTGAATTTATAAGTGACGATGTTAAAAAAGAAAATGGAGAAGAAATTAGGTTGAGGGATTTATATTTATTGGATAGACCCTCTGTAGAAAAATTCTGGCAAAAGGTTCAAGATAAATGTGACATGAGATTTTATTCTGATGACCCGTCTTTTTATTGGCAAGGTTGTTGGGAAGATTTATCTAACCAAAGAGCTGCCATTAAACCATTTAAAGGAAAACACGGAGACGGTACTTGGAGGGCAAGACACGCAGCTTCAGGAGGATTAGTTAATCCAAAAATAAGGGTTACGAAACATATAACACAAATAATCTGGGATCTGGATGACTATAGAAAAAAGATCATTGATTATTTTATGAAAGGTGAATTAGGTTACACTAAGGGTGTAGGTGAAAAATAATTTCAAATAATTTTTACAAAAACAAAATAAAAGGAACACTTTTTAGAGTGTTCCTTTTTTAATGGCTAAACTATTTTAGGATTACTCCTCTGATTTTTCTTTTTTATCTTCAACTTTTTCTTCTTTCTTGGAGGCTTTGAAAGAAATCTTTGTTGAAGGTTTTTCAGTTTTACTGATTGAAATCCAAAGACATCCATTTTTAAACCAATGTTTCAAAGTGTTGATATCGTATTTCTTAGGATCAATAAAGACGTTCTTGTAGTATTCACCACTTACATCTTTCATTCCTTTTACGAATACAGCTTGTTTGAATTCCTCTTCTGACTCTTCTTTTGGATCAATATGAACAAAAAGGTAGTCATCATCGAAATCAATTGATACACGGTCCTCATCTACATCAGTCAATCCGAACTTGAGAAGCAAGCTTCCGTCCTCCCCACCCATCATATCCATCCAAGGGAACTCAGTACCTGATACCAATTCTGCAGGAAGCTTGTTGTTGCAACCTTCTGGAAGGAATACATTTGGCCTTACATTAAGTGCAGGAGCATTTTTCAACTGAGACATTACTTTTTCAGGGATGTCTGACTCTTTTACTGACTTGCCGTTGTGATAAAGATTAGTCTTTTCACCTTTCTTGATCACTGTGTAAGTGTCACCGTTGTTGGAGATTGTTTTCTTTTGATAAGAATAATTCTCTGCGGAAGGGATTGTGAATATTTCCTCGAATGGGAAACCGAAAAGATTGAAGATAGTATCATCAAAGATACTTGAAATAGATCTGAAACCACTCATAGTGCGTTTCCTCCTTAAAAATGTAATTTTGTATTTTGAAAGATTCATCCTTAGAACCCTGTTCCTGGCGTCCTAATTATTTCTCTTTCTCTATACAGAATATAGTTAGTGGAAATTATTTTTTCAAAAACAGGCATTGACTAATTTTAATATGGATTACAAGCGTTATCTTATACAATGTATAGAAAATATGGACAAGGAAGAACTTTCACTGTCCTATGCCTTTTTAGGTAGAAAAGTATGTGACAATGAAACAATGGCTTATATTGAGGGTTCCGTTTATCAAATTTCAAATGAGGATTGCCCTTTTAATGGTCAAATTTTTTATTGTGATGAAAATTATTTTGGTAAAATTGATTGGGCCAAAATTAAAACTTTGGATGAAGCCCAGCAAACCACATTAAAGAGAGGTTTAACTGCAACCTGCTTTACCTTCTTAAATACTAAAATAGATAATTTGGCCATTGACACATACCTAAGAACTATACCTGAAGGGTATGTACCTTTTTCAAAGTATGCTACAATTTCCACTTTGGACAATATTTTAATTGATGATGATCAATACTATCAGATAATGCAAGTAATAGGCCAACCATTTATTAAGGATAGAGAGTTGGAATACAATAGACAGGCCATTTTGAAATTGGCGGTTGAGCCTGCCTTGAGAATGTATTACACATACTTCCCTTTAATTCAGGAGGAAGTTTTACCAAACCAGGCAACAGGGGATTATTTAATTCCTTATCCAACAGAACCATATCCTGCCTACAAAGCAATTGCTTGGGTTACAACTGCAGGTGCAAATGGTAAATCATTAAATGGTATTTCTCCTTTAGCTGCATTGGGAACAGATGTTTCCCTTTATACAAGGACAGCTCAAGGATCAAGGTTTAATACAGGTCTTAGATATAATAAACCAGTTCCGGGTTGGAATGGTGAATCCTCAGCAGGCGGAAGTGCTTACAGTGAAATGGCGGCTCAGTGGCCAATTGCAAATACAATGAAAAATATGATGAGAAGAGAAAAACTTTCTAAAATTCATATTCCAGGAAAAGGTTTATTTGCAAAAGGTTACTCTACAATGTCAGGATTCTTAAATATAAAATGGCTTTGTTGGTCTAGAGATTTCGATGATGTAGAGTTTGAGGATTGGCCTAAAGTAATTCAATTATGTCAGGCCCATGTAAAATTCTCCATTGGTGCTATTAGGGATTTATTAAGATCGGATAGCAATGTTCCAATCCGTGAAGGAATACAAAAAGAAGGGGAAGAAGCCATTGCCAAAATAGAAAATGAATGGAAGGAGAATCCTATTAGATTGATACATACACCTGCCAGGGGTGGATTAGTAGGTTAAGAGGTAAAAAAATGGCAGCAGGACAGAATGGAGTTACAGTACAAAATAGTGTTATAAACTATGATAACATCCAGGATAGGATGGATTATTTAAGCGACTTAAACTGGTTTAACCCAAATGCCTTTTACCCAACAGCCTTAGTTTTCTCCACTTCAGAAGAACATCAGGGATCCGTTAGAGACTTTTTTAATGAGTTACAATTTGATCAGACGGGTTCTTTAGACCCCAAAGACCCAAAGCAGGAAGAACAAATTATTCCTTCCAACAGGCCTAGCTCCGTTACATCAGGTAAATCAGTTTTAGATATGGTATGGGGTAGCTCTGGAAAGGAACCACCAGGAAAAAGTGTCCTTTGTGAATACAATATAAAAACAGGTAACAATGTTATAGGATCCTGTGCTCAATTAAATGAAAAAGCATTGGCCCAAATAGTTGGTATAGAGGGTTTAAGTTTTCCTAAACTACCTTTCAAAAAAGTTAATGGAATGCTAGTAAATGAAAAAAGGGTGGAAGGGGAATCCAACGAAATAAAAATAAAAATTTTAGCTACAGATTATTTGGAAATACTCAGCTTTGTTGAAAGATGGCAATCGGAGTGGTGGGCATACAATGGGCAGAAAAAAGTTTTAAGATCCAAGGTGGATAAAAATGGTAACCAAATATTCTTTGGGGAAGGCTACTTTGGAATGGATTATGTACATATTTTTCCAAACGGAGAAATTGATAGGATAGGCCATTTATTTATGAATGGAATGGTCCCAGTTCATATAGACTTGGAAGGTCTAAATTCTTTGGGACCTATGGTGAGTGGAAAAACAGAAATTCCAATGGTTGTAGTTACTTGTTTGTACTCCCAGGCCATTTTAGGCGTAGGAGCCTCTGGAAGTAAAGCAGACAAGAGAGCCAGGTGGTATTACTTCAAGTAAGCCTTTAGGTCAGATATATTTCTCTGCTAACTAATTAAGGTATGGCTAAATCAGATAACTTAAGTAACAAAACAGTTTCTAACAATACAAACGCAATAAATAAAAACACAAAGGCATCCTCTAGTTTAGAAGGGAACATTTCCGACTTAAATGAATCCATTGGTTCCCTTAATGATGCTATAACTGATTTAGGTGAAGGTTTAAAACTAACAGAGAAAAAAGAAACCAAAAAAGATGATTCCAGAGAAAATAAAGAGGACCCAACAGAAAAAGGTGTTAAAAATATTATTGAGCTCCTTAAGGAGTCCGGTAGTATGTTGGGTGGTCTTTTAGAAAATCAACGTAAAATTACAGAAGCAGAAGAAAACCCAGGGGGAGTGGTTGATTTAGGTGAAAATGAAGAAGTAGACGAATTTGATGAATTTTTTACAACTCCTTTAGATAAAATAGACTTAGACGAATCCGGTACAGAAGTTTCTGGTTTGTCTAAAGCTTCCAATCTTCCAAGTTTAGTTGCATC
>Ga0247609_10002194_pt1 | contig 21128 bp, 19 predicted proteins | sample 172DNAGHGlowgp2_FD_193487 | JGI IMG/M metagenome (GOLD analysis project Ga0247609, IMG submission 193487) | Sheep rumen microbial communities from Palmerston North, Manawatu-Wanganui, New Zealand - 1728 DNA GHGlow gp2 | ecosystem: Host-associated > Mammals > Digestive system > Stomach > Rumen ...
ATCAATGTCGCCAGGAATGCGTAACATCGGATCAGGATAGAGCAGGGCATTGCCTTGTCCTTTCAATATGATGTTTCGATAACCCAGCTTCTCCCAACGCTGACTAACCCATACAGTATCGTGGTTGAGGCGTTTGTTATCGCAGATAATCTTCTGGACAGAAGCATGCCAATCGATGAGTAATTGCCGTGGTGGTTTTTGGTCAGCAGAGAGTCGACACAGACCATCATAAAGCACTCCTATAAGGGTTTGTTGCTTCGCCTCTTCAAACAGGTCGTGCCACTCCTTTTCGGTAGGAGTATGGCAAAACGTGTTCTGTCTACCAAGAGCGATACGTATGAGTTCAAAGAAAAGCATGAAGTTAGAATGTCATTCTTTTTTCCTTGTATATGTAATATAGGAATTTTGCATTGCCGATGATGTAGCGCCGCCACATACGTCTTGGTTCCAGAAGTAATCGATAGAACCACTCAAGGGAATGTTTCTGCCACCATAATGGGGCTCGCTTCACGGTTCTGGCATAGAAGTCGAACACGGCTCCAATAGTTCCGCAATGACAATGGATATCGAGTTCGTCCCAATGTTTGTATGTCCATTTTTCTTGCTTGGGCGCTGTCATTCCAATCCAAAGGAGATCGGGGTCAGCATCGTTGACGGCCTTAATCATTGCTTGATTGTCCTCGTCCGAAAACTCCTGTTTGTAGGGTGGGGAATAGGTTATGACTTCCAGATTGGGATAATCATAGACGGCCCTTTTGCGAATCATGGACAACACCTTTTCGCTGGAGCCAAGGAACATAACCTTTGACTTCGTGGTTTTGCGATTTAGGGCTTGCATCTCGAATATAAATAAGTCCCAACCAGCAATGCGTTCTCGTGGTTGACTTTGAGCATTTATCCATCGACAAGCCTTGACGATACTTGCCCCATCAGGGATAAGATAATCACCCTTACAAAGTGCCTCAGCAAATGCCTCGTCTTTTTGCGCTGTATTATACGAATGGGCATTGATCGTGTTGATGAGCGTCTTACCAGCAGGAATCTGATATAGTTCTTCTCGAGAACAGACGATTTTTATGTCTTTAAGACGGAGTGACATTTTAGCAATTACTATAGATTGTGTTGAGGCAGTTAATGTATGTTTGAGGATCAAAGTGCTCGAAGATATAGTTGCGGGATGATTTGCTCATCTGCTCTAACTTTTCTCTGTGTGTATGTAAGAAACAAACCGCCTCAGCAATAGATTCTGCATCTTTGACATTGATGAATAGCCCATTATGTTGGTCAGTAATAACAGTAGGAATACTACCGACTGGCGTAATAATAGGAACTACGCCATATGCCATGCATTCAAGCAACGACATAGGAAGACCTTCAAAAAAGGTGGGCATTACAAACAGGTCCATGCTTTTTAGAAAGTTATCCTTTTCCTTTCCGCTAACCAGTCCACAATATTCAAAATTGTTGCCAAGCGTCTTCCAAAATACCGGCAAGAACTCTCCCTTCACCCCTTCTGTTCCAGCTAGTTTTAGACAAAATGGGATATTACGTTCCTTAAGTATATTACAGGCCTTTAGAAGATATTCCATTCCCTTTGTTTTGGTTATACGTCCAAGATAGCCAAGTGTGAGAGGGGAGATCTTGTTGCGATAATCGCGTTCAAAGGCTTTCGCTTCACCTAAATCGATACAATTAGGCAATGAAACAACATACTTGGCATGGAATTTATTCCTCAATGTTTCCGCTTCATTTTTACTTAGTGCAATGAAAGGCACTTGCCATGAGAAGACTCGATTCAGGATCTGTCGGTAAGGAAATGGTATTTTGTCAGAAGTAAGAAAAGATCCTCCATGTATATGTACCACCATCTTGTTTCTATTCTTGAGCGCAGCATGCATGAATGGCGTATCGCGTATTACACTCTGCTTCTCCAACGGAAAATTGTAATGCACAATGGCATCCGGATTCTTGTTAAGTAGTCGTTTCCATTCTTTGAAGCTTTGAAAGATAGAACCGATTCTATAAAAGCCTCCCTTCTCGTCATCCTTCCGTCCCAATTCAAAATGTATGTATTTGTGGCACGGGTTGTTCTCGATAATGAACTTCGCAACAGAGGAAACTCCGCTGACATTCTTTGTGGGGTCGAGCGAAGGTGATACGATAATGACTTGCATGTGATTAATTAAAGAGTCAAGACACTATTTTTAACTATTTCTCTACTATGTGTTATCTGCTCGAGAGTTAATCGCTTTTCCGGTATATATAATGCTTTCTCATGTTCGATGATTTGCGCTGGAGTAAAGCGATATTTAAGGACTTTGGCAGGAACTCCTCCTACGATAGAATAGGGAGGTATATACTTATTGACAATTGCTCCAGCAGCAATAACACAGCCACGAGAAATGTGAGCCCCACTTAGAATGGTGACATTTGAACCGACCCATATTTCATCTTCAATTATTACATCCTTATCCAAGCCATCTTTTTTGTCATGAACATCCCACATGAATGTGCCAATGGTATCCGTTGCGTGGTTACCTGTCATGATCGTTACCTTTGGACCTAGTGCAACTTTATTGCCGATAATCAATTTTGCATCAGAAGAAAAGATTGTGGCATATTTGTGTATGCGCACATAATTGCCAAATGACATGTTTTCAATGCCCTTGATATTACTTGTAGAGGGTTTGAAAGTTACATGATGACCACAAGAAATCATTTGTTTCTTATAGCAGAATGTCAAAATTATATCTACAATCAAATGCAATGCCAAGTACGCTTGGATGACAAGTTTACATATTATTTTCATGTGAGTTGTTTCTTTATTATTGTACAACTTGATAAGAATTATTGCCGTGCACTCTTCTTTTCTCTATTGGTGGTAATTGCATGTAGTTCCCATAGCATTGGGTAAGATATGCATGAGCGTCTTTCACTCCCCAAAACGAAGTGCTGGCAAAAGGATATCTTACAAGTTCTTGAAAAAGTTCCTTAGGCCATACTTTATTCCAAAATTGTGGACTAACAATATTGATATATTTGTCTCCAGGAACAAGTTCTTCAATTTCAACTCGTATTTTGTCATTGACAAAGCTTGGTGGAAATGGGTATAACAATTGCAATAGTTTCTTAAGTCTTACTTGCCATCGTTTGCCGTTGGCGGGCATAGTGAATACAATACGATTCGTTCTCCATAATCGATAAACCTTTTTAGCTGTCATGATACCATCATGCTCGTTGCAACATACTAAAGGGAACACATCAATCCCTAAATAAGGTTTTTCTTCTAAAGAACCAGTAAAAGTAGGGTCATCTATTCGTGTGCGAGTATCAACGACTTTGAAGAAAAAGGTTCTCACATGATCATTGTCTTCATATGTGAGGCATTTATATTCACTTGGCAATTCGTGTTTCAGAATATTAGATAAGATAAAGAAGTGCTCGTATGGTACAGCAAAGTCCATGTCATCGTCCCAGGGTATGAAGTTTTTATGACGTATTGCACCTAGCATTGTACCACCTACCATGATAAATGGAATATTGTGCTTTGCGCAGATGGCATCCACAGATTTCGCTAATTTGAGCAAAGTCTCATGAATCTCTGGGAGTTCCATTTTCTTATACATCTGTGTTCCCTCCTAATTTTTCCCTCAGTATGGTTGAGGATATGCCGTCTGTATGACTAAGATAGATGATTTTTACATCAGTATCACGGAATTGTAGCTCATATCCTTTCCATTGTGGTGTACCTTGCCAGTCGCTGCCAACAAACATTTTGTTAAAATGCAATCTTTGCCATGCTGCAAATTTGTTTTTATCATGCTGTGGTACGATTTTGTCGACATATTTTATTGCACCTACGATGGCGCAACGATCTGCGAAAGGAATAATTGGTTTTTTGTGTTTTTCCTGAAATACTAGTTCATCAGTTGAGACGCCCACAATTAGATAATCACATTGGGCCTTCGCTCGCTGCAAAATATTCAAATGTCCGATATGAAACATATCAAACACACCGGTAGTATAACCAATTGTCATATTGATCGATTTTGATTATCATTTATGTCTTCAAAAAGTCGCGTGAATTCCTCGGAGGTTCCTGGCTTGTATATCATTTTGCAGTTTTTTAACTTTACTGCTTTAAGCATCGCCTTAGCAAATGCTTCTACATCATCTACATTTACTACACAACCGTTTTGACCATCTTTGATGATTTCATCTACGATGGTAAGACAGCGAGTTGCTACACACGGGACCCCAAGATAAGATGCTTCAATCAAAGCATTTGGTAATCCTTCTGCTCGAGAGGGAAACACAAAACAATCAGAGTTCTTCACCCAGCGGAAAGGATTTTTATCGTATCCAATAAAATGAATATGTCTTGTTACTTTTAGCTCATCTGCCAACAACTGAAGCCTTTGGAAATAATCGCTTTTCTCATCAAAGTTGCCGACAAAATAAAGTTCAGAGTTTGGGATTTCCTTATTTACAATTGCAAAGGATTGAATCGCGATGTCTTGCGCTTTGCGGTGATTAACACTAGCAGCTTGAACGAAATTGATACAATTGTTAGCAGGATAAGGTGATGGGCCTTTACTCAATTCATCTATATCAGTTGTGTCAATAGGATTGTGGATTGCAATAACCTTGTTGGGATTGACATTCAGAAGTTGAATCATCTCTTGTCGCATTTCTTCTTGTTGTGCGATTAACCTATCTGCTTTCGGATAAGTAAATTGTACCCTTTTCAGTTTCAAAGACGGATAGTTACCCAACATGCCCGAACTGCGTATGATAACTCTCCGACATGCCATTTTCGCCGCAATTATTATGCGAGGATTATATGCGACTTGCGAAGCAAATACGTAATCTGGTTTCTCACGAATTATTTTCCACCAAATTCTAAGTGTAGAAAAGGCGTATATGTTATGTAATGGAATACAATCTACATCATATTGTTTTGGCAGGATGTCATATATTTTATGTTGCCTACCAATTACCACATATTTCACGTAATAACGATCCTTGGGTAGCATCTTGCCTATCAAAACGCTCATTCTTTCTGCGCCACCTACACCGCTTGGCAAGAAGAAAAGAATTTTCTTTATCCCTCGTTGTGTCATTTTGTAAGATTATGTTGTATTGTTGGGAATGCATTCATATCGATCATGTTGATTTGTGGAGGTTTAGTGAGTATCTGGTTTCCTGTGAAATCTCCTTTTGGGAAAACATGTGTGATATGTCTGCCCATATACAATAACTAACAGTTTGTTGAAGATAGCGTTTGAATATGAGCATTGTTACTTTAATGTTTTAGCTTGTCATTTTATTGAAGAGTTTTTGTATCCTTTCATGGTGTGATTCGCAAGTTAATAGATTTTTTAAAGAATAAAGTTGTTTATCTTTATATATTCTTCCTCCCAAAACTTTGCGTACAAAAGCGTCAAAGACACGATTGCGTAAAAAAGAAGGTATAAAATTCAACATAATGTTTGTTTCGCTTTTAATGACAAATTCATCAAATTTCTGCTGCAAAAGGTCATCATCAGTTATTATGTGATTGAGTCGCTCTATTTCATTGTCGAACTCTATAGTATCACATATTTTAATCCCATTAATATCCTGTGTGTATGGAATTAATTCAAAAGAGACTTCATTGTCTATTGTTAACATCACAGCATAACCATAATCCCATAAATCATTTCTGTTTTTTTGCTTACGACGAGGAAAATAGAAATTACCTAATCCGTAGAAAATAGGCTTCCCCTTATATAGTTCGTATCCATTAACACAATGTTGATGGTGGTTAAGTATTGTATCAGCACCTAAATCAATAAAATGTCTATACCAACATTTCATTCTTGGAGTTGGGAGTTGGAACATTTCAACACCTCCGTGGACTATGACGACTATATAGTCTGCTTTATGTCGTGCAGAAGTAATGTCCTCTTGTATATGTATGAGGTCAAGTGGATTGCTTCCACCATGGACAGTGTTGACAATCGAGAATTCATGTTCGCAAACGTTGATAATAGCGATGCATTTCCCGTTTGCTTCTTTGTATAGCACCTTTCGTGCTTCATTAATATCCTTACCGCCTCCTACATATTCAACGCCATAATGCCGACAGGCATCCAAAGTACTCTCTACACCTTGTTGACCTTGGTCAAAAAAGTGGTTATTTGCAAGAGTAAATATGTTAAACCCAATTTCTTTTAACGACTTAATTGTTATTTCATTGGTATATAAATTGGGACCACTTTTTTTGATTGGGGTCTTAATGCCTTTTATTATGGGCGCTTCTAAGTTGGTAATGGCAATGTCTGCACCTGAAACAAATGTTTTTACCTCTCTAAATATTTCAGCACTCGCATCTGCAAACGCTTCAGAATGTTCCATGCGAGGCATGACGTCACCTGTGATAAATATTTTTACAGACATGTATTTACTCTTTTGTCAATTATGCCAATGACAACCATCCAATTAACTTTTCATATACATTATCGGCATCATGGTTGTCTTTAAAGTAGGTATGTATATTAGTTGTGATTTTATTATAGAGATTATCATTACATAATAGCAATCGTAGCTGTTCCTGAAATTCACCTTCGCTATTAACAACGAAACCAAGTTTGTGTGATGTTATGATTTCACTAGGATCGACTGTAGATACCACTGGAATTTCATTTGACCATGCTTGAAGAAATGTATTGGGGAATCCTTCATATGTGGAAGTACAACATAATAATCTTGCACAGGAAACAATTGCATTAGTTTCTGCAAAATCTTTTTTCCCAAGGAAATGAAGATTAGATAAGGCTTCTGTTTGTTGTTTTATATCTTTATAGTATTCTATCTCCCTTCCAGATGGTCCGCCGACAAGTGTGAAATCGAATTCAGGCATTGCTTTTGCGGCATTAATTAGCCATTCAGGCCGCTTTAATTTCCGGAAATTTGCGACCCACACGACATCAGTTTTGACGGAGTTTGTCTTAGGAAGAACATGTATGTTCCCCCAAATATTGTGAAGAATAATACTGGTTCTTCCAAAGTTTTTCTTGAGCGATGTTTGTTGATATAGATTTTGGGCAACAATATAATCAGTTTTTCTTATGGAGTTTTGCCATAACATAACATTGTGTTTACCGCCGCCACCAACCATTCCTTCTGTTTCAAAGTTAGTATCACTTGCGCCAAACAGAACGAATTTTATTCCAAGCAATTTGGAAATAACAGCAAGAGGGTATACAACTCGATCAGATCCTCGATGGATAACCAGTTTTGGACGCAGTCTAATTAGGTTCCAGAAGATGCTTAACCATTCATGTGCAATTTCCAGTTTCCCCCATCGTAACGAGCGTATAAAGTGTATTTTCTCCTGTGCAATTGACTTGTGGCGTGATAGGGTATACACTTGCCAGTTGTGTTGCACAAATGTTTGTGCCCAGAAGTATAACTGTACACCTATTCCACAGACGTTGCCATCCAAAAAATCACTAACTGATTTGGACCAAATTAATACTCTCTGTTGCTTCATTATATGTTTTTATTAAGAAACAATACAGCTGTTGACATAAAAGAAGCATTTTAGGATTCCTAACCTAAAAATGAGTCGTTATATTTTGACTACACTGATTGCGCAAAAGCATTCATTCTCTCATGGTTTATCAATTATCCTCATGTGGATTCCAATTTTTCCTCGTGTAAAGTTTTTCGATACCAGTCTACTTTTGCAAATCCTTATGAGAAATTTTGGCCTTCAAGCTTTGAAGAATCGCTTTCCTTTTGTTAGTCTTATACAATGATTTGTCATAATCAGGAGTCTGAATGAGACATTTCTCCGCATAATCCTTTGTCGAGCATATAAAGTGAGCAGGAACACCGGCATACACACATCCTTCTGGGACATCTTTTGTAACGACACTGCCGGCTCCTATTATTGAGTTGGGGCCAATGGTGACATTCGGTAATATTATTGAGTGTGTACCAATAAAACAATTATCTTTTATATTGATCAATCCGAATCTTTTAACATCCTTATATTTTTCATGATGACGAAATACCCATGTGCTACCATCATGAGTGATAAATGATACGTAGCTTGATAATTCAACATGATTTCCCAATGTTACCAACCAGGGTTCACTTCCCCAATTAGGATGACCATTAAACCGACATCTTTCCCCTATATTTACTCCTATTCGTCTGGCATATGTTTCTGGAGAAGAGATGAATTTCATAAGTTTGGATATTATTTTCATACTATTATTATCATATGAGATTATAATGGTTTCTTACTTCATGTGTTGTTTACCAGCAGATTTTCAACCATCCATCCACAGAAGTTTGGCTCTGGCTTGTCATGCCATTGTAGGTCACTTGTATAATAACCTTTACAATGACTTATTCCATGGGTGCCAAAACCATAACTCATTTCCACAATCAATGGTTCATTGTCACGGAAGATAAAGTCGAAAGCTACTGATTGTAGATGCAGTCGTTTTGCAGTTGAAAAAGCAATTTGAAGGACATCTTCCCTCAACCTTATATATTCAAACTTACCACTACCAGAAGCGCGAAAATCATTCTTGCGAACATATCTTTTTTCACCTATCGCTTTGTCGCCTATAACAACTACTCTCAAATCAGAATCATTATCCTTGATATAATCCTGGAAATACGCATAACCAATTTCTTTTTGTTGATAGTGTGAATATTCTGTTGGATATGGCTTGAGTGCATAAAATAATGGACGTAAAACATTTCGAAGTCCGACTTTACCTTCGTTATATTTTCGCCACTCTTCCTTAAGACATTCTTTCCAACGATATTGTGAAAATCCTGTTCCGAAGCATTGATTAATGAGTTTTTCTGCTTTTCGACGAGTTTGTACCAACTGTACGTTTGAGGCACTTGCGCCTCCCTTCAGTTTAAAAACTTTAGGGAAATTTGTCATAGCTACCCATTTCATGGCTTCCTCTTTAGTGTAGAATATGTATGAGGGTACTAAAGGCGCATCAATAGCCTCCAAGAGATATTTTTCCCAGATTTTATTATCGAAGTACCAGCATGTGTGGCTGTTCGGAAAGCAGCGAATACCTTTTGCTTCAAGTGAAAGAATAAGAGCCTTTGCGAACTGAGTATCACGGTAATCGCTTTGGTGAAAATGCCACATAAAGAAATTGCAATCAGCGACTTGTGTTACAATGTCAGAATCGTAAGCATTAACTAATTTATAGTCAATGTTATTCTCTTCACAATAGGATATCCAACGGTCGCTGAATGAACCTTTGCGATGATGAATGGCTATTTTCATGTTAAGATATTGGCTATGTCTTTGCAGATTTTACATTAGTGGAATGGTTCTTTCTTCTTCATTCCCTTCCTCATCATCAAATTCTTCGTCTTCAACATCGTCATCATTAGAATATGCATGTGAGAGGATTATGGCATAATATATCATTCCGAATACCGTGCAATATGTCCAGGCAGTAATATTAATAAATAAGATAGCAAGTAATCCAAACAACACTATCGTGATATCATCACCATACTTCTTATAATTTACAAGCAACTTTCGTATGAGAAGGAAATAAAAAAGCATCAATAATGAGAACCCTATAATGCCATTTTCACATAATTGTGTCATATATTCTGTATGTAGACGATATGGATACCCTGTTACAGACATGAAGTTGGTAAGACCTATGCCTGTCCATGGATGTTTGAGAAACGTTAAATAGCCTAGTTCATATTGTATCGCTCGATCTCCGAGAATAGTATTTAACACCATGTTTATTTTTTTGTTTCCTACTAATTCGACAGTAGACTGCTCTGCAGTGCCTGCTAATCTGCTACCTATCATGGTATTGTCCATTATGAACCCAACTCCCCAGTACAATATCACAAAAAAGAAAATCAAACGAGCATAATACCCAATGCTTCGTTTTTCGTTATCACCATTGTTAATTATAATTCCTGTAAGCAAGATGATAATGGCTCCCAGTGCCTTACGAGTTCCGGATAACATTGTTACAACACTTGCCAATAATACAATGAAATAAAATAAAACAGCTGATAGATTCCGATTGCGATACAGTAATCCTCCAACAAATACAAGGCATGTAGAATGAAGTGGCAATAAATTCTTCAAACCTTCAGCAACTATACGGTCGTCATCGTCTAAACTCATGCTGCCTAAGCAAAGAAATATATATGTTAACAGCGCATAAAACAATACCCTTAAACAATTGGTGTAGTCTCTTTCTAACTCCAAAATCAATACATAGAAGAATATAAAAGGTGCAATATAATTAGTCTTAAAAAATGCTAGACTACCTGATTCTGCCGAATACCCTTTCATTAGAGAGTTCACAATGGAGAAAGCAACTAGAATAATCCAACAAATAAAGGCGGGGGAACGAAGTATGTTTTTTTGATGTCCTAATGAAAGGACGTTGCATAGTAGCGCAGGGATGGATAACGCCAGAATAGTGCGGCCAGCTCCATCTACTCCTAAGTAGTACATTTGAAGTGGTGGCCATATAATGCAGAAAAACAAATAAAAGATATTATATAATTGAGTAAACGAATACATACGTTTCCTATTTATGAGTTTAAATGCTTTTCAGTGAAGTTATGTCAAACAGTTTATGTTTCCCTTTCTCATACAGATTTTGAAGTAATTGTTTTTCATTGGGAAAGAGACTAAGAAATATTAAATATGTTATTCCAGAAAGAATAACCCATATGAATGAACAGATAATTGAATCGTTGAGACTTAATAATAAATACGCTATAATAGCCATTGCCACACAACTAAGAAATACTGGTAGCACATTAAGGAACATCTTCCAAGGTGATTGATGTATCAGGTAGTAAGCAAAAAACATATTCACAATCATCAGTTCGAAACGTACTAAAGACCGTGTCCAATAAAGAATGGTGAATCCATAACTAGCGGCAATATATACCGCGGGAATTAGTACAATAACATGCAATAACTGACAAATGACAGCGATATCAGAACGTCCTACTGCAGGATAGATGTTGCTGCAGAAACGTGCAAATACAATCATCAGTACGTCAACAAGCCCCCAAAGGCCGATGAAAGGACTTGCCTCAGTCCATTGAGAACCTAGAAGAACATTTGTAATAAGATCACTAAAAACAAATATCCCAAAGCCGATAGGCAGGAGCAATATTGCCGTATATTTCTGAAGTTTCAGTAGTAGTTCGCGCATAGCAGCATGATCGTCGCGAACCTTCGCTAAAGCGGGCATAACAACAGGTAGGATGGTGGCGGTGATTATGGTGGTAATTTGTCCTACCGTGGTCATGGAGGTTTTATAAAGACCTAAATAATGCTCATTAAGCATTATACCGATAAAGAAAATGTCCATATAACCTGTGGCCCAGATAAGGATAGCATCTAGAATGGCCCAACTGCAAAATGCAAACATGTTTCGTAAACGAGCGAAACTGTAGTAGAAATGTGGTCGCCAGTTAGATTTTATTGTAAGAATAATTGCATTTGCTAGATTAACGCAAATGGTGCCAATGACTAGTGCCCAGTAACTGCGTGTTATAAAGGCAAGTGGTACTGTAACAACCAAAGGTACAATGATCGCAACCAAACGGCGGTAAAAAAGTGTCTTGAAGTCTAAATCCTTTTTGAACAAAGCCATTTGAATGCTGGAGAATGCCGCGAGAGGAATAGATGCGCATGCAACAATCAGGACTTTTCCTAAACCAGGATTCCCGACAAGTGTGGCAAGTCGTTCTGCAAAGATTGCGATGATTCCCCATATAAGACAACTCATAGCCAGATTTGTCCAAAAAGCGACATTAGTATCTTTATCGCGGTCATCTGCATCTTTGAAAGGTTGTTGAATAAGATATTTCTGGAACCCGGCATCAGTGAATATCTCTGCGAAGGCAATGACCATGTTCAGCGTTGCCACTACACCAAAAGCATCTGGCGTCAATAATCGAGCCAGGATCATGCTTGATACAGGAGCCACTAGTTTGCCCATCACTTCAGTGATTGCAGACCATTTGGTAGCATTGGCAACTTGCTGATTGAGTGTTGGCATGAGTATTTATCCTATGAGGTAACGGCCAAACCTTGTGCGCAAAAACAGATTGGTTAGGCACCATGATGCGAGTAAGGCAATGGTAAGTCCTAACCATGGTATGATATGTGAATTAATCTTCGAAACAATAGGTGTATAGTGATATAGATAGACTAGTATGAATTGATGAAAAACATACACTCCATAACAGTAATCACTCGAACGGATAACCCATTGTGGTGGAATGAAGGAGGAGTGAATAGTTTTGATAGATATAGATGTGTAAAGCGCAAGTATTCCGATACATGATATCAAAAGGTCAACAGAGTTCTGTAAACCTTTCCATATAAATGCTCCCAAATTAAACGAAAGGTTTGGTGTTTGTTCCAAAGCAGTCTGTCTAATAATGATCCAAAAGACATAAACAACCCAAAGGGATAGAGCAGTCTTTATGTTAAGACTATGATTTAAAATAAGATGACGATGTTCATACAAAAAGTATCCACCATAAACAAAGAACAAGAAATGAGGTAGCCTAGATAAACCTAGTGGAAGTTTATAAAATGGTAGTGGGAGAACTGCTATTATTGCTAACAATACTAGTGTTTTCCATGACGAGAGATGGAAGTGGTCTATCAGCCAAATGGCCATAAAACACCAAAAGAGCATCGGCAAGAACCAAAGATGCCCACATCCTGAGAACCATTTCAAGAGGAATCCACTCACACTAAACGTTTCAGGGATATAAAGAAACATCACATAATAGAAGATGCCAAAGAAAAGCATCGGAAGAATAAGACGTTTGAACTTTTTGACGACAAATGGTTTCAATTCATATTTGCGATGTAGGTCGATACTTTGATAAGCGAAGACATAACCAGCGACCAATGCAATTGTCTCAATCCTAAAACCAGAGATCAAATGACAAAACCATTGATATATCTCTGGCAATTGATATGTATTAGAACGGAGTCCTCCTTCTGCAATCTTTGTGAAAGAGTGCATAACTACGAGCAGAAATATCACAAAAGGACGAATCAAGGAAACCTCATATAGAAGTCTCTTCTCAGTCGTTTTATGAGGTTCTGTGTTCATAGATTCTTTTTGTACCACTCAATCGCCTCATTTAAGCCGCGAGCGAAGTCATATTGGGGATCATAGCCAAGCATGCGTTTAGCTTTGCTGATGTCTGCATTGCTATGCTTGATGTCCCCTTTCCTGTCAGGACCAAAGATGGGCTCTATGTCTTTACCCAATGCCTTCGTAAGGTCATGGTATATGTCGATTAGATATTCACGGCCACCATATGCCACATTAAAGGCTTTACCACTTGCTTCATCAGGAGCCAAACAAGCCTTGAGGTTAGCTTCAATCACATTCTCGACATATGTGAAGTCACGACTCTGTTTGCCGTCACCATTGATGGTGGGACGTTCATCATTCAAAAGTTGCTTAATGAACTTGGGTATCACAGCTGCATAGGCTCCATACGGATCTTGTCTTCTTCCGAAAACATTGAAGTAGCGAAGGCCGATGGTTTTCAATCCATAGTGTTTTGTGTATTGCTTTGCCCATTCTTCATCAGCTCTTTTTGTCAAAGCATAAGGACTTAGGAGATTACCTTCAACCCCTTCTTGCTTCGGCAAGTGAGCTTCATCGCCATAAACGGAACTGGAAGATGCGTAGACAAAAGTCTTGACTCCCTTTTGCCGTGCAGCCTCCATCATGTTCAATGTGCCTTGAATGTTATTAGCACAATAAAAAAGCGGCATCTCGATAGAGCGAGGCACACTTCCCCAAGCCGCTTCGTTCAAAACATAGTCAACGCCTTCACAAGTCCTCAAACATGTGTCAAGGTCTTTGATATCGCCCTTGATGAACTCATAGTTTGGATTGGCTCTGAACATATCAACATTGGCTTGCTTGCCTGTAGACAAATCGTCTAAGCAACGCACCTTGTAGCCGAGGTTGAGAATAGCCTCGCACAAATTGGAACCAATGAAACCGGCTCCACCAGTCACAAGGAAGAGTGAATCTTTAGGAAACTGCAATTCTGTGTATTTCATTTTATAATCTCCCATCCACTAGTTTCCTATCCAATGTACACTTCACGTCGAAGATGACATGTTTGTCCTTCAGCAGTGAGAGCACATCGATGTCTTCGAACTTTTTGTGAGCAACAGCGGCAATCGCAGCATCAAACTTTTCTGTGGGCAAATCATTGACGATGTCGATGCCATATTCGCGTTTGGCAATAACGGGACAAGCCCACGGATCATATACCACAATGTCGATGTTGTATTCCTTTAATGCATGGTAAATGTCAATCACCTTCGTGTTGCGAACATCCGGACAGTTTTCCTTGAAGGTAAAGCCGAGGAGAAGAAGTCGAGAACCGAGAACTTGTATGCCTTTCTTGAGCATAAGTTTGATGGTTTCGGTAGCTACATATTCACCCATACTATCGTTCATTCGACGACCAGCAAGGATGATTTCCGGATTGTATCCATATCTTTGGGCACATTGCGCAAGATAATACGGGTCAACTCCAATGCAATGACCGCCAACAAGACCTGGGCGGAAGGGTAGGAAGTTCCACTTGGTTCCGGCAGCCTCAAGTACGTCAAGAGTGTCAATCCCCATTTTCGCAAAGATTTTGGACAGTTCGTTGACAAAGGCTATATTGATGTCGCGCTGAGAGTTTTCAATAACTTTAGCTGCTTCAGCCACCTTGATGGATGGCGCTAGATGGGTTCCTGCTTTGATGACGGAAGAGTAGATGTCATTGATATACTTCCCAATCTCTGGAGTTGACCCTGAGGTAACTTTCTTGATGTTCTCTACAGTATGTTGTTTATCACCTGGATTGATGCGTTCAGGACTATAACCTGCGTAGAAGTCCACATTCATCTTTAGTCCGCTAACTTTTTCGACGACAGGAATACACTCGTCTTCTGTGACACCAGGATATACTGTGGATTCATAAACTACTACATCACCTTTGCTGATGACTTTGCCAACAGTAGTGCTGGCACCATAGAGTGGCATGAGGTCTGGGTTGTTGTCGGCATCGACAGGGGTGGGGACAGCGACGATGTAGAAATTGCAATCCTTAATGTCTTCAAGCGATGTAGTGCATTTGAAACCGTGTTTGCTGATAGCCTCTTGAAGGAGATTGTCTGCCACTTCGAGTGTCGCATCATGACCTTGCATCAGCGCATCTACGCGCTTTTGGTTCATGTCAAAACCGATGGTCTCATATTTCGTGGAAAACAGGCGAGCAAGTGGTAACCCAACATAACCTAAGCCTATTACACATATTTTTGTCTGTTTCATTCGTTATCTCTAATCTTTTGTTGGAATTATAGGTTGTTAAACCTTGTTTGTCTTGTAAAAATCCGCATACCACCGAGCGAAGGCTCGAAGGCCTTGGCGGAGTGGGGTGGATGGGCGAAAACCAAAATCGTGTTCGAGCGGTGTTGTGTCTGCAAAGGTGACAGGTACGTCGCCAGGTTGCATGGGCACGAGCTCTTTGTGCGACTCGAAGTCGTAGTCGGATGGGAGCACTTTTGCTGCAACAAGTTCTTCCTGCAGAATTGTGACGAAGTCCAGCAGATTTTCTGGAGAATTATTGCCGATGTTGTACACCTTGTAAGGAGGAATTGGCAGCCCGTCTTCGCCTTTTTGTTTCTCTGGTGCATGTTGCATGACGCGGACCACACCTTCTACAATGTCATCCACATAGGTGAAGTCGCGTTTGCAATTGCCGTAATTGAAGATTTGGATGGTTTTTCCTTCGCGAAGCTTATTGGTGAAGCCGAAGTAGGCCATATCCGGACGACCTGCAGGACCATATACCGTGAAGAAACGAAGGCCTGTGCTTGGGATGTTATAGAGTTTGCTGTAAGCATGCGCCATCAGTTCGTTGCTCTTTTTCGTCGCGGCATAGAGACTGACGGGATTGTCCACTTTGTCGTCAGTAGAGTAGGGCACTTTCTTGTTCGAGCCGTAAACGCTGCTGCTCGAGGCATAGACGAGATGCTCTACTTCATAATGCCGACAGGCTTCCAGAATGTTGTAAAAGCCGATGAGATTACTCTCGATATAAGCATCTGGGTTGGTTATGCTGTAACGCACCCCAGCTTGAGCGGCAAGATTCACTACCACAGCAGGTTTGTACTCTGCGAAAAGACTGTCAATGCAAGCCTTGTTGGCAATGGATTCCTTGATGAAAGTCCAATCGCGACCAAGTGCCTCGATTTTCGCCAGACGTTCCTTCTTGAGATTTACGTCGTAGTAGTCAGTCATCGAGTCAATGCCGATAACCTTTATATTTTTGAATTCTTTGAAGAGTCGTAGGACAAGATTACTGCCGATAAACCCTGCTGCACCCGTTACAAGCACGGTTTTCCCTTCGAGTGAAACGTTGTATTCTACCACTATGCTTTTTGAGTTATGTGCACACCTTTGGCGCTTTGGATTACATATAAAGTGCTAGTATCCAATCAATTACGCGAAATTTGCAAACTTTGCTGTGCAAAAGAGGTCTGCAAACTGCTTCCTATAACTTTGCAAAGATACGATTTTTTATGGAAACACGCAAGTGTTTAGGAGTAAAAATTTGCTAACTGAGGATGTCTGACAAGTGGTTCCATAAAACGTGGCATGCCTAATTCGCAAACTTGGCATGTTATGTTTGTAAACTTAACACGTTAAGTTTGCCAACGTCACTGCCTAAGTTTGCCAACGTGGCTGCCTATGTTTTGACTCCTCACTCCTTTTGCCAGACTCGGACATAGTCGACCTCCATCGTTAGAGGCAAGGCCGATTCGTCGACACCCTTGTAGCCGCCCCAATCGCCGCCCCAAGCCACATTGAGGATGGGGTAAAAAGCTTTGTTGAAAGGCCAGGTATCGTTGTTGCCTTCATGGTCGTTCTCGAAGTAGAGCTGCTCCTTTCCGTCGACATAAGTACGGATGTAGTCCTCAGTCCATTCAAGGGCATAGACGTGGAAACCTTCTTCCGCTCCAACACAATAGAGGTGATGCGTGTTCTGAGTGTTGGCCGGATGATTGTATGCGGCACAATGAATGCTGCTGGATACATCGTTGGCATCGACGCCCACTTCTTCCATGATGTCGATTTCTCCACAGCCTGGCCAGCCTCCACCACTTACGGGCATCATCCACCATGCTGGCCAAGTCCCTTTCCCTTTAGGGAGCTTGATGCGAGCCTCGATGTAGCCGTACTTGAAGCCTACTGATTTGCGACCATAAAGCCGTGCACTATAGATCTTTTCCCCTTCCTTGAAAGTGTGGATTTTCAAGGTTCCGTCGCTACTTTCGGCTACCTTTGTCCCTTTCGGACTTTTCCCGTTGACGTAGGTCTGCAATTCGTGGTTGACCCATCCTGCATCAGCCGTCTGATAAGTCCAGCGAGTAGAACTGATGGTTCTGGACGTGAACTCGTCGTTCCAGACGAGTCTGTAGCCGGGTAGGGGGCATGAGTTCTGGTCGAGCGAAGAGTCGTAGTCCTTTTCTGTGAAAGATATGCTGCTGATTTTCACCTCTGTGTTTGCCCTGTTGCTGCCAAAGTCGAGAACGAGACAGACGCGATTCATGTCCAGTCCTGGCATATCTTTGCGCTCGAAGGAGCACTCTTCGTTTGCTCCAACAGGAAGGCGTTCTTCGAAGAAATAGAGGTTGTCGTTGCCGTCCTGATAGAGCTTGACAGTTGCTGTGAGCGCTTTGTCAGAGCGGATTTTGATGCGGAAGTTGTAGTTCTTGTGAGCGTCTGTCGCCAAGTTGGTGATGAAGTGCATTTGTGCTTGCCATTGTGCGCTGGTTGCTCTGGTAAGCGTCAGGGTGTATGTGCCGTTCTGCTCCGTATAAGTCGGGTCGGCAATCTGGTTCCAACTGGGAGCATAATAGAAGCGGATGCTTTTCTCTGCGTTTTGCCACAAATTGGGTGTCGGATCGAAGGTGATGCTGTCCACCTCACTTATGTTGAAGAATGTCTGTTCTTCTCCCCTGTGAACGCTCATGCTTTGAGCCATTATCGACAGGGTGCAAGCCATCATGCAGAGCAAAGTTTTAATGTGGTTCATGTCGCTGAATATGTGTTTGTTACGCGTTTGTGTTAACTCTTTACTCCAACTATCTGTGTGGGCGGAAGTTCTGCCTTTCGTTTGTCCGTTTCTGTAATGATTTTGGCAGCGAGTTGGAGGAATGCCTGCCCTGTTATGCTGGCAGGATTTGTGGCAGCGGGAATACCGTTGTCTCCACTCTCGCAAATGTCTTGAACGACTGGGATTTGAGCCAAAAGCGGCAAATTCATCTGCTCGGCCAACTGCTTGACGCCTTCCTTTCCAAACAGGTAATACTGCTCTTCTGGGTGCTGTGCCGGAGTGAACCAAGCCATGTTCTCAACCAAACCCAGAATGGGAACGTTGATTTTCTCGTTCTGATACATGTCGATACCCTTCCTGGCATCAGCCAAAGCCACTTGCTGGGGCGTGCTGACTATGACGGCACCAGTGATGGGAATGGTCTGGACGAGTGTGAGATGAATGTCGGAAGTGCCTGGAGGTGTGTCGAGGATGAAGTAGTCGAGGTCGCCCCAATTAGCGTCTCCAATGAGTTGTTTAAGGGCGTTGCTGGCCATTCCGCCTCGCCACATTATGCCTTGCTCTGGGTTCACGAAGAATCCTATGCTGAGGACTTTCACGCCATACTTCTCTTCAGGAAGAATCAGGTCGCGTCCATTTATGTTCTCACTATAGGGACGAGCGTCCTCCATCTGTAGCATCTTAGGTACGGAAGGGCCGAAAATGTCGCAGTCGAGCAAGCCCACCTTCATGCCCATCCTGGCCAGAGCCACAGCCAGATTGACGGCAACTGTGCTCTTTCCCACGCCGCCTTTGCCGCTCGAGACTGCGATGATGTTCTTCACTCCAGGCAAAAGGTCTGGCAGATCGGGTCTTGGAGCCTGCAAGGCCTTAGTCTTTATCTCCACCTCAGCCTCTTTGCAAGCATAGGCGTGAATGGCTGCTTCAGCCGCTTTCACGACGCTCTTCATGAAGGGGTCCGTCGGTTTGTCGAAGATGAGGGTAAAGGAGACGCTGAGGCCGGCGATTCGCATGTCGTCGTCCACCATTTTCATTTCCACGATGTTCTTGCCTGTCCCAGGATAGCGAACTGTGGAGAGGGCGTCGAGTATGAGTTGAGGATAGAGTTCCATAGGTTTTCTTTTTGGGTGCAAAATTAATGAAAAAATCGGACTTATGCAAGCGAAAAGGGGAGAAGTTTCAGGAATGTCGGAAAACGACCTTAGTGACGATTGCATTTGTATAGTGCGACGATTGCATTTGTATAGTGTGACGATTGCGATTTACTAGTGTGATGTTTTCGATTTACTAGTGTGAAGTTTGCAAACTTCACTAGTGTAGTTTTGGAGCCTCACTCTGGTGATTTGATTTTTTGACTGCCAAAATGCTGCATTTGGGGACGAAGTATGGCATTTGATCGAGAGTTCACACATTATATATAATATAGAAAGCTTCGCCATCAACAACGATGACGGAGCTTTTTTTATATATCAATTTTCATCTTTCAAATTTTCTTCGTACCTTTGCAAACGAAAATTAAAGAAAGACAACAAACAGATATGGACAAGAAGACAAAGATAATACTTGGAGTAGTAGCACTGATAGCGGCTCTCGTCATCGGTTTCCTTCTCTATACAATGCGTCAACAGACTCTCGAAAGCAAACAGATGCTCGAGTTGGCTGAGATGGATAAACTCGAGATGGAGAACGAGTACGAACAGTTCGCCATGCAGTACAACGAGATGAAGACGCAGATCAACAACGACTCGCTCGTAGCTCAGCTCGAGATGGAGCAGAAGCGTACAGAGGAGTTGCTCGAGGAACTGCGCAGAGTGAAGAGCAGCGACGCAGCCGAAATCATGCGACTGAAGAAAGAACTCGCCACTCTGCGAGAAGTCTTGCGAAGCTATGTCCTTCAGATTGACTCGCTTAACCGCATGAACGAAGCCCTGACACAGGAGAACTCGAACCTCAAGACACAGAACGAGCAAGCCCGTCAGCACATCTCCAACCTCTCGACGGAGAACGAATCGCTCTCCGATAAAGTAGCAATCGCAAGCCAGCTCGACGCAACAGGAATCTATGCTGTAGGCCATAACAAGAAAGGCAAGGCAGCCAAGCAGATAAAGGACGTCAAGAAGTTCGTAATCGGCTTCACGATAGCTCGAAACGTCACAACCTCAACAGGCATCCGCAGCCTATACATCCGCATCACAACTCCGACAGGAGATGTGCTCTCGAAGGGCGGAACCTTTGCCTACGAGAACCGTCAGCTCGAGTACAGCATCCGCAAAGACATCGAATATACTGGCGAAGAACAAAGCGTGACAGTTTATTGGGATGTTGCTGAGGCTCTGAGTGCAGGCAACTATCGCGTGGACATCTTTGCTGACGGCCAAAACATCGGCACCACCCATTTCACGTTCGACAAGTAATGAGCAAAGGAAAGCTTGCCAAGTTTGCCGAAATGGCACAAAACCCTCTTGTGGTGGAATGCCCTATGTCGGCAGTCATGCAAGAAGACTTCCCCCTTCGAGGACATTGGCACGAAGACTTCTTCCACAATCAGAACCCTATTGTGCTCGAACTAGGTTGCGGTCGAGGCGAATATACAGTCGGACTCGGGAAGCAAGTGCCAGACAAGAACTTCATTGGCGTTGACATCAAAGGAGCTCGAATGTGGACAGGAGCAAAGGAAGCCCTGCAGACAGGCATGAAGAACGTAGGATTCCTCCGCACAAACATCGAGTTCATCCAACGTTTCTTTGGTCCCAACGAGGTTAGCGAGATATGGCTCACCTTCTCCGACCCTCAGATGAAAAAGGTCACGAAACGTCTCACCAGCACCTTCTTCCTCGAACGATACAGGCAGTTCCTTTGCGATGGCGGACTCATTCATCTCAAGACCGACTCCAATTTCCTCTTCACATATACCGAGGAACTGCTCA
>Ga0247609_10002195_pt1 | contig 21126 bp, 11 predicted proteins | sample 172DNAGHGlowgp2_FD_193487 | JGI IMG/M metagenome (GOLD analysis project Ga0247609, IMG submission 193487) | Sheep rumen microbial communities from Palmerston North, Manawatu-Wanganui, New Zealand - 1728 DNA GHGlow gp2 | ecosystem: Host-associated > Mammals > Digestive system > Stomach > Rumen ...
AGGTGCCGCCGTAGAGGTTGTTGGCTGCGATGATGTGGTCTCCGTTCTGTGCCACATTCTGTAGCGCATAGGTGATGGCGGCAGCGCCAGAGGCTACAGCCAATCCTGCCACACCTCCTTCGAGAGCAGCCACACGGTCTTCGAAGACACCCTGTGTGGAGTTGGTGAGACGACCGTAGATGTTACCAGCATCGCGAAGTCCGAAGCGGTCAGCTGCGTGCTGTGAGTTCCTGAAAACGTAGGATGTGGTCTGGTAGATAGGCACGGCGCGTGCGTCGGTAGCCGGATCGGCCTGTTCTTGTCCTACATGGAGTTGCAATGTCTCAAAACGGTAATTCTTCTTACTCATAACTTTTTTCCCTTTCTTTTTTTTGCTTCCCGAAGACCCTGATGAGAGGTCGCGGTTGCAGTGATGAATACATTTATTGATATTACTAAAACTTTCTGGGTGCAAAGGTACGGCGGTTCTGGTTACCCGGAAATAGCCCGAAAGGGGGATATTGCATACCACGATTGTGGTATATTGCGAAAATGAGGAAATAATTGCGGATTCTTAACTCCTTTATATATAGTATTCGGCGGCATCGACAAGTCCGGAGCGCAAGGCGTAACGTGTAGCTTCGTGCACGTTGTTGACGCCCAGCTTGTGGAAGATGTTCTTGCGGTGCGTGTTTACCGTGTGGAAACTGGAGAAGCGTTTTTCGGCAATCTCCTTTGTCGTCATGCCCATGGCGATGTCTTTCAGAATTTCGGTTTCGGTAGGAGTGAGTTTGGCTTCTTCTTTCGCAGCGGTGACCTCAGGGGTGAGCAGCTGCTCTGTCATATGCTGACAGATGTAGCGTTGACCGCGCAGGGCATAGGTCAGACATTCCTTAACCTCGCGCAGCGACGAATCTTTGAGTAGAATGGAGTACTGAGTGCCAGAACCTATGAGCTGGCGTACGAAGTCGAGCGACAATTCGACGCTAAACAAAATCCACCTGACGAGTGGAAAGCGTAGGCTGAACACTTGCAACTCTTCGATGTCGTTGAGGTCGAAGAGCGTATAGTCAAGTACGACAATGCTGTCGGGATGTTGTTTCAGCTGGAGCATCATCTCCGTCTTGTCAACAGCCTGCCGATATTCTATATCGGGCATGGAGGACAATACATACATCATTCCTGCGCGAGTGATGTCTTGTAAATCTGCTAAACTGACGAACATAGTTATTTGTGTTGATGGTGTTGCTGTTGATTTTCTATGTCTCTTCGTGACTTACTCTTGGTCACTAGCCACACACCGCAGAAGATGAGCAGTACGGCGAGACCTTGAGTGGGTTTGAGTATGGCGATGCCGAGAGCTACGCTGACGCCAACGGAAACAATCGGTTGCACATTATTATATATAGAGACAACCGTCGGGCGTAGTATTTTCTGTGCGTTGACGATGAGAATGTAGCCGATGAAGGTTCCGAAGACAACAACGTAGGCTGTCTCTACCCAGGTCTGCCAGGCAATGTCGGTAAAAGGAATCTGCGACACGTGGTTGAAAGAGAAAGGCCATATTAAGACGGTTGCCCAAAGGAACATCCACTTGTTGACGGTGATGACGTCGTATTTCTTGATAAACTTGTTGAAGAGTGAGAGAAAGAGGGCGTAGGAGAACTGGGCTCCCAGCACCATGAGGTCGCCACGGATGTTGCCGACCTTGGCATTGGCAGCTACAGCACTCGTCAGAATCAGCGTGACAGCACCGATGCAACCGATTGCCACACCGCCGACTTTCTTCAATGTCAAAGGTTCACGTAGAATGACAAACGACAACAGCATGGCGAAGATGGGCATCGACGTGGTTACGATGCTGGCATTGACAGGCGATGTCATGCTGAGTCCGATGGTGAAACAGCATTGGTTGCACACCAATCCAAAGACGGCAGCGGCAGCAAACGTCAGTTTGTCGCGCCAAGGAACATGTTGCGAGGAATGGGGACTAAAAAGTGAAGCAAGCCAAAAGAGCAGGGCACCGCCACCTACGCGGAAAGACACCATAGAGATGCCGTCGATACCATGATTCATGGCATCCTTGCCCACAGGTGCCATTAGTCCCCAAATGGCACAGGCGGTAAACATGCAAAGATGAGCAAAGAGAGGCTTGTTCCTATCCATTTTACCCGGTTCTACTATTGAAGTGTGTGCCGAAAAAGCACGTTTTGCGCTGCAAAAGTATAAAAAGTTTACCGTTTATGGTGGGTGTTTGTCGTTTTTTTTGTATTTTTGCAGAGAGGAAAACAAGCACTATGAAGTACGCAGACTATATTGAACAAATTGAGATTGACTCTCTTTGGAGTGGTAAGAAACACATTGTATGGAATCTGAACCGCCAGGTGAATATCCTGAGTGGTATCAACGGTGTGGGTAAGAGTACTATCTTGAACAAGGTAGTAAGGGGACTAACACAAGGCGGCGAGTTTCCCAGCCACATGCTGAAAGGGGTGCGCTTGAAGGTGCAGCCGGAGGATGCAAAGTGGATTCGCTACGATGTGATACGGACACTGGATAGTCCGGTGTTGGATCTCAGCACGATGGCGCATGTCGATACGCGCATTTCGTCGGCGTTGGACTTCCAACTCTACCATCTGCAGCGCAAGTATCTGGATTATCAGGTTAATATAGGCAACCGTATCATCGCCTGTCTGCAAAGTGGCGAGCAAGATGCCGCTCAACGGGCACAAGACATGTCGAAACCCAAACAACGCTTCCAAGACATGATTGACGACCTCTTTCACGAGACCGGGAAGAAGATTGTGAGGACAGAGAACGAAATCAGGTTCTCGCAAATCGGTGAGACATTGGTGCCCTATCAGCTATCAAGCGGTGAGAAGCAGATGCTTGCCATCTTACTGACGGTGCTGGTGGAAGACCAACAACCGTATGTGCTCTTTATGGATGAACCAGAGTCGAGTCTGCACATTGACTGGCAGAAACGGCTCATCGACTTGATAGTGGAACTGAATCCCCACGTTCAGATTATACTGACGACACATTCGCCAGCGGTCATCATGAACGGATGGATGGACAGCGTTACCGAAGTTTCGGATATTACAAAGGAATAAGGAGTTGTATGGCACAACGGCTGACTGACAATGTAGGATCCAACTATATACAAGCTGCCAACAGGTTGAGGCCGAAGGCAGCACGACAGCGTATCGTGGCTTATGTGGAGAGTTACGACGACATCTTCTTCTGGCGAACCATTCTGTCGCAGTTTGAAGATGAACAACGATTCTTCGAGGTAATGCTGCCGTCGAAGAAGAGTTTGGTACGAGGCAAGAAGTCTGTGCTGATGAATATGGTGCGCAAGCGCATGGGTGAAAACATGATCGCTTGTGTTGATGCCGATTACGATTTTCTGTTGCAAGGTTCAACAGAGATGTCTCGCGAGGTCTGCAACAGCAAATATGTCTTCCACACCTATGCCTATGCCATTGAGAATTTGCAGTGCTATGCTCCCAGTCTGCATAATGTGTGTGTCGCCGTGACACTCAACGATCATGTCAGGTTCGACTTCACCGATTTCATGCGTCAGTATTCCGAAGCCATCTTCCCGCTCTTTGTCTGGAACATCTGGCACTATCGTCGCAATATCTACGGTGAGTTTACTATCACTGACTTCAACCGAGTGATAGAACTGGGGGGCTTTACGTTGGAGAATCCTGAAAACAGCATTCGCAACGTGCGACGGAAGGTAGGAACGAAGATTCGACAGTTGCAACAACGACATCCCGATGCCAAGGAGAGTTATCTGGCGCTGAAGGAGGAACTGAAGCAGTTGGGTGTAGCGCCACAACAGACGTATCTGTTCATCCAGGGGCATCACCTTTTCGACAACATCATCGTACCTGTGTTGAAGAAGGTGTGCGACCGACTGATTCATGAACGAGAACGCGAAATCTATCGTAATGCTGTGCACCATACGCAGATGCGCAACGAATTGTCGGGATATACGCACAGCAAGGCAGACATCACCCTGATGCTACGCCGCAATACTGCCTTCTTCGCATCAGACTGCTATCAGCACCTTTTCAACGACTTGAAGAACTTTTTTGCTACTACGGTATAGATGATCCAGTAACTTCCATTTCCCTTAATTGCTCTTCCAGAAGGCTGGGGTGAAGAGGACGAGGACTGTAAACAGTTCCAAACGGCCGACAAGCATCAGGAAGGCACACATCCATTTTGCAAAAACGGGGAGAACACTCCACGACATGGTAGGTCCTATCTCTAATCCTAGCGTAGGTCCTACATTGCCTAAACAACTTAGGGTAATGGTAACGGCGTTGGTATGATCGACGCCTGCTGCTGTCATGACAAAGGTGCAGAGGGCTGCCAGCAACAGATAGAGGGAAACGAAGGAGAGCAGGGTAACTCGCTTCGACATAGGTACGTTGACACCATCGATTTTCATCGGAAGAATAGCATTGGGGTGCAACAACTGACGGAACTCGTTACGCATGGACTTCAAGATCATGACAGCACGGATGCTCTTGATACCTCCACTGGTGCTACCCGAACAAGCACCGATAACCATCAGTCCGGCAAGGACTATCCACGTGACGTGAGGCCACTGACCAGCATCATCGTTGTAGAGTCCTGTTGATGTCATGAACGATACCACCTGGAAGATGGAACTGCGGAAAGCATGTTCGAAGTCGTAGTGGTTGCGCATCATCAGCTCGGCAATGATGAAGATGGTGGCAATGATGATAGCAGAGACATAAAATCGAAACTCGCTGTTGCGTAGCAGGTTGCGCAGTTGCAGTTTGGCTACACTGGCATAGAGCAACAGGAAGTTGATGCCGGCAAGGAAGCAAAAGAAGGTGCAGACGTATTCTTCGGCTGGCGAGCGGAAAGAGGTGAGGCTGCCATTAGTAGTGGCAAAACCTCCAGTAGCTGTGCTCGTCATGGAGTAGTTGATGGCATTGAACCAATCCATACCACATGCCATGTAACTGAACATGCAGGCAATAGTGAGAAACAGATAGACAGCCCAGATCCACTTGGCTCCAGTATGCAGACGTGGATGCAGCTTACTACGGATGGGACCAGTGGCTTCGGCAGAGAATACTTTCACGCTTCCACCAACCATAGAGGGTAGCACAGCTATGGTGAAGAAGACAATTCCCAAACCGCCTATCCATTGTGTCAGCGAACGCCAGAAGAGTAGGGCTTTTGGTAGTGCCTCGACATCGTCGATGATGGTGGCGCCGGTCGTCGTGAAGCCCGACATGGTCTCGAAAAAGGCATCGGTGAACGAAAAACTTTGCATCGTGCTGTGGCTGATGTCCGAGAAGGAGAAATTGGGGATGATGAAAGGAATCATGCCAAACAACGAGAACATCACCCATGCCATGGTGACTACGAAGTAGGCATCGCGGCGACTCATGTTGTTGTCGGCATTACGTCCCAACTGTCTGAATACCAATCCGCAAATGGCAGTGATGATGGCGGTCAGTCCGAAGGAGGCGATGTCGGTACCATTGAAATAGACAGCAATAAGCAGGCACAATCCTAACAGCGTTGCTTCCAGATAAAGCAACGAACCGAAAATTTTGGATATGAGTTTGAGGTTCAACACAATGTTTCTTGATTTCTTTCTCCCACCATTTTGAGGGGTGGCGTAGGCATTAATTAAATAGTTTCTCTATCTTTTTCATATCTACGTTGTGGCAGAAGACGACAACGCTGTCGCCAGCTTCAATTTGAGTGTTACCGGAAACGAGAAAGCCCTCATTGCCACGAACGATACCTCCGATGGTCATGCCACGTGGGATGTTCAGGTCTTTGACGGGTTTTTGCGTGACCTTCGAGCCTTGCACAGGGATGAATTCGGCAATATCGGCATTGGCTGTCATCAGGAATTTCACGTTGTGGACATTCGCATCGAGCATCATCTGGTAGATGTGCGAAGCAGCGATTACTTTCTTGTTGACAATGGTGCCGATATCCAAACTTTCTGCCATACTGGCATAGTCAATATTCTCGACCATTGCAACGGTCTTGCGCACCCCCATGCGCTTAGCTGAAAGACAGGCAAGGATGTTCGTTTCAGTATTGTCGGTCAGTGCCACGAAAGCCTGAGTACTACGAATACCTTCTTCCGCCAACAGCGACAAGTCGCGTCCGTCACCGTTGATCACCAATACGTCTTCTGAATCAAACAAGTCGTTGAGTACCTCACACCGTTGTTCGCTCTTCTCGATAAGTTTGGTGTTCATGTATTCCGGCATGGTGTTGATGACACGGACGGCAGTAGTGCCACCGCCCATCACCATGACATTCTTCACGTCAACATAGTGTTCCTTACCCACAATCTTGCGGATATAGGGAATATAATTCTTCTGCGTCATGAAGTAGGCGAGGTCGTTCAGCTTCAGCTCGTCGTTTCCTCCTGGGATGATGGTCTCTATGTCTCGCTTGATGGCAACGACATGGAAAGGATCGTCGGGACCACTGATTTCCCGAAGAGGCTTGTCTAGAATCTCACAACCTTCACGCAGTTTAATGCCCAACATGACCAGGGCTCCATCATGGACGTCCCAACGCTGGCGCACCCACGACATCTTCAGTCCGTTGATGATGTCTTTGGCTGCCAACCCCTCAGGATAGATGAGCGAACTGATTCCCAGTTGTTTGAAGAGCTCGGTACTTTCTTCCGACACATGTTCGTAGGTGTCCACCTTAGCAACCGTACGTTTGGCACCCAGTTGGCGTGCCAGCGTGCATGCTAATATGTTCTTGTTCTCATCTAAGGTGACGGCAATGAACAGGTCGGCATGATCTACACCAGCTTCGCGCATGGCACGGATGCTGGTGGGCGATGCTGTCATCGTCAGTAAGTCGTAGTCACGACCTAACTTCTCAAGGTTCTCCTCGTTATCGTCTATCAGCGTGATGTCGTAACGATTGCGCGACAGCAGCTGGGCGAGGTAGGTTCCGATGGCATAAGCGCCAGCAATGATGATTTTCATATTATGAATTATCTAATGTCTTGGCGATACTCTCCGCATCGATGCCCACGATATGCTGGAGCTCGGCTACGGTGCCGTGCTCCACGAATGTGTCGGGCAGTCCCAGGCGGGTGATGGCGGGATGGTATCCGTGGTCGTTCATCCACTCCATGACGGCTGTACCGAGTCCTCCGTTGCGTACACCATCTTCCACGGTGATGATGCGTGTGAACTGGTGTGCTACTTCTTCAAGAATATCCTCGTCAAGGGGTTTTAAGAACCGCATGTCGTAGTGGGCAATGCTTGCCGTTGAATGTTGAAGGGCCTCTGTCACGTTGTTTCCTATCGGTCCGATAGACAGCACGGCAACATCTTTTCCGTCGTGCAGCTTACGCCCTTTGCCGACGGGTAGCTCCTGCATCGGACATAGCCAGTCTGTCAATTGTCCGCGACCTCGTGGATAGCGGATGACAAACGTACCCTTACCTTCGGTTTGTGCCGTAAACATGAGGTTGCGCAATTCGTGTTCGTCCATCGGCGAGGCAATAGTGAGGTTAGGGATAGGCCTCAAGGCAGCCATATCGAATGCTCCATGATGCGTGGCTCCGTCCTGTCCTACCAGTCCGGCTCTGTCGAGGCAGATGACGACAGGCAGGTTGAGGATGGCAGCATCGTGGATGATGTTGTCGTAAGCACGTTGTGCAAAGGCACTGTATATGTTGCAGAAGGGGATGAGCCCTTCTTTCGCCATACCGGCAGAGAAAGTGACGGCATGTCCCTCGGCAATACCGACATCAAAGGTACGGTCGGGCATCTCCTGCATCATGATGCTCATCGAGCAGCCTGTTGGCATGGCAGGCGTGACACCGACGATGCGTGGGTTTTGTTGTGCCAATTCCAAAAGCGTCTTGCCGAAGACTTCTTGAAATTTAGGGGGTTGGTTGACGGTCGTCTCTTTCAAGCGCTCACCGGTTTCAGGATCAAACTTTCCTGGGGCATGCCAGACGGTGGCACTTTCTTCCGCAGGTTTGTAACCTTTTCCTTTCACCGTATGCAGGTGGAGCAGTTTCGGTCCCTTCATGTTCTTGATTTGTCGCAGAATCTGTACCAGTTCCTTCACGTTATGTCCGTCGTAAGGCCCGAAATAACGGATGTTCATACCTTCAAAGATATTCTGCTGACCGGCAAGTGCAGACTTGACGGCATTGTTGAACCGCAAGATTCCTTTCTTGCGGTTCTCGCTTAGGAAACCTCTGTTGTGCAACCATTGTGAGGTCTTGAAACGCAAACGGTTGTAGGTCTCGTTCGTATCGAGTTTCAACAGGTATTTCTCCATGCCACCCACGGCACGGTCTATTGACATATCATTGTCGTTGAGGATAATGAGTAAATCATTAGGACTTGACGAGGCATTGTTCAGCCCCTCAAAAGCAAGTCCTCCGCTCATGGCACCGTCACCGATAATGGCCACAACATGATGGGGCCCTTGTCCCTTTTCTCCTTCTTCTTGCCCCTTGATTCGCTCAGCTACAGCCATACCCAAAGCGGCAGAGATGCTGTTCGAAGCATGTCCGCAGGTAAAAGAGTCATATTCACTTTCTAAAGGAGAGGGGAACGGCATCAGACCGCCTAATTTCCGGTTGGTACAGAAGCGTTCACGGCGTCCTGTCAATATTTTGTGTCCGTAAGCTTGGTGTCCTACGTCCCAAACCAGTTTGTCGTCGGGGGTGTTGAAGACATAATGCACGGCAACGGTGATTTCAGTTACACCGAGACTGGATGCCAGATGTCCAGGGTTGACAGCAACTTCTTCTACAATGTCTTCCCGTAGTTCCTTGCATACTTGTGGCAGTTGGTCAATATCTAATTGCCGCAAGTCTTCTGGCGTATTGATCTTGCTTAACAGACTATAATGCTCTTGTTCAGCCATACGTTTTCACGTCTATTCGGTTGCAAAGGTACGATTAAGCGAGGACAAAGCAAAAGGAAAACTTGTTTTTCTTTGTTTTGTCGAGCGTGAGTACCTTCGACCGAAGGCCAAAGGTAGTACCTGTACGTCATGTAAGGGTAAGATTAAGCAAGGACAAAGCAAAAGAAAAAGAACAAGTTCTTTTGTTTTATGATGGTTAAACCGTATCTTTGTACCCCAAACATGTATAATATGAATATCAGAAAAACCACGATTGCCCTTTTCCTGTTGTCATCGACAGCCGTTGGGGCACAACCCAAAGAAGGAGGTATATCCGCTGATGTGTTGCGTATATTGGAAGAAACCCAGGCTTTCACAACGTCGGATAAGGCCTTGAGCAATGCCATTGCTGTCAATTCCATCGATGAATTGGCGAAAAACCATAGGAAACAAGGTGCTGTTGACACCTACTTCAATGTGGAGACACCCGCACAAAGCATCCACAACCAAAAACATTCCGGTCGTTGTTGGATGTTCTCCGGACTCAATGTTCTACGTTCTAAATTTGCCCTTCGGCACAAGGACTCACTCCGCGTTGAGTTCTCTCACGATTACCTCTTTTTCTATGACCAGTTGGAGAAGTCTAATCTCTTCCTGCAAGGTGTGATAGAGACGGCAAAGAAACCTATCGACGACATGCGTGTACAGTTTTTCTTCCGCCATCCTATCAACGACGGAGGAACGTTCTGTGGTGTAGCCGACTTGGCAGAGAAATATGGTTTGGTGCCGATGAGCGTTCAACCAGAAACCTATTCTGCTGACAACACCTCTCGCATGGCGAAGATTCTGTCCTCCAAACTGCGCGAATACGGTCTGGAACTCCGTCGAATGGTGGCTGACGGTAAGTCTGCAAAAGCCATACAGGTCAGAAAAGTAGAGATGTTGAAAACGGTCTATCGCATCTTGACGATGACCTTGGGCGAGCCCGTGAAATCATTCCAATATGCTTTCAAGAATAAGAAAGGAAAGACTGTTACTCCCGTGAAGACCTATACGCCTCAACAGTTCTTCAAAGCAACAGTGGGAGAAGCGCTCAACGGTACATTCATCATGGCCATGAACGACCCACGTCACCCCTATTATAAGACATACGAGGTGGAGTACGACCGTCATACCTACGATGGTCACAACTGGAAATACATCAACTTGCCGATGGAGGACATTGCCAACATGGCAATAGCATCGCTCAAAGATAGCACAAAACTCTACACCAGTTATGATGTAGGCAAGCAGTTTGACCGCAAACGCGGCTATCTAGACATAGACAACTACGACTACGGCACTCTCTTTGGAACATCTTTCCCCATGAACAAGGCCGATCGTATAGCTACGTTCGACAGCGGTTCCACCCATGCAATGACACTTACCGCCGTTGACCTGGATGCCGATGGTAAGCCATTGAAGTGGAAAGTGGAGAATTCATGGGGCAGCGATAGCGGTCAGAAAGGGTGTGTCATTATGACCAACAAATGGTTCAACGAATATATGTTCCGGTTGGTAGTGGACAAGAAGTATGTTCCGCAGAATATCTTGCAGATAGAACAAATGAAACCAGTAATGCTTCCGCCCGAAGACCCGTTGTTCCAGCATGAAGAATAAAAACACAGGGGAGCAGGCCAAGCCTGCTCCCCTGTGTTTTTGTCCTCTTCAATTATACCAAATGCTTGATTAAATCTTCCCGGTTTCCTGGCAGCATGTCGATGACGGGAATCTCTATCATCGTATAGCAACCTGGCTGCTGTCGCAGGGAAGCACGTGCCACGTTGACCAGTACCTGACCTGTCAGCGCAGGGTTGTTGATGCTCATGTTGAACTCCAGGCGTTGGTTCTGCGTCTGACCGCTTACCCCTTTACGTACGAGGTTGACACCATGTCCCATATCGCGCACGTCGTCAACAGAGTCAACGGCGAAGACGTGGGTCTCATCGCTGGCAAAGTAGGGGTCGGCCTTGATGTCTTTGGTTACATCTTCCAGTTTCGCACCCTCTTCCAACTCCACATAGACCATACGGCGATGGATGCCTTCTCCGAGAGGAATCGTCATAGACAACGCGTTCTTGACACCTTTCTTTGAACGTACGCAAACACTGTGTCCCATGGACATACCTGGTCCGAAATTGGTGTAGCTCAGTCCTTTCGGTGCTAAACTCTGCATCAGTGTGCGCACGATAGAGTCCGAACCTGGATCCCAACCTGCTGCAATCACGCTGACGGTGTTGGTCTTTTGGTTGATAGGAGCCAGTGTGGCACGGTAGTCCAGAATATTGGTATGGATGTCGAAGCTGTCAACAGTATTGATGCCGAGCGGTAAAATCTGCTTGGCATATTCCTCACATGAGCGGGTGGGGGTGGCAAGGATTGCTACATCAACGTCTTTCAGTTCCTTGATGTCCTTGACAACCTCATAATCAGCGAGTTCTGCCGGTTTGTTTTCGGCTCCGTTGCGACGTACTACGCCGGCAATCTCAAAGTCGGGAGCGGCTTCTAATGCTTGGATAGTGTACTTTCCGATGTTGCCGTAGCCTACTACGGCTGCTCTGATTTTCTTCATCTTCTAATGATATTTAGTTGTTGATTTGTCTAATTCGGTTGCAAAATTACATCTTTTTCACAAAACTGCTATCATTTTGTGCATATTTTTATGCAAAATAGTCAAAAATAGGTATTTTATGTCTGACGCCACAGTGCGGAATGACGAAAAAATGTCTGCTGATGCAATAAACACGTGGAAGTGAACGTTAGTTTAAACGTATATATACAATCCCCGTGGAGGACATGGGGGCATATTTTTAGGATTATGATAGAATATATCAAAGGCGAACTGACAGAGTTGACGCCTGCGCTTGCGGTTGTTGAAACAGCCGGAGTAGGCTATGCCTTGAACATTTCGCTCAACACGTATGCTGCCGTACAAGGCAAAAAGGAGGTGAAACTCTATGTGCATGAGGCGTTGGTGACAGGTGGTCGCGACGACTCGTTCACCCTTTTTGGCTTCTACAATAAACAGGAGCGAGAACTTTACCGGCAACTCATCACCGTGAGTGGTGTGGGTGCAAATACTGCACGTATGATTCTTTCGTCGCTGACACCGGCAGAACTATGCAATGTGATTGCCAATGGTGATGAAAGGATGCTGAAGGGCGTCAAGGGCATCGGGCTCAAGACGGCACAGCGTATCATTGTTGACTTGAAAGACAAGATAGTGTCGTTGGGTATTGCCGAAGAACTCCATGTCGGCAAAGCAGCAGGCGCTACAGTTGTCAATACCGGAGTGAAAGATGAGGCTGTCAGTGCCCTCACCATGCTCGGTTTCTCACCAGCGCCATCGGCAAAGGTTGTTATGGCCATTTTGACAGAGCAGCCTGACCTACCTGTTGAACAGGTGGTGAAACTGGCATTGAAACAGATTAAATAATTGTTGTGTTTGTGACTAATATATAATAAGGTGTAGGTTTGAAAGATAGAAAGCACATATTCATTGTGGCAATGACCTTGCTGAGCTGTAGCCTGCTGGCTATGGCAAGTACAGGTTTGTTGGATTTCCACCATTCTCCGCTTTCTTATCTCTTCAATCCGCCACCTACACCGCGTAAGCCTAATTCTTCCTCAAATTCTTCCGCAGACACAGCCAAGCAGAAGAAGGTGGTGATGCCCGATGTCGTCATCGATGAAGAGGAAATACCAGATTCACTCTTACACCCTCGCTGGCCAGTACAGCGCACCATCCCTTTGACGGACGATGACCTTTCGCAGGGCTCTTACGACTTGCAACGTCCGGAGAACATGAAGCAGACGGTAGAGTACAACGATTCCCTGGATCGTTATGTCATCGGATATAAAGTCGGTGGCACTTATGTCAATGCGCCAGTCATGATGACGCCTGCGGAGTACATGAAGTGGAGTGAGCGTCAGTCATGGGCTGATTATTATCGGTCAAAGAATCAGGAAATACTGCAAAAAGAAGGAAAGGAGAAATTCGATTTCACCGATATGCATTTCGACTTGGGACCAGCAGAGAAAATCTTTGGTCCTGGGGGTGTTCGCATCAAGACACAGGGAACGGCAGAACTGAAGTTTGGTGCAACCTTGAAGAGTATCGACAACCCGTCGTTACCTATTCGTAACCGTAAGACCACGGTGATGAACTTCGACGAGAAAATCAACCTCAGCGTCAATGGTAAGGTGGGTGACAAGGTGAACATGAATCTCAACTACAACACCGATGCCACGTTCGATTTCGATGCACAGAACATGAAGTTGAAATATGAAGGCAAGGAAGACGAAATCATCAAGCTTGTCGAGGGTGGCAATGTCTCCTTCCCGTCCAATAACTCCTTGGTACGTGGTGCCAGCTCGCTGTTTGGTATTCGTACCGATATGCAGTTTGGTAAACTGACGTTGCAGACTGTCCTGTCGCAGAAGAAGTCCACCAGCAAGAGCGTTGCTTCGTCAGGCGGTGTCCAGTTGACTCCTTTCGAGATGGATGTCTCTAACTACGAAGAAAACCGCCACTTCTTCATGGGCAGGTATTTCCGTAACGGTTATGATGGAGCGATGAGCATGTTGCCTAACGTGATGACTTCTGTCGATATCAACCGTGTGGAAGTGTGGGTGACCAATAAGACGGGTACGACAACAAACACGCGTAACATCATAGCCATGGCCGACCTCGCCGAAGGAGCATCAGGCATTCCGTATAACAATGCCAACGGTGTCTATCAGAAGGTGAAGAGTCTGCCCAATATTCGTGATATTGATGCTGCCACAACCGCTTTGGAAGGCGCTGGTTATAGCGGTGGTTCCGATTTTGAGAAACTGTCCAATGCCCGTTTGCTGACTCCTTCCGAATATACCTTGAACAAGGCACTGGGCTATATCTCCTTGAAAACGGCATTGCAGACCGATCAGGTTCTTGCCATAGCCTACGAATATACCTACAACGGCGTTACTTATCAGGTGGGAGAGTTTGCCTCAGACCTCACCGATGTCAATTCCGCGCTGATTGTGAAGGCGCTGAAGAATACCAGCAACAATCCGAATCAGTCGAACTGGGACTTGATGATGAAGAATGTCTATTATCTGGCATCCTCAGTAGAGAAGGACAAGTTCCGTCTTGACGTGAAATTCCAAAGTGACACGGCAGGTGTATATCTGTCCTATATACCGGAGCCGCAGGTAAAGGACCATTCTATTATTTACGACTTGGGCGCCGACCGGTTGGATAACAACGGACGTGCACATTCCAATGGCTATTTCGACTTTGTAGAAGGCTATACCGTGAGCAACGGACGTGTATTCTTCCCCGCAGCAGAACCGTTTGGCCAATATCTGAGGAACTATCTTGTCAACAACGGTGTCAGTGCAGCCACCGCCGACAAGTATGTTTTTAACGAACTGTATAGTCAAACGAAGACTTCAGCCAAGCAGATAGCAGAGAAAAACAAGTATATCATTACCGGTCAATATCGTGGAACGTCCGCCAATGTCATCTCGCTCGGTGCATACAATGTGCCGCAGGGCTCCGTTGTTGTTAAAGCAGGTGGTGTGGATTTGAAGGAAGGTGTCGATTACTCCGTCGATTACAGTGCTGGCGAGGTTACCATCCTCAACCAGAGCATCATCGATGCCGGTACCCCTGTCAGCGTTTCTCTGGAGTCGAATACCGACTACGCACAAGCGCGCAAGACGATGTTTGGACTTAACTTGGAGTATAATTTCTCCAAGAACTTCCAGTTGACGGGTACTTTCCAACACCTCTCAGAGCAAGCACTGACCACCAAGGTTGCAATGGGGTCTGAACCGCTGAAGAATACGTTGTGGGGTGTCGGCTTGCATTGGAAGAAAGAAAGCCAGTGGCTGACCAATATGTTGGACAAGATACCGTTCTTGCATGTTACCCAGCCTTCACAGATTACGTTTAATGCCGAGTTTGCACATTTGATAGCCGGCCACAACAGTAATACCCAGGACAATGCTTCCTATCTTGATGACTTTGAGAATACAAAGAGCACCATTGATGTCTCAACGCCTACCTCATGGATCATCTCTTCTGTTCCTTCCATGTTCTCGGAATCATCAGACAAGACCTCGTTGCAGAGTGGCTTCAATCGCAGTCTTTTGGCATGGTATTATATCGACAGGCTGTTTACACAGCGTTCTTCTTCGCTGACTCCGGCACACATCAAGAGCGATCTTGAACAACTCTCCAACCATTATGTGCGTGAGGTCTATACCAATGAACTCTTCCCCAACCGCGACCAGAGCAGTTACAATGGTGCCACCTATACGCTTCCCATTCTCAACCTTGCCTATTATCCGCAGGAACGCGGACCCTATAACTTCAATCCCAACCTCGATGCCGACGGTCACGTCTTGCAGCCTAAACGTGGCTGGGGTGGTATGATGCGCAAGCTTGATACCAATGATTTTGAAACCGCCAACATCGAGTATATCGAGTTCTGGATGCTCGATCCGTTCATCTATTCTTCTAAGACGAGTGAGGCTTCTAAGTATGGTGGCGACTTCTATATCAATCTCGGTGAAGTCAGCGAAGATGTGCTTCGCGATGGCAAGAAATTCTATGAGAGCGGTATGCCGGTCGATGGAACCAGCAATTTCCAATATACCCAATGGGGTAAGATACCGACACAGGCAACCGTGACCTATGCTTTTGCTACCACCAATGGCAGTCGTCGCCTGCAGGATGTCGGTTTCAATGGCTTGAACGACCAAGAGGAGCAGAAGTATGAGTACTACCAAGACTTCCTCACCCAGATTCAGGGTAAGGTCAACCAGGCTGTCTTCGATTCCATCTGGGCAGACCCAGCCAACGACAACTATCATTACTTCCGTGGTTCCGACTGGGATCAGATACAGGCACCTATCCTGTTGCGTTACAAGCGCATTAACAACCCGCAGGGCAACTCTCCCGACAGCGATTCTCGTAGTGAGAGCTACGACACCAGCTACAAGACGATGCCCGATGTTGAGGATATCAATCAAGACTATACCCTGAACGAATATGAGAAGTATTATCAATACCATGTCTCTATTCGTCCTGAAGATATGGAGGTTGGCAAGAACTTCATCGTTGACAAGCGCGTCACGGCACCTAAGTTGCGCAATGGCAACAAGGAAGAAGTAACATGGTACCAGTTCCGCATTCCGCTTCGTGATTATGAAGACAATGTGGGCGGCATCACCGATTTCAACAGCATCCGTTTCATGCGTATGTTCCTCACCAATTTCGAAAAACCCATCGTCCTTCGTTTCGGAACCTTCGACCTGGTACGCGGTGAGTGGCGCGTCTATGAACAGGAACTGAATCCGTCGGCTGTCAATAGTGGCAAGATGGCGGTCAGTGCCGTGAACATTGAGGAGAACAACGACAAGACACCTGTCAACTACGTATTGCCGCCGGGCATCCGTCGTGAGCAAGATCCGACACAACCCCAGCTTGTCGAAGCCAACGAACAAGCGTTGGCAATGACCGTGACCAACTTCGGCCAGCAGGAGTCACGTGCGGTATATAAGAATACCACGATCGACTTACGTCAGTATAAACGGTTGCAGATGTTTATCCATGCCAATGCCATGGAGCACGATGTCACCAGCCTTCGAGACAACCAGTTGGCAGTTTTCATCCGCTTGGGTAGTGACTACAAAAACAACTATTACGAGTATGAGATTCCGCTGAAACTAACGGCACCTGGCATGTACGACCGTTATTCCGAAGCCGCTTGTAAGGCAGTTTGGCCTGAAGAGAACATGCTGAACATCCCGTTGAGCATCTTCACCTCGTTGAAGAAACAGCGCAACCAAGCCAAGATAGCCGGTACGGCATCCTACAACCGTGAGTTCAGTATCTACGATACAAACAATCAGAAGAATAAGGTGACCATTCTCGGTAATCCTTCTTTGGGCGAGGTAAAGACAATGATGATTGGTGTGCGCAACCTTGCCGGTGAACAGAAGAGTGGTGAGGTCTGGGTCAACGAGTTACGACTGCTCGAATACACTAATGAAGGCGGTTGGGCAGCCCAGGCAAACCTGCATGTCGATATGTCCGACTTCGGTAAGTTGGATTTGGAGGGTAGATACATGACGAATGGCTTCGGCGGACTGGAAGATGGAGTAGCCCAGCGTTCCAAGGAAGACGTGAAGAGTTACAAGGCCACCGTCAACCTCGAATTAGGTAAATTCTTCCCCGACAAGGCGAAAGTATCAGCCCCTCTCTATTTCAGTATCGGCGAAGAGGAGAGCCGCCCGAAGTATAATCCTTTGGATACCGATATGGAACTCAAGGATGCTTTGGATGCCATGGAGGCCCGTGAGCGCGATTCCATCGAGTCTATCGCCGTCACCCGTACGTTCAACCGAAACTTCTCGTTGTCGAATGTCCGTGTGGGTATTGCCACAAAGGGACACCCTATGCCCTACGACCCAGCCAACTTCTCCTTCTCCTATAGTCATGCCCATCGGCACAACTCCGGACAGGCCACCGTCTATGAGAAACGCGATGAGTGGCGTGGTGCCATGAACTATTCGTGGACACCGGTGTATAAAGCTTGGGAACCTTTCAAGAAAATCAAGAGTAAGTCGAAATGGCTCGATATCCTCAAACGGTTCGGTTTCAATTGGTTGCCACAGAATGTAGGTTTCAATACCATCATCAGCCGTAACTATTATGAGATACAAGACCGTGACATGGAAGATCTCGGAGGTAGTGAACTGCCGTTGAGGTTCGATGAGCAGTTCTTGTGGAACCGCGAGTTCACCCTGCGTTGGGACCTTACTAAAAATCTGCATATGAACTTCCAAAGTGCAACGCATGCAGAGATAGAAGAACCCTATACGCCTATCAATAAAGACCGCTATCCCGATGCTTACCAAGCATGGAAAGATTCTGTATGGCAGAGCATCAAACACTTTGGAACGCCCATTGACTACAGGCAGACGTTTACGGCTTCCTATCAGTTGCCGTTGAATCTCATTCCAATCTTCAGTTGGCTGAATGCTGATGCCCGTTACGATGCCAACTACACATGGGTGCGTGGTACGACGCTGGCCGACGGCACTACGGCAGGCAACACCATCACCTTGAACAGGACCCTTGCCGTCAATACGACGTTGAACATGGAAAAACTGTACAATCAGATTCCATTCCTGAAGAAAACCAATGACCGGTTCAACAAGACTCCGAGCCGTAAACCCAAGATGGCGAAACCCAAGAAACCTAAAAAGAACGATAAGTCAGACAAATCCGACAAAGAAGAAAAAGCAGATAAAGCCAAGAAGGAACTTCCCAAGAACAAGCGCAGCTTTGAGAAGGAGGTCACCATCCAGGCCGATACCTCTATCGTCATCAGTCACGGCAAGAAGACGCGTCGTCTCATCGTCTCTGCCAAAGACGACAAGGGGAAGACCGTCAGCCTGAAGTGGCGCAAGGTCGATGACAACAAAATCAAACTCTTCAACAAGACCGACTCCGCCATCAAGTTGAAACTCACCGTCACCCCGAAAGAACCCTTGGAAAACAAGGGGTGGTACAAGACGGCACAGTGTATAGCCCGCGTATTGATGATGGTACGCAATATCAGCGGCTCTTACCGCAACCAGTACCAGATGGGCTTGCCAGGCTTTATGCCCACCGTTGGTGATGCCTTCGGACAGAACCGCAACGATGGTGTGCTGACACCAGGCCTCGATTTTGCCTTTGGTCTGATTGACGATAACTATATTGACAAGGCAAAGGAACGCGGTTGGCTGTTGACCAACAGTACAGCCTCAACCCCTGCCACGACCAGTCGCACGGAAGACCTGCAACTGAAAGTGACGCTCGAACCCGTGAAGAATCTGAAGATAGACCTCATTGCAAGCCGTAATGAGACAACGGCAAAACGCATTCAGTATATGAACGCAGGCAATCCTACTTCGCAGAGTGGTAACCTCACTATGACCACCATCTCTATTGCCTCTGCCTTTGAACCCATGGGCGATGCTACTAACGGCTATCACTCTTCCACGTTCAAGAAGTTCGTCAACTCGCTCGACACCTATCGCGAGCGGGTAGAGGCACAGTATGCCGGCGCTAAATATCCAGGTGGAGGCACCTATGACCCCTCTCTCGGTAGCGTCAACAAGTATTCCGCCGATGTCATGATACCAGCCTTCCTCGATGCTTACACCAGCATGGGAGGTAGCGGACTCAATCTCTTCCCCAAACTGAAGAGCCTCTTGCCCAACTGGACCGTCCGCTACAGCGGTCTTGCGCAGCTGCCGTGGTTCAGCGAGATCTTCAAGAGCATCAATATCAACCACTCCTATAAGAGCGTCTATTCCATCGGCTCCTATCAGAGCTACAGTTCCTGGCAGGAGTGGCGCGATGGACTCGGTTTCGTCACCGAAGCAACCTCTGGCAACCTCGTTCCCAGTAGCATGTATAACATTCCCCAAGTGACCATCAACGAGGCGTTCTCGCCGCTGCTCGGTATCGATCTGACCATGCAGAACAACCTGACCTGCAAACTCGAATACCGTACCACGCGCGTACTCTCTCTGTCTATGACGAGCATCCAGCTGAACGAGGCACTGAGCAAAGACTGGGTTGTAGGACTCGGTTATAAGATCAGCAACTTCAACCTCTTTGGTGGTGGCAACCATCGTAGGGTGAAGAGCAAGAAAAAAGCTGACGACAGCAACACAAACAAGTCCAATACTCGTGGACTGAACCATGATATGAACTTGCGTCTCGACTTCAGTTATCGCCGTCAGGCGGCACTCAGTCGCGACATTGCATCGTTGGAGAGCGCTGCCAGCAGCGGCAACACAGCCTATAAACTGTCGTTCTCAGCAGACTACACGTTGAGTAGGCTTGTCTCCATGAGTTTCTTCTACGACATGCAGATGAATAAACCGCTCCTCGCTGCCAACAGTTATCCCACGACCACCCACGACTTTGGTCTCAATCTCAAGCTCTCGCTCACGCGATGACGCTTTCCACTCCCAAACGTCATAACGATATACCGCCATCCCGAAATAACAACATCCCGTCATCCCGAAATACCGTAATAACGAAAAAATACAACCCCTATGACCTACAAGTACGACTTCCTCATCATTGGTGCTGGCATCGCCGGTATGAGTTACGCTCTGAAGGTGGCACGTGCCCATAAAGGTAAGATTTGCCTCATTTGCAAGACAGCCCTCGATGAGGCGAACACCTCCTTTGCGCAAGGCGGTGTTGCCAGTGTGACCAACCTGAAAGTTGACAATTTCGACAAGCACATCGAAGACACGATGATAGCGGGTGACTACATTTCCGACCGCGCTGCCGTAGAACAAGTGGTGCGTATGGCACCTGAGCAAATCACCGAACTGGTCCACTGGGGAGTCAACTTCGACAAGCAGAAGAACGGTGAGTTCGACCTCCACCGCGAAGGCGGCCATTCGGAGTTCCGTATCCTCCACCATGCCGATGACACCGGTGCTGAGATACAGCGTGGACTCATGGAAGCTGTCAAAGATCATCCCGACATCGACATCCGTGAAGACCATTTTGCCGTCGAGATCATTACCCAGCACCACCTCGGCATGGAGGTGACGCGACGAACGCCCGACATCGAGTGCTATGGTGCATACGTGCTGAACCCGAAGACGCAGAAGGTAGATACCTATCTGGCTAAGGTCACCGTGATGTGTACGGGTGGAGTAGGGGCGGTCTATCAGACGACGTCCAACCCGGTCATCGCCACTGGCGACGGCATCGCGATGGTTTACCGTGCCAAAGGCACCGTTGCCGACATGGAGTTCGTGCAGTTCCATCCCACCGTCCTTCACCATGTCGGTGAGACGCATCCTGCTTTCTTGATTACAGAGGCGATGCGCGGCTATGGCGGCATCCTCCGGCTCCCCACCGGCGAGTCGTTCATGGAGAAGTACGACGAGCGTCTCTCCCTTGCACCGCGCGACATCGTAGCCCGCGCCATCGACAAGGAGATGAAGGTGCACGGCATCGACCATGTATGTCTCGACGTCACCCATAAAGACCCTGCCGAGACCAAGCGTCATTTCCCCAATATCTACCATAAGTGCCTGTCCATCGGCATCGACATCACCAGGGAATATATCCCCGTCCGTCCGGCTGCCCACTACATGTGTGGCGGCATCAAG
>Ga0247609_10002197_pt1 | contig 21121 bp, 19 predicted proteins | sample 172DNAGHGlowgp2_FD_193487 | JGI IMG/M metagenome (GOLD analysis project Ga0247609, IMG submission 193487) | Sheep rumen microbial communities from Palmerston North, Manawatu-Wanganui, New Zealand - 1728 DNA GHGlow gp2 | ecosystem: Host-associated > Mammals > Digestive system > Stomach > Rumen ...
ATGGAACTGGACTGCAACAGATGGAGCTGTCTTCAAGAATCCGGCACACAAGGCCTACCTCATCTCAACACGCTCCACTAAGCAGTCATCTATCCTTGCAGAGCTGCCATCTATCAGCAATATCGTGGAAATATTCAATCCGTACGATGTGAATAACGATGGTTCTGTTGACATCTCTGATGTGGTTTCTCTTGTCAATTTTATTTTAGACTCTTCAACAACGAATAGTTCTTATGACGTGAATGGTGACGGCAACATCGACATTTCAGACGTTGTGGCGCTTGTCAATATGATTCTTGGTCAGCAATAAACTATATAAACCTATTAATCCCAAGTGGCTTTTGTTTCACTTGGGATTATTTTCGGCTCATAACGAGAGGATAGCAACCTACCGAGAAAAAATCACGACTGGAAATGTGACGGAGAGTGGGAATATAGGGGGCTACACGAATTGTATTTATCATTCATTTTTTCTCACTTGCGAAATAATAACATGTCAACCAGTGACGACTCTTCAAAATGCTTGTAAAACAATCTGAATACACAATATTTTATCATTAATTGATTATGGCAACAATCAATGTATATGAGCAATACTTCAAAGCTGAATGCACTTTCAATGATGTTGAACGTCATGCAGCATGTGTGCTTCTGATTTCCACATCAGAAAATGGCTGTGTCAAATATGAGGTGGCTGTGAACTTCTTTCCCCATCGTTCAGAGGATGACTATGCCATTTCGTATGATGCCTATTTCAACAAGGTTATCTACGAGGCTCCAGGCAGAAGGTCAAAGAAAAGAGAGAAGGAATTGCTTGATGAACTTAGCTCACAAGCAGAACTATTGGCGAAAGAAGCAAATGGCGTAATATTTTGGGAGCAGCCTCTTACAGAAGCTCGCATGGGTTGAATGGCATTTGGGAATTCCGTACTCTCTACCATGAAATGCAATGCCGCCTTTTTGTGTTTTGGGAAGGCACGGAAAAATGAGGCCTAAAAGTATTCAATTTTTGGGAACGAATAAACCGGTTGGCTTTAGGCATAACCAGTCGGCTTTTTTGTCAATCTTGAAAAGATGAATATAGATACGATTGTATAGGTATTACTGAGTGGTAAATTTACATTTGGGGTAATTAGAACATCCGTAAAAGCTCCCGTATTTTCCATTTCGCCGCACAAGAGTTCCTCCACACTGTGGACATATACCCGATGCTATTTTTGAGTCTGTTTTGAACTTTGCTTCCTTCACGTTGCGAACATGGGTCTTGTTATCAACATTCTCCCGTATGTTTTTTGAAGAAAGACGCTCCACAACGGCTTTTACATCTGCATCTGTAACATACGATGTTTGGTATTCATGAATCGTGGAAAGAATAGCAGTGTCATAAATGACATGGTTTTGTGACGAAACCCTACTAATATCTATATTCCCCGTAAATACGACAATGGGGATAACTCTTAGGTAAGGCCATTCTTTCAGATTCTCCTTAATCCGATACATATGTCTTACTGCCTGTTTTACTGGATTATAGAACTGGTTCTTAGTAACATAGGTATATGTCTTCCAAGGTTTCTTTGGATAAGTTACTTTAGTAACGATTATCTGTTTCCACTCCTGAATATTATCATTGCCATATATCTCACCTCGATAGTTCTTTGTCTCTATGGCAAAGACTCCAAACTTAGACACTACAATGTGATCTGTTTGTGTCGTGCCATTCGTTGTCTTTAGCATGACATCATCCATCACATGGTATTCGTCTGGCAGTCGCATGAGAATATCATGAATCCTCATTTCTCCTCGTTTCCCCTTTTGTTGAGGTGAATTATACCACCACCTAAATATGGTCAGGCCGATGAAGGCGACAATAATGTTCAATCAAAAGAGAAGATTGTTCTTTATTGTATAATCATTCAATTTTACATTTTTGTCCTTCCACTTGTTTCAGCAGCAGTCTGATACATGTTGTTAGGCGGAGGTGGGATTGATGCGTGTTGATATGCAGAATACCAACTTTGTGCTATTCATGAATGATATATTGAAATGCTTTGTGAGGATTCTTTCTTACCTTTACACCGAAAACCAAATATTACTAACAATGAAAAAGACTATCGCTTTATTTTTAGCTACTTTTGCTTTGTCTGTCAGTGCCCAAGGGCAACTGGTAGGCTCGGAAACGACTTCCGATGTGACTGTCAAGACGGGAACATACGGTAACGACTGGGATTCGCTCAGTGAATGGGAGTGTCCCGAATGGTTCAAGGATGCCAAGTTCGGCATCTGGGCTCACTGGGGTCCTCAGTGTCAGGCGGAGGATGGCGACTGGTATGCCCGTTTCATGTACTATGAGGGCAGTGGACAGTACAACTATCATGTGAGCCACTTCGGCAATCCTGCAACGTTCGGACTGAAAGAACTCTGCAATGCCTGGAAAGCAGACCAATGGAATCCTCAGGAACTGGTCAGCCTTTACAAGAGCGTGGGTGCACGCTACTTCATGGCGCTGGGTAATCATCATGATAATTTCGACAACTGGAACTCGACTTATCAGGAATGGAATTCGGTGAATGTCGGTCCAAGAAAAGACATCATCAAGGGTTGGAGTGATGCCTGCAAGGCGGAGGGGATGCCTCTCGGCGTGAGCATTCACGCTTCTCATGCTTGGACATGGCTGGAGCCTTCGCAGAAATACGATGGTAATCTGAAGAAGGAGGACGGTAAGGGAAAATGGTGGGAAGGACTCGACCCACAAGAGCTTTATGCACAGAATCATTCGCATTCTTCAGGATGGGAAAATAGTGGAACCATTCACAGTCAATGGGACTGGAACAACGGTGCAAGCCTGCCATCGACTGCCTATAAGCAGAAGTTCCAAAACCGCGTCTTGCAGCTCATCAACGACTATGACCCCGACATGATCTACTTCGACGACACGGCTATGCCTTTCTACGGATGCGACGACCAGATTGGTAAGAACATTTTGCAGCACTACTACAACCACAGTGCCGCCCAGCACGAAGGACAGCAGCAAGTGGTGGTGACTGGCAAACAGCTCAACGCGCAGCAGAAAGGCTACATGATGTGGGATGTGGAGCGAGGCATCCCTGACCGCCCACAGGACACTTACTGGCAGACCTGTACCTGCATCGGTGACTGGCACTACAACCAGAACGTGTATAATAACAATGGCTACAAGAGCGGCAGCACCGTTGTCCGTATGCTCATCGATGTGGTATCGAAAAACGGAAATCTGCTGCTCAGCATTCCTGTACGAGGCAACGGCAGCATCGACGACAAGGAGCGCAAGGTGCTGGCCGATATCAAGGCGTGGATGGACGTGAACAGCGAGTCCATTTATGGCACCCGTCCGTGGAAGTCGTTTGGCGAAGGTCCACTCGCTGAAGCAGCCAATCCTATGAATGCCCAAGGTTTCAACGAAGGACAGGCATACTCAGCACAGGACGTGCGCTATGTTCAGAAGGACGATGCCGTCTATGCCACCATCATGGCATGGCCAGCAGCCGGACCTTTCACCTTCAAGGCTTTTTCCATTGCCGAAACATCCTACAGCGGCGAAGTGGACAAAGTCACCCTCCTCGGTGGAGGAGATGTGGCGTTCACTCACGGCATCAACGGCCTGACCGTGCAAGTGCCCAACACAAAGCCCAACAACATTGCCCCTGTATTCAAGATTACCTTCAAGGCCGATGACCGCAGTGCATACGAATTGCTGCAAGAACTGATTCAGGCGGTGGAAACAGTAGCTACCGACGCTGCTCCTCAGGTGCAAGCCTACAACACCGGCAAGATCGGCCCTTATAAACTCACCCAGTTGCTCGAAGCCGTTACCAAGGCCAAGACCATGACCGCAAAATCGACGAATGAGGATTGTGAGGCTGCTCGCGAGGCGCTGATGACCGCCTATCGTTCCTTCATCAACGACGGTGTGAACAAGGGTGGTGCCTTCAATGGCATCATCGATGCTAACCTCACTACGCAATATCTTATCGAGGGCTCGGATTTCACACGCTCTGCAGGTGGTACGAAACGTTTTGGCGCACCTGAATACTGGACTGTGGAGAACTTCAACATCCCTAATGGTAACGATGGCACGAAACAGGGACTTGACAAGTACTCTGGCCGCGAGGCTCTGATGCTGGGTGTTTGGAACGATGCAGGCAGCAATACTATGGGCAATCTGAGCAATGCCCGCATCTACCGAAAGATTACTCTGCCTGCTGGGAAGTATTACTTCGGTGCTGCCTACAACACCACCTACAGCATCAATAGTGAGGCTTACATGTTCGTCAGCAAGGCACTCTGCAATACCGCTGAAATCCCTACTCAGAGCATTGCCTACTACGGCATCAACAACTGCACGGGAGACTTGAAGCTGCAGGGCCTGTACTTCCAGCTCGACGAGGAGACAGAGGTTTACATCGGTTTCCAGGCCAACCTGCTCAACGGCTCCGCTACGCAGGAGTTCCGTGCCGAACAAGTTGTACTCTATTCTCCAAAAGAAGCACAGGAGATGCACCCCACCGACCACGGCTGGCAGAAGATTGATGCTCTTCCTGACGACGTGAGCCAGTATTTTTTTGCCATCTATGAGCATGGGACAGACACGGGGCTCGTACTTGCAACGGGCAGTCAGCAGGGCAATGCCTATCAAACCATGTGGTACGAGGGAGATGTCTATCCAGAAGTGAACAAGAACGCGGTTTGGACTTTCGATGCCTTCGACACCAATAACTACTCTGGCGTTCAAACAGATAACGCCAAATGGATTGTCATCTCAAGTGTAGGCTATCCCGACGTTTGCTTGCAGTCGAACGACAACCCAACTTGGAACTACCGCACCGAGAACAACGGAGAGGGATGGACCGACCGTGCCTACGTGGCACCGGCCTACATGCCTGAAGGCTATTGGACACTGACCAACAACAAGGGTGGCGGTTTCTTAGGTCGTTACAACGGAACCGACGAAATCAGTGGAAACACTTCGGGCACCGACATCGGCAAATATGATTTCTATGCCATTCTGCGCGGTCAATATGCAGCCGTGGTCGAGAACATCGACAATGTTTCAGAGGATAATCCTGTCGATTTTTCCTATCTCATCACCAATGCCGATGCCACGCGCTACAATAACTTCCATGCCAAGCAACCCGTCGGCTGGATACTCTCGCAGGAAGATGCCTTCGAATGTGAATACGCCAATTACCTGAACGCCAAAGTGGGTAGCAGCTACTTCAACAAGTGGCAAGGCTCTGGCAATCTGTCCGACCGCAGCATCAGCCAGCAACTATCGGGCTTACCCCAAGGCAAGTACAGAATCTCCGTGCGTACCAGCAGCAACGTCATCCATCAGGGAGCATCACTCTTTGCCAACAGCGACAAGACCGACATGACAAGCGTTGCAGGCGATGGTGCCATCAGCGTCACTACCGACGTCACCGACAGCCATCTACGCCTTGGCGTAGAACTGAAGCAGTACCAAAGCAACGACTGCAAGTTCGACCACTTCACGCTCGAATATCTGGGAGGCGACAACGGCACGACAAGCATCGACAATGTTCAGACGTCAAATGGACAACAGCCAGCAACCAAGGGTACTATCTACGACCTGAACGGACTCCCTCACCACCATCCACTGAAGGGAATCAATATTCTAAATGGTCAGAAAGTGGTTGTCAAATAAACTTATGGTGGGTTCTATTAATTATGTCGGATTGATTTTTGATTTTATGTGAGTAGATTTTTGTTAGCTTTTAAGGGAACATAGCGAGCTATGTGACTGAGAAAGATGACAAAAAGATGCCACAGAAAACAAAAAGCAACCGAAAGGGAATTTCACCAAAATTGAGAAATAATAAAAACAGAATTAATAGAACACACCTTATTATAGTCAACTTAAAAACTTTGAAGGTGGATCTTTTTTTTGGACCCACCTTCATTTTGTCTTGATTCTCTTAGTTGTTGGTCTTTTTCATTCGTCTCAATGCAACAAGAAAATTTGGGGTAATAGCTGAATTCGATTAGAAAAAAATAGAGAGGGAATAGTGTGGGTACTATTTCCTCTCTTTCTAAATGGATTAATTCTTATCCTCAATATTGATATGATTTTTCTATTGGCCCTAAATGAAAGGTAAAAAATACTGCCATCCATCACAGATAGCAGTATTGAAATAGGCGTTATATACCTACGTATAGAGACAGGGCCCAATGCGCTTCTCGCATTGTTTTTTTTCATTTATGACGAAGTTGCCTCTCGTTTTTCTTCATTATATATGTCTATTCCCCAAGAATTCTATTCACAATCGCAACCACATCCGAAATATCAATATCCCCGCTTTCATTCATGTCTCCGTATTTGAGTACAGTTTCAGATGCATTATTTCCAAGAATATAGTTCACCATCAGTACCACATCTGATATTTCGACCGTTCCATCCATATTAACATCTCCAGGCTCATAGTATTCATATTCTTCTATGCTCTTGAACTCCTTCCAGTAGTCTGCTGCTGCAAATGCTTCCTTACTCCCATTAGGAACATAGAGAGTTGCATTGGCACGATATGAGAAAGTGTATTTACTAATGGTTAGGGGAACTCTGAATGCCACAGTGACTGACTTTAAGTCATAGCAACCACTAAAAGCAGAAGCACTAATGCTGTCAATTCTATTGGGTAAATATATGGACGATAGTCGGGAGCAATTCCTGAACATCTTCTCACCAATACACTTTATACGATTTGGAAGTTTTACATTCACAAGACTACTACAATTCTCGAACATCGATGACATTGATATAGTATTCGAAAAATCGAAATTACTGATGTCAATTTCTTTCAGACTGCTACATCCTCTGAACATACCATTCATGTAAGCGATGTTCGACGTATTCAAGTACTGAATGTTTACAATGTTTTCCAAATTACGCATTCCTTGGAACAGGGTTTCAACCGTGTCAGGCCTACCATCGATAAAGGAAGGATCGATAACAATCTTGGTGATACTGTCGCGGTTCGACCAAAATGGAACATTGATTGTGTAGAGAGTTCCATCCCTGAACATCTGATAGTACTTTTCTCCTCTATCATCCTTCTCTCTGTCACAATAGTATGTCAGAGTCTTTCCATTGTCGGAGAATATCGCATACATACTTTTTTCAAGAGGTTGTATACCTACGATGGCGCTTTTTTTGGAGCTATAATCCCTACCACCCGGATTCAAGGCATCCATAGCAAACCATCCGTCGTATCTACCATTCCAACCCCAATTAAAATGGAACTGGTCGTTCTCTGCATCGTATCCGTCACAAACAAAGGCATGGTTTCCTCCCGACATCATAACGGGCATTCCATTAGACAAATCCTTATAAATCCGATCACACCAAGCGTCATCGTCATTCGTATTGGGGTAAATCATATTGATTCCCAAATTGTAACGGAACTTCTTTTTTAATGACGGCAGTACATTCATTGTCACAGCACTGGAATTACCATTAGTGTAATCTGTTCGCAAAGCTTGTCCACAATATCGCATCAGCTGAGCCACGGCAGCTATGCTTTCAGCCGTTTTCGGTTTATCATCAGTCATATTATCCCAATCAAAAGAATCAATGGCATCTAATGCTTCAACATCATATTTATATGTGACTGTCTCGTCAGCTTCGAGTGCTGGAGAACCAGGACGAAACACTTCACCATCCTTGCCAGTTGTAGCCCAATAATACATCACCTGCGCCATTGCTGTGGCAACACAACCTGTAACACAGCGGACACCATTGAATACGCACTGGTCGTTAAAAGGTGAGTCCTGTCCCCATTTCGATGTTAACAAAACATCAACGGATTCCTTTGTTGAAGGAACGGATGCTGAAGTTGTTTGAATGGCATTCACTCCAACTTTCCGCCACAGGACGATTTCCTCAGCATATCCATCCAGCCATTCCTGCAGGTTGGGCGGAAGATTTTCACCATCAAAGCTTCCCTCTCCACAATAGCCAAGAATAGGGATTGCAGCATCATCACCTGACGTAATGACAAATCCTCCGTCATGATCCACATTGAAGGCATAGACAACAGGATCGCTGTCTCCCTCCTGAACCTTGGCATAGGCTAACGAAAGCTTTGGAACAACACCTCTTCCAATGCTTTTCAGTTTCGAGTTTGACTGAATGGACATTAGTGCTTTCATTGCATTCCGTTTGGCTTGCTCAGAAGAAATAGGTTCAGCCATCATACGGTTGCTAAACACACACATGGCAAACACCATCAAAAGGACTCTCTGTAAATTGAAAATGTTCCTCTCCATATTGTTTAATGTATATTTGTTAAACTCATGTCAGTTAGTATGTTTGCAAAATTATGAATAAAAATTGAATAAACATAAAAACCATGAAAAAAAAGACTGACACCGAAATGTCAGCCTCTCACTTTGCTTTGAACCCTTTTCTCCTTTTATCAAGATATTCTTCATTACTGTAGGCGCTTTAAATATGTATTCTTTTGGATGAAGACATGGCCAGGACGCAGACAGGCATATTCGGCCAGAAGTTGATATACCTCTGGTATCGTGTTCTGTTTCAGGATGATGAAGGCAATATGGCTCAATCAGCTTTTCGGATGATCTGCTTTTTCTCTTTCCATTCTGTTCATTGCTTGATAAAATGTGGATAATTCGGTTCTCCGAACGTAGGTTCGTATTCAAAGCCCTCATAAGAGAAGGCTGCAAGGTCATCGGGATTCGTGACTCGATTCTGAATGATGAACCGGGTCATTGCTCCCCTGCAGGTCTTAGCCCATACTGCTTGAATCTTCAAGTCGTTTCCTTTTCTAACATAGAACAATGGCTGAATAACCCGAATCTCCTTACAGACACGTTGCCATTCAAACAGATGCTGGTATTCCTCAGTAGCAAGGTGTATCAGTATTCCGTCATCAGCTTTCACACTGTCTAAAAGCATATCTGTCAGGAGATTCTTCCAGAAACCAAACATATTCTGTCCTTCTCCGCTTGGTAGTTCAACATTACCCTCCATCCGATAAGGCAGAATACCATCCAAAGGACGAAGCAGCCCATATAGGAAAGATGTTATCCAAAGTTTTTCCTGGGACTCATTGAGGTCATCAACATTCAGAGTCTCAGCCTTCAGATGAATGTTACGTTTTTCGAAATAGGGAGTCATGGTTTCCCACACTCTAATCTCTGGGTGCATTTCTTCTACAGCCTTCCATGACGCCTGACCGATGCCCTTGCTATGAGCCTCCGGATTGACGAACAATATTTCCAGTCCACCCTTCGCATTCTGCTGGTCAATCTGAAGAATAAGACCACCGACAACATTACCATCACAGACGATACGATAGGTCTCAGCCTGATTCCCATCTATGCTACGCTCAGGTGGTCTTTCGTGAAATGACCTCTTCTCCTTCTTCTACGCGGTCATCACGCATACCAAATTGAGCTGTGCTCGAATTCCGTTGCGACTCGGCATAGCTCGAACAAGCTCGGCTCTGCTCTCGCTGCTCCGTCATTTCTTCTTGCGCCCCATACTTGAATGCCCTTTGGTTGTCGATAATAAACTGTTCGCGGTCATCTGACTCTAACGGAACAAGCATAATCTTAAAATCCACATTCCCCATGTCTTTTCATTTTATCGGGTCTGAACAATACTCACGTCTGCCACAATCCTTGCAAAACTTGCCTATCCACACGTTATCAAACTGCTCAATGGCTGCTTCAACCATTTCTGGGTCACCGGTCAAGATGCCAGCCTCGAAGTTTCTTTTTCGTGGTGACTTCATTCCCATCCCTGCGCCAGTCAAGTTAGCCGAACCGACATAGGCAATGGTAGAGTCTATGATGATGAGCTTGAAATGGACTCTGGGAAACAGCACACGTTCCATGCCGTCATAGAGGATAGGATGTTTCTCGTGATCCTCTCTCCATGCAGTTCCCGGCTCTTTGGCATGAATCAACCTGACCTCCACGCCCTTTTTGAGCAAAGAGGCAATCAGAGCTAGGAATGGCTTATCATCAACGTACAGGTCTTTGATGTCTGCCGTTCCAATCCACACAGTCTGTTTGGCTTTACCGACCAGGGACAGAACTTCCTTGTAGTGGTTCTCGTCTGCTATGTATTTGATGAAGCTCATTTTATCTGCTTACCGTCAGAGAAAGCATTACCAACAGTCTTTCCCAACTGAATGTAAGTGTGATGTACCGGGTCGAATGTGATAAGTTCCATTTTCTCTACATTGGGCTTGCCATCTTCTGCCAGATACTTTTCATCACAGAGGATATTGACGATTTCGGCAACGAGATAATAACCTGTCTCACTCTCGTCTATCTTCTGCTTAACCCGACATTCAAGTGTCATTGGAAACTCTTTGAAAACGGGAGCATTGACATTCGGAGCCTTTTCTACGGTCCAGCCAGCCTTTTCCATCTTGTCTGGTGTGTTCCTGCCACTAACGATACCCACATAGTCTGAAGCTATCATGGTATCAGCAGTAGCAAAAGTAACTGTAAATTCAGGGTTTTCAGCAAGGTTGTCCGTAGTTTGATGCGAACCAAGCGAGATCATGATTTCATGCATATCCCACTGACCTCCCCAAGCAGCATTCATTGCATTGGGCTTACCGTTCTTATCATAAGTGCCGATAATCAGCACTGGTTGTGGAAGAATCCACGCTGTTGACTTAAAACTTTTCATCATGTTATCTTTTTATTTTGGTTATTTTTGCTAAGTAATCGCAATGCTCGCCTTCGGCCACCACTTCTACTGCATATCCGTTCCATCTTCTTGTTCATTCTTCAACGACGCAATGTTGGAATCCCATTTCTTTTGCTTTCTCTTGATTCATCAGGTAGTAAATGGCCTCTCCTTCGTTGCAAAGTTCACCTTTGGAATTGGTTATTTCTGCATTGATATACACCAAATTCCGTACCTGTTTTGCCACTTTAGCCTTGATGGTCAACTCTGGCTCTGAAGTTGGAATGGCTTTTTTGAACTTCACATTAAGCTGTACCGTATAGCCACTTGTCTGAAGCTTACGAGTGACCACCCATCCGCATACCTCGTCAATCAGCGTACTCAGTATGCCACCATGCATAGTATTCACCCATCCCTGATAGTTCTTTTCGGGATGCCATGTACTCATGATGTATTCACCATCCTCATAGAACTCCATGTGAAGCCCAATCGGATTCTCTAGACAACAGCCGAAGCAGTTGTATTCAGGATGGTTTCTCCAGGGGTTTATTATCTTTTTCATTTGTATAGAATACAGACAATTATTACAAGTTGAATAATGATGATGGCTGGTATACCATACCTGAACTTCTTGAGCAGGGTCTTGTGATGCCATACCTTCATTCAATGTTTCTTATAAAAGATGCCACATACCAGCGTCAGATATTCAGGAATTAACCCGTCCTGACTCCATTTTATATCAAGTCCCAACAGTTCCTTTGCAGTCTTGCTGATGTCAAATCCGATAGCCTCTAAAGATGGACGTACCTTGTCGGGATGTCTGCAGGGTTGGCCGTCTATTCTTGCACATGCAGCACCGCCACAATACGGACAAGCACCAACGAAACCATAGCACATACCACCCAACGATTTCTCAGTTTCCAACAGTTCTTCGTTCAGTTCGCTAATCACAGGCTTCATCAAATCATTGGCTGCTTCCAAGGGAAGATTCTTATCCTTGGGAGTTATCTTTACCCCCATTATTCGTACTCTATCATACCCTTCTATTGCAGTAAGAGGTTCTTCGTCAAACGGAGGACAGCCATAACGACGCCCGTAGTTTCCGCATTGTTGACAGAGCTTTATGAAGTAGTCTGCCCTGCGGAACCCCTCGATATAGGCTTTGGCATCCATCTCAGTCGTATATCTTTCAACTGTATATGTCATGTCCTCAATCATTCGCCTTTTATCACTTGGCTACCACTTTGATTTCATGAATGGTAAACAATCCGTTTTCATCAATGGTAATAGGAGCCGACAACTCTGGCATATCGTCATATGTCAGCACAAGTCCTGTGGTGAATTTCACGCCAGGAGTGAATATGACCTTGGGCTCATCACCGCTAATATCGTAGTACAGCTGTTCACCAATCCACAAAGGCTGTTCGTCGTCGAAGCCACCCATGTCCTTGACGGAATTAGTGACTGTCGCCAACAACTTGTCTCCATCATAGAGCGAGATGGTTTCACCCTCGATTGCATAACTCAGGCGTTCTATCAGTTCTTGCTGTACACCATAGGGATTGACCTCTGTCTTCACGTATGCCAATTCGTTATCGCCAAAGCGAATCTGATGGAGCCATTCAACTCTGACTCCCGTACCTTCCATTGCAGAGCTGGTTAGCCAGAGGTCGCCCGTCTTGGCATTGTATCTTGCCTGTGGTTCACGAGTATGGCGGATATTTTGAAAGGTGGTTGTTATAGCCGCTTTCGTCACATTGATGCCATAGCCCTCCGTAGATGTCTGGTCAACCTCGTCAATGCTCGATACGTAAATTTCGTTTACTGTGTCGTTCAACAGATCATGGCAGTGGTACTTAATCGCCTTTGCCAATGCCTGCTGAACATTGTCAGGCATCAAGTCTGATGGCATAGGCTCTTCCATTGTGCCAGCCAACGGCTTCCTATTAACACTGGCAGTCTTACAACCTGCCATCATCATACCCATAGCAAAGAATACTATGGCTAAATTGATAAAAGTCTTTCTTTTCATTTTACATATATTTTTCTATTACATTTACAATTAAAAATACTTTTCAAACCGAGACCCATTCTGGTCCCAATGCACCTTCTCCATACATGAATACGACCTAGTCGAAGAAGGTATAAGCATAAGGTCACACATATATTCTCAGTCTTTATTTCATTACATGGAAGCCTCCATTCATCAACTTCTACAAATTGGGATTTATATGATTTCTTTTTTGAATTTTGCGGGATTACCAGCCACTAAGGTCCGTGGAGCGACATTACTGGTTACCACAGAACCTGCAGCAATGACTGCACCATCACCTATTACGACACCAGGCAGTATCACGGAATGGCCACCAACCCAAACATCATTGCCAATAGTAATTGGAATTCCATAGCCATCAAGCGTTCTACCTTCGGGTTGGAGACGATGACCAGCTGTATAAATTCCCACATCAGGCCCAATCAGACAGTTATTGCCGATGTGTATTTCTGCAATGTCGAGCATCGTACAATTATAATCAGCATGGAAATTGTCGCCAACATGGATATTCTTACCAAAGTCGCAATGGAAATTATCACCAACGAAAGGATTACTACCAGAAGATCCGAACAATTCCTTGACAATTTCTTGCTTCTGGATATGATTGACCAAAGACAGACTGTTTAATCGCTTGATAAGCTCAGATGTTTTGGTTAACTGTAATAGCACATCTTCACTAATATCTGTACGACTGAATGTTATCTTTTCCATAAATTACGATTTATCTCGATGGTAAAGATACGAATTATATTCCATTTCCCATTTTTAGGCTGTGCTAAACTGTCTTTTCAAAGCCCATTTCTTTACATAATCATCCCCTTTGGTAACTTCATCTAACAATTTAACTCTTGTTAATCACACCTAAAGTTGTTCCCGATAAGAACTTCTATTACTTTCGGTTTTCAACATCCCTCCCCTCAATAACAAGAAAAAAGAATAGGAGAAGGAACCGACCGTTCCTCCCCATGAATAATTAGTCATCAACAACCCGGATTTGATGGAATATAGAAGAAAGTCAACTATCCTTTGAAATAAAATAGGTCAACTTAGAGAAGGAATTTGGCACACGGAAAAAAATCGTGTTAATTGACAATCTCTTCTATTGATGTATTGAAAATCAGAAGATTAGATATGTCAAGTGAATGTCAATTTGTGTAAAGAAGAAATGTACAGTTGACTGTAAAGAAATCGGATCTAATTGACAAGCTATTTCATCAATTCAACCATCGACCTATAGATTCAATTTCAATTTTGAGCAGAACATATAGTTAGGATCATCCCGCTCATACAGTGTGGTTTTCATCAACTCAACATTCTTTTTCACCTTTTCTCTGAAAATCATTTTGCTCTTATATTTTACCACTATTGTCTTGTCGAGATTAAACATCCGCTCATTCAGATAAATGGTCACGGAAGAATAGTCTGAATGTATTATTTCTATGGTATTTCCATTTCTCTCGGCTATCAGTAAATTTCCTTTCTTAGCTTCATCCTTATTCACTCCGAGCCAGTAGAAATAATTATGCATCACATCTCCTTGCTGCCACACCACACGTTGAGGAAGCGGATTTCGAGTGAATTTCGCCATCCATGGTACAGCGGCTGCATCTTCCAGATTCATCCAATGAGGCTTCCCTTTTACCACATGAGTCTCGTGCACATATCCCTCTGAATCCTCGGACTGTAATTGGTCCAGCTTCTTACCCCATTCAGGCACCTTTTTGTTTCGCTCGTAGGCAGCATCCAATTCTCCCACCCACATCATGAATGGCGTGTTGCGAAGAGAAAGCAAGGACACATCGCCTGGATGACCAGCCATCATGGAGGCTGCTGCCCAGGAATCAGCCATGCGAGGACCCATACGCCACACGCCATCCCCTCCTGCTGAATATCCCATCAGATAGACCTTGTTGGGATCCACACCCTCAAAGAGAACAGCAGCGGTAATCAAGCGATGGAGTAATTCATCCATACCCGGCTTGAACCACATGTCCCAATCGTTCCATGGAGCACGAGGTGCAACATACAGACCCTCTGATGGTTTATAAAGCAGTTTTTGGTTCTCCCACTGCTGATTGTTTAGTTCAGCTGGTGCATTCCCTCCACCATGCATCGAAATCCACATGCTTCGTGTTCCTCTCGGAGCATCACCATAGTATTTGTGCCAGAACTTCATTGTGTTTCCTCCATATACCATTGCCTGATTTTCCCACTCGCCCTTCAACTCTTCCGCTCTTTCAGTATGCCATAGGGAAATCAGAGAATCCATTTGCATAGTCTCAACTTTTTGCTGAGAATATACATGCAAGGTCAAAAGAAAAAGCAATGTCGTCAATAATTGTTTCATATCTTTACTTTTATATGAGAAAAATACGATATTCAATTCTAATGCAAACATAACTCTTTTTATCGATACTATTGATGTTTACTACAAATTTTCTTTGAAAATAAATGAAGAATGGAGTTGTCAATTGTGTGGAGTATGTATACTTGTCGGATCTAATTTACGAAAATAATGAGGGAGAACGTCTATATAAGCAGGACGTTCTCCCTCAATCTTCATTAGTAGTTATTTGAGTATAACTACTACTTATTATAACCATCTGACAAAATCTTACAAAAATTGAACACTCAAATAGAGATGCCGAGGATGAAAAAAGGATTTGCGAATCGTTTCTTATTTGAAGAGCAACTGAGCGAATTCATAAAGGCTACGACGCCATGTGTGGAACTCGTGAGCTGTACCCTCGGACTCATAGCCAACGGCATTCATACCGAGTGCCTTAATGTTCTTGGCAGCCTCTATGCAACCCATGTTCTCCTTGCCGCCACCACTCATGAAGAGGAGCTTGGTCTTCTGCACGAAGCCTTCGGAAGCTTTCACCTGGTCAACATTCCAAGCACCACTACTGAATGAACCTACATAAGCGAATTTGCCAGGGTTGGCGAGTGTCACTTCGCGTGCCTGCATACCACCCATTGACAGACCTGCGTATGCACGATGCTCTGGGTCAGCCATGACACGATAGTTCTTCTCTACCATTGGGATGATATCATTAAAAAGCACGTTCTTGAATCCTTCGGAAAAGCCGCCAAAACCACCAAAGCCACCTTGTGGACGCTGACCCTGTGTGCGCTGATTCTGAGGATGTTGGCCTTGAGGACGTTGGCCACCAAAGCCACCAGCCTGCTCTCCTGGACGGCGAGTATTCAAACCATTATCCATCACAACAATGAAAGGAACGGCTTTCTTTTCTGCAATGAGGTTATCCATGATTTGAGCGACATGACCCTGATAAGGCCAGCTGTACTCGTTTTCTCCCATGCCATGCTGCAGATAGAGGACTGGGAACTTTTTTGTAGGATTCGTGAAATATTCGTTGGGCAGATACACGAAGCAGCGACGCATTTTCTCCGTGTAGCTTGAATAGTAGTAAACCTCGCTCATGGAGCCTTGTGGCACATTCTTCACTTGCCAAAAGTCCTGGTCGTCGGAAGGCACCTCGATGCCACTGCCCCAACGGCTTGCACCATAGTAAAGGAGGCTTCCTGGATCTGGAACACTTGCTCCGTCGATGTTCAACTGATAGTAGTGGAAACCTGGATCCTGAGGAGCGGAAGTACCTGTCCAGACACCATTCTCACCCTTTGTCATGGAATAGATCTTACCAGCAATGTCAAGACCCACAGCCTTAGCATCGGGTGCAGAAATTTGGGCACGTACTTGTCGTGCTGAATTCACCATGGGATACTGTTTGTTGTCCTGATTGCTCAATGCGGGTTTGAAGTCTTCTGAAATAGCTGCTTCTGAAGGAACGGTTGGATTTCCTTGAGGACGACCTCTAAAGCCGCCAAACTGTGCTGACGCGGTTAAACTGACCAGCATCGTCAAAGATAGAATGATTTTCTTCATTTGATTGTAATATTTTTAGGTTAATGAATTGTTTTAGGTGATTGAATTACTTTAAAACGAGAGAGATTTCTGCGTTATCTGCCGAAACCAAAGCCGAAGCCCTGCCCCTGAGGAGTGGCATACGGAATGCCACGATAGACATACACATCAGGATGATCGTCCGCTACGATACCCTGCACCTGTCCGCCCTCAATAGTCAGCACTGGATTCTTCTGCGCATTGCCACACACGCTCACAAGCACGAATGACAAACATAATAAAAGCTTTTTCATGTTACAAATAATTGTCAAGGTTGAAAAAAGAATAGAATTAGTTTGATTTAAATAAGAGTAATAGTCGAGCACAAATATAGGAAGAATATCTAAAACAGCCATCATTATATCCACAAATAAAAAGAATTATTTGTTTTAGACACTTTTTTTCTCGATATTCGCAACTGAACACTTTGGCGTTTAGTGAGGGGTCACATGCTTTATCTATTTCCACGCAAACCAACCCCTCGAAAAAAATAAAAACTCCGCCATAATGCAGAGTACGCTTGATGCAGATTACAGTTATTGCAGAGTTCGGTTAGCAACCTCCCTCCCCCTCGGATATAGGGAAGGAATAGCATAAGATCCATTCCTTCCCACAAAGTATTAGTCATCGACTACCTGAAATTCGTGGAATGAGAAATATACATCATCATCCTCATGCTCTTCCTCATAGTTATCCAGTGCCTTTTCAATAGCTTCCATGTTAGCTTCCACTTTCTGATTCACGATTCCAGAAACATATTCAGCCGCTTCCTCAATCGTATTGAAGTATAAGGGCTCATCGTTGTTGTTGAGTAAGTATCTTTCAGGGAAATAGTTCCTATCAGCATCATTGGTATAGTATACGTCACACCCAGGTTCTTCTTCCCGATAGTAAACCTTGATTGACGGAAACTTCTTTTCAATGCACTCTCTAAACCCTTCTTGCTCACACCATGCGGTGCTTTGATAGATGGTAAGTAGATTGTTCTCTATATGATAACCGATAATTTCGCCTCTGCACCTCAACTTCTCCCAGTCCTCACCAAGAGCATCGATAATGTTACCGATCCACAGAGTGCCAAATCCATTCTTAACGCGAGAGGTTTTTCTCTTATCGTTAGCATTGATTATCTTGTAAAGAGACCTTACTTCCTTCGGGTCGCCTATACACTTATATACAACATCACTTTGATTTGCCATAATCTCGAAGTTTTTATTTCCCTACTGTAGATTTCTCTACTTTCGGGAGTGATTAGAAATTATGTTGCTTCACAAGGTGTTGAGATCATCAGCACAAGGTTATGGCTCCAAATACGACCCGAATGGTGTGGAGATTTTGAGTCATACCATCGGATCACCTTGGGTAGATGAAGGAGCAACAGTTACTTTTGCAACCTAATTTCATCGTCTCTCGGTCAGCTGAATCGACAGATATTTAGAGTCAATTTTTATAGTTAAAAGGAAAACTTAAAATATTTGTTTAATATTTTCAAATATTGATGTTTTCTTTGTTGATTTTGAAAGAAAAGTTATATCTTTGCAGAATAATAACAAAACTTTGAGTTAAATATGATTCTCGAATTCAGTGCATCCAACTACATGTCGATTAAAGAAGAGCTGAAACTCTCATTTATTTCTACACCGCTCAAAGAGTCTTGCTCTGAGCCAAATGACCTGTTTCCACTTGAAGACACAGGAATATCTCTTGTAAGAAGTGGTGTCATATATGGCGCAAACGCTTCAGGCAAATCAAATGTGCTGAAAGCATTTGAGTTTTACAAGAGATTTATCACAGAGTCTTTCAGGAACGGTCAGGCAGGAGAGGCAATTGACGTGGAGAATTTCAGGCTCAATGCCACAACTGTAAAAGAGCCGACCGTCATGGAAGCCACCTTTACCGACGGTGAGTTTATCTACAGATACGGATTTGAGGTGGACAGCCAATCCGTGCATGAAGAATGGCTGTACAAGCGTGCATGCAAAAAAAGAGCCAAGGACGTTGAAGTGTTCTATCGTGAAGAGGATTCTACAACGGTTCACCCCAAAAGCATGTTGATACAGGAACTCGTCAGTAAAAAGATGATCCGAAGCAATGCACTTCTGCTTTCAACTGCGGCACAGTTCAACGAGCCGACATCAGTCAGCATTCTCAGATGGCTGGGCGATACGATGGTTGTTTTCTGTTCCGAAGACGAACGTCTGTGGAGCAATGCTATCAAGTATCTTGATAACGAGTCTCTACGTAAGCGAATCATCGACTTTGCAAGGTATGCCGATCTTGGCATAGAGAATATCACCAAGATAGACAATCGCATTGTCAGTGACCACAAGCAATACGATGATGAGGGAAGGGAGGTTAATAATGTTTCCTTTGCATTCAACAGGAATGAGTCCGAGGGAACCATTAAATACTTTTCGCTTGCATATCCCATTATTGATGCCCTTGACAACGGAAAGCGAATCGTCATTGACGAGCTTGACTCCAAGCTTCATCCGCTTCTTGTCAAGAGAATAGTTGCACTTTTCAATGATGCTAAGACAAACCCGAAGTGTGCTCAACTTCTGTTTACCGCACACGATACATTCCTGCTAAGTGCTGGACTATTCAGAAGAGATCAGGTTTGGTTCACACAGAAAAACAATTTTGGAGCGACAGAACTTTTTTCTTTGGCAGAATACAAGGTACGTAGCACCTCTCCGTTCGAAAGAGACTATCTGTTGGGCAAATACGGGGCAACACCTATCATTGGTGATATGGAGAAAATCTTTAATCCTTCAAATTAACTATGGCTAAACGACAAAAGAAAGACCACAGGTCGTCAGACCTCTCACGCCGTCAGGGTGTGAGAGAAATCAAGCAGTCGTTTCTCATTGTTTGTGAAGGCGAAAAGACTGAACCAGACTACTTCAAGGCATTTCGCATGACCGCAGCGACAGTCAAGGCTGTTGGGCAGGCAATGAATACGATGACGCTTGTCAGCAAGGCAATCAGTATTCGTGAAGCCGACCAAAAGAGAAAAAAGGGTTATGACCAATGCTGGGTGGTCTTTGACAAGGATGACTTCCCAGCCAAGGACTTCAACCAGGCAATACAATTTGCAGAGAAGAACGGTTTCCGTGTTGCATACAGTAATCAGGCTTTTGAGTATTGGTTCCTGCTGCATTATAACCTATACACTGGTGCCATTCATAGAAACCAATACAAAGACATGCTCACCAAACTGACTGGTATACCTTATAGCAAGAGCGAAGGCTATGGAGCAGTCATGTACAATCTTCTATTGTCCCGGCAGCAACAGGCTATCAACAATGCAGAGACAGTGCTTGCTGAAATCTCTCATGGCAACCCTGCTGAGGAGGAATCTTCTACGACTGTTCAGAGACTCGTTTTAGAACTCAACAAATTCTTGTAGAAGAAGATCCTTTTCAGAGTTATTTTCCTGAAATCAATAAGAAAACTCGTCAAAATGCAAAATAATTGCAAATTGGCGAGTTTTCTTGCTATAATCCAAAAGATAACTCCAAAGCTATTGATGAGTAATTTTGTTATGTTCTACAGCTCGTTCACCAGCCATACAATTAAACAGGAGGCTTGGAGCGCTTGAACGACGGCAAAACATTGATACTCTACGCGAAGACGAGCTCTTCGTTCCTACCAGTATTTGTGCCACCAACTAATCCTAATACACCTTTTCATACATTCCACGCATAGACTCCTCTGTGAAGACTACAAGCTTGGTGTTTCCACGAAGGCGGTCTATTGTTCTTAAGCCATATTTGATATGAATCTCGTCGAGAGTCAGGTTTGCGGACCATACACATCATCTATAGACACAGTGTCCAACCTTGCCAAGGTGTTCTTCTACTTAATGGATGGTATCCAAAAAGGAGGTGCAGAAGCCTGGGTGCGTATCAAACAACCAAACGACACGGCTATTGTCTATCAAACACTCAAGCGCATGGGACTCCGCCACGACCATCTGCGTTTTCTGCACGGAGAGGGCAGTTCTATATGGTATCGTGATTGCGGTCCCATTTGCCTTTATTATGGCGACGAGGACAATCTTGCCATGCTCGACTTCTTTTATAGGCGCTATAGCCGTGCACTCGACGATCAGATTCCGTCGTTGATTCATAAGCAGATGGGGATTCCTAATTACATCACAGATTTCGTATGGGAAGGTGGAAACTGTTTGGTTGACGGTGCCGGTTCTCTCGTCACTTCCGATGCTGTTTATGCCATCAATAGCGATGAAAGCGGTCCAATTGAATGGGACGGAAAAGACTACAATTCCATCCACCATAGGTACAAATCGGCATTGTCAAAGGACGAAGTGTATCAGGCTCTAAATGAGATGTTGGGGCAGCGTGCCACCCACATAGTTCCACGCTTTTTGTACGATGGAGGTACAGGG
>Ga0247609_10002201_pt1 | contig 21113 bp, 26 predicted proteins | sample 172DNAGHGlowgp2_FD_193487 | JGI IMG/M metagenome (GOLD analysis project Ga0247609, IMG submission 193487) | Sheep rumen microbial communities from Palmerston North, Manawatu-Wanganui, New Zealand - 1728 DNA GHGlow gp2 | ecosystem: Host-associated > Mammals > Digestive system > Stomach > Rumen ...
TTAATATTAAAAATTTACTTTGGTAGTTGTTACTACCGCTTAGGTTATTTTCTCTAAAGGATATTATTGTTTATTTTTCAATGTACTTTTTTGTTCCTTGTTTACGTGGAACGTTTTGCATTATACTATACCTTTTTATTTTTGTCAACACTTTTTCGACATTTTTTTCAAAACTTTTTTATTTAGTTTTTTGGGTCAAAATAAAAATTAGTAATTTCTTCTTTATTCTATTCACTTAGTTGTTTATTTATTACTAATTCTTAAGTGTTTATTTCATTTGTTTTTACAAGGTACTTTTTTATAATACCATTTTTATTTTAGAATGTCAATAATTTTTTTTGAAGTTTTTATGGTAATTTATACCTATTTGCTTTTGGTATTTCTTAATGCTTTTTTATGATATCATTTTTAACTCATTATGTCAATATTTTTTTGAAAAATTTTTAAATTTTTTTATTATTTTTAGGTTTCCAAGAATTCAACCAGTGGGGACGGTTCTTTTGGTTGAGTTTAGAAGGGCTTTCTACCCAACCAAAAGGACCGTCCCCACTGGTCAATTATATTTTACCTTCTATCCAAGTAATAAATTCTTCATATGAATTTATATCATCACTAACAGCCATTATTTTATTTTCTGTATCATTTTCTTTTCCTTTAATAGCTACTGTTCCAAGCGATTCTAAATAATATAGGTTATTAAGTGTTCCTACATTACTAGGATGCTTTTCTTGCCCTATAATAGCTCCTTTTAAAGTAGAGTTATTATTTAAAAATTCTCCCTTATTATAGCACTCCTTAATTGTGATTTCTCCTGTCGGGTTGAATAAATAACCTATAATACCGCCTGCATAACTACTATTTTTAATTCTTCCTGAATTATAACATCTCTCAATTATAGAACGAGATACGCCAGAATATTGATCATTTCTTCCAACTATTCCACCGCACCGAAATAAACCCATTTATAAATCCATAATTTGCACAATTGCTTACTTTGTCATCACGTCCCAAATAACCAATAATACCTGCAATACTGTTATTTCCCGTAATAGTTCCATAATTCTTGCAATTTTCAATAGTTTCCACTGTATTTTGTACATTAATTGTTTGACCAATTATACCACCAGCACAAGTCCCACCAGCACTCTCAATTGTTATATTACCATAATTAATACAATTATTCATTGTGCAAGAACCACATAAAAAACCACAAATTCCTCCAGCATCAACAGTAAAATCAGGCATTTTTCCGTCTAGCTATTACATCTGCATAATTATTGCATCTTTCTATTCTATTTCCATTAACTTGACCAGCAATTCCTCCAACTTCGCTATATTCACCATTTGTTAATACTACTGTTACACTTTCATTTACACAATTTTCAAGTTCTCCGCTTCTTACCGCTCCAACTATAGCACCAGTAGCATTACCACCTTCTACATATCCATTTTTTACTGTTAGATTTTTTATAGTGCTTGAGTTTCCAAATATACCACAAAAATTTTTTTTACTTTTAATGTAAATTCCACTTATAGTTTTTCCATTACCATCAAATATTCCATAAAATGGTGAATCTTTTAAATATCCTATTGGTTTAAACCCAGAATATGTATCATTTGTCAGAGCTTCTAATAATCCTATATCATCAGTTATTCCTAAAAAATCATTATATTCTTTAGTTGAATAATTACAATATGATAATTCTGATTTAAAATTTAGATTTCTCCCTAGCTTAAAATATGTATTAGAATAATCGTTACCTTCTTGGCTGTCTTTAGACAAAAACATTAAATCTTCTATACTCATTACTATATATGGATCTAATTTTGTTCCACTACCCTCAAAACTGTTTAAACTTTCATCAGATATGTCGGTATTAGTTTCGTTATCTATTTCTATTTCTCCATTTTGATTAATATAATATTTTCTGTTTGTATTTGTATATTCTACTAAAAAACCATCATTAATGTATACTGATGTATTACCTACTCCAGCTATATTGTCTAATTCCTTTTGTAAATCTTTTTTTGTTACTTTATCACCTGTCTTTTCTGTTATAGCCGAATTGTATGCTAACTCTACTTGTTCTTTTTCTTGACCAATTATAGTATTTTCTTTTGCTTGTCCAGCTTTTGTAAGTAATCCATTTTCTCCTGTTAAAGTTGAAATACTTACTGCTGCTAGAATTAAAAGCACTATAATAGTAATTACTAATGCTATGAGTGTTATACCATTATTTTTTGAATATCTCTTATATTTAAGATTTTCCATTAAAAATCTCCTTTCTTTTGTATATATTTTCTATTAAAAAAATAGACTTAAATCATAACTATATTTTATAGATAATTAGAATTTAAGTCAATATATTTTTTTATTATTTTAAAGTTTCCAAGAATTCAACCAGTGGGGACGGTCCTTTTGGTTGAAATTCAAACTCCTCTTTAAAGTTATATCTCCACCAATATAAGATCATCTCCAATACATTTGATATTTTGCCATGGTATTACAATATCATTACTTTGTGAAAATATATTCAAAAGTTTATTACTTCCAGGAACTATAATATGAGTAATAGTACCTGTATCTAAATCTGCACAAACATCTTGAACTAACCCTAATCTTTTTCCATCTTTTATATTAATCACTTCTTTATGTTTAAAATCTAAACCCTTATCCCCCATCTAAATTCCTCCTCTTTTTATAATATATATTCAAACATTATAAAAAGTTTCCAAGAATTCGACCAATGGGGACGGTCCTTTTGGTTGAGTTTAGAAAGGCTTTCTGCTCAAACTGTATTTATACTATTTAAAGTGTAATTACGAATGTGACTGGAATAAAATTAGAATCTCTAAGATTATTTTACGGAAAATGTTCGCGTCGAACAGCTTTGCTGTGAGGACTAAGTGAAAGGGTGCCGTAAAATAATCTTAGAGATTCTTGTTTTATGCATGGAACCGAGTAATGAAACGATAAATAATATAAATACTGTTTGAGCAGATTAGCCATCCTTCCAATTCCGACCAAAAGGACCGTCCCCTTTGGTTGAAATTTATTTATAGTATTTCCTTATATGTGCAATTGCACTTTTCTCTAGCCTTGATACTTGTGCTTGTGATATTCCTATTTCATCTGCCACTTCCATCTGAGTTCTTCCATTAAAAAATCTTTTTGTTATTATTGTTTTTTCTTTTTCATTTAATTTTTCTAGTGCTCCTTCTATTGTCATATTTTCTGCCCATAATTCATCTGTATTTTTACTATCTTTTATTTGATCTATTATAAATATATTTTCTGTTCCATCACTATATATTGGTTCTTGAAGTGATACCGGATCTTGTATTGCATCAAAACTAAAAGTTATTTCTTCTCTTTCTACTCCTAGCTCTTTTGCTATTTCATCTATATGTGGTTCTTTTCCATGTTCTTTTATATATCTTTCTTTAAATTGAATTGCTTTATATGCTAAATCTCTTACAGATCTACTTACTCTTATACTATTATTATCTCTCAAATACCTTTTTACTTCTCCCACAATCATAGGTACTGCATAAGTACTAAATTGTACATTCTGGCTTAGATCAAAATTATCAATTGCTTTTATTAATCCTACACACCCTACTTGAAATAAATCATCTGCTACTTCTCCTCTTCCATAAAATCTTTGTATCACACTTAATACTAATCTTAAATTTCCATTTATAAATGTTTCTCTTGCTTTTTCATCTCCTGCTTTTATTTTTACAAATAGTTCTTCTTTTTCTTTTTTACTAAGTAGTGGTAATTTTGATGTGTTTACTCCACATATTTCTACTTTGTTGTTATACAAAAGAAAAACCTCCTTTGAAATTCTTAATTTATTTTAAGTTTTTCCAAATTTGGTTTTTTTATTCCTTTATCCTATTTTACTTGCAATATCTTTTTTCATTTTATTTATTATTTTCTTCTCTAATCTTGATATATAGCTTTGTGATATTCCGGAGTTCATCTGCTACTTCTTTTTGAGTTTTTTCTTTTCCAGTTTTGAATCCAAATCTCATTTCCATAATACTTTTTTCTCTTTCTTTTAATTTTGATATAGAATTTCTAAGAAGTATTTTATCAACTTCATCTTCTAAATTTCTTGATGTTACATCTGGTTCTGTTCCTAAGATATCTGAGAGTAACAGTTCATTTCCGTCTCTATCTTTATTTAACGGTTCATCAATAGATACTTCTCCTTTTGTTTTGTTACTTTTTCTTAAAAACATTAATATCTCATTTTCAATACATCTTGATGCATATGTTGCAAGTTTTATGTTTTTTTCAGAGTTGAATGTATTTACACCTTTCATTAATCCAATTGTACCTATAGAAATTAAATCTTCTATTCCTATTCCTGTATTTTCAAATTTTTTTGCAATATAAACAACTAATCTTAAATTTCTTTCAACCAATATTTGCCTTGTTTGTAAATTGTCTTCTTCAGATAGTTTAGCTATCAATTCCGCTTCCTCTTCAGGTGGTAGTGGTGGTGGAAGTGTTTGGCTACCTGCTATGTAAAAAATCGGTAAATATTCAATTTCATTATTTTCATTTAAATATTTAGCACAAATAGTATTGATGCTATTTTTTACTAAATCTACAAATTTCATATAAATCACTTTCCTTTCATATTAATTCAATTCCCATTAAAGCTCTGTATTCTCCTTTTTTTGTTAATGATTTATTATAAATACCTATTATTACATTTTTTACTTCCTTTATTTCTTCATCATTTATTATTTTTAAATATTGCGGTTTTATTCCTAATAGCATTCCATTTTGCTTTCCTAATGAAGAAAATGGTATCAGCTTTAATTTAGAAATATACTCGTTTTTTATATTTTCTGAAATTTTTTCAAAATCACCTCCTATTATTTTTTCTAAATTGTTTAAAATTTCTTTTGGTATACATTCATATAATAATGTATGTTCTATAATTACAACAGGCAACGATGTTATAGGTTCTTTTAGGCAATTTCCTGTATCTATCATGGCTTTTGTTTTTATTTTTTTATCATTTATTTTTACCTCTATATCGCAAAACATATCTTTTTTTGAAATTTTACTTTTTATAAATTTAAAACAACTTAATATTGTAATAAAGCCTATAATCGCACCTAGTAAAACATTTTTTAATGTATATGTACCTAAAAATAATCCATTTCTCATTAAAATATTTTGTGGCTTTACAATATAAATTAAAGAGAATGCAGCTCCTCCAAATACAAAAGAGACTAAATAAAATATAAGTAGTTCTTTCCACATTTTTTGTATATTTTGTGGATTAAATGCTATATACACAATTAGAATTGATAAAATAATTTTTAAGAAGATGCTTGAATATATTTTTAATATTCCCATATATGCAATTACTGAATATATTGCTCCTAATAGACTAGCACAAATAGTTCTTATATGTTTTGTTTTTATTTTTAATACTAAGCTGGTAGTAAACAATATTATATAATTCATTATTAAATTTTCTATTAATACAACATCAATATAAATTGTCATTTTTGTTTTTCATTCCTTTGGTAAACATTTTACTACCTGTATTTTAAAAAAGCTGTCTTTTCTTATGTGCGAAAAAAAGAAATAATCGAGCTGTTTCGATTATTTCTTTTTTATTCTTATTTTATTTTCTACATCTGTCCCAAAATGGACATTTTGTTCCAAAGGGACCTGTCCCCAAATGGACATTACATATTTTTATTTTTATTTTTTCTTAAAAAAGATGGAATGTCTAAATCATTTTGTGATGAACTTGATTCATGACTTGATGGAATAGAATTTATTTTCTTTTCCCAATTTTTTGATACTATATTGTCTACTCCAATACTAGAAATTGATTCATTTTTTTCAAATCCTGTTGCAATTACTGTTATTTGAATTTCATCTGTCATATTTGCATCTGTTACAGTACCAAATATAATATTTGCTTCTGGGTCAACACTACGTTGTACTAATTCTGCTGCTGTATTTACTTCATGTAATCCTAAATCTTCTCCACCTGTAATATTTATAATTACACCTTTTGCTCCCTCAATTGATGTTTCTAATAGTGGACTTTGAATAGCTTCTTTTGCAGCATCTTCTGCTCTGTTTTCTCCAGATGCTTTACCTACACCCATGTGTGCCATTCCTTGATTTAGCATTATTGTTTTTACATCTGCAAAATCCAAATTAACTAGTCCTGGTATAGCTATTAAATCTGATATTCCTTGAACACCTTGTCTTAAAATATCATCTGCTAATTTAAATGCTTCTATTATAGATGTTTTTCTATCTATTATTTGTAGTAATTTATCATTAGGTATTACTACTAATGTATCTACTTTTCCTTTTAAACTTTCAATTCCTCTTTCTGCTTGAGAAAGTCTTTTTTTACCTTCAAATGTAAATGGCTTTGTAACAACACCTATTGTTAATATTCCCATTTCTTTTGCAGCTTGTGCAACAATTGGTGCAGCACCTGTTCCAGTTCCTCCACCCATTCCGGCTGTAACAAATACCATATCAGCTCCTCTTAATACTTCTGCAACTTCTGCTTTATTTTCTTCAGCTGATTGAGCTCCAATATCAGGGTTTGCTCCTGCTCCTAATCCTCTTGTTATTTTTTCTCCTATTTGAATTTTTGTGCTTGCTTTTGATGTTTGTAATGCTTGTCTATCTGTATTTACTGCAATAAAGTCTACTCCTTTTATTCCAGCATCTATCATTCTATTTACAGCATTATTTCCTGCTCCACCTACACCTATAACTTTTATTGTAGCTGTTCCATCCATCATTGCAATATTATTGTCATCATTGTATTCCATCATTTAGTATTCCTCCCTTTATACTTATATATAATTAAAATTAATAACTTTTTTATGAATAAAAAAATTCTTTTACTCTTTGTACTATTGTTTTTATAAGGCTTTCATTATCTTTTGTATCTATACTGCTTGATACATTTTTTGCAAAAGGTCTTGCTGCTATATATCTTACCAGAGCATAACTTGTTCTATATGCTGGTTTTACAGTACTAATTGCTCTGCCTGTTGAAATTTTTACTGGTATATTTAAATTGATTTTTCCAGCAACATCACTTTTATTTATATTTACAATACCTTGCCCTGTAAGTATTACATTATTTATTTTTTGCTTTAAACCTTGATTTATTATATCTTTATTTACTATTGAGAAAATTTCTTCAATTCTTGCTTCAATAATTTCTATTAATTCTGAACTTTTTATTATTTTGTTTTTATTTGTGTCTTTACATGTATTTAGTATAATATCATTATCATTATCTATAAATGATTTTAAAGCTAATCCATATTGTCTCTTTAATTTATCTGCTTCTTCTTCTGATATGTTTAATACCATTGCAATATCATTTGTTATATTATCTCCACCTACTGGAATAGAGTTTGTATATAAAAATGATGAGCCTTCAAAAACACCTATATCAGTATTTCCAGCACCTATATCAAGAAGCATTATACTATCATGTAATTCATTTTTATCTAATATTAAGTTTCTTTCAGCTAGAGTTATTGGTACAATTCCATCTATTTCTAAGCCTGCTTTTTTGAATATTCCGCTCAACTGTTTTACATAATCTTTATCTGCTAATATCACTTGTGCACTAATTGAAAAACTTGAACTTAAACTTCCAACTGGGTCTGAAACTACGGTTCCATTTTCAAGAGTAATTTTATCTGGTACAATATCTATTAAAGTTTTTGATTCTGGGATGTCAATGTCTTTTACTTGCATTATTGCACTTTGAACGTCTCTTACTGATATTCCTGAATATTTATCTTTTACTTCCTTTGATATACTATTTTGTACTATTGTTGCATATTTTCCAGGAATAGTTACATATGCTGAATTTATTTTTAAATTAGTTTCATCCTCGGCATCTTTTATAGTTTTTGCTAGGCTTAAAATTATTTCTTCTTCGTTTATTATTTTTCCTTTCTTTAGTCCACTACATTTATATGAGGTATTACATATTATTTCTATTTGACCAAAGTTGTTTACTTCTCCCACAACTGTGCAAACCTTACTTGTTCCTATGTCAACACCTACTATGATATCTCCGATTGCCAAGTTAATTCCTCCATTTTTTAGTATAATTCTTACAAATGTATATATATTACATTTTTTAAAAATTGTCAATAGAATTTGTTATATTTTTGTAATATTTTTGTAATACTGTCGTAATATTTGTAAATCTTTAGACATAGTTAAAGCAGGAGTACTCCCGCTTCACTAATTTTCTTTAGTTTTCAGTAACTTTTTACTCTTTTTCTTGTATATTTATTTTTTTCTTTTTCCCAAAAATTTCTATCCATTTATCTATATAATATCTTCTAATTATCGCTAGATTAACAAACATTCTACCTACAAATACAATAATTGCTGCTAAATAAATATCAACATTTAGTTTTTGACCTAATATTGTTAAAAGTATTGCAAGTATTGCATTCCCAAAAAATCCTGTAATAAATATTTTTAAATCAAAATTCTTTTTTATTACAGAAGTTATTCCTCCAAAAACTGAATCTAATGCTGCAATAATTGCTATTGCAAGATAACTTGAATATGTATATGGAATCATTGGAGAATTCATTCCAATTAAAGCTCCTAAAATACAACCTATTAATATTGCTATAAAAATCATTTTTATTCCTCCCTATTCTAGATATTTAGCTTTTATTTCATCATTATATTTTAAAATATTGACTTTATTTTGTTTTTCAATTGAAATATCTTGTCCTAGCTTTTTCATGCTATCAACATGTCCTCCATTACCTAAAAGTCCACTTTCTAAATAAACTTGATTTCCAATTGCTTTTATTACATAAGGTGCAAGTATTCTTTGCCCATTTACTTTAATAAAACTGTTACTAATATCTACTAAATCACTCATATTTATAATTCGTTCATCATTTATAGATATTGCTTCTGCTCCAGATAATTTTAGTGAATTTACAATTGCAATTAAATCATCAGCAATTATTTTTGGCACTTCTTCATTTTCACTATCTCTTAAAGTTATTTCAATTCCTTCACCTTCAACATCTGTTTTACCAAGTGTTTGATTTACTTGTTCTAATTCTGAATCTACTAATTTTTCTGTTTCTTCATTAGATTGCTTTGTTTCTTTATATTCTTTTATTTTGCTTTGTGTTTCTTCATATTTTTGATTAGTTTCCTCATATTTAGATTTCCAATTTGCTAGTTCAGTTCTCAATTCTGTTTCTCTCATGTTTTCAATAGAAGTAATATCTGTTTCGTTTACTATTTTAAATTGCATAGACATAACTAATGCTAAACAAAAACATGCTAACCCAGCTGTTATAACTATCGTAATTTTCCCTTTCTTTATATTTTTCATTTAATGAAGCCTCCTTCTATTTACTATCTTTCATATATTTATAATTTATTGTTCCAGAATATTTTGGTATAGTAATATTATTTAATTTTTTTAGTTCAACCCCTATACTATAATTTTTTAATATTTCTAAATATCCACCTGGTCTTGATAAAGCAGCTAATTGTTCAGGAAGTCCAATTGCTTTAATTTCAAAAGGAGCTCCTACTTTTTCACCATTAATTTCTATAATATTTCCAGCACATGTTATTCCAGAAGTAGGAACCAATCTTTCATCATTTATTGCTATTGCTTCTGCCCCTGCATTTTTTAGTTCATTTATTACACTTAAAACATCTAAATCATGTACTAACAATGAATTTGGATCTAATGCAGTATTAATATCTTTTTTACTATCTGATAAAGTTACTATTACACCTGGCCCCATAACTTCAGATAATCCTATAATTTTATTTCCATTTTTTATTTGTTCTTCTTTTTCTTCTAGTTGACTATTATTTTTTGTCGAATTTTCTCTTTCTTTTTCTAGTTCTTTTTCTGCTTTTTCAAGTTCTTTAATTTTATTATCATATTTTTCTTTATATCTTAGGACTTCAGCTCTAAGGTTGTTTTCCTCATAATTATTACTAACAGCTGAATTTGTATTTTTTACTGTTCTTATCTGAACACAAATACCTAATGTTAACGCAAAACAAACTATTCCTAATGTAATTGCTACTATTTTTTTGTTTGTCATTTTTTCTCCTCCTTTTATACTTTTTGTCTAAAATATGGTTTAAATTTATTATTTAAGTCTCCATTAACATATATATCTCCTTCAACCTCTTTTTCCTGTTCAATAATTGCTACTGCATTTAACATTTTGTTACTTAAATTCGTATTATCTCCTAGATGTATTGTTTTCTTTTCCTCTTGTAGATATATAATATATTCGTTTTTATCACTTATGTCAATACTTGTAATTTTTTCTTCTATACCATTTTCTTTTGCTGTATTAAGTATTTTTATAACATCTCCTAAACTTTCTAAATCTTCGTTATTAAGCCTTTCTCCTAAATTAATTTCCTCTATATTTGTTGTAGTTCCTTTAATAATTGGTAAATTCTGATTATCATCAACTATTTCTAATAAATAACCTTGTGAATTTATTAAAACATATTTTCCAACATATTCCACACTATATTTTGCTACTCTTTCTTCAATATTTATTTCAATTGTTGAAGAAAGTTTCCTTTTTATACTTGCATTCTCTATATATGGATTTTCTTTAATTTTTTCAATAATTGATGATTTTCTGAATTTAAAAATATTTTCATCTATTTTTAATTCAGATAAACTTATAATTGTATCACTTGGAACTTTATTATTATTTTCTACCTTTATTTCTTTAATATTAAAAATAGGTGAAGTTAACGCAAAAACAACTGCTCCTGCAATGAGTCCAACAAAAAATATTAATTTTAAAATAAATTTTATCTTTTTAAATAATTTTCTTCTTTTCTTTTCTTTTTTTGAAACTTTGTTATGTCTTGCTTGTTGTTTTTTAATATTATCTTTATTTGTCATTTTTATTATCTTCAACCCCTTCTGTGTCCTTTTAGGGACAGGTCCTAATGGACATTATACATTATATCTGCTCCTATATTTTTAAGTTTTGTCTCAAAATTTTCGTATCCACGTAATATATATTCTATTTTATCAATTTTTGTAGTCCCTTTAGCTGCTATTGCTGCCATAACTAAAGCTGCCCCACCTCTTAAGTCTGTTGCATTTATGCTTGCACCATATAATTTTCTAACACCTTTTATTACAGCTATTTTTCCTTCTATTGTTACTTTTGCACCCATCCTTATTAATTCTTGTGTATATTTATATCTGTTTTCAAATATATTTTCAACAACAATTGATGTTCCTTTTGCAAGTGTAAGCATACTTGCAAAAATTGATTGCATATCTGTTGGAAATCCAGGATATGGCATTGTTTTTATATCAACTGCTTTCAATTTTTTTGGTGCTATAATATTAATTATATCTTTTTTTATTTGTATTTTGCAACCTGTTTCTTCTAATTTGTGTGTTATTGGTGTGATATGGTTTGGTTCTACGTTTTTTACTTCTATTTTTCCATTATTCATTGCTCCAATACACAAAAATGTTCCTGCTTCTATTCTGTCTGGCATTATGTTATAGCTAACATCTTTTAATTTCTTTACACCTTGAATTTGAATTTTACTAGAGCCTGCTCCTTGTATCTTTGCTCCCATTTTATTTAAAAAATTTTGTAAATCTAAGATTTCTGGTTCTTTTGCAGCATTTGTAATTACCGTTGTTCCGCTCTGCTAAACAACTTGCTAAAATTATGTTTTCGGTTGCTCCTACACTTGGAAAATCTAGGTGTATATTTTCTCCTACTATTTTATCACAAATGCATTCAATATTTCCATAGTTTTTGATAATATTTATTCCTAATTTTTCAAAAGCTTTTAAATGAAGTTCTATTGGTCTTGCTCCAATGTCACATCCTCCTGGATAAGTAAAGACTGCTTTTCTATATTTTCCTATTAAACTTCCGCACAAAAATAACAGAAGAACGCATTTCTCTCATCAATTCTTCTGTGATTTCTTGGTTGTTTATTTTATTCGTATCTATAATAACTTTATTTTTCCTTTTTTCTACACTCGCTCCTAATTGTTTTAATATTTCAAACATCATTTTTGTATCATGTATATCTGGTACATTATATAATATTGATTTTCCTCCATTTAAAATTGTTGCTGCAATTATTGGTAAAGCTGCATTTTTTGATCCTGATATAGTTACTTCCCCCTCTAGTTTTTTTCCTCCTTTTATTATGTATTCTGACATTTTTATACCACCTTCCTAATGTTTTTGTTATATTTTATGTAACTTACGCAAAAAAAGTTCTAAACCTTCAAGTATTCATTGAAAATTTAGAACTATTTGTACTTTTATAGACAAAATCAAAAAATATTTATTTATTCAACTTCTTTTTTCCATAAACCATGTTTATTACAATATGCATAAATTACTGAACCTGGTACATATTTGCAATGAGCTACTGGCTCATCTCCTGGCTTAAAATATGTTGTAACTTCTCTATCTCCATAAAAAATTGTTATCCATTCTATATAATGTTCTTCTTCCATTACATGATTTACTTTTACAAATATTTTTCCATCTTTAACCTCATAAGTTGGAATATGTTTTTCAACTGCAGCTTCGACTGAGTTTGGTTCTAGTGTTCTCATTTTATCTCCACAACATTCAAAACCACATGCACAGTTACAGTCATTTATTACTTTTATAAGTGCTCCACACATATCACATTTTTTTACTATAAATTTTTTTTGCATAACTTTACCTCCATTTTTTTCTTAATTATATACTTTAATATTTAAATTTTCAAGAGAAACTCTTGAGTTTTCCTAATTTCTGTCATATAATATATAAGATTTTATACATAAAGGAGGAAATATTATGCAAAAATTAACAGTTAGAAATTTATACAAAGATACAAAAACTTACGAGGATAAAGAAATTACAATTGAAGGATGGGTAAAAACTGTTAGAGACTCTAAAACTTTTGGTTTTATTGAATTAAATGACGGTACATTTTTTAAAAATATCCAAATTGTATTTACTGATGATTTAAATAACTTTGATGAAATAAAGAAAATAACAATCAGTTCTTCTATAAAAGTAACTGGAACTTTAGTTATAACTGAAAATGCTAAACAACCATTTGAAATTAAAGCAACAAGTATTGAAATTTTTAACTTATCTGATAATAGCTATCCACTTCAAAAGAAAAGACATTCTTTTGAATATTTAAGAACAATTGCACATCTTCGTCCTAGAACAAATACTTTTAATGCTGTTTTTAGAGTTAGAAGTGTGTTATCTTATGCAATTCATCGTTTTTTCCAAGAAAGAGGATTTGTTTACGTTCATACACCTATTTTGACAGGAAGTGATGCAGAAGGTGCTGGTGAAATGTTTAATGTAAATTCTTTTGATTTAACAAATATTCCAAAAACAGAAAATGGACAAGTTGATTTTGCTCAAGATTTTTTTGGAAGACAAGCACATTTAACTGTAAGTGGACAATTAAATGCTGAAACATTTGCACAAAGTTTTAGAAATGTTTATACATTTGGTCCTACATTTAGAGCTGAAAATTCAAATACTGTAAAACACGCAGCAGAATTCTGGATGATTGAACCTGAAATATGCTTTGCAGATTTAAATGATGATATGGATTTAGCAGAAGATATGATAAAATATATTTTTCAATATGTTATTGATAATTGCCCTGAAGAAATGGAATTTTTCAATAATTTTATTGATAAAGGATTACTTGAAAGATTAAATCATGTAATTAATTCAGATTTTGCTAGAGTTACTTATACAGAAGCTGTAAAAGAATTAGAAAAACATAATGATGAATTTGAATTTAAAGTATCTTGGGGTGTTGATTTGCAAACAGAACACGAAAGATTTTTATGTGAAAAAATATACAAAAAACCTGTATTTTTAACCGATTACCCAAAAGATATAAAAGCATTTTATATGAAACAAAATCCAGATGGAAAAACAGTTGCTGCAACAGATTTATTGGTTCCAGGAATCGGAGAAATAATTGGTGCAAGTCAAAGAGAAGAAAATTATGAAAAATTAATAACTAGAATGAAAGAATTAAACATGCCAATTGAATATTATGAATGGTATTTAGATTTAAGAAAATATGGAAGTTGTATACACTCTGGATTCGGACTTGGTTTTGAAAGAGCTATTATGTATCTAACAGGAATGCAAAATATTCGTGATGTACTACCATTCCCAAGAACACCAAAAAATTGTGAATTTTAGGGATTAAGGGACGTTCTTTCTTTCCCTCTTTTAGGGATTAGGGGACACTCCTTAGCTTTTTAGCTAGGGTATGTGTCCTTATTTTTTTCTTTATGATTGATTAGAGTGAAAATTAGAAATTATTAATTACTAGCTTGAGGAATGTTCAAGGCAAAATTAATATATTTATTATTCTCATTTCATTTCTCAGCTCCTGACATAAGCTAAGAAATTCTAGGATTATTTTTTGGCACCCTTCCGTGTCGAGCACGAACTCTTTCCAAAAAATAATCTTAGAATTTCTAACCTTACTCTAGTCACATTCGTAATTACATTACAAATAATAAATATATTAATTTTGAACGTGAGAGAGGCTCAAGATAATAATTTATAATTTATTTTTGAACGACATGAACGATTAAAGAAAAAAATAAGGACACATACCCTAGCTAAAAAGCTAAGGAGTTGCCCCTAATCCTCTTTTGTTGGTATTCTTATAACTACTTCTGTTCCTTGTCCTACAATACTTTTTATATCTATAGTTCCACCATTTTTATCAAGAATTTCCTTTGCTATTGAAAGACCTAAACCTGTTCCACCCATTTCTCTTGTTCTTGCTTTATCCACACGATAAAATCTTTCAAATATTCTTGTTAAGTCTTCCTCTGGTATACCTATTCCATTGTCAAAAACTTTTATATATGCATCATTATATACAAATCCTACATATATTTTTATTTCACCACCATCTTTTGTATACTTTATACTATTTGTTAATATATTTAATACTACTCTTTCTATATCATATTTATCTGCATACACTGGTGGCACATCTGCCGTTACAAAACAATCTACTTTGTGATTTTTCTTTTTTATTTCTATTGCTAATTTATCTTGACATTTTTTCACTAATTCGCCTAAATCAAATGTTTCTTTTTGAGTATTTTTTCTATTACTATCATAACGTGAAAGTGTTAATAAATCAGTAACTAATTTTGCCATTCTTCTTGCTTCTGATGCAATTACATTTAAAAATTTACTTTGTGTATCTTTATCATATTCTCCTTCTAACAATGTATCTGCATACCCCATAATTGATGTAATTGGTGTTTTTAATTCATGTGATACATCTGCAACAAACTCTTTCTGCATATTATCTAATTTAACATGTTCTGTAATATCTTGTATAACTGCAATTACCCCATCTGGTCTATCTGAATCATTTTTAAATGGTGCAAAAAATACATTTACATATCTATCATCTACTTGAATTCTTTGCTCTGTAGATGTCCAGTTTTCTAGATAAATTATTTTTTCCATATTTATATTTAAATTGAATTTTTTAAATATATCATCAAATGTATTATCTTCTGGTCTAATACTTAAAAATTTCTTAGCAGCTGGATTTATTAAAATTATATCTCCTGACATATTAAACGCTATTATCCCATCAGTCATATGCAATAATATTGTTTCTAATTGATTTTTTTGTTTTGTATCATCTTCTGCCATTTTTTCAGCACTTTTAATAAGTTTATTCATTGGATATATAACAAACTTTGAAAGAACCATAGCAATTATAATCGCTACAAAAGTATAAACTATACCTGAAACTCCTAATAATATTTTTGTTGTATTATTTAATTCATTTACAGTTTCTATAACTTGTCCTATTCCGGGCTATTTGACTTTCTTGAATTTGTGCATTTAACCCATTTAAAGACATAATAAAATATGTTCCAAGCCCTCCTATTAATACAATACCTATTACAAAAAATATTAATATAATTCTAAATTGTATATTCTTAAACATTTTATTACCCCTATTTTACTAATTTTATTATTTCTTTATAAATTTTTTCTTCTGCATCTACACTAGAAACTTTTAACGCATTTTGTCCCATTTTTTCCATTTTCTCTTTATTTGATACAATTTCCTCTATGGTATTATTTAAATTATTTTCATTAATATCATCATTTAATATTATTTTTGCAGCACCAACTTTTTCTAAAACTTTTGCGTTATATAGTTGATGATTATGACTAACATTTGGCAGTGGTACTAATATTGAAGGCTTTCCTAAATTTGATATTTCTGTAATTGTCATTGCACCACTTCTTGCAACTATAACATCTACAACATTCATTAATTCTTCCATATTATAAATATATGGTAAAACTTTTATATTTTCTATATTATTAATATTTATTTTTTCTGTTTCTAATTTTTCTTTTATAATATCATATTGTTTTGGACCTGTTGCCCAAATTATTTGATAATTTGTATTAAGTTTTTTCTTAATTATTTCTATTATTGTTTCATTGATTTTTTTTGCCCCTTGACTACCTCCAAAAATAAGAACAATTGGTTTTTTATTATTAAGTCCTGCATCTTTTATTATTTTGTCCCTTTCTTCACTTTTGTAAACAATTTTCTTCATCTTTATTGGTGTGCCAGTAAATACAACATTTTTCGCATTTTTTATTTTTGGAATTGCATCTTTAAATGATACTAAAATTGTATCAGTTTTTTTTGCTAATAATTTTATTGCTTTTCCTGGGAAAGCATTACTTTCATGCAATAATGTTGGAATTTTTAATTTATGAGCTGAAGATATTGTAGCACCACAAATATATCCACCTGTTCCAATAACAATATCAGGCTTAAATTCTTCTATTATTTTTTTTGCCTCTCCATATCCTTTTAATGTTTTAAACATTTTATTAATATTTTCGATTGAGATTTTTTTACTTAATCCATAAGCATTAATAGTTTTTAATTTATAACCCGCTCTTGGAACTAAATCATTTTCTAATCCTCTTGTTGTTCCAATAAACATTATTTTTGAATTTGGTTCTTCTTTTTTAATTTTATTTGCAATTGCTAGACCTGGATTAATATGTCCAGCTGTTCCTGCTGCTGCAATAATAACTCTCATTTTATTCCTCCTTTGAGGGATTTGGGGACGTTCTTTCTTTCCCTAAAACAGGGAAAAAAAGAACGTCCCTTAATCCCTCGCACTTGCTCTTGAAATATTTAGCAATACTCCCATCTCACACAGTAAAATAAATAAAGCTGTTCCACCGATAACTAAAAAATGGTAGTGGCATTCCTGTTGCTGGCATAGAAGATGTTACAACTGCGACATTTATAATTACTTGTATTGCCACTAAAGCTGTAATTCCAACTGCTACTAAACTTCCAAATAGATCTGGGGCTTTCATAGCAATTAGTACTCCTCTCCAAATAAAAATTGCAAATAATATTAATACTGCTGCACAACCTATAAATCCTAGTTCTTCTCCTAATATTGAAAAAATAAAATCGTTATGTGGTTCTGGTATGTATAAAAATTTTTGTTTACTTTCTCCGCAAACCTGCTCCAAATAATCCTCCTGATCCTATTGCATATAAACTTTGAATTACCTGCCATCCAGTATCTGTTGCATCTTGCCAAGGGTCTAAAAATGTTACTACTCTTTGTAATCTATATGGTGATTTTATTATTAATAATATTATTGCTGGAACTCCAATTGTGCTTCCTGTTGCTAAAAAGTGCCAGAATTTACATCCTGCTACAATCATCATTATTGAACATATTCCGATAATTACTATAGAAGCACTAAAATGTGGTTGTAATAATAATAGTCCAATTATAGGTGCTAGGAAACATATATGTTTTATAAATCCCTTTCCATACTTTCCTAATTCATCTCTATTTTTTACTAAAATGCCTGCATAGAAAATTATCATTAAAAATTTTACTAATTCTGATGGTTGAAAAGATAATGTTTCTGTAACATAAATCCATCTTTTTGCTCCATTTACTGTCCTTCCTGCAATTAGTACTAATCCTAATAACAATAATGATAATACCCATGCATGCTTATAAAATTTTTTATAAAATCTATAGTCTATTTTAGAAATGAATAACATAGCTATTATTCCTAAAATTGCAAATATCAATTGTTTTGAAAAAAATGCATAGCTATTTCCGCTTTCTGCAAGTGCAGAAGGTGAGCTAGCTGAAAGAACCATTATTAGTCCTAATGATAATAATAGCAATACTGTTATTAATAAGGTAAAGTCAACTGGATTATTTAAAAAGCTTGAAAAATTCTTTACATTTTTATTTTTCTTTTTTGCCATTTAACTACTTCCTTCCTTATATTATTTTTAGTCCTATTATACAGCAAACTAGTGTAATAATACTAAAAACAATAACTACTTTGCTTTCTTTCCATCCAGATAATTCAAAATGATGATGCAATGGTGCCATTTTTAGTATCCTATTCCCTGTTTTCTTAAAATATGCTACTTGTAAAATAACTGATAATGTTTCCACTACTGGTATAATTGCAATTATTATTAGTAATAATGGCATTTTTAAATAAAGAGCTATTGCTGAAATAACACCTCCGTAGTAATAATGAACCTGTATCTCCCATAAAAACCTTTGCTGGATGTAAATTGAACATTAAAAAACCTAATGTAGCTCCTATTGTAATACTTCCAAGTAAAGATATTTCTATTAAACCTTTCATGTTACCTATTATTGTTAAACATGTAATGATTATTGCACATACACTAGATGATAATCCATCTATTCCATCTGTTAAATTTACTGCATTTGTTGTTCCTAAAATTACTACTATAACAAATGGTATATATAAATATACTGGTAACATTAAATATTGCTTTAATATTGGTATATATGTATCAGTTCCTATTTTTACTCCATATACTAAATAAACTACATATATTGTTGATATTATTAATAAACCTAGCATTTTGTAACTTGGTTTTAAACCTTTAGTATTTTTTAATACAAGTTTTTTAAAATCATCTATAAATCCTATTAAACCAAATCCTATTGTTAGTAATAAAATAGGAAGGAGTTTATTTCCTAAACTTATTTGTCCTATCATGTTAAGATAAATATAAGTACCAGTAACTACTAATATCATTGTTATAATCATTATAATTCCACCCATTGTAGGTGTTCCTTGTTTTTTTAAATGTGACTTAGGGCCATCATCTCTTTCTATTTGCCCAACTTTTAATTTTCTTAATATAGGTATAATTATTATCCCCAAAATAACGCTAATTACAAATGATATTATTAATATCGATGTTTCTAGTTTCAAATTTATCAAACCTTTCTTTTGTTTTATTTATTCATATTTTCTATTAAATCTCTTACTATAATTCTTTCATCATAAGGATGTTTTACACCATTTATTTCTTGATATGTTTCATGTCCTTTTCCTGCTAAAATTATAATATCTTTTTTTGTTGCCATTTTTATTGCTTGTTTTATTGCTTCTGTTCTATCTACTATTACAGAATATCTTCCTTTTGTCTTTTTTATTCCGTCTTCAATTTGTCTTACTATTTTTTCTGGGTCTTCTGTTCTTGGATTATCAGATGTAATAAAAGTATAATCAGCTATTCTTCCTGATATTTCTCCCATTATTGGTCTTTTTCCACTATCTCTATCTCCACCACAACCAAATACGTTAATAACTTTTCCTCTTGTATAACTTTTTACTGCCTGTAAAATATTTTGTAAGCTTTCTGGTGAATGTGCATAATCTATCATTATTGGAATTTCGAATTTGTTATCTACTAATTCTGATCTTCCTGGAACTCTTACTTCTAACAAGGCTTCCTTAATAATTTCAGGAGAGATTCCAAATTTTTGAGCTACAGAAATTGCTGCTAATGAGTTATATACACTAAATCTTCCTGGTATACATGTTTTTACTCTTTCATTTTTATCTGTAATTTTAACTCTAAAGTCCACATAAGAATTTGTAATTGTAATATCTTTTGCTAACAAATTTGCATAATTATCAATTCCATAAGTTACTATATTACTATCTGGAAATAGTCTTGGAATTTTTGCTGAATGTAAATCATCACCATTTACAATTCCTGTTTTACACATTTCAAATAATTTTAATTTTGAGTTGTAATAATCTTGCATATCTGGGTGTTCGTTTGGACTAATATGATCTTCTGAAAAGTTTGTAAATAAAACTATATCAAAATCACATCCAGCAACTCTATGTAATTTTAAACTTTGTGATGAAACCTCCATTACACAAACTTCTACACCATCTTCTACCATTTTGCTGAATATTTGTTGTAATTCTAAACTTTCTGGAGTTGTTCTATCACTATCTTTTAATTTTTTACCATTACTATATACCGCAATTGTACCTACTAATCCTACTTTTTTTCCTGATTTTTCTAGAATTTCTTTAATCATAAAAGTAGTAGTAGTTTTTCCTTTTGTTCCTGTAACTCCGATTAATTTAAATTTCTTGCTTGGATTTCCATAAAAATTACAAGAAATTATAGCTAAAGCTTCTCTTGTATCTTTTGCCATAACAACAGTTATATCTTCTGGTATTTTAAAGGATTTTAAATCACATCCTTCTTCTATAACTATTGCTTTAGCTCCTGATTCTATTGCATTTTCTATATATTTATGTCCATCAGAGGTAAATCCTTTTATTGCTACAAATATGTATCCTTCTTTTATTTGTTTTGAATCTCTTTCAACACCTGTTATTTCAATGTCTAAATTTCCTTTTGCTTTAAGTTCCTCTAATCCCACTAATAATTCTTTTAATCTCATTTTTTAATCTCCTTCGATTATAATATAAAACTGATAACAAAGTCTTGTTTTCAGTTGTCATCATTATATAACTAAATTTAAGATTTGTATAGAGTTTTTTATAAATTAATATAGATTTTACTTCCTTTGTTAACAGTTATACCTGCTTTTGGAGTTTGGTCTTTTACAACAATATTTTCTTTA
>Ga0247609_10002202_pt1 | contig 21103 bp, 15 predicted proteins | sample 172DNAGHGlowgp2_FD_193487 | JGI IMG/M metagenome (GOLD analysis project Ga0247609, IMG submission 193487) | Sheep rumen microbial communities from Palmerston North, Manawatu-Wanganui, New Zealand - 1728 DNA GHGlow gp2 | ecosystem: Host-associated > Mammals > Digestive system > Stomach > Rumen ...
GGAGAACCCAGGAATGATATGTTATAAGAAGCTGTCATAATTAATTGATTTTTAGATGTTAATAATCATTGTCTCTGTTGTCGCGTATAACCTTTTTACGGTGCTTCTCAAGTAAGGGCTGCTAGTGATACGCCTGCAAGGCTTGACCGAAAAAATCCATCCTTCAGGACGGGCCATTTTATCGCAGGGAAAAATTGTGGATTATTTCGAGGCAACTGTGCTTGGCCTTGCAGTATCACGATGCCCGCTAACTTTGCGCCGGAAAAAGTTATACACCCAGCGACGACGTGGGCAATGTCACATCAGAAAATCATCGTGGCGGCTTCCCATATCAATTCCTCTCCCGACATGTAGAGAGACAAAATCAAAGACAAAGCAAGGAGGGATCGCCCATCACGGGCGTTTCCCTTCTTTACTTAGAATTGATTTAATCAATATGAACTGAGAATTACTGATTTTATCTATAAAAAACACCTGGATTAAAATTATATTATATATTTGCACTTTAATAATCCTTAAACATTAATAATATGGAAGAAAAAGACAACGAATTAACCCTTGCATTTAATGAAAGCATCAATACGGAAAACATTGTAGATTTAGGTCAGGATATAGGCGATGTTACAATTGACTTGATTTCTAAAAGTTCAGTTGTAGATACTGTACCAGTACTCGGTTTATTAAATGGAGTATATAAAGTTTATAAAAGCGTTTCTGCTGGACGATTAATGAAAAAGCTATATCTTTACCTTTTTGAGACTCAAAAATATTCAGATAAGCAAATAGAAAATTTTATCCAGGAATATGCTTCAGAAGGGAATGATAATGGAGCAGAAATGCTATTAGATTTAATCAATCGCTTGGACAATAGTAATAAAATCCATATTTTATGCAATTTAATTGGTAGTAGAGTAAAAAATGAAATCAGCATAAAAGATTTTATGAGATTGTTATCATGTCTTGAGCGATTGCCTATAACAGATGTGGATTTTTTAGATTGTTTTCAAAATGAAAACAATATTAATGGAGTAAACGATTCCTTATTATCTGCAGGACTTATATATGAATCTACAATAAAAGTTGGAAAGTCACCTCTTTTTCATTTAAATTATACTGGCTATCAAATGTTGAAATACGGTCTCGGTAAAACTTCAATCGTAATCCCTAAAGATTATCCCAAAAGTATTCCTGGTTTCATCACCGCAAAAGCCGTTGATGAAAGATTGACTATAATAGATGGTGGTGAGTTTTAATCAATAGGTGAAATGGGATGGTTATAGTGTCCTTTTCTTTGGAGGTGCTGGCGTTCGTTCACTAGGATTCTTAATTGACGACGAATCGTATGTTTTAACTGTTATCTTATTTATGCCATTCGACTTTTTATTAACTGTATCTTTAATTTTATTTTGAGTTTTTTTGATAAGAGGGCATTGAGGTGTAGCAATGATTGTGCTACTATCTTGTGGTATTGAACTTTGAGGTTTAGTTGTATTGTCTGGTTTTGAATTTGGCACAAATGATAGTGCTAAAACAAGAGCTAATAAAATGCCAATAATAGTAGTATAACAATTCGATATTATCTTCATTACCTGCTCCTCTGACATTAACCATCCTCGAGTTGCAATTAATGCGGCAATGATAGCCAAGCTGCAGTTACTGAATATTTCTATCATTTTGTCAGGAATAGCTGAACACATTCTTAATGCGATTATGCAACCCCCAAAGAGAACTCCAGCAATAGCCAGATATAGCATAGCAAGATACCACACTTTCAACGCATTAGGCACATTAACTGATATCTCAAAATCCACAGATAGTTTTTCTCCTTTGGGGATAAGTACATATGATTTTATTTCATCATCATTACTTGGAGAAGCTTCAATCTGATTTTCAGCAACATTGTGATTTGCAGACAAGACAAAGTTGGTTGGCGATTTGAAATCTATCCAGGCGTTGGCATCCCTAGAAACTGTGCTGTAGTTATATCTTATTCGTTTTTCTTTTAAAGGCGACCACCATATTCTATTACGATGCAATTTTTTATTTCTTATTGAGTCAAAATATGTAATACTAAGAAGTAGGCTTTGCTGCCCTCTGTACTCCTTCTGATTGAATTCAACGAAACATGGTTTCCCATCTGATATATCGTATAAACGGAATGCTAAATCCTCTTTGGTGGTGCTAAGCCTTGCTGCAAAATCCTCTAATTCTTTCCCAAGCTTCTTTATCAATAGCGATACGACCTTTGCGCGTGATGCGATAGATATTCTTTTGTCCTCAAGGGAGATTCTCAGCCAGCTTAGACGTTCTCTGGTGTTAAATAAGTAATAAAAACCTTGAGATAGATAGCCCATCCCTTCTATAGTATATTCATGAGTCATAGATACACGACTCGGTGTATCAAATACAACTAGGCGCTTCTCTCGTTTAATATGCTTCAGAAGATCTGAAAAGTTTTCAGTATAATACTCAGTAGTTTTTGTGAGTAGAAGACGGATGTTTGGAAAACTTTTGTCATCCTTAGAGAGAATGGCAACTATTTCAGCATCAATACATGCTGAAATGGGACGAGTACTAGCTTTATTAAACTCCGATAGATTTCCAGTTTCAATCATTTCCAGTAAAATTTAGTGGACATACCGTGCTACATCTTGCACAAGTCTTGCCATTTGCTATGCAGCTATGTTCTTTCACACGTTTATTAGTTATAAGAACATCATGAAGCTTTGCTTCATTTTGATTACGAGATAAATCTGCTATATGTGCAGCTAGTCTTGCGGCCTTTATGGCTTCAACAGTAACCTCTTGTGTAATGGTTGATTCCAAGTGTTCGTATCGTGTTACACAATTAATTACATGTGCACATCCAAAATAGGCGGCAAAAGCTGAACCAATTGCATTTGCAATGTGATCTTCATTAACAGCTGCATCAGTGGGCAACGGTCCTAAAGGCATTATGGGTGCATTAAATTCCTTTAGTAATCTCGAATGGTTTGATATTTTATCCAAAGTAATGTGACCCACATTCTCCACCATAACCTTTACACCTTTATTCTGTAATTGCCTACAAATATTGAGTTGACGCAATGTCTCTTCAATATGGATTGAATCACATGCATCTATTACTGTTCCTGGGCGAAAGGTAGCCCCAAGGCTAATAACAACATCATATTTCAGAGATATATCAACAATCTCATCAATATGTTCCCTAAAGATATTTTGTGCTCGATTATTTATTATAGTGTCATGCAACACCATTGCTCCACCACGACTAGTGACAGGTATCTTGCGAATTTGTTTAGCTTGGGTAAATAAATCTATATCAGCTGTAAAGTGTACAGTAACAAATGAAATACCGTCACAGCACAACCGAAGAAATGCATCCCTGATGTTCTCCCATTGTATGCCTTTTGATTTAGTAAATCTATGATAAGACAGAACTGTGCCAAAAGGCAACTCAAGCCTATTTTTGATATAATTGTAAAGGGGATTTGCGAGCTCTATCAAACTTAAATCCATCATCATGTCTGGTAGTTCTTTACATGATTGAATGAACTTTAGTTTTGAAAGCTCAGGTTCAAAGTCGGCTATGCTATTACAGCCGACATTGCAATTAATACGAATTGGCGAATCTCCGCCAATAGTTAACCCACCTTTTAGTGTAATCATACTTCTGTCTTTTGGTTTACTGTACCAAACGATAAATGAACAACTGACATGTATTCAAAACACAAAATTATATAAATTAATTCAATGTTCGGTAATTTTTGCAAGATTACCGATCTTCGGATTCGAGATAATCAATGCCCGCAGATAACAAAAACCATACTAAAAGGCAAGAACACCATCTCTGCATGATCTCCATCAAAATGCCTATATATAATCACTTCATGTTATACTCAGCGGAAATTACGTAATTCCAATTGATAATACTAAAGAAACATGGAACGAAGTGTAACAGCATGCTCCGTTTTTCTTTTGCAACGGCTGTTACAGTAACAGTGGTTGCAAAATAGTTGGGGCGCGAATAAGCCACAATCACTTGAACAGGTATTGGCCAGAATATGGCTGGCCATTCATTCATCATGTTTACACGGTGACTCGTTGCCTCAGCCACATACCGAAGAAGCGGTCATAGACGATGTAACTGCCGTGGTATTGGTAAATCAGTTGCTGGTCGGTCAGTGCCGTGAGAGCGGTTTTGATGCTGCTCAATGCGGGCAAGCGGTATTTCTTCTTGAATTCGTTGGCCATCGGGGCCTTCACTTGGCGCTCGCGGGCGACGGCCAGCAGCAGGGCACATTGATTGTTGGTCAAGGACGAGTAATAGTTCTCAAAAGCGGTCTCATTCTCGTCAATCAACTCCTCAATGGCCTGGTCAACCTCGGCTTGGCTGATGACATCAATGGCATGATTGGTATATATGCGGTTCATGATGGCCTGCAGGTACCACGTCTGTCCATCCAACTTCTCGTACATGTAGTGGAACACAGGTGCCGGCAGGGACATTTCTTGCCGCTCAAATAGTTTGGCTGAGAATTCGTGGTAGGCCGTCTCGTCAATCTCTCCCAGGTTGATAATCTGCGAACTCTGGAAGAAGGGACGCTTCGCCGAAATGAACATCTCATTCATCATGTGCTGCTGGCTACCAGCGAAGATGAAATAGACGTTGGGCATGAACTGGATATAGGACCGCAGCAACGCTTCGGTGTTGGCTCCGGCGTAGTTGGTGATCTGCTGGAACTCGTCAATGGCGATGTAGCATCGTTTACCCGATTGCTGCAGGTATTCGAAGATGCGGCGCAGCGATTGCTCCTCCTGGTGGACTGCGATGTCGAGCGAGAACGTCGGCATGCCGGTTTGGGCATCAAAGGTCACTGTTGGCCTGAAATTGCTGAAAAACTCAGAGACTTTTCGCAAGGCCGTTTGAGTCGGAGAATCCAGTTTGCCCAACACATTTTGGGCAAGCAGTTGCACAAACTGCTCCAGGCTCTTGGTAGCCATGATGTCGATGTAGAAGCAGCACACATCAGGTTGCTGCTCCTTGATTTGAGCAAACACATGATGGATGAGCCCCGTTTTACCGATCCTGCGGGGGGCTATCAATGTGATGTTGCGCTCATTGTTGAGGCCATTCATCACTTTGCGGGTCTCTTCCTGGCGGTCACAAAAGTACTCTGCACCCTTGTATCCATAGGTCACAAACGGATTGTTTATCAGTTTCATATCGTCACTTCATATTTTACGCAGCGCAAATTACGCAATTTTCTCCGACAATACCAAATTTCCTCACGAGAAAAGTGGCATTCAATCAAATTTCATTACAGAAAAATCGGATGAAATGTAACGGCATGCAACGTTTGCAATAGCCGTTATTGTAACCGTGGCTGAAATAATTGAAGCGCAGAGAATCCTCAGGTATTCAGATTCATAAAAATCGCGACATATTGCGATTCTTGGGTGAATTGAAGGTCTCAAGGATGGGAAACTAGCAAAAATCGCAATAAACTGCGATTTTTGTTGTGCAATCAGGAGTGTCGGTGTACCTTTGCTGAAAAATCGCAATATATTGAGATTATGACACAGCAAGAAATTGGAAAAACCATAAGGGATAGGCGGAAGAAATTAAAAGTTGACCAACGTACTTTGGCCGATCTGGCTGGAGTTGCGATCAACACAGTAGTCGCCATTGAACGCGGCGAAGGTAATCCGCAGTTGAAGACGCTGCTAGTTGTCCTCGATACACTTGGACTGCAATTGGACATTAACACCAAACGACTAGCGTATGAGACAATGTAAGGTGTTTGTACATGGCATCGAGGATGGCATACTTCAGGAGACAGATGCCAAGATGTATGTCTTCACTTATCACGAGGATTATTGTGGTGATCCTGTCTGCCTGGCCATGCCAGTGAGGCGAAAACCATATCTTTCCAATTACCTGTTTCCCTATTTCTTCAATATGCTGTCCGAGGGAGCAAATCGCGAAATCCACTCCATTGTTCACCACATAGACATTCACGACGATTTCGGTATCATGTTGCTAACGGCACAATACGATACCATCGGTGCAGTAACCGTCAAACCAATTGAACCTTGACATTATATCATAAATACTGATTTGTCTTATTAATTATATTGATATGTTTGCTAATACTACCAAGAGCTTAATTGACTAAGCTGTTTTTGGCATTAAATTTGCATTTATACAACTAATCCCAAATAGATATTGAAAAAACTAAGTTTATAATATGGAATTCTCCTAAATTATTTGTATATTTGTTTGTAGGTATATAACTTTGCAATGTGAATATTGGATATGGCAGTAGTGAGATTAGATAACATTAGTCCAGTGATGCTCAGATGGGCATATGAAAGGGCTGGTTTCAGCGAGGAGGAAGCAAAAGTTGCTTTTCCCAAACTCGCTGATTGGTTATCTGGTGACAAACGCCCAACAATGAGCCAACTTCAAGACTTTGCCACTAAGTTTCACACCCCATTTGGTTACCTCTTTTTAAGCCAACCACCTGCTGAAAGCATACCAATTCCCATGTTTCGTGGATCTGCTGGCCAAAGTAACCATTTTGACCTTGATGTCTATGATACTGTGCTCACTGTTCAAAGTCGTCAGAACTGGCTTGAGGATTATTTAAGAGAAAATGAGATTGAGACCTGCAGAATAGTTGGGATTATATCTACCACTCAACCAATAAGCGAAACAGTTTCCATACTTAGACGTGAATTGCAACTTGACCCACGCTGGGCTTTTGGATTAACGAGTAGCGATGTTGCTGTTAGCAAACTAACTGAGCAATTAGAGCAAATCGGTATTTTTGTGGCATATAATGGTGTTGTGGGCAACAATACTCATCGACCATTGAAGGTTGAAGAATGTAGAGGTTTCGCATTGGTTAATAATGTAGCTCCGTACATATTCATCAATAGTGTAGATAGTAAGACTGCGCAATTGTTTACCCTTATTCATGAGACTGCACACATAATGCTTGGCGTAAGTGCAGGCCATGCAGGAGATGATGAACACATTCATAACACAGTAGAAAGTTATTGTGACCGAGTAGCCGCTGAATTTCTTGTTCCTGAAGTCGTTCTTCGAGAAATTTGGGATGGTGATATTAAAAAGGCCTCTCGCCGTTTCAGAGTAAGTGACCTTGTCGTAGCTCGACGTGCTAGAGATTTGGCGCTTATTAGTCGTGATGATTACAGAGCTTTTTGGCAAGAGTATAGTCACCGTCCTCTTAATAATAAGAAAAAAAGTGGTGGTGGCAGTTTCTATAATACAAGCGTTAAACGTGTAGGTCGCACTTTTGCTATTCATGTGAGAAATGCGGTTAATAATCGTCAACTAAGTTATACCGAAGCATATAGGCTTACAGGTCTATACGGTAAAACATACGAGAACTTTATGCTTAACAGCGTTTAATATGGCATCATATATTCTTGATACTAATATATTAATCCGATCGAAAAATGATATGCCATTCGATTTATGGCCTACTTTTTGGAACAAAATGCGCCTAATGATTGTTAATGGTCAGGTCTTTTCATGCAATCACGTGAAGGCCGAGATTGATAAAGGAAAAGATGATTTAACTGAATGGATTAATAATAATGCCCCTGATTCTTTTTTCATATCTGCTGATGAAGACGTAATGACACAATATGCTGCAACTCAGAGATGGGCGAATTCTATTCCGTCTTACAAACCAGAGGCATTACAAGATTTTGCAATCAAAGCAGACGCTTATCTTATTGCGACAGCAAAAGCGAAGGGTCTAACACTTGTAACTTATGAGAAATCATCCCCCAGTTCCCAAAATAGGGTAATGATTCCTGATGTATGTGCCGCTTTAGGTGTAAGGTGTTGTGATTTAAACACAATATTACGAGAACTTGGTGTTATTATATAATTGGCTACATATTCACACCTCGCCAAAAGTCCCTTGTTCACTATCAGTTTAATGACATGTTCTTATTTTGTAACCGCCGTTACAGTAACAATGGTTACAAAATGGACGGAGCGCCTAGTTTAACTCAATCTCATGAATGGGTATCGGCCGGAGTAGCAAAAGAAAATCAGCCGTTTTCAGGAAAGATCTCGAAAATGGCTAATTTTTTTGTACCGTCCAGAGACGGTTATCGATCGACAGGCGTGTATTCCAGGTTGGCATCGATGTCGGTGGCCTCAAGTTTCATGATAACAGGGCGCAGGCCGTCGTTGCAGCTCACTATGGCGGCACCAGGTTTCCGGATCCAATCGCCGTAATAGAATAGGTCGCTGCCCGCACCATGGGCGAGCGCAAACACATACTGGTAAATCGCCTTCCAAGCTTCGTCGCAGAATCCCTCAGGCTTGGCATAGTCTGCCATAAACACATCGCCCTCTTTCATCATCGGGCAAGCCTTGATGCCGATGGCGCCATACTCCCGCGCCAACTCCTCATTGAGCGTAGTTTTAAGAATTGTGATTTTAACTTTCTTCATCGTCTGTATGTTTTTGATAAGCATTTAGTTATACCGCAACGCTTCTCATCACGGCTCAGTGCGGTCGGGGTGGAAAATCGAATTAAGCGTTCCGAGGCGATAATCTTTTCAAATAAATAAAGCAATTTCACTACTATTAAAATCGTTCCTTCATTAGGCTACCACTTTTTTATACTATTATATGCGTCCTCAATTATTTTTCTAGCACGTCTAAATTGTTCTTCTTCTTTTAATTCTCCATCAGGGAATTTGATAGTAATAAACGGATTCAAATGATGGTAACAGGCTTCATCTTTGTACTTGTACTGGGGATTGTCTGCATTAAGTTCCCAGGATCCATCGTAGTAGATATAGAATTGAAAGCCATCGCCATACATTCTGAGCGATGAATCATATTCCATGTCGTATCCATAAGGTTCTCCATGACTTCTAACCATAGACTCTCCCATGAATGCCAGTTGTTCATCTAGCGTCCTCTGCTCGATATATATTTGTCTATCTTCTTCTGTCATGTCTTCGCCAAACTTTTCGATATAGAGATTTGCATTATCCAAATCAATTTTATTCTCTGCTTCTAATTCTTCTCTGTCCTTTATGACAATTGGATATCGGTACGAAATGTCTTCAGGGAGAAGTGTAATGAAGCGAAATACCGTATATAATACGTCAAAAGAATATTCTTTGTCTAAATCGATATATTCTCCCATCACATTGCGAAAATGTTTCCTAGATTTAAGTTCGAATATCATATTTTTGTTATTTAATAATTAACAACTTAGTACCAATAAGCAGAGTTATGAAGCTGGCATTATATAACCCATGTCTTCCGCTTTAGCAACGATCTTGAGCAAGCGTTTCATCTGTGGAGAAGATATAAGCTTACCTCGTGCGATGAATTTATTTGCAATATCTTTGATGAACTCTAAGTCACCATAAGAAAGAACATTTTCTTTAGATAAATCAGAATATACCTTAAGCCAGTAATCGGAGCCTAAATTGAAGATTTCAACAGTTGCGTCAATTTGAGAATTAAACTTATGTTCTTTTTTGGCTGCGTTTCTCTCTGCCTTCACTTCGTCTTGAGATACCAATGAGTCCAAAAATCTTTGTGATAATTCATATGGATATTTCTTAAAATCCGTCCAAGCACCGAGCGTTCTTGCATAAGATCTTACAAGCCCACCATTGGTCTTCTCCTTAAAGAAATTTTGTGTCACATAAGCAATCTTTAAAAGCTCTTCTGTTAGTTCTGAATACATCGCTTGTTTCTGCCAAATAGCTCTCCAATTGATATCTTTCCCCTTTGGAATTAATGACATAAGCTTCGAGATAGAGTACGGAACTATCTGAGCCTTGTCACCACCCTTCGGATACCATGCGGATTTGTTAATTCTACTATCAAGAGAATCGAAAATGATCACAGAGCACACGCTTTTTCTGAAAAAATCATCATTGATGTTATCTCTATCTTTATCATAAATGTCTTCTATTCTATTCGCAAACCTACTGAAGTTTATAGCAGAACTTTGGCAAACATCATTTGGCATCATTTCAATTGAATTAAGACATTTAGCAAGTTTTTCTTTTTTGATAACTTGATTTTTAGGATGCATCTCTGCATATTTGATGCGCTGAGCCGGAGTGAGTTTCATCTGCTCCTGTTCCCATTTTCCACGAGACCTTTCATAGAACCATGTGGTTTGATATGGTTTGCCATTAACAGGAGGGGCCATTACTTTTGCGGATAATTTTTCCATCATGATATGGAAAGGATGGTTAGAGAAGAAATCTGCATCAGTAACTTTATTTTGGCAGTTTGCACATTGAGAAATAGTCTTTGTGATGTTGTTATACTGTTCTATTTGATCTTCTGACATCTCATTCTCGATATTTAGAACAGTCAGTTTCATTGGAACAAACAATGAGTCCATTGACGTAACTTCCTTTTTAATAATTGCATTAGCTAATGATGCTGTGGTTTGCCCTCCATTAATTATCTGAAGGTCTTTAAAATGAACTATGTTTTGGCCATCATCAGAAAACCGTACTGAACGGGCTACAACTGCTATACCATTGTTGTAGGTAAAGAAATTCTCAGGCTGATTAATTATGGTGTTTCTAATACCCTTATTAACTTTGCCTCGAACACTCAAGAATGCTCTAATATTACCTTGTAGAAGTTTGCTACCATATTTTAGATAGATGTCAGCAAGAAATTTTCCTGGAACAATCCCAAGGTAAGCATCATAATCAGCCTTATCCCCTAACTTCGCTTTGATACAAGGTATTCCTTCACATCCAAAATCTGTTGTTTCTATTTCCACAACCTCACTTGAATTAGATGCGAGCATCTGGTAGAATCTCTCAATTGTCCAGACATTTAATTCTACCGGTCTATCCAGAAAGTTGTCGCGACTAATGTTTTTTACCTGCTTACTTAATAAGGAGTTTGATAGAATGAAAAATTTGAAACGAAGAATCTCAGAATTGAGCATTCCTTTGCCGATTTTTCTTTTGAATTCCTTCGCAATATTAATGGCTATATCCGAATCATCACAATAGTCACTCATGTTACCATTAACGCTTTCATCAATGAAATTCTCCATATGGGTAACGAGGTCGTTGATTCTGGTATTTGTTAAAGAGTCAACAGTTTCGGACTCATTACTGAAATCACTCGCAATAAGGACTAACGCTGAGTCTGCATCATCATAGGAATATGCATCAAAAGCCATCAAACGTCCCCTTTTGCCTCTTATTTCTACAGACAATGGCATTGGATCATTCAGTTCTCCAGCATCTTCAAGATCGGTGAGAACCTTATTGATGAAGATTTCTTCTGGTACAGTTTCTTCGTGTTCAGCTTGAAAACGAAGCTCGTTGAGAAAGGATTCTCTATATTCTTTTACGTCCATAATTAATATACAAGAGTTGTTTGACAATTAGACAGTTGAGAAATAATGAGTTCATATTGAACTTTACCAATAGAATTGGGAATAACGTCTCTACGAAGTCGTGGAAAATCGGCATTCACAATATAGGGTTTATATCCTTTATCCTGGTATACGAAATTCTCATAATCATTAGATGCAGTATAACCAACATTCAGCAACTTCTGCGTAAAGAGGTCTTTCTGTTCGATTGAAAGATCATTTAATATTTCTCTAACCAATTTATTAAGATTTATACCATCATAAGGTTTTCCCATTCGTTCTAAATTGTAAATAATTAAGAAACCATCAGTATCGCTATCCAGTTGTTCAATTGAAGATATTTTTACTGTTTCTTTGCCCACATTGATGGCTTTAATCTCATACCATAATTCATCTATTGAGAAATCTTTATGCAGGCCATCCGGTCCGGTCCAGGCTTTTAACGCTGCATCACTTCCCCATTTAATGAACATATAGTTTTTCAAGAACAAAAGTTCACCAATAAGTCCCATTATCTCAGCCTCGGACAACTTATTTGAATCTGGTTTAAACAGCTTTTTCCATGCTAAGTATCGGGCCCGAATTTCTAAATATGCGACTTTATCTTCATTAAAATCTTTGACCGCATCAACAAGATCTTCGCAGAATAAACTAAAGTATTCTATTAATTCTTGTTTAAGAAGAGATGTTCTTAAGATTATTAGATCTTCGATCTTCGTTTGCTTGACATCTATGACTGCTGAACTATTAATCCTTGTCGGTATGAATGTACCTCTGAATTCAAAAGAATAACGCGAGTTGGCGTCTTTCCCGACATAGAGCCGAAGTCTGTCTGTGCCAACACGAATGAAGGTATTTGCTTCAAAACCTTGTTTAAAATACTGATAAACTTTACTCTTCATTGTCGTCGTCCTCCTCAATTTCTTCTAAATCTTCCATTGCCTTTGACATGAAGATTTTGTTCACTTTGTACCATTTAATTCTCGAATCATTATTTCCACTTGGATGTGACGGGAAACCTATGCCAAAAGTTGCAATACGATCGCTTCCTAAATCAGAGCGGAATTTAGCCATAATGGGTTCTTCTTCACAGACAGGAGGCAGGGGATTGACTAAAAGAATATATAGCACCGGGTTTCTCTCAGAAAGAAATTCAAAGTATGCTTTTAATGGAATTGAACGAGATTCAAAATCTTCATTGTTTTTCCTCCATTCATCACGTCGCCTTTGTTCTGCCAACGTTATCTGTTCACTGCTCAAAGTGTATTTACCAACACCCATGCTTAACAATCTACGTCGTGAAGTGATTTGAATCACATTCCCATTTGACACAATCGTACGGTCAGGACATTTTATTTGCCTTAAACCATCAATATCATAATGTTGTTCACTTTTACCAGAATCAAAGACGACATTCCATTTGTCAATATTTACATTGTTCTCGTCTTCAACAAAATCCAGTATCTGCTCAACATTAAACATCATGTTCATTTTAGAACATTTTATAGATCTCAGAAATCTTATAATATCACGTTTATCTACATCTTCAAAGTAACGAGATGCACCAATATCATAAGATTCAACATCTTTATCATTGTATCTAACTCTATTAGAAAACTTCAACTTCTTGCCATTAGCGATAAGCTCCTGAACAAATAAATTTATCAGGTTTAGATTCTTTTTGTTAAACTCTGTATTCAAGCTGACATATGGAGTGTCAACGACGTTGCCATAAAAAGAGTATTGTTCAAGATAAGAAGATGCTGTTCGCATTTTATTCGATGCGGTGATTCTAAGCTCATCACTATAATCTCTTACTTTGATACCGAAGTCTTTTGGTGTCAAGCGCTGCTCAAACATCTCTTTGAGGTCATCTTTTAATTCCTCTGTTGCAGCAGAAATTTCTGCATACCAGTCTGCGCTTGTGCTGCTTGTCCAAATCTCAAAAAGATCATCATAATTCCTTCGATAGCCGAACCATCTTCCCATCTGCATCAGCACATCAAAGGTGGAAGTGTTACGATAGAAATAACTTACAAGTAGCCCCTCTAAAGTCAAGCCTCTTGAAAGAGCCAAACCACCCACTGCTATAACCCTAAGGTACGGATCTTCTTTATAGTTAAGTTTTCCGCTTGTACTAGAGCCATTGACTACAACCACCTTTATTTTCTCCGTCGCGTCCATCAGATGCTTCTTATTGATGACTCGTTTGAAAGAAATATCTGTGATATTATTAAAGTGTTTATTCCACAAGTATTCAAGTTTCTGATACAACGGCAACCTCTTATTCTTCGAAGGTGTGTCACTGAAGTCAAATCTTACTGTGTCAAAAAATCTCTTATTAATATCTTCAACATATTCTGAGATATATTTTTGAACACGAACAAACCTCGACATGTTTATTAGCATACTTCGAGGTGATTTTTTGTCTCCCCTCAAATCTCTAACCACATTGGCTAGATAAAAACAATATATCGATTCTTTTAAAGAGTCAGGAAATGTTCCATGCCAATATTTTGAATGTTTGTAAAAGAATGGGCCAGCATTAGCTTCTGCAGAATCATTGTCTGAAGGAGCCTCTGATTCATCTATATCTATAATGGGAATAACGGCTCTTTTGCATGATCCGTTTACCGAAAAAATCTTTTCTGATCCAATGTAAGAAGAAGGAGTAGGTAATGTGTAAATGAAATCCTTTGGAAACAGGTCTTCATTATTCATCCTATCTATTGATTCAGGATTGATAAATACATTAGCAAACGGAGTTGCGGTGAAGCCGATATAATTAGATGCTTTGAAAAGGTTGCAGATTTCTCGAATTAATTTATTGGTTTTTGTCGGGTCCAATTCATCCTTCTTAGTGTTGATAGAAGCATTGTCAGCTTCATCGTCAATAAGAATCATAGGGTTATCTATATACCCTTTGATCGGGTCGAGATTGTTTTGTGTTAACCAATTGAGTAGCTTCGTTAAGATAGTTACATTTTTCTTTATCACGAAGAGGACTAACGAATTGTGAGATTTCAATGAAGTCGAAATTTTGTTGCTTCCCGCAACAAAATCACTTAAGCTAGATGTATATGACGTGGCCATAATTGGCTTGTTGTCTTTGCCAACACCCACTCTAACTTGTTTGGTTTCTCTCCCTACCTGAATTGTAGTCAAGCCTACAATACCTTCATCTATTCGGACCTGAGTTTGATTGCGAAGGTTTTCTGTTGTTCCAGCAAGTAATATGACTACCTTATAACCGGCATCAGCTGCTTTGCAAATCAAACCAGTATAAGTTGACGTTTTGCCAGATTGCACATCACCTATGATTAGACCACGTTTTAGTTTTTTACCTTCAAACTTTTCATTTGGATTTATGAGGCAATTGATTATTCGTGGCAACGTTTCATCATCAAGCAATGTTATGCTTGATTTGTCAATTGATGTATGATTTAGTAAATAGTATTTATATTTGCGCCAATAATAATCATTTTCAACATCCTCTTTGATATACCAATCATGAGGATCATCGTAATCATTATAAATGATTGAGCCTTCAGAGTGTTGGATACAGAATTGATATTCTATATCACTAAATAATTCATTATAAGTATCTTGATCAATACTTAAGTTGGTCGCCTGAGTGGCATTCTTGATAAAAGTATCAATATTATCTATTGATATTTCATCGCCAGATTGTTGAGCCAAACTTATAAGGTTAAATGTAACACCTAAGAGCGCAAGATATTGTTGTTCATTAATGTTCATAATTCTGCAAGATTTTATTCTTCAAAGTTGGATATTTACAAAACGGTTCTGACTTCATAAGGTTTTCTATAATGTCCTTAGGCGATTGCTTTTGTAAAGGAAGCAGATAATCTACCAAAGTTATTGCCTTCTGATAGATATCATCTAATCTACCATCTGGTTCTTCTTTTTCGATAGCGTCATCACATTGATCCAAATATATCTGCTGAACTGGAATATTTTTTTCAATTTCTGTCAGCAAAAGGTCAAGATATGTAAAATCCTCTTCCGAAAGCTTACTCCTAACGTATTGGAAAAGTTTGCTGTCACGATTGATCTGATAGAAATAGGTGTTGTTCCGCCCTTCCATTCTATCCCAGATATAATCAATATCATCATCCGTTTTCTCTTTGCGGCCGCGATGCTTCTCTTTGTGGATTGAAATTTCAAGGGCGGTCATGACGGTTTCTTTAAGTTGATTCTGAATTCTCTTTGGAATTGATGCCTTTTGTTTCTTAATGTCAATGTGCCATATGTCATCAAGGGTGTTTGGTATGTCCACACGAACACGAGCATTCTTGGTGAGTTCTGCTCGTTGTTTCATGCCGAACCAAGTTCCCCAAATGATGAGACGCATATTCCTGTAAATATAGAAACCCTGCTTAGATCTAAGATTTGCAACTCCACCTATCATCTTCTTGTCTTTCTCGGTCAAATCGGTTGCGAAAGGTAATATATATGGTTTGACAACTATCTGACGTTCAATCCCTGTACTGTCAGTAATTGCGATAGTACGAGTTTTTTTTGTCGTTGTTTTTCTATTATGTTCAAGGAACGGATCATTAGCCTTAAGAGCGAAATTATTAACATAAATAGATAACTTTCGAGTGGTTGAATCCAAATACCTGTGAAATATAAGAGAAAGATTTGTTGCGACGACATCCTTTAGATCTTGAAGCGCATCATATACCTGCCCATCACTGGACTTGGATAAAACATCAAAATCTCTCCATATCACGATGGTGCCTGAAGAAAAAGCGCACAATTCCGAATAATATGGGAGATTTGCTATTTCATCTTCAGAGAGTTGAAGGACTAACCATTCTTTGTGAGAACAGATGTAGTTGAAATCCCATGAATATCCACAGACCTTACCATCTTTTACGCTTACAACGGTGAGCTGCTTACACTGAGAAAGAGAGGCAGATTTCATACCTAATCCGAATCTGCCTAAATCATTCTCATCACGTTCTTTTTCTGCTGACGAACTGCCATAACGCATGGCTTCATATAATTCGTCATTGCTCATGCCAATGCCATTATCTAAAATTCCAACGGCTTCAGGATCTAAAGGGTCCTTGGGAAAAAGAATTTTAATAAGAGAGGCACCTGCACTGATGCTATTATCGACTATATCTGCGACTGCAGATTCAAAGCTGTAGCCCATTGACCTCATGGAACCCATGAGGAGGTCTGCCTTTGGTATATTTGATATTGGTTTACTCATGATTCATATGAAATAATTTTTTCAATTACAGCTTTTGCCAAAAGAGGTGGAACCGCATTCCCGATTTGTTGTTGTATTCTCATAAGAGGCCCCTGGAAAATAAAATTGTCTGGAAAGCTCTGAATGCGAGCGGCCTCTCTTACCGATAATCCTCTATCTTGCGTAGGATGAATCAGCATCATTTTCCTATAGTTAGATATCACGACTGAAGGAGCGTCTGACCGTAAACGCTTATATATGCCACTATGGCATCTCGATTTGTCAGTGTAATTCTTCATTAAGAATTCTGGTATCGCTTGCCAATTCTCTCCTTGTCCAATGTATTTGTATCTTTCTATGACCAAATCATTGTTTCTGGAAACAAAGTTTTGTTTTGCTTTTCTAGATTTCGCTCTCATCATTTTAGCATATTCACTTGCATCCTTTTTGGGCAGTTTATATGATAGAGACTCAAACATATCACCATTTTGAAGATCGGGCAAATCGCCAATGGCTTCTTCTACAGTGATATTTGTGCCTTGGGGTTCTGGGAATTCGAAATCTACTCCACAACGATTACCTACAATAAAGAATCTATTTCGTTTCTGTGGAACACCAAAGTCGGAAGCCCACAGAACTTTCTCCTTAACTTTGTATCCTATGGCCTCAAAACTTTTAAGGATCGCATTCTCAGTGGCGCCCTTCTCGATATTGGTTAAGCCATAAACATTTTCAAAAAGGACCCACTTAGGCTGAAGCTTGTCAACAAACCTAACGAATTCTTTGAACAAAAGATTATTGGGGTTCTCCATGTTTCTAGTCATTGTGTTAGACAATGAAAAACCTTGACAAGGAGGACCTCCCATTATTATAAATAGTTTATTATCTTTTCCGATGATTTCTACTGGATCAAGATTTTGAATGTCTTCGCAAAAAACTGTAGCTCCTTGGTGATTAAATCTGAAGGTAGCAGCAGCACTAGGATCTTTCTCGACAGCAAAACGGACATCAATTCCTGCCATTTCAGCACCTAAACTTAATCCACCAGCACCAGAAAAAATATCTAAACCAATCTTCATATTATATCTCTTTAATTCCGATGTTTTTAAAATATCGATAGGTACTATCATAATACTCTTTCTTGCGGGTTGAATCTTCAAGATCCCCCTCTGGGATAAGAATAACCATTCCACGGCGAGCTCTGGTAAGTAGCACACGGTATGCGTTAATGTGATAGGTTTGCAAGTAAGACTTGTTAATTTTTTGCCATCCTATTGTCTTAAATTGTCTATGTTTCCACTCTCCGTGATCATACAGGAGGTCGCCATCCCATGCTATGCAAGCCCAGTCAAGTTCAAGCCCCTGCACCTGGAACTCTGTGGCGATATCCTCCATGTAATAGGATGAATGAATGTGTTTCTTATCATTAAGGAACCATGCTGTTACATTCATATCCTTACTGTGGCTCACGTCAATAGCTAGGGGCTTTAACCGTTGCGCTTTTGAAGATGCCATTACACCGTAGCGTTGTCCTTCACGGGCATTTTGCTTGATCCATTGTTTAGCCTTGTCGAAACTACGAGTCATAACAATTGGATATCGGTCAATCTGTTCCAACAAGCGAGCGGCCTCTTGAGAATCGGGAACTAATAGCGCATCAACAAATTGAGATACCTTTTCAGCTCTTATGCTTCGAAGATTGACAGCAAGATGCAGGTCGTCGTCGAGATGAAATTTTATGGTATCCGGCACACTGATAGCCTGTTTGAACTGAGATGGTCCAAACACATGCCATGCAGGGAAATGAGAAATTGATTCCACCCAGTCACCTATGCCGGCTTCTCCATGGTTGATGTCTTGGCCGTTTCCGACAAGGCAAATAATCACAGCCCAGTCATTATGGCGATCCATACAGGAGATGAGGAACCTTGCCTCAGACCAGTCTGGGAAGTTCTTCATAGTAGTATGCGATCGTACAAACTTAGCATGCTCGTGTTTGTCCCAGGTACGTTGCGCTTCATCAAAGATTGCTACATGGTCATAAGGCAAATAAGTTTCACCTTTACCTGTATAATCATAGTCCTTATCTCGAACTATTTGAGTTTGCTCACCTTGTCCCTGCAGGCAGATACCCTTGAGGTAAGTTGCACGCCACAAGTAGATCATCTGTATGAACTGCTTGATTTCTGATGTTACTTCAGTCTTGAGTACTTTATGCTCTCTCTTATATTTTCGGCGTTCTTCCTTGTCTTGTATATGTGACAGGACCTCTTCCAGTTCTTTTTTCTTTCGAGCTACAGCATCCCTTGCCAATGCTTCCTGCAGGACACACACCAACGGATGGTTGCCTGACAAGTAAACCGAGCGATTGCTATGCTCTTCATTTTTGTGCTCTGTAGCGACAGAAAGCCCTATTAGAGTCTTTCCTGCGCCAGGTACGCCAGTTATCATACAGAGATATTTTTCGTTCTGCTCTTTAGCTTGATGGATGAGATCCATTAACTTATTGGTTGTCTTGACAAGGTTTTCTCCTTTTGCATCACTACGTTTGATATCTTCAACAGTATGATTGTTGTATAGCTGGCGCGCTGCTTCAATGATGTTTTCAGTAGGGCAATATGGACTATTGACCCAGTTCAAGAAATCAATGGGAGTGCTTTCTGCTTCCTTTTGTAAGCCTTTGTGCAACACATCGGCCAGTTGGCCTTTATTAATAGCAATTATGTCATAAACATTGTCGTTATGCGACAGGTGGAACTTTATCATTTTCTCGCCCATGCTCTCAATAAGTAAAATTGGGACAATGGGTATATCATACGATTCAAAATGATAATTCTTTAAGTCGGTGACATATTGTGTGAGTTGCTCCCGGTATTGAGCTAATTCTTCTGCAGATTCCCCAGTTTTAAACTCAATGATAAAAAGGACCCCTCTCAAGACAATTCCACAATCTATGCGGCCACCGACTCGTGGCACAGTATATTCAAAGAATACGCCACCGGGCTCGTGTTTAAAATCACTTAGAGCATTCTTGACAATATTTATCTCAGATATATATGATTCCAACGTCTTTGGTGTAGCAGAAAGTCCTAAGGAAATGAAGCCATGAGACATGGCCCCAAAAATTGCTTTTGGGGCTTCGGCTAAGAATTGTTGGATATTTGTTGCGTATGGCGTGCTACTCATGATCTATCTATCTGTTTGTTACAATCGACTTGCCTGGACTCCTAAGAATGTATTTGTCAGGCTTCACCCATTTGTATTCATAACGCAAGGCTCGGTCAACTTCCTTGGATGCGAAGTCGATATCCAATACCTTTATTATCGGATTGTCCACGCTGAACGTAAACTCCTGCATTAATTCCTCGACGAAATCCCTATCGCCAGACAAATTAAAGTTAACTTTATTTTTTGACTGGACTATATACATAATAATTCAAAAACAAAACTCCAATGTAGCCCAGCGAGCCGACCAAAGCTCATAACTACAAAGGAGTTTGTTATATTGTTCTATGTTAATTGGTCGTCGGCTGGTTGCAATCCGCAAAGATAAACATTTTTCTCGAAAAAAGCATCATCATCAAAGATGATGATAAAATTTACCTTCACTTTCGCGCTGCAAAGATAGACCAATCCAGTGCCATATTTAGGCACTACAAACAGGAATAAAGTTAAAAATCCGAGAATTCATCTTGTTAGGTTGTCACAGGTTCCATCATACATAAGAAAAGCCGCTCGAAGGCGGCTTCTCTCGCTGGGTGCGCTGCGGCTTAGCAGGTGCGGAACACGTGACCGCCATCGCCCATGTCATAGTCAGACATGAACAGCTCACGGGCGAAGGCCTTGAAGTCAAAAAAGCGGGTGATGCTCTCGGGGACATTGTCGAACATGCAAAGCTCATCGGCGAGGTGCTGGGCAAACTCCTCCTCGCTGTCCCATCGGCCGCAGTAACGCTCGCGGAAATCGGAGAAATCCGCATCGCTGTCACTCGTGACATCCAGAAACGCCCTGAAGGCCTCCTGCTCGTCATCATCGAGGTCAGCGTACTCGAGAATGCGCTCGAATGTGTCCTCATCGAGGCCGCTCTCATTGTACCACTCATCGGGATAATTCTCATAATCGAGGTAGGCAAACTCGGGATCCTGCTCATCACGGTGCAGCCATCGGCAGGCGGCCACAAAATCCTCGTAGCAGCTGAAGGTGTACAAGTCAAGCCACATGCCAGCCAGCGGGCGGCCTTCATTATACTTGTGATAGGTGCAGCAGAACACGGCGGGATGGCCGCTGCGGTAATCATACTTGTGGAAATCCAAATCGACCTCCTCAAGCTCATCAACGATATTGAAATTGGATGAGCTGAGCGAGCCTTTTACCAACTGCTCTTGAACACTGGCGCTGTCAGCACCGCTTACAGGATTGAAAGAATTAGAATTGTTGTCCATAA
>Ga0247609_10002205_pt1 | contig 21093 bp, 20 predicted proteins | sample 172DNAGHGlowgp2_FD_193487 | JGI IMG/M metagenome (GOLD analysis project Ga0247609, IMG submission 193487) | Sheep rumen microbial communities from Palmerston North, Manawatu-Wanganui, New Zealand - 1728 DNA GHGlow gp2 | ecosystem: Host-associated > Mammals > Digestive system > Stomach > Rumen ...
CAGGCACCTCAGTGAACTCAAAGTCATCTTCGAAAGCGACAACATCATCGAGAAAATAGAGATGTTCCAGAAAACTCACCACACCAACCTCATCATCATCGACTGCCTCAACGATATCCTGCCCACGCAGGCCACCTCTGCCGTCGCCATCAGGAAGTTCCTCTCCAGACTACAACGCATCGCGGAAGACCATCAGTGCCTCATCATCATGACACACCACACCAACAAATACGCGCACAACAGAAGGCCCAGCAAGTACAACCTCATCGGCTCACCGGCCTTGGAAGCCAAATGCAGAACCGTCATCGAACTGAGAACCGACCCCTTCCAGAGAAACTTCAAACACCTCTGCGTCGTCAAAGGCAATTACACTCCCGACGGCGAGAAAAACAAATCATACATGCTCGAGTTCACACCAAACCTCACCTTCAAAAACACATACAGGAGAGTGGACATCGACACGCTCACACTCATGCCCGACTATATCGCCGACAGGGTGGAGAAATACAACCGCCTCCGAGGCGAAGGACTCAAAGGCGACGAACTCGCCAAAGCCATGGGATTCGCCTCAAGAGGCAGCCTCTCCGTATGGGCCAAAAAGTACATCAAAAACAACACCGATTCTTCCGAACCCACCGTCTCCACTGCTTCCACCGCCTCTTCTGTTATTGCCGCCTCAACTGCTCCTGCCGCCTCGACTGCTCCTATCACCTCCACTGCTCCCACCGCCTCTTCTGTTCCCACCAAACCTTCCGATTCTTCTGAACCCACTGCACCTTCTGACCCTCAATCTCAACCCACTCCCGACCTTAAAGACCCTAATACCCCTAAGGACCCTAAGAACCCTAAAGACTCTCCAGACTCTCAACCTCAACCCTCTCCATCATCTCCTCCCGAACCTCAACCCACTCTCGACCTTAAAGACCCTAAGAACCCTAAGGACTCTCAACCCACCTCTTCTCCATCTAACACCTCCACCAGTTCCAAAAAACCTCGTATAAACCCCTTTGATATCCTATATCCTCTATAATCTTTTGAAATCATCCTCCTTTGAGTCCTGTGCCCGTCCTTTCCAAAGGCGGTGTAATCACCAGTAAATGACTCCCCTCCCATCTAAGGGGGAAGACTACGGAAAAGCTACGGGTAGGCGACGGAACGTCAGGACTGGGGTGTTGCAAGGTTGGGGTGGGGAATCTCATTTGGAAAGTTTACGTAAGGAACATCGGGGTAGGGGTGACCTCTGGCTTGGGTGCGTTGTAATAATCAGTTTGCTGAGGTTGTGTGTCCGTCCTTTTTATGTAATTTGACCTAATATTTTCTTCTGAAACTTATAATTTTTACGTCAGACAAAAGATTTGTAGATTGTTTTTTGTAATTTTGCCCTCAAATACAAATGATGAATGATAAGAGTTACAAAAGAATTATAATTGTACTTATAGAGAAGAATCTTCCGAATAAGTATCATGCGGAAAATTGGGCAGTGGACATGCAGCCATTTCAAAATGGGTTACAAACTCCCCACAACCTCCATTAGAAATACTTATCCAAATAGCTCAAAGTTTGGATGTTAATGTGTATAATCTCATTCGAGTTCCAGAACATAACCACTTCAAAGATTAAGATGTCACGCACTATAAATAAATTCTCCCTTTTTGACTTCAGCAAGAAGCAAGCTGGAAAAATGGAAATCTATGGTGAAGAAACCCTTGACGAAGAGGGTAACATCATTCCTTTCATAGAACAAGCAGCATTAATTACTCACTACCTGCAACTTGATAGAAAGGGAGTTGTTTTGCCATATCGTAACAAAGCCGCAGACATTCTTAACCTTTGGTACGAATTTATTCGTGGAGAAAAGGGCGAAAAAAAGAGTTACGAAGGAATGGTTGCTGATTCAGCCAACGCATTTCAGCAGTACCTATTCCCAGACTTGTTTCAAGCACCATTCCCTGGACCAAAGAATCCCAAATTCAAATTTATAGACCTCTTTGCAGGTATTGGTGGTTTCAGAATGGCTTTTCAAAACCTTGGTGGAGAGTGCGTTTTCTCCTCAGAATGGGATGAACAAGCTAAACGCACATACTATGTGAATTATGGCGATGTTCCTTTTGGTGACATCACCAAAGAAAGCACTAAGAATAAGATTCCCACGGATTTCGATATTCTATGTGCTGGATTCCCATGTCAAGCGTTCTCTCTTGCAGGAAAACGTAGAGGTTTTGCTGAAACAAGAGGAACCTTGTTCTTTGATGTTGCCGAAATACTTAGACGACACCAACCCAAAGCGTTCTTTTTAGAAAATGTAAAGGGCTTGGCTATTCATGATAAAGGCAAGACTCTAGAAACTATTCTGAATACCCTTGATGAAGTGGGATATGTTGTACCTGACCCTCAGATTCTTAATGCTATGTACTATGGTGTACCACAACATCGTGAGCGTATTTACATCGTAGGATTCCGTAAGGACTTAGGAATCAAAAAGGAGGATTTTGTTTATCCAGAAAAACACAAAGATATTCCATGTTGGCTTGATGTTCGTGAGAAGGAACCTGTTCCAGCAAAATACTACCTTTCTGAAACTTATGTAGAAACGCTAAGAAGACATAGGGCCAGACACGAAGCAGCAGGACATGGCTTCGGCTACAAGATAATTGATGACAACGCAGTTGCCAATGCTATCGTATGTGGAGGCATGGGAAGAGAGTGTAACTTAGTTCTTGACTTCCGGCAGACTGATCTTACACCTACAACAAACATAAAGGGTGAGATTAACAAGGAGGGTATCCGAAAGATGACACCTCGCGAATGGGCTCGCCTTCAAGGTTATCCAGACAATTTCAAGATTGTTGTTGCTGACGCTTCTGCCTACAAACAGTTCGGTAATAGTGTTGCCGTACCTGCTGTCCAAGCAACAGCACAACAGTTACTTAAAACCTTAAATGACTATGGCATTATCAGGAAATAAAGGAGAATGGAGCGAAATATATACGCTATTCAAACTTCTAGGAGATGGAAAAGTGCATGCTGGTGATGCTGACATGAATAAGCTTGAGTTGTTTTATCCAATTCTTAATATCATTAGAGAAGAGAGCAAACGCTATGAGTATCGTCCAAATACGGACCAAAAGATTGTGGTCATTGATGAAGACGGTCATGAGTATGCTCGAATTTCAATGAATCGCTTCATACAAGAATCGAAGCATTTACTTGAAGAAATCAAAAATGGAGGTTCGCGCTCATTCGAGATTCCTGATTCTGAAGCTTTTATGAATGAAATTGGATGTAAATTACTAAAAGCCCCTTCAAGTGACAAGGCTGACATTCATATTGTTATCCATGACCTTCGTACAAATATGACTCCAAATCTTGGATTCAGCATTAAGTCTCAACTTGGTAGTGCATCGACATTGCTTAATGCGGGTTTCCCGACTAATATTTTGTATAAGATTGAAGGAGTTCAATTGACCGATGAAGACATTGCAAATATCAATGCAATTAAGGAGCACTTACCTCGCATGAAGGAAATCGTTGACCGGGGTGGACGATTAGTGTATAGCAATGTAGAGCATCAAACATTCAAGAACAATCTCTTGTTCCTTGATTGTTGTATGCCAGAGTTTATTGCGGAGTGTCTTGTCGTTGATAGTATGCCGAATGCGACTTCCATGATTAAGGAAGCTGTAGAAATGGTTGCAGAAAAGAATCCATTTGGCTTTACAGGCAATGACATTGTCGCTTTTTATGAACACAAGATGAAGGTCTTACTACTTGACGCTGCTCTTGGCATGACACCGTCTAAAGAATGGAAAGGCAGATATGATGCTAATGGTGGCTATCTTGTTGTTAGAAAGGATGGAGAAATTGTTTGCTATCATTTCTATAACCGAAACGATGTTGAGGATTACTTATATCATAACACTCGTTTTGAACGTGGTAGTCGTACGAGACACAACTTTGGCTCACTCTTTAGAGGAGAGGACGGAAATGCATATATCAGATTAAATCTACAGATAAGATTTAAAAAATGAGTCTACTGGAATCTGCACTTTTTCAAACTCAACGTCCTTTAGACACAATCATCATTTGATCAGTTCTTTAATTCTTAAATTCTTGAAAATAATAGAACGATTGAAAACAATCTGTAGTGGCATGTGATAATTCCGTACGCTTCACTGTATCTTATATCACCCTTTATTTGCCTTTTTTACCCACCATACTCAAAAAATAATAAATAAAATTTTGCCAGTTGAAATAAAATGTCTAAATTTGCACGCTGTTTGGGTATAGACCAAATATGAAAGTTCCCCGACAAGGATTAAAAGGCAAGAAAATAATAAAATTATAATAGGTATATGTCAAGAGTTTGTCAGATTACAGGTATTAAGTCAGTGGTTGGAAACAACGTTTCTCACTCACTTCGCAGAACAAAGAGACGCTTCAATGTGAATCTCTTTACTAAGAAATTCTACTATGTAGAAGAAGATTGTTGGATAGTTTTGAATGTCAGTGGTGCAGGTCTCCGTCTCATCAACAAGATTGGTCTCGATGCAGCCCTCAAAAGAGCGGTCGACAAGGGTTTCATGCAGTGGAAAGATGTTCAAGTAATCGCATAATATAATAGGAGTACAACATTATGGCAAAGAAAGCTAAAGGCAACAGAGTACAGGTTATCCTCGAATGCACAGAAATGAAGGAAAGCGGTCTGCCTGGAACATCACGCTACATCACTACTAAGAACCGCAAGAATCACCCCGAGCGACTCGAGCTCAAGAAGTATAACCCCATCCTTAAGAAATACACTGTTCATAAGGAAATTAAATAAGATTCGTATATGGCAAAGAAAACAGTGGCAACCCTCCAGAATAAGGACGGTCGCTCTTTCAGCAAAGTTATCAGAATGTACAAGTCGCCTAAGACTGGCGCTTACGCATTCGAAGAGAAAATGGTTCCATCTGAAGGTGTTAAAGATTATCTCAAGAAATAATACGCCTCAACGAATGTACTATAGCATAGCCTCTCCGACATGAAGCGGAGGGGCTTTCTTTTTCTAGTCAACATATCTATTACCTCTTTTTTCTGTGAGCCAACTGACTGACTTTTCTTATCCAAAATGAGAAATCTTCTCTTTTTTAAGTGACTTTCCTTTATAGAAAGAAATATTTCTTTGTCAGATTGGCTGTTAAATTCTTTTAATTATATAAATTTGCATTTTATAGCAAACTAGTAACAAATCAACACGATATATGGGATTATTCGATTTTTTCAGTAAAAAGAAGAAAGAAACCCTTGACAATGGGTTGTCGAAGACTAAAGAGAGTGTTTTTGGGAAAATAGCCCGTGCCATCGCTGGTAAGTCCAAGGTCGACGAGGAAGTACTAGATAACCTCGAGGAAGTGCTCGTCTCATCAGATGTGGGCGTAGATACCACTCTCGAGATTATTGACAGGCTCGAGAAGCGTGTGGCGCGCGACAAGTACGTCAGCACAGATGAACTCAATAACATCCTCTACGACGAAATGACGGCATTGCTCGCCGACAACGACAACAGCGAAAAAGATGGATTCGATCTGGAATCTGCACAGAAACCTTTTGTGGTTCTGGTGGTGGGTGTCAATGGAGTGGGCAAGACTACAACCATCGGCAAACTGGCCCACCTCTTTAAGCAGCAAGGACTAAATGTGTGCCTTGGTGCCGCTGACACTTTCAGGGCTGCCGCTGTCGATCAACTCCGTATTTGGGGAGAAAGGGTAGGGGTACCTGTCATCAAGCAGAAGATGGGCTCTGACCCTGCCTCTGTGGCTTTCGACACGCTGTCGTATGCGGTGAAAAACAACATGGATGTGGTGCTCATAGATACAGCAGGACGCCTGCACAACAGGGTCGGACTGATGAACGAGTTGACCAAAATTAAGAATGTACTCAAAAAGGTCGTTGCGGATGCTCCCAACGAAGTACTGCTTGTCTTGGATGGCTCTACAGGACAGAATGCCTTCGAGCAGGCCAAGCAATTCACCAAGGCTACTGAGGTGTCTTCGCTTGCCATCACCAAACTCGACGGAACGGCGAAAGGAGGCGTGGTCATCGGCATATCACACCAATTCCAGATACCAGTCAAGTACATCGGACTCGGAGAGGGTATGGACGACCTGCAGGCTTTCAATAAGATGGAGTTTGTCAAGTCACTCTTCGGTAAAGAATAATATGATAGAAGGGACACGACGTGCTGCCCGACATTAGTTAATTATGATTGTAGGGACGCGCCGCGTCCGCTTTTTTTCAGATGCAGAAAAATACTATAGACATCATCACTCTTGGCTGCTCCAAGAATCTTGTGGACTCCGAACGCCTCATGCATCAACTGGAGACCATAGGATACCGTGTCACACACGATGCAGAGAACCCAAGAGGTGAGATTGCTGTCATTAATACCTGTGGATTCATCGGAGACGCAAAGGAAGAGTCCATCAACACCATCCTTGAGTTCTGCCAGGCCAAGGAGGAGGGACGAATCAGCAAACTATTCGTCATGGGCTGCCTGTCAGAACGCTATTTCAAGGAACTCAACAAGGAGATTCCACAAGTGGACAAGTTCTACGGCAAGTTCAACTGGAATGAACTGATTGCCGACCTCGGGCATCCCCTTTCCTTTGACGCCACCTTCGAACGACATCTCACCACGCCACACCATTATGCTTACGTGAAAATCTCTGAAGGTTGTGACCGTAAATGCGCTTATTGCGCCATCCCCATCATCACGGGCAAACATGTGTCACGACCGATTGAGGATATTGTGAAGGAAGTGGAATACTTGGTGAACCAAGGCGTGAAGGAGTTCCAGATTATTGCCCAAGAACTGACTTATTATGGAGTGGATATCTATCATAGACGTGCTATAGCAGAATTGGTGGAACGTATCTCCGATGTGAAAGGGGTGAAGTGGATACGACTGCATTATGCCTACCCTCATGCTTTTCCCTTTGAACTGCTCAAGGTCATGCGGGAACGGAAGAACGTGTGCCGCTATCTCGACATCGCACTACAACATATCAGCGACAACGTCCTGAACAATATGCGCCGCCATGTCACTAAAGAAGATACCTACCAACTCATACAAAGATTGCGCGAGGAGGTGCCTGGCATACACATCCGCACTACTTTGATGGTGGGATTCCCTGGTGAGGGAGAAGAAGACTTCAATGAACTCAAGGAGTTCGTGAAATGGGCAAGGTTCGACAGAATGGGAGCTTTCGCCTATTCTGAAGAGGATGGCACCTATGCCAAACGTCATTTCAAGGACGAGGTGCCAGAGGAGGTGAAGCAACAGAGGCTCTCCGAAATCATGCGCATACAACAAAGAATCGCAGCTGAGTTGAATGAACAGAAAGTGGGACAGACACTCAAGGTCATTATCGACCGGCGAGAGGGGGATTTCTATGTGGGACGTACAGAGTTCGACTCACCTGAGGTGGACCCCGAGGTGCTGATACCAACAGCGCAGGGAAGGTTGCGCATTGGCGCTTTCTACAACATCCGTATTACAGGGGCTGAGGAATTCGACCTCTATGGTGAGAAGGTGTGAAATCGTAAGAGTCACCCCTCGCTCGGAAACAAATATAAAAGCTTATGAATTACAAGAAATTATTGAATGAAGTTGCCGCTAAGACTCATGTGGATGAAAAGGATGTGGATTCGGTACTTGAATCCATGTTCGGACGGATGGGCGTTTTTCTGGACAGGGGTGATACATTGGCTGTCTATTCTTTCGGCATTTTCTCCATGAAGCACAAACAGAGCAAGAGAATGTATAACCCTAAGACTAAAACGACCGAGGTAGTGCCTGCAAGAGAGGACCTGGCTTTTCATGTCAGCCCGACTTTCAAGGACAAGTGCAACGGCAAACAGGAATGATGATATGGAAAACAGAAAGATTTCTATGGGGAGTTTGATGGAGGAACTCTCCCGCGATATCTACTCCAAAACCGGAATGCCAGCGGCGACTGCCGAGAAAGTGATGAGGGAGTTCTGGAACACCGTTCAGGAAGCGCTGATCAACGAGGGAACGGTGAAGGTGAAAGGACTCGGAACCTTTAAGATGATTGAAGTGAAGGACAGGGAAAGCATCAACGTCAACAATGGAGAGAGAATTGTCATCAAGGGATACAAGAAAGTGTCGTTCTCTCCAGACCCCACTTTCAACATTCATCAGGTCGCTCAATCTGACGTTGTCGAGGAACTGGATAATAACGTCGCGGACGACAGCACAGAGGAAGACGCTGACGAACTTTCAGAAAAGGCGATGGACAAACTTTTGGAATTGGAGACCTTGACCAATGACGAACAGGACAGCCCTGAAGATGACGACTACGACACTGAGGAAGGACTGAAAGTGGTCACCGACGACAATCAGGATGAGTTTGGGGGTATTGACCTGCTCATACCCACACCGGAAAGCATCGCTGATGCTGAACGAGAATACGAGGAAGCGAAAAATGAACTCGAAAACGCCATGACCTTGCTTGAGGAAAAGGAGGAGAATTACCGCAAGGTGCAACGCAAGTTGAAATTCCTGCTTACAGGTAAAGTGCCAAAGCGGGAAATGCCAAACTTGAACGAACAAACCGAGAGTACCGAAACAGGTCAAGCCGAGATGGATATACCCGACGGGGACAATTCAGCAGTTGACAATCCCGAAGTTCTGACAGCATCGGTGGAGACTGAAGAAGATACCCCTGTCAGCCTTCCTTTAGCCAACTTTCCTGAAGCGAATACTGACGGGAAAGACAACCATCACGACGATATACCTGCCAGTCCGACCTCTGAGAAAGAAGTGGATGAGAAAAACGAGATAAGGAAAAAACTGAGACGCGAAGAGCGTGAGGAAAGGAGGAACATTTACTATACACAGCGCAATCTCTGGCGCTTCCTCATCGCTGTCCTTATTTGTGTTGTGGGCTTCTTCATTTACATGCTTTCAAACGCTAACAACGAAGGTAAGGAGACGAATGAGGGAGTGGACGCTGAGGTAATCGTGGAGAAGAAAAAACAACCTTCGGTGAATAAGGACAAACAACAAGAACAGCCTGCCGAATCTCTGAAGGATGCCGAAACAACTGGCAAGACGGAAAAGGAACCTGCTGACAAGACGAATCCACAACAGCAAAAACGTCCCGACGTTTACATCCTGCAAAAAGGAGAATCCCTGACCGACGTGTCGCTCATGTTTTATGGCACAAAGGACTCCGTGATGGCCATCATCCGAAACAACAATTTCCGAAACCCCGACGTTGTTTATGTCGGAATGGAAATCAAGTTGCCATAGGCATCACTTCTATCAGTATAAAGCCATGTCCCTGAAAGGGACTTCTCTCGATAGCCGTGGGTGCATGGAGCAAAGCGCTATGCACCCACGGTTGTTGTCAGGGTACAGATAGCATCTGCTCTATAGGGATCTCCATCGCTTTACGTCTCTGATGTGAACTATTATCGAATGGCCGAATAGTTGCAAGAAACTCCTTATAGTCTTAAATACTCTTAAAATTGGATTGGCACAAGGTTTTTTAGGAAATTTTAAGACCATGTGTTAAACTTAAATAGGTAACTTTGCATGAAATATTGTTCATGTCCCTCTCCTCCACGAACCGCAACGCGAGAAGTGGAGGCCTCTTGGACGTGATGGTAAGTAGAGTAAACCATTAAATTATAAATAACATACACTATGGCAGACGCTATTGATATTCGTGAATTAAATGAGAAAATTGAACGGCAGAGCGGTTTCGTCACAAACCTTGTGACGGGTATGAACCAGGTCATCGTAGGACAGAAACATCTTATCGACTCTTTGCTTATCGGATTGCTGTCCGACGGACATATCCTCCTCGAAGGAGTACCTGGACTGGCCAAGACATTGGCCATTAAGACGCTGGCATCGCTCATCGACTCAAAGTACAGCCGAATACAGTTCACACCAGACCTGCTTCCTGCCGACGTCATCGGAACGATGATTTATAGCCAGAAGGACGGGTCGTTCATATCCAAAAAAGGACCGGTTTTCGCCAACTTCGTCCTCGCCGATGAAATCAACCGTGCACCTGCTAAGGTACAGAGCGCTTTGCTCGAAGCCATGCAGGAGCGACAGGTCACCATCAGCACTGAAACATTCCCATTGCCTAAGCCTTTCTTGGTGCTCGCCACTCAGAACCCCATTGAACAGGAAGGCACATACCCTCTTCCTGAGGCTCAGGTGGACCGTTTCATGCTCAAGGTGGTCATTGATTATCCAAAACTCGAGGAAGAGAAGAAAATCATACGCGAGAATATATCCGGACAGAGCCTTACCGTTCGTCCTGTCATGACTACACAGGAAATCATCGACGCCCGGGAGGTTGTGCGACAGGTTTATCTCGACGAGAAAATCGAACAGTACATTGCCGATATCGTGTTTGCCACACGCTATCCTGAGAAATATGCTTTGGGTGACCTCAACGGACTTATCTCCTATGGAGGCTCACCACGTGCGTCTATCAACCTGGCACTGGCTGCAAGGGCTTTCGCTTTCATCAAGCGACGCGGATATGTCATCCCAGAAGACGTTCGTGCAGTGGCCCACGATGTGCTCCGACACCGCATCGGTCTCACTTATGAGGCTGAGGCCAGCAATGTCACATCCGAGGAAATCGTCAGCAAGATACTTAACAAGGTCGAAGTACCTTGATACAGTCCTTGATAGGACGTCTACCCTCAGGCATTAATGCTCTGAAAGGACGATAGGCCTCTGACGGGGTGCTAACCCCAGTGTGTCGAACCAATGCAAAAGATTCATTCCAAGTGGAAACATCGGAGATTCTCAAACAAGTAAGGAAGATTGAAATCAAAACCCGCGGACTGTCGCAGAACATCTTCGCGGGTGAGTATCACTCTGCTTTCAAAGGAAGGGGTATGGCCTTCTCTGAGGTCAGGGAATATCAGTATGGTGATGATGTCAGGGACATAGACTGGAATGTCACGGCACGATTCAACAGACCATACGTCAAGGTGTTCGAGGAGGAACGTGAACTCACCGTGATTCTCATGGTTGATGTATCGGGAAGCCTCGACTTCGGAACAATCAGCCAGACCAAAAGGCAGATGGCCACCGAGGTGGCTGCCACCCTCGCTTTCTCTGCCATCGAGAACAAGGACAAAATCGGAGTCATCTTCTTCTCCGACAAGGTCGAGAAGTTTATACCACCCAAGAAAGGCAGAAAACATATACTCTATATCATCAGGGAACTGCTCGACTTCAAACCCACAAGCCAACTCACCAACATCGGAGAAGCGGTCAAATTCATGACCAACGCTATCAAAAAACGATGCACCGTTTTCTTGCTCAGCGACTTCTTCGACCGTCACGAGATGCTACAACAACTCAAAATAGCCAACCACAAACACGACATCGTAGCTGTCCAAATCTACGACCAACGATTGGCTGAACTGCCTGATGTGGGACTGATGAAGGTGAGAGATGCTGAAACAGGAGAGGAAACATACGTTGATACGTCGTCGAGAAGAGTGAGACTGGCTCATCATGAGGCTTGGGTCAAGTACCAGATGTACCTCAAGGACATCTTTACTCACAGTAATATCGACAGTGTCTCTATCCGTACCGATGAGGACTATGTGAAAGCACTTCTGAGCCTCTTTGAAAAACGTAGCTGACAATGAATAGAATACAATCAATACGACGTGTTGCCCTGTCTGCGCTTCTGATGGCTTTGTCCATGGCTTTCGCTGTGGCCCAAGTCAATGTGGAGGCCAAAATCGACTCTGTCGCCATTTTTATCGGTGAGCAGGCGCATATACAACTCAAGGTGACTGCCGACAAAGGAACGGTGCTGGAACTACCCGAATACGACTCCTTGAGGCATATCACACCAGGTATTGAGGTGCTTTCGTCTACCGTCGCCGATACGCAATGGATCAATGAGAACAAGCGGTTCACGCTCTCGAAAAACTACACCATTACATCGTTCGACACCACGCTCTACCGCATTCCTCCCATGATGGTGAAGGCAGGAGGTAAAATCTACGAGTCGAAGAGCATGGCGCTTAAAGTCCTCACTTTCGAGGTCGATACATTGCACCCGGAGCAGATAGCAGGCATGAAACCCGTCATGACACCACCATTCGACTGGAATGAATGGAAAGGGGTAGTCATGGGTGCATTGGCTGTGGTTATCCTTACACTCCTGCTCCTCTATGTGGCGGCAAGACTTAACGACAACAAACCCATCATCAAGCGCATCAAACTCAAACCGCATATAGCGCCACACAAGGCGGCCATGCAGAAGATTGAGAAAATCAGGGAGGAGAAGGTGTGGCAGAACGAGGACTCCAAAGAGTATTATACTCGACTTACCGATGCCTTGCGTCAGTATATCAACGAACGATATGGCTTTAATGCCATGGAGATGACTTCAGGAGAAATCATTGAGCGACTCCAGCAAATCGACGACCCAATGGCCATCGATGAACTCAATGAACTGTTCACTACTGCCGACCTCGTGAAGTTCGCCAAGTACAACACCCTCGTCAACGAGAACGACCGAAACCTTGTCACGGCCATAGAGTTTATCAACACGACAAAGAAAGAGGAAAAGGAACAACAGCAACCTACAGAAATTGTGGTGGTCGAGAAAAGGTCGTCCATCATCAAGAGAGTGCTCGTCATCAGCATTATTGTTGCTGCGCTGGCTTTGACCTGTGTGGCGGGATATATCACATACCGCATCATCCTCTTGAATATTTAATTTGAAAGACTATGGTATTCAAAAATCCATATATGTTCGTGCTTTTGCTTGCACTCATACCATACATCGTCTGGTATGTGCTCAGAAGCAAGAAAAGCCAACCGGCTATGAAGATGCCTGAGGTTGCCAAGTACAGATACGTTCCTCGTACGTGGCGCATGTACCTCATGCACCTGCCGTTCCTGTTGAGAAACATCCTGCTTGCACTGGTCGTCGTTATTCTCGCACGACCACAGAGCAAGAATACCTGGAGCGACACGGATGTGGAAGGTGTTGATATCATGTTGGCTGTCGATGTCTCCACCAGTATGCTGGCACAGGACTTCAAACCCAACCGAGTGGAGGCTCTGCGGAAAATAGCCCAGCAGTTCATTGAAAGCAGACAGAACGACAATATCGGACTGACTATCTTTGCCGGAGAGGCCTACACGCAATGCCCCCTCACTACAGACCATGCCGTGCTGATGAACCTCTACAACGACGTGGATTGCAATATGGCGGCTACAGGTATCCTCGAGGACGGAACGGCTCTGGGAGACGGAATCATGAACGCCTTGCTCAGGCTCAGAAACAGCCAGGCCAAGTCGAAAGTACTCATTCTCCTTACCGACGGTGTCAACAACTGCGGAAATATCTCACCCATCACTGCATCCGAAATCGCTAAGAAGAACAAAGTGAGAATCTACACCATAGGTATTGGTAAAAATGGAATGGCACCCTATCCCCTGCCTACAGGAGGTACCGTCATGATGCCTGTGGAAATCGACGAGAGAACGATGACAGACATCTCTGAGTCTACGGGCGGACGCTACTTCAGGGCCACACGCAATACCGAACTGGAGGAGATTTACAAGGAGATAGACAAACTGGAGAGGACCAAATTCAACGTCAAGGAGTACAGCAAAAGAAATGAACTGTTCGAACCGTTCGCATGGGCTGCGCTCTGTGTGTTGGTGCTGGAGATACTGCTCCGTGTCGTAGTCCTTAGAAGACTGCCATGATGCATGGCATCTCTCGCGAATGAATAGAACCACTTGTGTGGACTCTTTCAATGAAAAAAACTTAGAAGGCTATTATGTTTAGATTTGCACACCCTACATATTTATACCTGCTCATTCTCGTTCCTGTGTTCATCATCATCTACTGGCTTTACCAAAAGAAGATGAAACGGAACCTGAGAAAGTTTGGTGACCCGGAACTGCTCAAGCATCTGATGCCAGAGGTCTCTTTGTTACGACGAAACCTCAAGTTTATCTTGATGATGATAGCTCTTGCGCTTGCTGTGTTCATGATTGCGCGCCCTCAGTATGGTACTCGAAACGAGGAGGTGAAACGCTCGGGAATAGAGGTGGTCATTGCGGTCGATGTGTCCAATTCCATGCTCTGCCGCGACATTCAACCATCCCGACTCGAAAAGGCCAAGATGATTGTCAGCAAGTTGGTCGACCAGTTCGACAGTGACAGGATAGGACTTGTTATGTTCGCAGGAAAGGCCCTTACACTCTTGCCCGTGACGTCTGATTACGTGTCGGCCAAGATGTTCCTCGACCAAATGGACCCCTCTGCCGTCAGTCTTCAAGGCACATCTTTGGCGGAAGCCATCAAGCAGGCCAACAGAGGATTCACCACCACCAAGAACGTGGGACGGGCTCTCATCCTCATCACCGATGCCGAAGACCATGAGGACGGCGCCATAGAAGCAGCCAAGGAGTCCAAAAAGGCGGGAATACGGATTTTCGTACTCTCTGTGGGTACGGAGGCCGGAGGACCTATACCTATGGGCGGAGGCAACTATAAAACCGACAATAACGGACAAACGGTGATCACAAGACTCAACGAGAATGTGGGAAAAGGCATAGCTCAGGCCGGAAATGGTGTGTATATCAACGTGGACCAGACCGAGAGAGCACAGATGCTCCTTTCAAAGGAACTGGATGACATGCAAAAGGCCGACATCTCAGCCAAGATGTTCTCTGAGTATGATGAACAGTTTGTGGCTGTAGCCATACTCTTGTTCGTCGTCCTCTTGGCCGACCTTTGCATCGCTGAGAAGAAGAACCCATTGTTGCGTTTCAATGTCTTTTCCAAGCATATGGGAAAGGATACAGTTGAGAAAGGATGAACAATACTGTAAAAGAATGATGATGAATAGATACATATTGACAATAATACTGGCTGCTTCCTATGTGGCTGCCCAGGCTCAGACCTCCGACCGCGACTATATCCGGCTGGGGAATGCAGCGTACAGGCAGAATGCTTATAACAAGGCGGAGGTGTATTACACCAAGGCTCTCGAGAAGAAACCTTCTGCTGAGGCTTATTTCAATCTCGGTAACGCACTCACCATGCAGCGGCAGGACTCTACCGCATTCCAAAGGTACACCCAGTCACTGGAACTGGTAGGAAACAACAACCTGAAAAAGGCCAAAATATACCACAACATGGGTAACTTGCAGTATGCTTCAAGGAATTACCAGGATGCGGTCGAACTATACAAAGCTTCCCTCAGATGCAATCCCAGCGACAATGAGACACGATACAACCTTGCCATGGCGCAGCACATGCTCAAGAACAATCCGAACAATGGCGGTGGGGGTGGAAACAACAACCAAGACAATCAAAAACAAGACGAAAAGAAACAAGACCAACAGGAACAGCAACAGCAGCAGCAACAACAGCAGCAGAAAAAGAACCAGCAAGACATGAGCCAGGAGGCTGCTGACCAACTGCTCAACTCCGCCCAGCAGGACGAGAAGAATGTACAGCGTAAGGTGAAGGAAAAGCAGAGTGGACAACCACGGAGACTGCAGAAAGACTGGTAAGTAAACGATAGTAAGGTATGAAAAGGGTTTATCTATTATTGACATATTTGTTTGTGATGATGTTGCCTCTCGCTGCCGAAGACATCACCATCATTGCCAATGCACCGTCAAATGTGGAGGTGGGTGACCAGTTCAGGGTACAATACACCATCAACACATTCGACCATACAGACTTCGACGCTCCCAATTTCAAGGGCTTTGAAGTCATCTATGGACCAAGCACATCCAGGCAGAGCAGCACACAAATCGTCAACGGACATTATTCCAGGTCAAGCTCCGTCACTTACACATTCGTACTCTTGTGCAGCAAGACTGGAAAATTCACAATCGGAGAAGCTACAGCTAAGGTCGATGGAAAAACCATCAAGTCCAACACGCTTACTATCAATGTGGCGGGAATAGGACAAGGAAAGCCTAATGCCGGCCAACAAGGAGGAAGCGCCCAGTCACCAAATTCACGACCCACTCGTTCTGTCGGTAGCGTTTCCAATAGCGACCTTTTTATGACTGCGACTGTCAACCGAACCAACGTCCATGAACAAGAAGCTGTACTGCTTACCTATAAAGTCTATACACTTGTCAATCTCACCCAACTCGATGGTAAACTGCCCAGCCTCGACGGATTCCAAATTCAGGAACTCCCTCTCCCACGAACAAAGCAGTTTTCTGTGGAGAGTTACAACGGACGTAACTACCACACTGTCGTCTGGAGCCAGTATGTGCTCTTCCCACAGCAAACGGGCGACATAGAAATACCATCACTCACTTTCGAGGGAGTGGTGGAACAGGTCAACAGGGCTATCGACCCTGTCGATGCGTTTTTCAACGGAGTGAGCGGAATGATTGAACTGAAGAAAAAGATTGTCACTCCAAAAATCGTGGTGCATGTCAGCCCATTGCCCGAAAAACCTGAGGGATTCTCAGGAGCCGTAGGCTCTTTCAGCATATCATCCTCTATCAACGGCAATGAGTTCAAAACCAATGACGCCATTACCATGAAGGTGAATGTCAAGGGAGTGGGTAACATGAAATTGATTTCCACTCCTACCGTGAATTTCCCCAAGGATTTTGAGGTCTATGACCCGAAGGTGAACGACGACTTCAAAATCACAAATGGAGGATTGGCTGGTACACGCCAGTTCGAGTATCTCGCTGTGCCGAGGATAGCTGGTACTTACACGATACCACCACTCAATTTCGTCTTCTTCGATGTCAATGCTAACGCCTATAAGACCATCTCCACTGAACCATACACCGTTAAGGTGGAGAAGGGAGCTGGTAATTCCAGTCAGGCTGTGTCAGATTTCACCAACAGCGGACAAGCCGTCAAAACACTCAATCAAGACATAAGGTTTATCAAGACCCAGGATGCCAACCCAAGACAGAAAGGTAGACATTTCTTCGCCACGAAGAAGTATTTCTTGGCTTATGCTTTGACTTTCTTGGCTTTTGTGGTCATGCTTTTGCTCGGAAGACAATATGCCGCAAAGAATGCCAACATTGATGTCGTCAAGGGCAGGAAGGCCAACAAGGTGGCAGGAAAAAGACTCAAGGTCGCTGCCGACCTCATGAAGAAAGGGCAGACCAATGAGTTCTACGACGAGGTGCTCAGGGCCCTGATGGGATATGTCAGCGACAAACTCAGCATCCCAATGGAGAATCTCAATAAGGAGAATATATCAGAAAAATTGGCTGAGAGGAATATTGATCAGAACTTGATGGATAAGTTCATGAACTGCCTCAATGACTGTGAGTTTGCACGATATGCACCTGGAGACCCCGCCGAGACAATGGACAACACCTTCAATGAGGCTTCCAACGTGATTAGTGAAATGGAAAATATCATAAGGAAAAGGAAATGAGAAAAATATATTTGATATATGTACTGTTGGCCTTCTTTGGTGTACAGGCTCTGGCACAAGGTGGCGATAATGGTAAGAACGACAACACGGTGTCGAAAAACCTCAAAAAGGTCAGCATCGTGGAGGGCGCCTCAAAGCAAGCCGCTGACTCGGCATACAGAAAAGACGACTTCGAAACCGCAGCTCAGATGTATGAGTCTTTGCTCGCTATGGAAGGAGAGTCGCCTGTCTATTACTATAACCTTGGAAACTGTTATTACAAACAGGATAATATCCCATTGGCTATCATCTGCTACGAGAGAGCCTTTCTACTTGATCCAGGAGATGCCGACATCAGGGCCAACCTCGCATTGGCAAGGGGAAAAACGGTCGACAAGGTGACACCGCCTTCGGAGATGTTTTTCATCACGTGGGCCAAGACCGTGGTCAATCTTATGAGCATCGACAGATGGGCTGTGTTGGCCATCACATCCTTTGTGTTGATGCTGGTTCTCTTCTTGACCTACTTGTTCACCAACACTATCTGGATAAGGAAAACTGGCTTTTATGGAGCTGTTGCGATGCTCTTCCTATGCATCATCGCAAATCTGGCGGCATATAGCCAACACCAAACACTGAACAAAAGAGATTATGCCATCGTCATTGCTCCCAGCATCGTGGTTCGAAGCAGTCCGAATGAGAGTAGTACGGAACTTTTCGTCATTCATGAAGGTTCTAAGGTACACATCGAAGACGAATCCATGAAAGGTTGGCGAGAGATAAAACTGGAAGAGGGTAAAGTAGGATGGGTGCCAGTTGATGCCATCGAGGTCATCTGACCATCCTTTGACGTGGCAGGGTATGCAGGTATCTTGTCTGGAAAGAAACTAATAATCGATAATTGGCTTTGCCAACCTATCGTTTCGGAACAAACAGAACAACAATTATAATATTATTTGATTATGAACATTAACGACTTAAACGAGTTTGATCATGACGCTACCCTTGCCATCAATGGTAGTGAGTCGCTTTTTTGGGACAATGTCATGGGCATCATCACCAACACTTTTGCTTGGTCCTTGCTTGTCGTCGTCTTGCTCATTATAATCTTCCGAAACAATACCCTCAAAAAAGGATTTACTGTTCTTGTCGTCATGGGACTGATGATGGCTTTTGCTGATTTGATTTGCTCTGGATTGGTCAAACCAACGGTGGCAAGATGGAGACCCACCCAAGACCCTCAACTCATGTATCTTATCGATGTGGTGAACAACTACAGGGGGGGAAATACGGATTTTTCTCGGGCCACGCTTGCAACTCTTTCTCTATGGCCATGTTCCTGAGTTGGCTCTTCAGGTACGGACGACTCACCGCAGTGCTTTTCCTTTGGTCCTCAATCACAACCTTTACCCGCCTTTATCTTGGAGTTCATTACCTTGGCGACATAGTGGTTGGACTGGTATGTGGATGCATCATAGGCATGCTGTTCTATTTCCTGCTTACAAGGTTGCTCAGGAGTAAAGACGAGGTCAAGCTTATTTCGTATCAATTCACCTCTACTGGATACCTCAAGTCCGACCTTAATATGTTTATGGCGGTCGTCTTCTTTAATTATATATGTATTGCAATATTGGCAGTATATAATGGAATATCGTGAACAGAATAACACATTTATAAATGGATTTGATTAAGAATCGAACTTTTGGAGGAGAACGTCCCTTGTTTGCCATCCGTGACACAAAACTCTACAATGTCACTATCACGGAAGGAGAGTCGGGAATTAAGTGCTGTAAGAACATCGTGGCCGAACAATGCCGTTTTATTGGTAAATATCCATGGTGGCATGTCGATGGCTCTCTCATCACGAATTGTGTTTTTGAGGTGGGTGCGCGCTCCGCTATCTGGTATAGTTCGAATATGGTGATGCGCGACACAGTCATTCATGCACCCAAACTTTTCCGTGAGATGCGGAATGTGGAATTGGAAAACGTCACTTTCAACGATGCCGACGAGACACTCTGGAGAATTGATGGACTGAAAGTGAAGAACGTCACGATGCACGAAGGAACCTACCCGTTTATGTTCTGCAACGACGTCTATGTTGATGGACTGAATACTGACTCCAAGTATGTCTTTCAGTATTGCAAGAGGGTGGAGGTCCACCATGCGTTAATCACGACCAAGGATTCTTTTTGGGAATGTGAGGATGTGGCCATTTACGACTCTGAAATCAATGGCGAGTATCTTGGATGGCATTCCAAAAACCTCAAACTTGTTCGGTGCCACATCACAGGAGAACAACCGCTCTGTTATGTGGACAACCTAATCCTTGAGGACTGCACTTTCGGAGAAGATTGCGACCGTATGTTTGAAGACACTATATTGCAAGCCCAAATTAAAGGGACGGTGACGAACATCAAGAATCCGAGGAGCGGACGCATTGTTGTGGATAGCGTCGGGAGCATCACCATAGATGAGAACATTCTGCCACCAGCCGATTGTGTCATCATTCAGAGGAACGAGACTGCTCATGAATGATGTCCTGGCCATACATGAAAGTGCGCCGTCATGATTGTCATGGCGGCGCACTTTCATGCATGGAATGGCACAAGTACTATTCGGTTTGCCTCTCGATGCGGAAAACTCTTTCGGGCTTTTCATATCCATGGGTCACAAGGAGGCTGTCGGCATCAGGATAGACGTAGATAATCACACCTTGCCATTCGGGACCGTCTTCATTATACTCAAAGAGGGCGTAAAGGCTTTTGCCTCGCGACTGCAATTGGAGGACGGAGGAATTTGTGGACCAGACAATCTCGCGGAACTCCTTTTGATTGATGGTCACGGTGCCTACAGCGTTGAGGCTGTCGACCGTGCCGCTCAGGTTGAAACACAGGGTGGAACCCGTCATAGGATTCGTGTATAAGACACTGTCGCGAGGTAGCACATCAAGGTCTGAAATCGGCAACTGGATATCAGGACCAATGGCACCTCGCATTTTGTCACCCAGTTTTTTGCTGGCACGGAGACTGTTGAGTTCATCGGCGGTCATCTTTTGTCCCTCCTCGCTGTTGAGCAGGCCAATGAGAGCGTGTTCAACGTTGGCGTCAGGAGGCATGCAGGACACAACGACCATTGTCCCGAAAAGAATACCGAAAAGATACTTTATCTTCATAATTGCTCGTTTTTTGAAAGGTGATGCTCTTGTTTTTTGTTGGATTGTTGAAAATGCGCTTCCTAAAAATGACCTTAATAAGGTGAACCGCATTGATAACTTCTGCAAATATATCATTTTTTTCACTTAGTACAAAATACTTGACTTTTTTTCCGAGCTATTGCAATAGAAATACATGATAGCATTTCTTCGGTTTTTTCTCTAGAAATTCTAGAAAATCTAGAGAATCTAGAATTTCTAGATATTCTAGATTTTCTAGTCACTGTCTGAAAAACTGCCCTTGACGCTGGAATCTCTCTTATATATAATGTGTACCCTTCCTTCTTCCTCCTAATTTGCAAAAAAATCGGTTTTTCTTGAAATTTTCGTTTGAAAAGTTTTGCCAGTTGTGAAAAACGTTGTACCTTTGCATCCGCGTTCGGGTTTGAACGTGCCGCCGTAAGCGCGCACGGTTGGTTTCCGGAACGCCG
>Ga0247609_10002206_pt1 | contig 21090 bp, 32 predicted proteins | sample 172DNAGHGlowgp2_FD_193487 | JGI IMG/M metagenome (GOLD analysis project Ga0247609, IMG submission 193487) | Sheep rumen microbial communities from Palmerston North, Manawatu-Wanganui, New Zealand - 1728 DNA GHGlow gp2 | ecosystem: Host-associated > Mammals > Digestive system > Stomach > Rumen ...
CAGGCCCGCACATCACCTCCTTGAACTGCACCTTCCCTTCTTTCGAGACAGGAACGATATCGGCATGAATGTGCGGCGTGCGCTCGTCCAGATGGACAATGAACGAGAGGATGTTCTCCTCCCCGAACCTGCCGGAAAGAACGTCGTACATGTCGCGCGCCCAGCGTTCTATTTCAGGACATCTGTGAAGGCCAGCGTTATCGGCACCCAGCGTGAAATCCACCTCTTGCCTGCCGAACGCCAGACGGCACAACGTGTCATGTGACCCGCTGATGATGAAGTCCACTACGGTGCGTACTCTGGGGTTCTCCGGACACTTTTCGTTGGGGTCTCGGATACCCCTTTGCGCAAGATTGTCCCGGTATATCTCCGGGATGCTTCTGCTCTTGTCGACGGCCTGAATGCGGCCGTCCCTGATCTCGAAGTTCAACTCAGTGCGTGTGCGGTCGATGCGCCCGTTCCCGTTGGCGCTCTCCCAGCCCTTCTCGGTCCAGCGGCGCTGATGCTCGTTGCTCTGAGCCGTGGTGAATCCCTTCTTCGCCTGGAAGTGCACCACCTGTTTCTGCGTTTCCATTTTCAGTCTTTATGTCGGTTTTCCCTCAGTTATCCGTGCCTCCAGCTTGCTGGGCAAACGGCACGTCTCCCTTTGCTCCGAAGGCAAAGGGGTATTAAGTTACCCCCTCCCCTCAGTTTGGGGCAGAACGGGCAAGCCCGCTGCCTGAAAAGGGAAGGTCTTCCCGGATTCTCCAGAGATGTCCGGATCCTTCCGGAAAGACCGTTTCCGGGCCGGAATCCGGCCCTTCATGTCCCGGCCGAACCCGTGGCAAGCCAAAAGGTCCGGCGGAGCATCAGGCGGCTTTGACCGTAAGGTACGGGAAGAAGACGCGGTAGTTGCGTCCTTCCTTGCGGAGTTCGATGATGCTGAGGTCCCGCAGGGTCTCGAGGAAGATCTTAACGGTATGGCGGTGCCATCCCCATTCGTTGGCCAGCCTGGTCAGGGACACCAGGATTGGGGAATAGGGCTCCCAGTTGCGGATCGAGACCTCGACGGCCTGTCTCTCAATGAGGTTGTAGAAAGCGTCGTACTTGTAGTACTTTCCCTCCCGTTTCACGGAAAGGTAATCTGCCAGATGTTTCGGCAGATCGTGCTTGTATTCAGGACACTTCGGAGCATCCTTTCTGGACATATCTTTTTGCATGGCTTTATCGTTTATTTATGGTTGGCCGTGCCGTTTCGGAATAGGCATCTATGGGTCGGGGAATGCCTCAGCGTTCAGGCACGACGGAATCAGAAGTATAGGTCGGTTATCTCATCGTCCGTCATGCCGTACATGACGTGGTGGCTGTGGGTCTCCGCATAATTGATGATCCTGCGCGAAGGGTAGAACATCGCGGAGGTCATCACCAGCGCCATCGACGCGCTGAGCGGGTAGAGCTCCGGAGTGACCATCGTCAGCAGGAACAGTCCCAGCACCAGACCCTGGATGACACGGTCCTCATGAATCCAGTGGAGCATGGGATCCGTAAGACGGTATCTCAGCAGTAAAAGGCCGAGCAGAAGGCCGGGCACCTGCCAGAGGGTCGCGCCCTGAATGGCAAAGAAAGAGTAGTTGAACAGCACGACCGCCATGGAAAGAACGAGCATAAAGACCTTGCGGCACTTTGGCCTTGTGGACATGTTGATGCAGAAGGCGGCCATGCGCCTGCCTTTCCTTCTATAGAGGAATGGAGCGGTGAGAAGGATGACTGGGACGGTCAGCTGGAGTATAGCTATGATTGTGCTTGTCGTCATGATGGTTCAGGACATTTCAAGGGTTTCGACACGGATGATGACCTGCCGTTTCGTTCAGGCATGAAGGGGTTACCGGTTGCGGCACTACATGAAATCGGCTATGAGTGTCGAGTACCTCATCTCAGTGATGGTCCTACCCGTCAGCTTGTGCCTCTCGAGGTCGTCCTTCAGATACTCGAGCATCACCTCCAGGGAATCGAAGACATGGACGTATATGGTATCCACCATACCGTCCGTTCCCGTCTGAGCGTTGAACTTGTACATCTGCCCGGACTGCGGGCTGGAGTAGGCGCAGCACTGGTGGCCGGGGCTCCTCCCCTCCTCCTTCACGACATGGTAGAGGACGCTGAGGTTCATCCCGTCCTCCATCCGGTTGAGCATTTCCAGGACCGGAACGGGATTCTCAAGGGAATAGGTAAGCAGGACGTAGTCGCCGTAGTCTTCGATGCTGTCGAGTCTTTCAGGACAAATGATGCCGGGGAGCTGCATCGGTGTCAGCGAACGAAATCTGTCAATCTCGAAATGGTTCATGATATGGTCTGTCTTATGGTTCAAAGCATTTAATGGAATGGTACTACATTCCTCCCTAATAATCTGACGTTTCAGTGAAGTGAAAGGAACTTCGGCATCTTCCACGTTCTACTATTTTAGCGTTGAACTGCGGGCCACTCTTGTTCCCTCGATTCAGGGACAGAGTCTTGATCCGCTAAAAGAATCAGTCCAGTCCGAATTGGACTGCCGGATTGGACTTAATATATTGTTTATCAATTTATTAAGCCGATGCAAAGTTAGCAATTTGTCCTTAATTCCAAAGAGTTTCGGGCAGATTTTTAACATACAATCGGCATGGGTGTACAATTCTTTCCTGACGGCCGCCGCGGCCAAGGGGAAGAGCCTCAGATAATTATGTCTACATTCTTCCCTCAAGTACCATTTGATTTGTTGACATTTTGTCGTAAATTAGCGGACACTTACACCGAAACGTTATGGCAAAGACCGGTTATCTTTTCCTCTCCAGGAACTTCTCCACACGCGAGGAAGACCTCGCCTGGATGAAGGAGTTCGGATGCGTGACCGTCATCGAGGAGGACGGGGCGCAGGAGAAGCTCCGCCCCTTGTGGCGTCACCTGCTCACCGACCTCGTCAGGGGTGACGAGCTCGTCGTGAGCAAGCTCAGCAACGCCCTTCGCGGCATACGCGAGCTGGGAGCGTTCCTTGAGATGTGCCGGGTGATGGACATCCGCATCATAAGCATCCACGACGGGATCGACTCGAAGGGGGAACTCTTCCCCGCCACCTCCGTGGGGGATGTCCTCGCCACCATCGGACGGCTGTCCGCGGAGACCACGTCCCTGAGACGCTCGGAGGCGAGGGTTCAGCGTATGAGGAAAAAGGAGTTCGTCCCGCCGAAGACCAGGCTCAGGCTTGACAAGGAGAAGATGATTGCGGGGATGTACCTGGCCGGGCACCAGATCGACGATATCTGGAGGGAAAGCGGATACAGGAGCCGCACGAGCGTTTTTCGCGTTCTGAAACGTGCGGGTGTTGAGCTGAACCGCAAACCCACTTCGGGCGTAAGGCGTGAATCAAATGGAAACGAATAAATGGACAACGGATATGACACTATTGGAAGCAATCGAGGCGAGACACTCGGTAAGAAAGTATAAGGAGGATCCCATTCCTGAGGACATCCTCTCCATCATTCGGGAGAAGGTGGACGAGGTCAACAGGGAGGCGGGGCTGCATGTCCAGCTGGTGACGGAAGAGCCGAAGGCGTTCAGCGGCGTGCTGGCCTACGGGTCCTTCTCCGGGGTGAGGAACTATTTCGTGATGGCCGGTCCGAAATCCGACGACCTCGACGAGAAGATCGGTTACTACGGGGAACGGCTGGTCCTGCTGGCGCAGACCCTCGGGCTCAATACCTGCTGGGCAGGCGTCAGCTACAGCAAGATCCCCGGCACCTATGAACTGGAAAAGGATGAGAAGATCGGCTGTTATATCGCGCTCGGGTATGGCCAGACCCAGGGCTCCGGCCATAAGGTCAAGGATGTCCGGGACATCAGCAACGCCAGCGACATCACACCGAAGTGGTTCAACAAGGGCGTCGATGCGGCTCTGCTCGCCCCGACCGCCGTCAACCAGCAGAAGTTCTTCCTGGAGTACCTCGGGTTCAAGGACTACAGCAAGCTCCCCAAGGTCGCGGCAAAGCCCGTCTTCTCGATGATCGGCTACAGCAGGATGGACCTCGGCATCGTCAAGTATCATTTCGAGATCGGTGCCGGGAAGGAGAATTTCGAATGGGCGTAGAGATTATGGCAAAGACAGTCGAGATATCCGATCTGGACCGGTCCTTCATGTCGGAGGCCATAAGGCTTGCCAGCGAGAGCGCTGCGAGCGGAGGCGGTCCTTTCGGCGCAGTCATCGTAAGGGACGGCCGCATCGTAGCGTCCGGATCCAACAGCGTCACCAGGGACGCCGACCCTACCGCCCATGCCGAGGTCAACGCCATCCGTCTCGCCTGCAGGATGCTGGGGACGCACGACCTGTCCGGATGCACCCTCTATACCTCCTGCGAGCCGTGTCCCATGTGCCTCGGCGCTATCTACTGGGCGCATATAGACCGGATCTTCTGCGGCAGCACGAGGGAGGATGCGGCGGATGCGGGCTTCTACGACCATTTTATTTATGAGGAGATGAACGTTCCGGCAGAGGAGCGTTCCATCCCGCTCACTCCCCTGATGCGCGACGAAGCCCTGGAGTCGTTCCGCATATGGTCCGCAAATGAAGACAAAAAAGAGTATTGAGTTTTGCCGTCTGAATCATCACTGAACATGAAACAGGTACTGAGATTCCTCCATTCCCTCTCCCTTCACAACGACAGGGCATGGTTCGAAGCGCACAGGGATGACTACATGAAGGCAAAGGCCATGGTAGGCTCCCTGGCGGTGGGCCTCATAGAAGGTATCAGGAGCTTCGACGACAGCATCGGTCCCCTGTCGGTGTCCGACTGCACCTACAGGATATACCGTGACGTGCGTTTCTCCAAAGACAAGAGTCCATACAAGACGCACATGGGAATCTTCGTAAACCGCGGCGGTAAGAAGTCCGGTTACAGCGGATACTACTTCCATATCGACGGGAACGGAGACCATATGCTGGCCGTCGGCAACTACTTCACCGAGCCGCGGGTCCTGAAGGTCCTCCGGGAGGACATCCAGCTGGGCGGAGGAGACTTCCGCCGGATCCTTGACGGCCTCGCCCCCGGCCTTGCGCTGGACACTTCGGAATCCCTTAAGAAGGTCCCTAAGGGATTCCCTGCCGAGGGGCCCGACACTGAGTTCTACAAGCTCCGGAATTTCTGTCTGGTAGGGAGCCTGGATGAGGATTTCATCCTCTCCCCTTATCTCACGGACAGGCTGCTTGACATCTTCAGGACCGGGAAACCCTTCCTGGACTATGTCAACCGCGCCATAGACTTCTGCAGGGAAGACCAAAAGGAGTACTTCACCAGCCTGGATTTCTAAACGGCACGAACAATGGAAGAGCCCGTACTCAACGCCCACAACAAGGAGGAGTATCCTCCCAGCCATACTGCAGAGCACATACTGAACGCCACTATGGTGAAGATGTTCGGCTGTCCCAGATCGCGCAACGCCCATGTGGAGAGGAAGAAATGCAAATGCGACTATGAGCTGCCCGCCTGTCCGACGGACGGACAGGTCGCGCAGATCGAGGCTGCGGTAAACGAGGTCATCGGACGGAATCTCGACGTGACGGTCAGTTTCCTTCCGAGGGAGGAAGCCGCCGGGATAGTGGATCTGAGCAAACTCCCCGAAGACGCATCCCCTACACTGAGGATCGTGCGTGTCGGGGATTACGATGCCTGCGCCTGCATCGGCGCCCATGTGGGCAACACCTCCGAGATAGATACCTTCAGGATCCTGAGCCACGACTACGAGAACGGCCGGTGGCGGGTAAGGTGGAAGGTGGTACCGAAAGACTGAAGCAAACTAAAACACGATCATATGAAACTTGCAGAAGCATTGAACCAGAGGGCGGACCTGCAGAAGCGGATAGCCCAGTTAAGGGAGAGACTCTCCAACAACGTCAAGGTACAGGAGGGCGACCAGCCCGCCGAGAATCCCGATGATCTCTTCAAGGAGTTGGAAGGCTCCCTTAAGCAACTGAAGGATTTGATTGTCAGCATCAACAGGACCAACCAGGAGACCGTCTGGGAGGGAAAGACCCTGACGGAGATGATTGCTGAGAAGGACGTGCTGTCGATGCACCTGGGAGCCCTCAGGGCCACGCTTGAAGCGGCCAACGTCCGCAGCGACCGATTCTCCCGCAACGAGATCAAGTTCGTCCGCACAGTAGACGTGAACGCACTCCAAAAAAAGGTCGACGACCTATCCAAGGAGCTGCGTGAACTGGACTCCAAGCTGCAGCAGGCGAACTGGATGACGGATATGAAGTAATGAGCCGAGGCAGGGCGGGCACACCTCCGGACGGGAGGTTAAATCGTCCACTCCATTGATCGGGAAACGGAGCCGTTCCCAAACCGGAACCGACAGGCTCAGCATCTCGTACAGACGCACATTTTACGGCGCACAACTTACCACCGCGTGCCGGCTGCCTGGGCGACCTCCCCTTCGGGGGAGGTTTTTTCATTGACCAAAGGAATCTATTTCTTATCTTTGAAAAGAAAACACAAATACCCATGTCAAAGTTCGAATACGTCCCGCTGCACCTTCCCAAGCCCCTCGTCGAAGAAATGGAGATATGGCGTCAGGCTTACTGTGCGGCTTATAACAGGACCTTGTCATACGGTGAGATGATCCGCGGTATGATCGACTGTCTTTCAGAGACCGAGCCAGCTGTAGTCGACGAGATGAGTGCGATACTGGACAGGAATCCGGAATTGGAAAAGAAGATGTACGTCTATCGCAGCAAACCGGGTGAAGATGCAGAATCCGAATAACAGCAATAAGATGAAGAATACCATCACTGAAGAAGGAAAATGGAAGGTGCTCTCTTCGAGGTACCTCTTCCGGCGTCCCTGGCTGACGGCGCGAAGGGATGTAGTCCAGCTCCCTGACGGGCGGGTCAATAACGAATACTATGTCGTGGAGTATCCCGACTGGGTTAACGTCATAGCCCTCACGACAGACGGTCTGATGATCCTCGAACGTCAGTACCGCCACGGCCTTGGCAAGACCTGCTACGAGATTCCCTGTGGAGTCATCGAAAAGGGAGAGGCCCCGCTGGAGGCGGCCAAACGTGAGCTGCTGGAGGAGACCGGCTATGCCGGAGGGCAGTGGTTCGAGTGGATGACCCTTTCCCCCAACTCCAGCGCCAACACGAACCTTGTCCACTGCTTCCTGGCCACCGGGGTGGAGAAGGTCTCCGGACAGAATCTCGACCCGACGGAGGATATCGAAGTGTCTCTCCAGTCCCCCGATTTCGTCCGGAAGCTGCTGGTGGACAACCAGATCCTCCAGGCCATGATGGCGGCTCCCCTTTGGAAGTACTTTTACCAGAAAGTAAGGTAATGCGGTTCAGCCATACCCGAAGGCCGGGATTCTGGTTCGGCCTCATCGATTTCTGCACGGCCGGGCTTTTCTTCCTGTTCTATATGCCGCTCAGCGGATTGCAGGACGAGCTCGACTATATCGTGGGACGCAGGACCCAGCGGTACTGGGTGGCCTATCTCCTGGGCATCCCAACCCTGTTCATCTATCCTCTGGTCTGGATGGCGAGAATAGCGGAAGAGCTGAAAGCCAAGGCCGTCGGGATGGGCATCGAGGGGCCCTACACCTCCTGGTGGCACATGTTCGGCTGGAACACCGTCGGCGTCCTCTTCCTCGGAGCGCCCATCGCCACGAAGAGGTTCTTCGACACGCTGAACAAGATTGAACGCAGGATGAACGAAGACAACGGATAAGACATGGATATCGAACACTTCTTCATAGAGAAAGGAAAAGGAGAACCGCTGATCCTCCTTCACGGGAACGGCGGGAGCTGCGACTATTTCGCGGGTCAGACAGATGAGTTCGCCCGGCACTTCCACGTCTACGCTCTGGACACCAGAGGCCACGGGAATACGCCGCGCGGAACGGCGACTTTCGCCATACGTCAGTTCGCCGACGACCTGCTTGCTTTCATGGATGCGCAGGGCATCGGGAAAGCCCATGTGCTGGGATTCTCCGACGGCGGGAACATCGCCATGGTGTTCGCCATGAGGCATCCGGAGCGAGTGGACCGTCTCATCCTCGACGGCGCCAACCTGGATTCGAAGGGTGTGAGGTGCTGCATTCAGATTCCCATCGAGATTGGCTATAGGTTCGCGAAACTGTTTGCCGGGAAGAGCGAAGAGGCGCGCCTGCATGCCGAGATGCTAGGGCTGATGGTCAATGACCCGAACGTCCGTCCTGAAGAACTATCGACCATCAAGTCGAAGACGCTGGTCATCGCCGGCACGAAGGATATGATAAAGGAAGGACACACTAGACTGATCGCAGGCAGCATCCCGGACTCCCGACTCGTCTTCATCAAGGGAGATCACTTCATTGCGAACAGGAATCCGGAGGAGTTCAACCGGGCAGTGCTGGATTTCCTGCTCGGTTAGGCGGGTCGTGAGGGAAAGACTGTCGTCTTCTCCCATTCCCTCAGGAAAGAGAGCTGTTCCGGAGTATGGAACCAGTGCTCCCCTTCCTTCATCAGCGTGACACGGCAGTTGTGCTGCCGGATGAAATCGCGCACGGATTCTTCGCTTACAACCGGATCGACCTCCGGACGCAGGATGGAGGTCGGGGCACTCCAGCGGGTTACCGGATGCTCCAGAACCCAACTGTAATAATCATCCTCCCGGGTCGGCTGCTCCTCTATGAACCTCCGCATGTCAAGGAGCGGAGAGACGAAGAGCGCCTGCTCCACCTGCCGTTCCTGGAAAGAAAGCAGCGAGAACCATGCTCCGATGCTGTTCGCCCGGATGGATACTTTCCTCCAGTGCCCGTAAAGGTAATCTCGGACTTCGCACAGTAGCGGCAATACCTCCCAGGGCTTCCGTTCAAGGGGAAGGTCTATTCCGAGCACCTGATACCCCAACGGGACGGCCACTTCGGCGAACGGGACGGATTCCTCCTTGTTCCCGTGAAGCCCGTGTACGAACAGGAATACGGACTCGCTTTCAGGGCCAGAAAGCAACGCCGGCGTTGATCCTATTTCAAACCTCTCCTTCATCCCTTTCTTATGCAAAGAACTGCCAGGACGGCCTCGGCCAGGCCAAGGACGAAGAAGATGTTGCTCATGGCGTTGAACCCCCATACCCACCATTCCAGAATTATCCAGAGCATGAGGAGGATTCCGCAGGCAAGGGATACCCGGCAAGCCAGACGGTGCTTCTTGAAAAGCATGACCGCAGCGAGTATCTGAGGCAGGCCGTTGACCGCCAGGAGGGCATAGCCCGACGGGATGAAGTCGCGGAAGAGTATGTCCGGCCATGGCATCTTCTCCCGGAGCATCTGCAGGAGGGGCTCCCCTCCCCACCCCGCACCGGACGGGTCCGCCCACATCATCACGGATCCTCCTATTGCACCTATGGCGATGAAGACTGTAAGTATTATCAGGAATGTTCTCATGCGGCAAAGATAACGGTAATCATTTGCAATCGGCTTGCATCCTTCACCGGATATGGTATACCATCCGCTGGAAATCCACGCCATACGCACGTCGGTGCCCTTCCGGCCTGAAGCCTACGGATTCGTACAGGCGGACGAGGTGCGGCAGATCCGAATCGGCGACCAGCGTAATACGCTTGTATCCCAGGTCCGCTCCTTTCCGTATCCCGTCGCGTAGCAGGGCGCTACCGATGCCCTGTCCCCTGAAGGACGGGATAACAGCCAGCGAGTCGAGGTAGTACTCTCCCGGCCCTGTCTCGAGGTCGTCCCCTGAATGCTCGGCGAAGAATGCCGGCCAGTACTGCCGGAATGTCTTGTCCCGAAGCTCCCTGTATATCTCTCCGGGATAGGACAAGAGCGTCCCGACGGATATCCCCGAGACTTCGGCTACGCGGGTATACCTGTATGTGTAAAGCGTATCGTCCCTCCCCTCACATTCGACGAGCCCTTCATAGATATCCGACTGCTCGGGAGTGAGCGTCCCGAAATCATAGAAGTGCATGCCCGCCATAATGCATTTGGCGAGGAACTGCGCATCTTCAGGTCTTGCGTCACGTATTAGAGTGATATCGTTCATGACAGTGCAAAGATACTCTATTTCCCTTGCACTGTCAACGGGCCCGCCTGTCCTACGGCTCCGCCCTTCCCACTTTAGTATGGTCTTCGACCGTGATTACGATATTGCTCCCTTCCTCCAGGTAGAAGACCTGCTGGACCCAAAGGTACTGGGGCGTGATGGCGGTGTTGTCCGCATACATCTTGATGTAGAGCTTGACCTTGACGGCGTTCTGGTTGGCATTGAAGGTCCCAGTCGAACCGTTGACCGCCATGGTCAGGGTGTTGTTGGCGACTTTCTCCCCTGCCTCGTTGTACTCGAATGCCGTGAGGTCGTAATGCACCGCTGAAGTGGGAGTCACGCTGGACATGGCCATTGTGACGGTGTAGGTGGTGGGCCTGGCCGGCTCCTCTGGCGTCTCTTTCTCGCAGGAGAACGCAATAGATGCGAGGATAGCCGTTGCGATGATTGTAAGGATTCTTTTCATGATCTGTACGGATTAGTTCTGTTTCCTTATGAATACACTGACGTCAATCATCCTCTCGGGATGGGTCTCGGTGAGGATGCGGGAGATGCGGGTTTCGAAGATGTTGCCTACGCCCATGTCCATGAACATGCTGAACTCCTTGTTTTCTCCTCTCGGGATATACCCGAGCTGGAAGTCCTTGTAGAAGATCGCCACAGCATCGGGATCGTATTTGTTCTCACTGTCACGGACGAGCTCCAGCTCCGTCCCGATCTTAAGGTGCTCGAAAGCCTCCAGTCCCTGGTAGTACTGGAAACCCGCGATGTGGAAGGATGCGAAATGCATCTTCTCAATCGGTCTGATGATTCTTTTCTGCATGGTGTTTTACTTTAATGATTCTAGTCGACCAACATGGTCATAGTAACGTGAGAGTTGAAATCGGCGTCGTTAACGGACAGCCTGTGGTGGCATTTCGGACAGAAGTCAGGTTCACCCGCGTCCCGTGATTTCGGGAGCTGCTCGCCCGATCTCAGTTCCGAGACCGTCACTCCCTTCGTTATCTGGAAGGTGTTCCCGCAATTCGGGCAGATCACTTCATACACATGTGCCATAGTACTCTGGATTTAATGGTTAAACTACATTTTATTGGGGTTTCCGGCACAAAAGTGAAGCGAGGTTGTCCCAAAACTCGGGACAACCTCGCCAAGAAGACGATTATTTCATTCAATTACTCTACTTCCACCAGATGTAACGCCCAAAAAGTCTCTATTCTGCCTGCGATCTCAGGGTCGATTTCGACTCCCGCCTTTCCTCTCGTCCAGTCTACCTCGGGGACCAGTTCCTTCAACCTTTCAGTCTTGAAGATCTTGTCCGAGGTGGGATTGACCACGGATTCCCATTCCATATCCATGTAATAGGTCTTCCTCCCCTGACCGGACCAGTCCTCATCCACATATGGATCCGAGGTAAATGTCCCGAGGCCGACCATCCCCGTTGGTTTCTCGTATCCGACCCGGATGAATACAAAACGGTCTCCGGCGTGTGCTTTCTCATGCTCGACCACACTCCAGTTGAAGTTGTCCGGGGAGCGGTCCCAGAAATCGAACTCGGTTAGGACGTCCCGTCCCTCTGTGAATTCAAAGTCCCTGAGGAAACGCTCAATCTTATAGCTGGAGAAATGGGGATTCCAGTAAAGTAGAAATGTTTTCATATCTGTTTATTTCATAGTTATTTATATAACTCAATGGCAGCCACTAAAAGCCCTTTGATCTCCTCTGCGAGCCACTGGGGTTCGAGGATCTTTATCGCCGCCCCGCGTGCCATCAAGGGGCTGAAGAAATCCGCCGTGGGACTCAGTGTCAACTCGAAGTCAGAGTACTTGTCTTCGGTACAGACCTCCTTCTGGCTGTAATGCAGCGGCAGGTCCCGCATATAGTTCGCCTCCTTGCCGAACGCCCGGATCACAACCTTCTCCACTGGGACTTCCGGGTCCCTTACGATCCCGTAGCAGTCGCGGAACCATCCGGACGGGTCGAAGTCCTTGTCATAGGAGTATTTCTCGTCAGTGAGCTCCAAGGAGACGATCCTGTCGAAAGCCAAGGTGAAGAGATATGACGTCGGCTCGGGGAACTTTACCAGCGCGTACCACCTCCTTCCGAACAGCTTGACGAAGTATGGGTCCAGCTTCATCGAAGAGGTTGAAGCCTCGGCTCCGTATCTCCTGTAGCTGACCTTGATGCGCACTCCCCTTTTCATCGCGTCGATGAATTTGTGCAGGTTCTCCCCATCGGAAGGTATCCGTTCCAGAAGTATCCGGTCATGGACTCCCTTGCTCTCTGCGAGGACGCTGTTCACGGAAAGGGTCGACAGCATCCAGTTCTGGATAGTGTCTTCCTCCAAGACTTCATCGTTGAAGATATAGTACCTGAAGCCGTCTCTCCTGTCACACTCGATGATGATGCCGAACATGTCGAGGATCTCGTCACGGTGACGGTTGAAGGTGCTGCGGGCGATGCTGATCCCCTCGGACATCTCCGTCCGGAGCCAGCGGCTGTTGATCTCCTCAAGCGTTAGTCTTCCGGCTTTGTGAAGGGTATTTACAAGCCATATGTATTCCTGCAGGCGGGCGTAGGTTTTCATTGCAGTGTAATGTGTTGCTAGCTTACGAAAACAAATATAATGATTAATTGTTTCATTTCCTGGGACAATTGGTCAGGTTATCGTTGAAACCGTGAAGAGACCCATTCGAGACTCTATTCTTGGATCCCTTGGACAATTGTAAACAAATACTTATCTTAGACAGTCATTCTATCGACCATTCACCCTATAGAGTCTGTTTATATGTGCGAAACCAAAAGGAAGAGACAACAGCCTGACTCCCCTTATGATGCACCTAATTCACCAGAAGCGCTTAAAGCAGAAAAAGCCACTTTGGAGATGATGGCGGAGACGTTTAAAGGTACCCCTAGTGAAGAGATGTACCGAGAGATGGCTGACAGAATAATTGTGGATGAATAATCCTTGATAACAAAACTGCGTAATTACTACCCACGATTAACCCCGACATGAAATACCGCAATCATTACTGCTCCCCGAAATACTCCGACGGTGACAAATGCTACTATGGAAATGTAGAAGGCCTCCCTCAGATTCCGACTATCGAGGCGGCCAGCATCGACGATTTTGAGAGACTATTCCATCAAGCTGTCGATGATTACCTGGACCGCAAGTCAGGCGCCCGCTCATCAGCTGCCTGGGCAAAGCTCATCCCCGTCCTTTTAATCATCGCCTTAATTGTTGCCGCTGTTTTCACCTGCCCTAAGAAGGAGCAGCATGTCGCAGCCATCTCGGACAGGGCTTCATCGGTCCTTAATGATGAGCTGACCGAGGAGTCGGACGGTTTCGAGGCATTGGGCGTGATGCTCGGCAATGCCCTGGCTACTCCCATTATCCGGAGTTCCGTCACTGTCGACGATTACGTGGTATGCAGCGTAGGTAAATACTCTTACCAGGGGAAGGAACAGATAGTCTCCATCGGGGCGTTGGGACATGTTTTCACCGTCTCAAAAGAACGGATCAGGCAGGCCGTTGACGAACTGAACCTCTGACCCTCAGAATCATTCATCGCCGTCTCTATTCCATCAAACGTATCACGTCTGAAACGTCCATCTTCTCAGCCAGCAGCGCATCGGTGTAGTCCACGGTAGGATCTATCCAGTCAGCCACTTCACGGACTATACGTATTTTTTCGAGGTACTCCTGGTCTGAAATGTGTGACTCCATGAGGTCGCAGTATCCCCTTATTTCCTGAGCTTTCTTCAGGAGGAAGGCATCATGCACCAGTTCCTCTACCGCATCCATCCTGTCGGTCATCTTCTTTTCATGCTCCTGTTCAAGTCGCCTGTTCTCTTCTCTCAGCTTCTCCCATATCGCTCGTTTAGCCTTCTCCTTTCTGATCCTTGCCGCGGCCTTTCTCAGGTATGGAATGATGTCTTCAAACTGGGCCTCGACCTCTTTAACCGTCTTCCCTTTCAGCACCTTGTGCGGGGTGTCTGACATGCCTCCATATATCTCCAGGCACAGGGTCCCCGTCGGGCTCCATCTCTTTCTCGTTTCGCTTCCCCATGGGATCTCCTCAAGATGGATGGGTTCTTTCACCCTTACCGGTATGGCTTCTCCTTCAACGATAACAGCTGAAGCCGGCCTGCGGTAGAATGAACCATTCTCTGCCGTAACGGAAAACCCCTCTCTGTACATCTTGTTAATGAATCTCCTGAACAACTCTACTGATTTCGGGATCATACCAGCCGAAGCGGATATCGTCAGGAATCCCCTTTCGTTCTGCATTTCAACTATCTCCCGAGTAATCAGTACATCGGGATTTCTTCCGCTTCCCAAAGCGCATTGTTCTGCATGGGCCTGGCTCTTCTTCAAAAGTGCTTCAAGTTCTTCCCTTGTTTTCTTGTCCATATAATTGTGTTTATTGTTTGACTGTAATGAACAAAGATAGATAAGGTGCAGACATTTTTCAGTGCGAAGAACTGTTTCGCATATAATGCTTATATTTGCAGAGGAATGCATCAAGAGTCCTCCATGAGAGGCACCAACCGAGCAGGCCAGATGCAGCGGTGGTAAAACGATGCGGATTGTTCAATCAAAAACAAATCTGTTCTATGTCACAGAATTCATCTCTCGCGGCTGAGGAACGCCGCAGGCAACTGGATTACATTACTTCCATCACGAAGTTGTATTTCCTCCACTCACCGACGCTGTTCGCCAGCTCCTACATCTGGAGCAAGGACGACAGGTATTACTTCATCGAGCTGAGGCTGGATATGGCCTATGTGTCGTCCAGCGGTTTCATCGCCAGGATCGCGGATCCGCCCTATTACCTGGGAACGATCGTAAAAACCACCTATCTGTATCCGGAACTGTTCATGGGAACATGCCCGAACGACGATTTACCGACGCTCGCCTGTTCCTATTCTGGCTCTCCCCTGTCCGAGCGTGTCACCCAGCACATGGTATGTATCGGCTGCGGTTGGGAGGGCGAGATAGAACGCAGGGGCTGGCACACCCGAAGCAAAGCCTTGAGAAAAACCCAGGCCGAGGATTTGAAACGGCACCGGCAGCTGATGGAATCGGACCCTGACTTCAAGCCGGCGGACCTCAGGGACCTTCTCAGGAGCCTGGGTGTTCCGGAGGAAGATCTTGTCCTTCCGGAGATCGAGAGGAAGATAGAAACAAGGGATGACGGGAGATTTGTACATCAGCGTGACCCGTACGGAGGAGTGAAGATAGAGGACAGGGAGTCAGGGTGCACGACGTACTATGACTGGCACGGTTTGGACGAATAGCTTTGTAATCCCCGCTCCAGCCTGGTTTCTTCTTGTGATACTGGGCTGGAGTTAGAGATGCTTTGGGCGATATGGCGCATGGCAAAAGAACGTTCTACAGCCGTTTTCCGGAACGACGATAGCCGGCCGCGTCATGACGCCGCAGCCAATATGCTCAATGATATGCCAGTCCTATCGCACCGCCGCTACCCTACCGGTCCCTGCGATGCTCCGAGCTGCCCAGTCCGCGCAGGATGGCGGATATGAGCGGCTTCAGGAGCAGGCAGAGGACGATGACGAGGACAAGTGTCAATGCATCTTCCATAACCTCGAATTCATTTCTTTTCCCTTAGTTCCGGACCTTCCGGCCCCGGGGATGCGTATATTTTTCTGCTTGGGGGAAGCGAGCCCATATAGATGAAGACAAGCCGGAGACGGAGAATACTCTCCTGACAGGAAGGAAGATTGTCCGTCTCCCCTGCCGGCAGGTCTGGCTTGACGCATCGGCAGGGTGAGCTTAGATTTGCTGAAAGGATATACGCCAATCCCCGGGCCGACGAGCGGAGAATTCGCTTCGTGTCTAAGGAAGAAATACGCTGCATGCGAAGTTAATACGATACTTTGATTCTATCGTGTAAAGAACCGCCCCGGAGGTTGTCCGGGGCGGAGCAGAAAAGCAAGCGTGAGCGGAGAACCCGTCTCCCCGACGGTTTACTGAAGCGTCCCGCCGATGACGCTGACCTGGGATGCGAGGATCTCGGTGACGGTCCTCTCCACACCGCTGGAGTCTGTGAAGCGGTTGTTGCGAAGGCGTCCCTTGACCTCGACGCCGGCGCCCTTGACGAGGGAGGAGAAGTCAGGCATCTTCTCGCTCTTGAAGGCGGTGACCTGGTGCCAGGTGGTCTCGATGACCGCCTCGCCGCTGCGGTTCTTGAAGGCGTGGTCGGTAGCGACGCTGAAGCGTGCCATCTCGGTGTCGCCGATGTTCTGGATGCGGGCATTCCCGATGATGCCGCGGAGGGTAACTGAATTGAGCTGTTCCATAATGTGACTGAATTAAAGGGTTACTGAATCATTTCTGATGCCGCATCAGCGCCTTCATCGTGGTAAGGAAGCAAGGGCCGCAGGAGAAATACTACCCTTCCGGTGTGGAGATTTCTCTGGAGGTGTACTTTACCCTTGAAGCCTCCACGTGAAGGAAATACCTTTGCATCAGGAAATGGTCTCAGTAACTCTTTCAGCCACATGGACCAGCCACAGTCACTCCGTCATCGGTATGTATGCGGATCAAAGTGCCAGATGGAATCACAGGCTCTGCTTCAGCAGAAGCCGGAAAGAGTCACATGCTGCGTGAGGCAGAAGATTCAGAGCGGGAAAGAGGATGCCATTCCCCATCCGATGCCAGGGTGGCAGACCACATACGCATCGGACGGTGTTGAAAGGACAAAAAAAGCACCCGGTCATCGGGTGCTGGACTTTCATACTATCAGTGACGGATTCGCCCACCGTTTATACATCTTCGACGTCGGGGGCAAGTGAGTAGAAACCTTCCTTCCCCGCTCCAGATTTGATGAAGGACGGATTCATGTCAAGTATCTTGTATATGTTGTTCTTGGATTTGGGCGTATATAGGTCGACTACAGCATCATAGACTGCTTTCTTTGGCAAGGTGTTCCCGGGAGCGGCCTTCAGCAAGGCGAGTGCCTTATTGATTACGGCAATATTATGTGCCGGAGGGGTGCGATTGACGCGTTGGACCTTTTTCGTCTGTCGAGTATGATAATCACCCGTCTTCACGTATTTCGGCCAGCAGGTCTTGAGGATATAGTATGTGCTTCTGCCTGCGCCCTTTTTCCACGCAACTTCACAGTCTTCACCAAGATACGCCTTGATGGTCACATCGCTATAGTCCCATCCATTATCATCAACGAACTGCCGCAAATCTGTTAACATCGCAATTCCATCATGTTCGGCCAGATACTTCAGTAGTTCCGCTTTCAAGTCTGTTTTTGCACCCTTCTTAGCGGGATTACCGATGTATCGGTAGGTCCCGTTGCCACCGAATTCGATATGATCGTTCTTGGCAACGGACCTGTTCTCTTCAAGTTGCTCAATACCATCAAATCGGTATGCCATGGTGTTGTACCGAGCTATCAAGTCATTCTTTGTCATGGATGCATCAAATCCGTTCTCCAGAGCGAAGTCATAGAGTATACGTGCCTGACGTGCAGTCACCGAGGGAAGAGCCACCCATCTCATAGATACGAAGGTCTCTCCGTCCTGCTCTTTCACTTCATAGGTGTCTGTGTCAGCAAGAATGTAATCCTCAGCAAACCTGAGACGGAGCATGTCAAACCCATCTGCCTTAAGTTGGCCCAAAACATCCTCAAGTCTGACCGGAACCGGGTTCCCTGCCAGGATGTCCTTGACGTCCGGTATCACGGCTTTCAAGATGCCTTTCAATCCTTTGCCGTAATAACGGGTATCGATGCAAAAGCCGTCATAACCATCCTGCTCGGAAATCGTATAGCCCATCCCGTCAAGATAGAACCGAAGGGTCTTCTCGTCATGTCCGAAGCCGAACCGCTTCATGAGGTTGTCTTTCACCTCGATGCGCTTAATCCCTTTCAGGGACGTGAACGCCTCGTCTTGTGCAGCGTTCAACTCGTCACAGAACTCGGTGGAAATATCCTTCATGTTTTTTCGCACAGACTCCGAAGTTACCCCCAGAAGTCCCGCGAGGTCTTTGTCCATCGGCACGCCTTCAGTGTCTGTCTCGTTGTAGAGATACTTGAGCTTAAGCGCCCTGGATTTCCAGCCATTATTGTCCTCGACGGCAAAAACCTTAATGAAATCCGCCACGTGACGCCGCAGTGCGGGATATACGTTCGTAAGATTCTCGATATTGGCCATGGTTTCAGTGATAATTATGAAGGTACGGCTTGATTAAGCTTTATTCCATAGTCAAAGATAATCAAAAACACACAATGCCCCAACGGATCCGTCATCAGCGGATGCTGATGATACGGAATCCGAACGAGTCATTGCTGTATTGTACATAAACGCTCTTGCCGCAGTTGCGACAGATGCTGTAGTCAGAGGAGGATCCACCGGTGTAGCGGCAGTTGACGACAACGGGTTGCCCACACTTGGGGCATGTTACGGTGACGGGTGTTGACATAATTGTGATCTTCTGGTTTACGAAAGTGTTTTCATTCAAATATACTGATTAATCCGGACAATCTTTCATCTTCAGTCCGGAATCACAGGCAGAGCGGTCCCTGTTTCTTGAGCTGGGCCATGAATGGGGTCCAGATGGGTTTCCTCTTGTCGATTCTCCCGGAGGTGCGTGGACTTTCGGGATCGACACCGGACGCGGCACAGACTGAGTGGTAGAACTCCGTGGATCGGATCAGCAGGTCCAGAGAAGCTTCCGGCGCGTAATGCCCGGTTTCAATGATAACGAGCTTTGTGTCCGGCGGGAGGAATGACCGTGTTCGGGCGACGATGTCCTGTTCACGCGGAGAGACGAGCAGGACCACTGCGGAGTCCTCCAGATGATTGGAGGTGTATATGAACCTGCCGTGACAGTAGTTCCGGTAGTCGTAGACTCCGGCGGAGGCCAGGCCGCATTCGACCAGCTTCCCTTCAAGGTTGCCTACCACCGGACGGCCCCAGCTGCCGTGAAGGATGATGTAGTTCCTGACAGGCATGAAGTCTCCAGAAGAGAGAGCCGAGCGGTCGTTGCGGCAGATGTTGAAAGGATGCTCCGGAAGCGTTCTGTACTTCTCCAGGTCCACGTCCGGCTGGAAGATTCTGGTGAAGAGCGCGAAGAAGGAAAGAGAGGTTCCGGTAGATACGAAGCCGTCGTGGACATCCCTCATTGGTATGACGAAAGACTTGTCGGAACCGGCTTTGATGAAGTGCTTGCGGGCTTCATTTCGGTCGGAGTCCGAGAAGCTTACGGAGGCAGTCCTGTCGGGATTGACGTCGAGGGCCCGTCTTGTGGCGAAGACGATGTCGTTATTGTGGCCGCCCTTGCTGACCAGCAGGATCTTCGCCGTCCTCAGGGCAGCGTCGCTGTAAGAATTTAAGGTATAAGGAGTTACGCTGACCGCAACTCCGCCGCGGGCCCCGTAGAGCAGGGTTGCGAACTCCCCCGCCGTCTCGGCTCCGCCGGATCCGGTGGCGATAAGAGGCTCCGAAGGATTGGAAAGGAGGAAGTCTCTGATGGTGTGAAGGTCGGCTGCGATTGTCTGGTCGATGACGGATTTGAGTGTAGTTCTGGTGTCAATCATCGAGACCCGACCATTTGTAAAGTTCGTCATAGATGGCCGGAATAAGGACCTTCCCGTTTCGTCTCCACCCCATCTTTCCTTTCTCGACAAATTCACCATCCTCTTCATGAATGGTATTCCCCATCATGTTGCGTCCATTTCTAGAGAAGGTGGAGTATTCATTTCCCTTCCTTATATACAGAGTGTCTCCTCCATCAATAAACTCAACCTGATCGAAGATTGGCGGACAGACTACCGTGCCGTCCTTTATGCAACCGAATCGTTCGTCCTCTTCGAAAACCGTCGATCCTTCCACCCATTTCCATATGGGCTCCCTAAAGTTAGGGCAGATGAAATAAGAACCGTCTTCGTGGATAGTAATTGTGCCCCAGGGTGTAGTAAATTCGTTTAACATTGTCTCGTGTATTTGTATTTTCATATATACCTGGACGTCTCGTTAATCTTTCACGCCTTGTTTCATGAAAGAAATACTGACGATGTATGTATACATATTGTACAAGCATGAAAAAGAGATGGATAAACGATTGAAAAGTAAATTACTCCAGGTTGAGGGAAGGATAAAGGAGTTCTGTCCTGCTGGGGATGACTTTGACCAGTACCGTATCATCATGAATTCCAGCGGCAAGGATAAGGAGAAGTTGAGGTCCCTTCTGTTGGAGCGAAGGAATCTACTTAACCGTATGTTGTTATGGACACCGGGCGAGATTGCACGGATGAAGGAGGTCAATGACCGGCTATACAATCTGACTAAGATACTTCATGAAAAGACATACTCATTATATAAGACTCTTCTTCAGACGGGATATGACCCGGACTTTGACGATGACATCATGATAGAGGGACGCCTAACATATGTCGTCGATGACTGGGAGGACGGTGAATCCGTTTTGTCTATGGCTGAGGATGAGGAATATGGTTCGGACTTTAAGTGGATGATGGGGCTCATATACAGTCTCTCTGACATAAAGGAACTATACGCGTGTGCGAGGACATTCACTTCATATGACATCAATGACCGCCCCGACATGACTGCTAAGGAACTGGGACTTGATGATGACTTTGATGACGGACAATCGTGGGATCACGGTCATCATGGCGCTTTGAATGACATTTGCATCTGCCATGCGATATATAACCTGACCGATATCAATCTCTTCTCGTATCCGGATGTCCTTAGGATGAATGATTTCTGGTGTGAGGTCCGGGTAACCCACCAACTTCTTACTGACCTTAAAGGTGAGAGATACTCTTGTATACTCAATAGGGGCAACAAATGATAATTGAACCTAGCCAGATCCAGCATGAAATAGCCCGAATCGTCGATGATGAGGGCTACCTTCCACTCCGGAATCAAGACTTCACGGACATCTGCCCGAATCCGACCTGGGGGATTCATGTGTCTTCGCAGAGCGTCGATGCATTGATCGTATTGTCAAGGATATGTCTTGAGCAGGTCCTGGTAAG
>Ga0247609_10002208_pt1 | contig 21083 bp, 18 predicted proteins | sample 172DNAGHGlowgp2_FD_193487 | JGI IMG/M metagenome (GOLD analysis project Ga0247609, IMG submission 193487) | Sheep rumen microbial communities from Palmerston North, Manawatu-Wanganui, New Zealand - 1728 DNA GHGlow gp2 | ecosystem: Host-associated > Mammals > Digestive system > Stomach > Rumen ...
GTTATTTATCTGTTACAACAAAGGGGTCTAGATGTTAAAACCATATCAATAGAACAATCAGAAAGCGTGTCAGATTATAATAAGCGTATGATGCAATTGAGACAACAATTATCTGTTCCTTATAGTGGTACTGATATTGTCAAGGTGAGTTTCTACACATCCGATAGTGTGGGAAGTAGTCAGGCAGAATGTCATCGTTCATATTTGATTACTATTCCTATTGACGTGATAAGTATAAACGATAACGCTATCGGGAGTTTTTCGTATAAAGATATCCTTCCAAATGAAGAGTTCTGTTGTGACTATTCCTGCTGTGGCCATGACTATAGTTATGTGGAAATGGAGTTGTTCGCTGATTTGCACGGTAACACAACTCTAAAAACAACCAATTCTAAGGCAGAGTCAAAATATACTATCATCAATACGTTCAATTATACAAATTTGCAAAAAGATGGACAATCTAATTAATAGTTTACAAGATACGGCAGTTTATCTAAAAAAACAAGAGGAGAATATAGTTTCTTCAATTAATGCTTTGTCTGAAAATGAGGATAAACTTAGATCATATCTATTACTTTATATGCTTGCGAGCAAATCTAAAGATGCGTTGGAACAGATGAAAGACGCGTTACCTGATATTGAAAAAAGGTTACGAGAAGATGTAGATGGTGTTTGTAAACAGGCAAGAGAAATCCTCGATGGAGCAGAAACTCGTGTGAGATGGATAAAAGACATTATGGATGCCTTGGGAAAGTTGTGTGGGAATTCAGATTTACTAGATCGTGAGAGTGAACTTCATAATCAGATGGATATAATGGAAACTGCATTAAGGTCTTTGGTGGAGAAACGGAATGAATTGCCATTGAACCAATTGGATAAAGTATAATGGTAATATGGACTTGAGGGTCGGTTATATAAAGGCAGGCATTAGGGCATTAGGCCCTGGAAATCGCTTTGTGATTTGGACACAAGGGTGTCTCCGGAGATGCAAGGGATGCGCTTCTCCCGAACATCAGCCTCTTGACGGTGGCTATTTGGTTGACACAAAAGAATTGAGTAACCAAATATGTTCTTGTCTTTCAATTGACGGGATAACCATCTCTGGTGGAGAGCCTTTTTTACAAGCGGAAGTTCTTATAGACTTATTAAGTAGAGTAAAAGACGTGAGACCTGAACTTACAGTTATTGTCTTTACTGGAAACAAATTGGAAGAATTGACTGACCTCAACAGCAAAGTTTTTCTCGGGAAAATAGATTTGCTTATTGACGGGGAGTATATTCCAGAACTCAATGATGGTATAGGATTGAGGGGATCTAACAATCAAAGATTCCGTTTTTTGACAGATAGGTTGGCTAGCTATCGTAATGAATTAGAAAGTGGTGATAGAATGACGGAAACATATTGGGCGGATGAAAAAAGGCAACGAATGGTGACAATAGGTGTTCCTCGTCTACATAGATGTCTTTCTAATGACTAGAATACTTAAAGATTTGTAGATTATTGTTTTAAACACGTAACAATAAGGAATTGAAACCGTGGCATTATTTGTCAAAGTTTGGGCAGCAAATGAAAGATGAATGGGAAAAAACAAAGCGCGAACACGTAAATTCTGAGTCTTATGAGGAGGGTACAGGCTCTCATTATGACAACTGGAAGAATGATGAACATTATCGTCGGATGAAAGAAGATATTGAACGGCTTCTTAGAGAAGAAAATGCAGAAAAGAAGTAATCAACAATACTTTGAGTATGGCCAGAAAGAAAAAAACAAGAGGGATTATTGATGATTTAATTGCTGCATATGAGGCAGCAGAAAATAATAAAAGGACACGAGAGTGGATAAATCCCGAGTCTTATGAAGTAGGGAAAGACCCTCATTATGACGACTGGAAAAATGATGAACAAGGTCGTCGAATGAAGAGAGACATTGCTCGACTTCAAAGTGAGGAGCGGGAGAATTATCCAAAAATTATTGAGGCACAAAACGCTTATATCCAATTACTAGAAGAATATTTGGCCAAAGATGAAGAGTATATGAATGCCTTAAGGGCATTCTATGAGCAGCAATTACAAGATTTTAAGAAAAAGTACGATGAAATAGAAAAGCGTATCTGTAACATTGAGAAACAGATAGCAGAACTTGTTAAAGAAGTCAACAAGAACACTGAGCGTATTGACAACCTGATAAAAGAGTTGAATGCGGAAAAGGCTCGTGTAGGCGAATTGGCACGAAAAGCTTGTGACGAAGTTGTTGAGCGATATAATATCATTGTTAGAGGGCGTATCTGCTCTAAGTTCTGTTATTATAAACTTAGAGGTCTGGAACGTATTATTTCAAAATTTAACGAGCCTAAACTCACTGTTGATGCATTGTATGCTTTAGCTGTTGACGCATTGGGAAGTATTGCCGAGATAGAAAGTCAATCAGAGTTGGAATGGAAGAAGTTTCGTCCAATTTATGAGCCTTTTAAATCCGAAGTATCCGAATTTGTAGAAGCATTAGAGAAATATCAAAAAATCAAACTTGATGATTGGAACGATGAAATCATTGATCTTGACTTTTGGACAGACAATAGTTTTTCAAATCTTGTTGCAAATGCAAAACAACTCTATCGACGGGTCTCGAATGGGGAATTTGCGCAGGATTATGTGTTGTCTGATATAAAAATTGACAAAGACTTAATAATTCAACTAAAAGAAAGTTTGAATGAACTAATAGTTGATGGTAAAAATAGAGCATTACATGCTTTTCGTCGTCAGGCATTGGCATTGAGCGCAGAGGATTGTTTAGAAAACAATCATTGTTTCTCGACATCAATCTGTCAATTTGAAGAAGGTGACCAACGCATGGCTTTTGTTATTGAGGCAGAGTGCAATATAGACGAGGTAAAAATAACATTAGTATTTACCCCTGGAGGGCGAGATGAAGAAGCCTGGTGCTTTATTCAGCATAATCAATACATTGATCCTAATAAATATGAAACACTTGTAAATGAAATAATCTTATCCTTAAAAGACAAATGTGGTATTATTTGTATTCAGAATGATGATTCCTTTATCGATTTTGAATACAATGACAAGGTTTTAACCATAGAAGGAAGACTTATTGAAACAATTAATAATGTAATATATAACCCAAATAACTTAAGATTATGAGTATAGTCGGAACAAGCTATCATGACCCTCAGGAATGGAAGGCTGACAAAAAAGAAGTTTCTCGTTGTCAAGAATCCATACAATGCCAAGAACGAACAATACTTAGAACAGAAACATTTGGCAGCGTTCTTCGCCAAAGTATTGACAGAATGGAAGAAAGGCTTGAAATGAAAAAACAAGATTTCTTACGTGACAATGCGCCTGTCATGAATATGGTGAACAGTTTGACCATTAGAATGGATGAAGTGGACAAGTTGCAAGCCCAAATAACTCAACAGAATAACAATGTTGCCGAATTAATTCAGCAATTAATTGATCAAAAAAGAGCGACAGCTCAAAGTGGTATTGATTGGTATAATGAAGCCGCTGCTCAATTTGCACTAATTGAATACAATCGTGACTATCTCAAATTTGCTGAAATAGAAATTGGTAATTTACGAGCTCGAATAGAACAAGGCAAAGTTGTAGATTGGACTTCTGCTGCTATGCAAGCTCAAGCAGAACGGTTGTTAAGTGATGTTTATTTGATAGGTCTTCAGGTTGTAGAGCGTAGAAGTCAATATGAAGAATGCCAGCAGAAATGTGTGCAACAGGCAATGAGCATTCTTGAGCAGGCTTCTGAGTTTAGAAGCAATGGAGTATTATATGGATACCATATAGGCCAAGATGTGGATTATTGGACAAGTAATGCCTTGAGAAGTGTTGAACAAGAAGTCCAAAAAATCTTGGATAAAATCACAGAAAAGGTTAACGATTCAACTTTTCAGACAAATGAGTTGAATGCTATGTTGGCAAGACTGAAGGAACTGGCTCTGGAAAAAGATAAGATTATTGATTGCGCAATGGAAAATGCCCGTCGTTCAGAAAGAGTTCAAGCAGAAGTCCGTCATGCTGCAGAATTACTTGTTGACCGTCATGATTTCAAATTAGTAGGTGCTAATTATGAATTGGGTGATGAACGTAGGCCATTTATTGCCAGATTGCGACGTGACACAGATGGAATGGAGGTTGAATTTGTATGTGGGTATGACAGTACGACAGGGCAATATAAACTCGCACATTCGATGAATTCCGTAGCCTATAGCGATCAAAATGTTAGGGATGCAATAGAGCGAGAACTGACCCAATCACTGATTGATGCCGGATTACAGATAACAAGTACCCAAACTTGTGGCGCTAAAAATTTGACAGAATATGACGAAGAGAATCCTAGGGTTGATGCGCAGACAAATGCTCAATTAAATGTGTCTCCGCTGGGATATGCCAGATAATAAGATAATTCTATGAATCGTTTTGAGAGTTTGCAAATTAATGAGAGGCCTGTTTCATTGGCCCTGTTTCATTATGAAGACCATTTTTATGATACTGCTTTGAGGCAATATGACTTCAAAGAAGCTCTACACCTGTATCTAAAAAGAAATGGTTATGATACTATAATATTCTTTAGTATTAATAAGGGTATCCACTCTTTTGAAGAAGGAATGTTGAAATCTTTTCTTAATGTCCAAGGTGAACAGCCTAAAGTCCAGCCAAAGCAATCAATCATGCCAAGGGTAGGACGTGGTACTGGCCGTTTCGATTTGCAGTTTCACTCATCATGTGACAGTCAGAAGAAAGAAAGCTTGGTTTATCAAGACAAGGATGGTTTTTGGGGTGATAAGCGTGACCTGACACGTGAAGCTCAAATGAAGCAGATAGTATTCAATTTACAAAATAGACAGCGTTGTGTTGTCATTATAGAACCTTCTTATGGCTCAAAAGAGTTCGTAGGAGAGCAAATCGCATATCTGAATGATGTTATTGGTTGTTTGGGCAATGAAAAGGTAAAAAGAAATAATAATCACTTCATTTTATTAGCAAATACTACTATTTCTACTGGGTATAACTTGCCCGCAAACATTGATCCTTCTATCCATGGGAAAGATCATATAGAAAGTAATTTTTGGAATAACCCATACTTGTTGGGGCAATTTTTAAATAGTTCAAAGGAAGAGAATGGTAATAATTTACATTATTCATTGAAGGATGTTGATAAATCCTTTGGTTCTGTTTGGGTTCTTCCGTGTCCAACTGTTGACGATTGTAAGAATGCATTTCAATATTGGCGTATCGTGAATGGTAAGACATGGCCTATTCGCTGGTGTCAGATAGATGATCTTATGTCTCAAATATCTCATGTTAGAGGGAGGAATAATGAGGAACAACCCAAGACTCTTAACGAGTGGGGTTTGGTTTTCAATAACATGAAGAGTATTTCATATAGTGCTTTTGGAAAAAAATATGGAATAAAGGATAGGAATGGAGAGAATGCGCGTAGGAAATTGACTGATATGCAGGGGATTGATAGTATTCGTAATCAGTTTGACGCATTATGTGAGCGTTTGGCTATCGAAAGGAATAATCCAGAATCAAAGTTTCGTCCTCATATGGCTTTCTTAGGAAGCCCGGGTACTGGAAAGACGACAGTGGCTAGGCTTTTTGCTGAAATTCTAAAAGATAAAGGCTTGTTAAGTGTTGGTCATTTGGTTCAAGTAAGTCCTGCAGATTTTATAGGTGAATATATAGGTCAAACACGCCCAAAAGCGGCTAAAGTTTGTGAGAGTGCCATAGGAGGTATTTTGTTTATTGACGAAGCCTATGGACTTCATAAAGAGGATGACGCAGGTTCTAATGGAAATACATTTGGCGATGAAGCAATTGAAGTAATTATTCAATATATGGAGAATTACAAAAATGACCTCGTTGTCATTTTTGCTGGTTACGCAGATGAAACTAAATATATGATAAAACATGGAAATGCGGGAATGTCAAGTAGAATAGATGATGATTTAGGATATTATTCTTTTATGCCATATTCTCCAGAAGTACTTTTTAATATTGTTCAGTTTCACCTCTCAAAGGAGGGCTGGCAAACCACGAGTGATTTTCAGACTTCTTTGAGAAATATAATACTAATTGAGCATTCTTTGGGACAAACAGAGAATTCAAATGCTAGATATGCGGAACAAATGGCTGGAGAGTTGTTGTCCCGTAATAAGAATGGAAAGGAAAAGATGAAGTCTACATTAGACAAAATACACATACCAGAAAAAAGACGAAGATTAATAGATCCATCACTTTTGGATGAATCAAAAATTTTTTACGAAATAGACAAACTTGTTGGTCAAGATCATTTGAAAAGTTCATTAAGAAGCCTTTATAAAAAATGCGTTGTCCAAATGACCAAAGCTGGTAAAATACCAGGATATATACCCCAACTTCCTCAACTCGGATTTGTTATCATGGGCCCCTCCGGTACAGGTAAAACAACATTTGCACATGCAATAGCTAATATATTATACTATTTAGGCTTGATGCCAGGAGATACTAATAGTTTTTTTACGCCAATTACTGGAGTTGATATCTTGCAAAAAAGATACACTGCAGAAGTTCTATTACAAGAGAATCTTGGTAAAACATTGTTTATTGATGAAGCGTATGGTTTACTGGCTTCTCCTAACTTTGTGAACGATTTAGTAGGAGAGATGCAAAAACCTAAATTCAAGAACAAACTTTGTGTTATTTTAGCTGGATACGAAGATGATATTAAAAGGCTTATGAGCCAAAATCAAGGCCTTCCAAATCGCTTCCCTGAAGATGGCCGGTATATTCTGTCGAATTATACAGATGAAGATCTGTCGGAAATGTTATTCCGTAGACAAAGTGACAGAATCCGTTTTTCAGAGGAATGTCGTCCTTTTGCTATAGATTATTTTTGTAGAGAGAGACAAAAGAAAGAGGTGGAAAATGATCCTAGCAAACCATTTGGAAATGCTCGTGAAGTTGATGCATTAATAGGAAAACTGGAAGTATCTTTTGGAGAAAGATTCCTTCGAGCTTCTGAGGAACAACAGGCTGACCCTATCTTTGCTAGTCTTATTCTGCCAGTAGATTTCCCCAACTATAATTCTTTTATTAGCACAACAAATTGTCAGGTTGGTTAGATGTGATTAAAGATGATTTTGTATAACACAAGAAGAAATACTATTTTCTGAAAATGTTATTTTGCGTAATGGCGTGATTTTAATTATGGATGAAAAGATAAAGATACATCACGATAGGATTATTAATAAGAAGCACTCTGATGCAGATAAGTTGATTTCTTATAAAAAGGAGTTTTCAACTGCATATGATTTTATTATTAATAGCGTTGGTGATATTCCTTCCAAAGAAAACCTGACTGGTGTTTCAGAAATCATCTTATCCCTGCAAAAGCATGCTGACGGCGGTTTGGCTGGAGTTGTCAATTCTTTGCAACAACAAACCAATAGGGGTTTGTGTGAATTGCTCGATTCGATAAAATTGAAAAAACAAAAGATAAATAGGACAGTGAGAATAGATGAAGGAATAAAAGACTCTTATGTTCACTCGACCCCCAAGGATGACTATCCAACAGTTGCAAGATTACTTGGCGAAGTCATTTCTGATTTTTTGGTTGGTTTATCAAAGAATGAAAATAATTTGATAGTCCAAAACATAATCACAAGTATATCCAGCTATTTTGAGAATATTGAATCAATACGGTTGCCTTCTTCACAATCTCTTCTAAATATTTTGGAATTACTGTCTTCACCGATCGCAGAAGATTATTGTAAAGCAAGTAATGATAAAATCCATCAATTAAAAGTAGATAATAATGAAACAAATTGAATGCCCCATATGTCATGAGATGCATGATGAAAATGAAGCATGCCCTCGTTGCTCTTTTGAGTTCCATCAAATTTTTACTCCATCTAATCATTTTCAAGAGATAGAACAGAAGAGGATATCTTCTCATACAAAATGGTGGGAGATGTTACTTGAACAAAAGATTGACCGTTCTGAATATGATGAAAAAGTGAAAGAATTAAATGCAGCTAATGCTCGCATTGTTGAATTGGAACAAGAACTGAAGAAGGGTAAAAAACCTGTCGCTTTTTTAATCTCAGAGCAAAAGGCTGTGTATTGCCTATATGATGGGCAAAATACTTTTGGAAGTGCGAAAATGAATTCTGATTGTGAGCAACATCAGAAGATAATCCTCCCTGGAGTTTCTCTAAGACCTGTTCATTTTTCGATTATTATCACATCAGAAGAGAATCGCAAGCACTGTGCAATTAATGAAAGCTTAGCGGAAACAACGACGTTGTTTGTCAATAGCACTACTAATGCGGTAGCGGCGGACACATTATTAAACGATGGCGACGAAATCATCATTTCTGTTAATCAAAAGGAATGTAAAATCAAATTTAGAATCAATATCAATAAATAATGGAAAAAGATAAAAGGAAAATGTGTTTCTTCAAGAATTTGTGGGAACGAATAAAGCGGTTGTTTGCCAGAAAGCAATGCCCTGCCCCATTACTCCTTGTCTCCGATGAACCAATTGAGAACATGGATCAACTGATAAAATCATTAATTCACGTTGATTCCATGTTGTGTCAATCTGCTTGTGTGGCAGAAGATAGATATCCCAATGATGCTGAACATTTGATGAAAATAATAAGGAACCAGCATGTGGGTATTGAATCTGTTTTGAAAAGGATGGGCGTTGAATGCAAACGAAGTCAAGAGGGGGACGAGTTTTCTCCAGAATACATGGAAGCTAGCGAGAACTATGTTTTGACTAATGACAAAACGAAGGATGAAAAAGTGGCTGTAAGTGAGGCTCCAGGTTTTTGGAAAGATGACAAAGTTTTAACGTTTGAAAAGGTTAGATTGTATAATTATCAAGCATAAAGAATATGGCTGTATATGGTATAGACTTTGGAACATGCAACTCATGTATTGCTGTTGCAGAAGATGATGGGACATTAGCAGTCGTTCCATCTTCTCGAAATGAAACAACGATACCGTCGGTTGTGATGTTCAATTTAAAAAAGAATGGTAAACCAGTGGTTGGGACAACCGCAAAAAACGGTTTTAGTAAGCCTAACCCCAGAAATGTAGTGGCATTTGCCAAAACAGAATTGGATAATGAACTAACTAAGGAAGAATACCAGATTACGGATACTGAAATCAGAAAGTTGTCACCAATTGAACCAGTTGCATGCATCTTATATGAGTTGATATCTCATAGTAACCACTTCAGAGGAACGCAAGGTTTGCCTATTTCGAATAATGCTGTAATAACAGTTCCTGCTGTCTGTTCTGATATACAACGAGAAAAGACCAAAATCGCAGCAGAACTTGCCGGGATAAACGTATTGAAAGTCATTTCTGAACCCACTGCTGCCGCTATCAGTTACAATATCCAGGATGGTGAAACTGTGATGGTGTTTGACTTGGGCGGAGGAACACTTGATGTCAGTATAGTCCAATGTTCTAACAATCGTGATTACAGAGTACTCGCAACAGAAGGTGACCCAGAATTAGGTGGTCGTTGTTGGGACAAGGTCTTGATGCAACTTTGTTATGAAAATGAAGGTCTGCGGTTTTCAGATAGCTTGGCTACAGCAAAGCGTCTAATAGAATTTGAAAAGTTTAAGATAGACCTATGTGAAGCAGGGAATGTTGACGTGACGTTTGTGGACGAAGATGGTGTTCAGCAATTACAAGAAATCAGTATTGAGGAGTTCGAACAAAGTTCACAACATTTGATAGATCGTGCGTTAAAGGTGGTTGACCTTGCAATTAATAATGTTCCTGATATAAGAATCAATAGGGTATGTTTAGCCGGGGGGGCGTCGAAAATGCCAGCAATCAGGCAAAATTTGCAGCAACATTTACCAAGTATCGTTGTGGAAGTTTGTGATCCTGATATGGCTATTGCGAAAGGTGCTGCAAAATATGCGAACTCTTTATCTGGTGATTCTAATAATGGAGATATAAGCATAGATGAACGCGGACATGCGTATGGTATTGTGACAACAGATAATAATGGTTATCAGATTGTCGATAATATTATCATGAAAAATGACACACTAGAGATATCAGGACGAACTTTTGTGCGATATATGCCAACCACAAGCAAGCGCCTATCTATTACAATTATAGAGAATAGTGTTAATAGGAGACGTTTTGAATATAGAGGTCAAAAGGCATTTTTTAGTGGTGATGTTCTATTCCCGCAGGAGGTGGAGATTGGCCAACGGATAGATTTCCTTCTTTCACGAGATTCTGATGGAATTGTCCATTTAAATGTCTCGTGTTCAGGAGAGAACAATAATTTTGAGTTTGCTACAAAAGTAAATGAAGTGTCCGGAATAGTTCGGAATAATGTTTTAGCGTTAATTGATAAAATGAAAAATAATTAAAAACTTTTAATTATGGAACATAAAGAATTTTCAGCCATCGTTGTTGATTTTGGTTCAACCAATAGTGGTTGTGCCCGAGTTAGGTCGTTAGATAATGAGGGGAACCTCGTTTATTCTACTCCTGAGTTTCTACAAAACATAGGCAACTATGCAAAGGACAATACTTGGTTCTATGTGGAGCCTACTTTCCTTGAGCGCATCCGTACTGATTATGGCTCACTGACAGACGAAGATTTTCGAATTGAGTCGCGCATTATGTCCAATACGGATAATCCCAACATTATTTGGGGACGTGAGGCAATTAAACGCTTCAGTAAAAAGATTATGGATGAACACTGGGTGAGTTTTAAACGATTTAAGATGATGCTCTACTATGGCAACAATAATTATGCAGGATTGGATTTCCCCTTGTTGCTAATTATCAAGACCTTCCTGCGAATTATGAAACTTGAGTGCCTTGAGTTGGAGTCAAAGCGCATGGGGCGTATAGTGTCGGAAAAAGAGATAAAGTGGGGGTTAACTATCCCATCCATATGGACGGATGACAATAAACGGGTAATGAAGGGGTTGGCGCGTGAGGTGTTTACACCCGAGACGCGTATTCTCTCGGAACCAGAGGGGCCATTAGTATATAGTCTTCTGGTGTCTAATGCACAAGGAAGGGTAGAATATCAGGAAGGGCGTATAACATTTGTTGTCGATATGGGTGGCGGTACCACCGACATCTGCTTGATGAAGGAAAGTAGGAATGAAGATAGCAAGTGGCAAGTGGAGATGGTTGCTAATACAGATGGACAAGCAGCAGGCGGAAACGACATTGACAATGACTTTGTCATCTATATGCTTCGAAAGATTTCAAATGGACAGGTCAGCGACAATGGGGTAAGCTATGACAGTTTGAGTAATGAGGATTTAGTCAAAACCCTCTTTGAGGGATTCCAAAGTAATGTTGAAGCATTAATTGATTTTGAAGACAGTTGGTACAAGCTAAAAAACCGACCCGATTTGGAAAAACTTACAGAATATCCATTTACGTTTACAAAAGATTTCAGGATATGGCTGTTGTCAAATGGACATAGTGCTGTGGCTAATATTGTTGGTGAGTATCTGATGGATGGTTGCTATTTCTCTGCCGAGGAATTCAAGGAAAGAGTTTTTGCACCTACGTTTAACAAAATACGCTCAAAAATTCGTGAAATCCTTCTAGCAAATAAAGACCGGGTTAGCATTGATCGCATAGTGTTGGCTGGTGGACTTTCTTGCAATCAACTCCTCCGTTTGCATGTTGAAAACTCCATTAGGGAAGTACTCGGTGAATCATCCCAGATCGGTGACTTGGGACCGCTCATGAATGGGGGTGCTATTGCAGCTGGTGCATGTTATCTTCTATTAAACAAGGATTTTGTGGTGCGCTTGGCAAAGCGAAATTTCTATTATGATTCTTATGTAGACGCTTTTGCTCTATCTCAACGTATGAGAAGTGAGTACGCTGATTTTGGTATTAACCTGAGGTTGGGCGATATTAATTCAATGATAGATGACGAAGAACAATATAAGCATGAAAGCTTGAATAGAGGATATTTAGTCTTAAGTCCAATCGCCATAAAAGATACTCTTATAAAGAAATATGTCTATGACGGACTATCAACTGGCAGTGGACAAACCCAATTAAATATTACTTATTATTCCTCTGAAGATATTGTCATATTTGCAGATGAGAATAATTCGAAACTTAAGATAGAGGTTGACTCAAAATTTGACTGTAAACCAGACACTCGTTATGAAATAGAAGTCGACTTCAATGATGCACAGGTGTCAAATGCTTTGCATTATATTCTGCGTGAGTATGAAACAAAAGAAGTTGTCTCAGAAGGTGATCTGGATGATGCAATCAAACAAAGTTGAATTTAAAGGAAGTAATGATGAAACATAATATTTATATTTGTCTTATTACGCTGCTGGCTGTTGGCTGTTCTTTATCTGTTATTGCTCAAGACTCTATCCTCACGGAACCACCTCAAATAATAAAAGAAGTGATAATTAGAGAAACTAAATGGAAAACAGTAAGAGATACTGTTATACTTCAGCCAGACAGCGCAATTAGCGCATCCCTTCAGATTCTAAATGCAAAAATGGTTGGCATAGGCGCACAACAAGAATTGAACTCAAAACAGTTAAAGTTATATGAGGAGAAGTCCGAAGGCCTCATGAGGGTATTGAAATGGTTAATTGGCATTGGAATTCTACTAATTCTCGCAGTGTTAATGTGCTTAATTTATCTCGTTGTACATACTGCAAAGTTCAATAAAGGTCATGAAGTAAAAAATACTCAAGGTATTACCCCTAAGGATTCGGAAGAAAAAAAGCCAGAACAGACCACCCCCTTAGTTCCATTCCCCACGAAGCCGACAAGACCTTCATTAGAGGCCTACAATGCAAGCGTCTACGAGTTTACAACTCTCAACGACCAGGTGGCAAATCTTAAAAGAAAAGACACCAAACCTATAGTTTTGGCTATGTACCGTTTCCTTTCTTTACAATCCGCAGACAAGGCTGCTCTTTTATCACAAATACGTTCCGCAAATATTTCAGAAGATGTGATGGAACAATTTGTGGCTTTGGTGTCAAGAATAGATGCTTTCTTAATCCAGAAAAAGCCAATTATAGACGCTTGGCTTTATTGGGAGCCAAAAGATGGTGTTGATAACTATGAAACAGCGATACGTATGCCAGAGGGATTAACATTTGATGAGAGTCTTGATGAAGATGTGTTAGGTGATAATATTGAAGGACGACAGATTTCGATGGTTCACAAAATGGGATTTTACTTTCCTGGTAATACAATAAAACCATATCGAGAAAAGAGCGTCGTGTCTGCTTAAATTGCATACTCAACTCTATAGTTTAACTCTGAGCATACTCCAGCCATACTACAGTCTGAGTTTAAGCTGCATCTAAGCTTATTCGTGGCTTACTAGTATGGCTGGAGTATGCAAAAATGAGGCAACGACCAGAGATGAGTGAGAGTGCTATGTATGAGAATACCAAGATAAAAGGGAATCAGTTGCAACTGGAGATGCTATACTCAACGGCAAACATACAATCATCCCAATACAGATGGACATTTCGACATCAACTCCAGTCCATCTATTCAAAAGCTTATTTGGGATGATGACGAGGACGTGGTGATAGATTAATTACATATTCACGCGAAATACCTGATACGATGCGTATGCTAAAAAAAATAGTGATAAGATTTTCAACATATATACTTTGGGGCTTGACCTTAAAAAAGCCTGTTGAACGAGACCGATGGCTTTTCGGCCGCAGTGGCTTTGGAATGCTTGTTTTTGCAGCTACTATTGCAACAGTAGTTCCGTTAATTATATGGGGTGGAGTTGAAATACAACAGCATATTGTGAACCCGTCAACGCCGATGAATGAAAAGTTACTTGGCAATTATGATACGGATGTAACAGAATTGTCAGGTGCTGTAGGTCAAGACTCAATAACACTGAGAGCCAAACAAATGGCTAATCGTCACGGAAATGCCTGGTCGGTCCTTTCTCAATATACCGACCCTGGTAATTTGCCCGCGGCAAAAGGGCGGTCTGGGTATTTTTGGGCTTTACTTTGTGCAATTGCTGGTATATTTTGCTTGTCTGGTTTTGCAGTATCTTCATTAGTAAGTTTTATCTCCAGGGTCTCTGAGCGATGGAAAAAGGGACTGCTATTATACGACACGATGTTTAATAACTATATCGTAATTATCGGCGTTAACGAGCAAACTGCAAATATAGTAAGGCGGTCATTGAACCGCAAGATTAATGGGAAAAGGGTTAAATATGTTCTCATTCAAACTCGGCAGAATGTCGAAAGAGTGCGGCATGAATTGGAATTGAAGTTAAATTTGGATGAAGAAAAAAGAATCGTATTCTATTCAGGCGAGCGTACATCGCAAGAGGATATTGAGCATCTTCGATTAGAGAAAGCTCTTGAAATATATGTTCTTGGCGAGGATATGCAACAAGAAAATGAGGAAGATCATGATACTTATAATATTAATTGTCTGGATTTAATTTCCGAATATATGAAAGATAGGAAATTAGATCAATCAAATAAAGTCAAGTGTCATGTAAATTTTGAATACCAAAGTACATATACAGTATTTAAGTCTATAAATATCTATAAGAAGTTATATCCGAAAATTGAATTCCTACCATTCAACATTCACGATATATGGGCGAAAAAAGTGCTTGTGGACAATTATGCTATAGTTCCAAACAAAGATGGTAATAGATCGGTGGAACGCTATTTGCCATTGGACAACTATGGGATTCACCATGGCGATGAACGTCGTGTTCATTTATTTATTGTTGGAATGAATCAAATGGGTACGGCTTTAGGTATTCAAGCAGCACTGTTGGCACACTATCCAAATTTCCACAGAGATCATAATTTGCGAACAACCATTACGTTTATAGATGATCAGGCTGTAAAGGAGGGGGAATTCTTCAGAGGAAGATTCTCCCAGTTGTTTTCACTTTGTAGATATAGAACATTGAAAGATGATGAGGTGAAGTGTCGAGAATTTGCAAAATGGATTGATCCAATGGAGATGCCGGATTTTGTCTATAAGCATACTACTCCTAATGGTCCAAATTTCCATAATTTTATGGATATCCAGTGGGAATTTATAGAGGGTAATGTTGCCTCAGAAGAAATCCAAAACTATATGATTGAGGCGGCTGAGAATAATGTTGTAGAATGTACTGTGGCTCTCTGCTTCAACAATCCTCAACAGTCCGCTGCGACAGCAGTTTATTTGCCAGAAAAATTGCTTAAGAGAGTTAACCAAGTCCTTGTTTATCAACAGAACAAGTTTGAACTTGTCAATATGGTCTCTGCCAGTGAACTCGAATGGAAACGCTACGAAAAGCTCAGACCATTCGGTATGCTTGAAGATTGCTATACAAAGAACATGTTCGAGGATATTAGAGCACAATTGGTAAACCGTTTATATTATGAGAACAACGATATTGTCGCTCCAAAGGACAATGAGGTTAATCATAATACGGGAACATTGAGAAATCTTGATTATGAGATAGACGAGATGAAACGTCACTGGGATGAGTTGGATATGTCTTCAAAGTTAGCTAATATAAACCTGGTAGATTCTTTTGGAACGAAGCTTCGCTCTATAGGAATCGTAAAGTCAAAGTATAAAGATATTGAAGATTTGTCGTTCAATGCCAAAGCGCGACTGTTGAGAATTTTCTCTGATGGGATAACGAAGGATATTGAAGATACATTAAAGAATTCTCAAGAAGATATCGGGTATATGGTAAAGATTGAACATACACGATGGCTCACCGAACGATTAATCATGGGATACAGACCTGTTAATAGTGAAGAACTCAAACAATTGCAAGACTTGGAAAATGACGAAATTGAATTCCTCAATAAAAAAGAGTATCTAAAAGTTAAAAACAGGGCACACTTAGATATCTGTTCAAATGCTACGCTGCATGACATTGATAAATTGATTGGGAGGAAAAATAATGATGAAAGGATTGTGAAGAAACTTACTTATGTAATCAATACGGGAGAGTTGATTTTGTCTCGGTTGGCATTAAGAGGAGATGATGATAGTTATAATAATCCTTATGACGAAGATCGCCTAGCAAGAGATATTCTAAAAAAGATGCTGTTTATGGTTGATCAGCATAAATCGCCATTCTGGATATGTTCTGAAACAGTGTCCATTAATTTGTGGAACAGGGTAATGAATGGGAAAATGACCGATAAGAGTAAAAAGCCTAAGACCGAAGTTTGCAAAGAAGAAGCAGAGGATTTTATTCGTGCCTTAAACAATTTAACGGGTTTGTGCTTCAGACTCCCCACAAAGGATGAATGGAAAAGGGGCGCTCTATACTCAGAACAGAAAAAGAAGTATATCCGAAAGGCAGGAAGAAATGAACCATGTGACGTGGATAATAAAGATTATCGTGGTCATGATTTGTATCACATGCTCGGAAACGTATGGGAATGGACAAGTGACAAACTTTCAACTGAAGACGGAGAAGGAGAAGAAGAACGTTCCTTCGTTTATTGTGGTGGAAGCTTTATGTATGGTGATGACGAATGTAATATTAAAAAAGGTGACAACTGGTATAACTATGGTTTATCTGATTTTAAGTCAAAGGACTTAGGTTTTCGTCTGGCTCTTTCTCATAATTTTGTAGCAGATGTTCTTAAAGGAGCAAAGCAAGAACCTGAACCAAAACAAATTAAAGAAATTATAGATCAAATGTTTGGATTAGGAGAAGGCATAACGGACGAAGAACGTATCATGTTGGAAGTAAAGATGCTAACCGACAAAAACTATAACCACAATTTTAGATTTTGTCAAGGAACAAATAGTTGGCTTGAAGAAGAGAAATATGCTCATTTTGTGAAATTTAAATATAGCAAGATGTACATTGGGCGTTTTCCCGTTACTCAAAAGTTATGGAAGGCCATTATGGGCGATAACCCTTCGAAAACAAAGAACGACAACGCCCCCGTTACAAATGTTTCATACGAAAAAGTGCAAGAATTTCTGGCTAAACTTAACGAAGAATTGGAGAATAGCAAGTTCTATCAAGAGTTGTCAAAAGATCAAGAGTTGTCAAAAGATCAAAAGAAGTGGAGATTCCGTCTTCCTTCTGAGGCGGAATGGGAGTATATCGCCAAAGGAGGAGCCACTCATTATGATAGAGAACAAATAGATACCGACAACGCTGATAAGTGGTCTATGGCAGATCCGGTCTTTTGTGGGGCAGAAGATGCAGATGAAGTTGCATGGCATTATGACATTACGAAATCCATTCATCCAGTAGGAAGGAAAAAAGGTTGTGTGGTTGTAGATAAGGCAACAATCGATGCCAAGCGCAAAGAGACGGGAGCCACAATTGAAGATGAAGAGAAGTTTATGCGCCAATTTATGGTTTTCGATATGTGCGGTAATGTTTGGGAATGGTGCATTGATGACTTTGATGCAGACGCTTATAAAAAGTATATAGATGGCAAAGGGAGAATCTGTAATGTGGAGGAAAAAAACAAGGATGACCGCAGTAACCCTGTTTATAATGAGCCTCATTACGCAGGGATATTTTATAGTTACGAAGGAGATAGCAAAGGATATGGATATGTCCATTCTGCTCGTGGAGGCAGTTGGAAATGTAAAGCAAAAGAGTGTCGCGTCACCAGAGTGAATCGCTATCTGTCATCGTATGAAAGTGACGACCTCGGTTTTAGGCTTGTTTTCGCAGACAGCTCCTTTATCGAAGAAGTTAAGAAACAGAATAAAAAGGAATAGAAGTACATGGAGAAACTACATTTAGATAGAACCCAAAAGATTGCTTTTGCGCGTATAATATCAGATTTGATAGAGGCTGACTTTATTGTTGAAGAGAGCGAGATGGATTTCTTTGAGGATATAATCTCGAAGAATGGACTTAATATCAGTGAGTCGCTGCTGGTGGAAGCGAAGAAGATGGATTTAGCGAAGGCTGTGTCCATATTAAAGGAATTGGATTCGGAGCGACGAGAACAGATTATAGGCTGTCTGAAAGACTTGGCACTATCTGACGGAACTTGCGTACCGCTCGAAGCAATACAGATTTTTGCATTAGAACAGGCGATGGAACATGATGCCTACATATACTCTGTACCCTCAAAGGACATAGGCATAGACAACATGAAGGTGATATATATAGAAAATGATAATGACACGGAAATAGCGAAAGAAATAGAATCCAATTATCGCTCTATCAGTAACGAGTTCGCCTTGGCTGGCTTTGACTTTGTGCATATCCCGTTTGTGGTGAATGACTATAAACGAATGAGTCTGGACTATCTGAGAAAGGTCGTGAAGTATATGATACCGTCCATTCCTTCCGAGAAGGTAGATGCCATCTGCAATGACCTTCAGGGCATGACCACCTCCAGATTTTGCAGGGATTTACTATATAAGAAGATAAGCATTCCATTGTTGGATGTCAGGCCGTCACTTCTCATTAAAATCAGCGAATCTGCTATTATCGACCAATACGATATTGAAGATGCAGAAAGAACAGACTATGCCAACTTCCTGCGAATAGAACTGAAAGGAGATGTGCTTTCTGAAATCCGTGGTCTGATAGATTCCTATCACAAGATGATAAATTGCGCTATTACTGTCAACAGTATGCCGAAGAATCAGAAGTTCATGTACTACGGTTTCCATCGTTCTCTCTTTGATTTGATAGCATACGGTCGAGAGCAGAAAGAATATTTTTTGGTCATTGACATTACCAAACATCAGGCACAGGTGTATTTCGAGCCCATTGACGGTGATGGAGAGCGCATACCAATCAAGCTGAATCCACAAGAGACGGCTTTGTTTGTTATGATTGTAAAGAAATCATTTATGGGGAAAGGGCTTGACTGGAGAGAACAGGTGCCGGATAAGGTGAAGAAAGAGATTCTTGCAGAATATAATAAGGTTTACAGCCATATAGGGAAGGGAAATACTACAAGGGAATATAAAGACCGCACACAAGTTCATCATATCAAGAACAGGATTCGTTCGAATCAGTGTATTGCCAACATGGAGTTGTTTGTGCCACTGCATGTGAAAGATGGTATATATTCGTATTACATGGTAAAGGCTACTCCGAAGAATATACAAATTAAAGAATAGCAGTAAGTTACGCGCCCAATCAACAACGTTGCACTTGAATCTGTGGTTGTAACACCCCAATTCAAGTGCAACGTTTTGTTTTGCTTTTAGGTGCAGGAATTGTAGTACCTTTGTCACATCAAAACGCATTAGTACAAGTTCATAAAACGAACGTACTGACAACGTTGGAGAACAGAAAGCCTACAGATAAAGCAAAACAGTTACAGCGTTGGAAATTTCGTTCAAATTGAACAAGAAGCAGTACCTTTGCAGCAGATATTTCAACTAACAATAAGTATAACTTATAACATTTACGATTATGGGAGCATTTGGAATTATTATCGGTCTGGCAGAAGAGACTTATGGCATCATCACTGATGATGAGAAGCATGTAAAGAGAGGTGCAAGACGGGCATGTATAGGTGCAGGAACAATGCTTGTTGGCGATTTCTTTGGAGTATCTGACACGATTGCAATTGCTGCTGATGTAGCAGATGCAAATAGTGCATAGTTTAGCATTTGCTCCATAGATAGAATAAATTAAAATAACACAAATAAATTATAATAGTATGAAATCTATATTCCAATCAATTAAGAATGGCTTTAAAAAAGCGGGCAACGTTTTACTTGACATCCTTTGCATTTTTTAACCAATAAAAAGATACAATTATGATTGTTACAAATTATCTTATCAATCTCGCAAAGCGAGCAGCCACGGGTGAACATGTTTATCCTGTTGAAATTGCAAAACTTCCACAGGTTATAGACAAGGCCTATGGTGATGGTGATAGCACTCTGGAATTCTCAGACGTTGCAGATGCTGCAACAGAAATAGGTGGCGAGATGCTAGACAAAGCTTCTCATGTAATTGACATACTTGGCTCAATTTTTTAACACAACGACTATGGGAGCATTTGGATTAGGACGCGGTATAGTGAAAACTATAATAGGCGTTGCAACGGGTGACGGCGAAATGGTTGCAAAGGGCTTAAAGAAGACGGCCATCAATACGGTGACTACTGTTGCTGATGTGGTTGCTGGAGAGTTTATTAACAATGCGCACAAGGATAGTGATGATGATGTATAAGTCAAACTAAACAACAGATATTATGATGTTAGGTTATATCATTGGATGGCTGATTGGTTCATGGTTGGACTAATTGCCGAAGGGAGAAAACAGGAACTCTCCCATTATTGAATAAGTTCCAGAGAGTTATAATTGGTAAACCAAAGAAATGACATGGACGACGTAATTGAAATCATCGGTGAAGTGGCCGAACCGGTAGTTGACACATTGAAGGACTGGGGCGAGGATGCCGTTGACTACCTCAAAGATCATGCCCCACAGTATTTACGCTATGCGGTTTATGCCTTGAAGGGCTTGCATCTGTAACATTAAACGATATAAGCCAATGAAACAGAACTACTCAATGACCGCAGTCAAAGAATAGCCACATTCCAAATGATACAAGGGATGTGGCTATATTCATTTACAACGTTGTAAATGAACTTTTGTTTCTGATAATGTTTGTACTTTTGCGTACTATAATTATTGCGTCTTTATGAAACCTGATTACAAACAGCTTTGTCTGAGTAACGATTCTGAGCAAGTCATTGATGGCGAAGGCAAGAATGTGATTCTTCCTCCCAAGGAGAAACCGCTGTGGATGGGATTCATTGAAAAATTCAAAGATCCCATCATAGTTGTCTTATTAGTAGTGTTTTTGTTGTCAGTAAGCATTTCCCTATATGAAATATATTTTGCAGGGAAGGGATGGGCAACCATGATAGAGCCGTTGGGTATATTGATAGCATTGTTGTTAGCAACAGGCGTTGGTTTCATCTTTGAAGTCAGGGCAGAAAAAGAGTTCAAGATACTGAACAAGAAAAAGGATGAACGAAAGGTAAAGGTGCTGAGATGGAAAAATGAAGCAGCAAAGAAGAGGGCA
>Ga0247609_10002209_pt1 | contig 21080 bp, 11 predicted proteins | sample 172DNAGHGlowgp2_FD_193487 | JGI IMG/M metagenome (GOLD analysis project Ga0247609, IMG submission 193487) | Sheep rumen microbial communities from Palmerston North, Manawatu-Wanganui, New Zealand - 1728 DNA GHGlow gp2 | ecosystem: Host-associated > Mammals > Digestive system > Stomach > Rumen ...
ATGTGTTAAGCCTGCCGCTAGCGTTCATCCTGAGCCAGGATCAAACTCTTCATTGTAAGAATTGCTTGTTTCAAGTTTTACCTTTTTGACTCGTCTTGTGTCTCTCGCCTCCCCAAGGAAGCGTCCGACACACGCTATCTCTATCTTCTCATCAGTGTCAAAGTTCTTTCGTTTCAGTGACCTCGTTCGGTCGAAAACGGGTGCAAAGATACAACCATTTTTCAAACCGACCAAATATTTTTTTGCATTTTTTCGAAAATATTTTTGAATCGATAGCTAATCAGCGTTTTGCAAACGAAAAAATTTTTCCTTTTTGTGATTTTTCCATGCTTTTCTGCGTGTCAAAAACAGAAATCGGCCCCCAAATTTTGCAAAAATCGGCCCTTCTGCAACGGCAAAAAAGCCCAAATTAAAATACATCACTGATTTTTAGAGACATAAGTACTTTCAACGCCTTATCAAGGCCTTACCAACTCCTTACCAACTCCTACCAAAATATAAGAAATGCAGGAGTTGGTAGGGTCATGAGCAGAGGTTGGACGGGAGGTGACCGGGAGTAATACCTATATATTATATAAGAGATTTTTGCGCGGATGGCAGGATATTCGAATTTTATTTGTACCTTTGCAAAATAAAAATATAAAGAACTAAAACATTAAAGTCTTGAAAACAAAGATACTAACTATTGCTGCGGCAGCCGCGATGCTGTCCATTTCCTCGCAAGCGAACGCTCAGACGTCGTGGGACGAGGTGTTCAACAAGTTCAAAATCGAAGCCCGCGCCGATGCGGAATACACCAACCGCACCACCAACATCGACGGCGATGCCTTTGGCGACCCCGGTCACCTCTACGGCATCCACGGCCGCTACTTCAACCTGCACCTCGGCGGCAATCTGGGCGAGAACTTCAGCTACTACTTCCGCCAGCGCCTCAAGGCCGAGGCGGGCACGGTGAACTTCTTCGACAACACGGACTTCCTCTACCTCAACTACCGCCCCACCCAGAACTGGCAGCTGCGTTTCGGTAAGGACGCCATGGCCGTGGGCGGATTCGAGTACGACGCTCCCCCCATCGACGTGTTCTACGAGACCAACATGTGGGACAACTTCTACTGCTTCCAGCTGGCAGCCAGCGGCGCCTACATCACCGACGACGGCCGCCAGACGATGATGCTGCAGGTGAGCCAGTCGCCCTACGTCAACTTCTACGGCCTGAACTGGGATGCCGGCCTCTTTGCCTACAACCTCTACTGGGCAGGGGCTATAGGCTCGCATGTGACGACCCTCTGGGGCGTGAGCATGATGGAGCGCGAGCGCGGCAAGTTCATGAACTTCATCTCGTTGGGCACCAAATACACTTCGACTGACGGCACGACGGACATCTACGTGGACCTGATGCACCACGCCCTGGCCACCGACGACTGGGGCAAGAACTTCGGCGTCGTCAGCCGTTGGAACTATCACCTGAACAACGAGTGGACCCTCTTCATCAAGGGTAGCTACGAGCAGAACAAGTCCGAGGTGGACCTCGACGACCCCACCGTGAGCATGGACTTCCTCATGCCCCACCCCGGCCACAGCTACGGCCGCTACGGTGCCGGCTTCGAGTACAACCCCAAAGGCCTGCAGAGCGTGCGCATCCACGGCTATGTGGCCGAGATGACCGACAGCTACACCAACACCACCAACCAGGACGTCACCGAGCACTCCCTCAACGTCAACCTCGGCGCCACCTGGACCATGGACGTCATGAAGCTTTTTAAGAAATAATCAGGTAAAGGTAAAAAACAAAAAACCATATCAACTATGGAAGAGACGAAGAACAAAGAACACATACCGGCGACAGCCCCCGAAACGCCCTCCGTTCCCGAGGGGCAGCCGTCCGACAAGGCCGCAAACCACCACCTGCTCAACTCGCTGCTGACGGTGATCGACCCGTTCCAGGTGTTCCGCCACCACGAGACCCAGGACAAGAAAAACCACAAACCCCGACGGCTGAAGTTCACCACCAGCCGCAGCCTCGAGGCCCTCATCTTCCTCGTATGCTTCTTTGCCTTCTTCGGCTTCCTGGCCTACCGGATGACGCTGCCGCACATGCTGAACACCTTCATGCAGACAGCCTACCAGCTCCTGCTGGAGACGGTGTTCTACATCATGGCCATCTGCGTGCTGATGGGTGCCATCTCCAAACTGCTGACGGAGTTCGGCGTGGTGCGCCTAATGGAGAACATCCTGCGCCCGCTGATGAAACCCCTCTACAACCTGCCCGGCGTGGCAGCCCTCGGAGCCGTCATGACCTTCCTCAGCGACAACCCCGCCATCATCTCGCTGGCCAAGGACAACAACTTCGCCCGCTACTTCAAGAAATACCAGCTGGTGTCGCTCACCAACTTCGGCACCGCCTTCGGCATGGGCCTGGTGGTCATTGCCTTCATGACCGGCAAGGGCTACGGCAGCGGCGCCCTGGTGGGACTCATGGGAGCCATCATCGGCAGCATCATCAGCACCCGCCTCATGCAGCGCTTCACGCTGAAGAGCTACCCCGAGATGGACAGCCCCGTCACCGAGGCCGAAGGCTCCGAACAGAACATCTCCTACAAGAGCGAAGGCTCCATCTTCCAGCGTTTCCTCAACGCCATGCTCGACGGCGGCAAGAGCGGCGTGGGCATCGGCGTGGCCATCATCCCCGGCGTGCTCTGCATCTCCACCATCGTCATGATGCTCACCTTCGGCCCTGCCGGCGAGAACGGCGAGTACCTGGGCAAAGCCTACGAGGGCGTGCCCGTCATCACATGGCTGGCCGACAAGGTGAACTTCATCTTCTACTGGCTCTTCGGCTTCGAGAGCGGCGCCCTGGTGTCGTTCCCCATCACGGCCTTGGGAGCCGTCGGCGCCGCCATCGGCTTGGTGCCGACCTTCATCACCGAGGGCATCATCAACAACAACGCCATCGCCGTCTTCACCGCCATGGGCATGTGCTGGAGCGGCTACCTCTCCACCCACACCGCCATGCTCGACTCCCTGGGCTACCGCAAACTCATCGGAAAAGCCATCGGAGCCCACACCATCGGCGGCCTCTGCGCCGGTGTGGCGGCACATTGGCTGTGGGTTTTGTTAAGCTTAATATTCTGAAAAACAAGCCTGTTGCATAGCACCCTCACCCAAAATGGTGATAAAATTTTGCCATATCGGAAAAAGTTCGTACTTTTGCACTCGCTTTGAAGCAAAAAAATTGATCAATTATTAATCCTAAAAAAAAGAAACAAAATGGCTTACAGAATCACTGACATCTGCGTTGCTTGCGGCACCTGCATCGACGAGTGCCCCGTTGGAGCTATCAGCGAAGGCGACATCTACAAAATCGACGAGAACGCTTGCGTCTCCTGCGGTACCTGCGCTGGCGCTTGCCCCACCGGCGCCATTGTGGAAGGCTAAGCTCAACACAGACAGAAATGAGAAAAAGGAACCACCTTCAACGGGTGGTTCCCTTTTTTTATATCCCTCCCCCGGCACAGTCCGGGAGGCTCACATCGTGGTCTCGGCAATCTTGTCCACATTCATGCTGCGGGCCGAGGCGTCGAAGATTCCCTTGTACAGGCCGCCCTGGCGATAGACCTCCTGCGGCGTGCCGTGCTGCACGGCATGCCCGTGGTCGAGGACATAGAGTTCGTCGCTGTCGATAATCTGGCCAATGTTGTGGCTGATGACGATGACCGTGCGGCCCTGCTTGATGGCATCGATGGAGTTCTTGATCTGCTCGGTGGCAATGGCGTCGAGGCTCGCCGTCGGCTCGTCGAGGAAGATGATGGGCGGGTTCTTGAGGAACATGCGGGCAATGGCTATGCGCTGCTGCTGGCCGCCGCTGAGGTTGAGGGCGTTGCCCTGGAAACCCTCGGGCAGGGCCATCACCTGGTCGTAGATGTACGCCTTGCGGGCGGCCTCGTAGACCTCCTCCTGCGAGGCGTCGGGACGGCCGTAGCGGATGTTCTCCTCGATGGTTCCGCTGAAGATGTGGTTCTTCTGCAACACGAGGCCGATGTTCTCGCGCAACGCCTGCGTGTCCCACTCGCCGAGGGGCACGCCGTCGAGGGTGATGGTGCCGCTGTCGGGCGCGTAGAACTTGTCCAGCAGGTTGACGATGGTGCTCTTCCCTGCCCCGCTGAGGCCGACGGTGGTGTTGGCATCGATAACGAGGGAGCCCAGCCGGATGCTGCTCACAAGGATGTTGGAGGCGTTCTTGGCCATGCTGATGCTCGGCAGGCTGCCACGCGTGATCTGATATGGTGCGAGGATGGCGCCGCCGTTGAGACGGATGGTCTTGGTGATATAGACCTTGACTACGTCGATGTTGGCCTGGATGAAGGCATTGAAGACTGACATCTGGGGCGGCAGATTCTCGTAACCGCGGCGCAGCATGCTGTCGAACTGCTTGTAGATGGCGGCGAGGTTGCCCCACTGGGTGCGACGGTCCATCTGCCGTGCGCTGCGTCGCGGGATGGCGGGCTTGACGGGCAGCTCGCTAATGACGGTACCCGTGCGGGTCTGGCGGTAGAGAAGCTGGCCTACCTTACCACTGATTTTGGTGTTTGCTCCAAAGATTTTTGCCATTGTGTTTTTCCTTTCTGTTTTAAAGGGTTTGACTTTCGGTTAGTCGTCCTCTCGGCTGTCCGACATGTGCACCTATCTTTTAGCTTTGAAAGACGGCGCAAAAGTACAGGGGTGGCAAAAAACGGGATCGGGCTTTGTCAGCTTCTGGTGGGCGTCGGGGGTGCGTTACGGGTGTGTTCGGGGTGGGATTGTCGCGATACGGAGGTGGGTGGGAAGGGGCAAAAAGGGGAAATGCCGCCCTGGTTTGGGGAAAATCGGGGTGGAATGGGGCAATAAAAAAGCCACGGCAAGCGTGGGGGCTTGCCGTGGACTATTGGTGGGTTTAGCTTTTATTTCTCAGGGGTTATCACTTCCCAGTGGCCTCCTTTATCTGGACCAACTCGACGAATAATACCTTGCTTCTTTAGGTTTCTGATATTATAGTTTATACCGTCGCGACTAAGTCCACAAACAACCGCTAATTCTTCTATAGAAATATTAGGATTGCCTATTATCGCTTCAATTATTTTCTGTGTAGTTTTCTGTGTAGTTTTCTGTGTAGTTTTCTGTGTAGTTTTTTGTACATCATCTTGAGTGCCACCTTGAATGCCACCTTGATGTATTTGATTATCTGTATCTTTAACCCCTTGAGTGCCTTGAGTACCATCTTGAATAGCAACCTTCCTGATAGTAGCACGAAGCATGAAGTCGTATTGTTTGAACTCCGGGGCGGGTTGCCCGACCTCTGCCATCTCCCTGTAGATACGGTCTATTCCTTCGCCGAATTCGCGGACATATTCATACTCGTGAAGCATCTGTGCAATCTTTGGATTGCGGGAGAAATGAGTGGTACGCAAATTGCCAATCCTCACCATGCCGGGAAGAATACCTGGGCTCTCGACAGTGAGACGGTCGGAGAAAATCTTGACCTGTATGTCGGTTCCGAAGATAGAGTAGTCGCGGTGGGCGATGGCATTAACAATAAGCTCAGTCCAACAGAACTCGGGATAGTCGGGGACGGTACGGAAAACAGCCCCCTCGCCTAAAAATGTATGTTCGCGGATTTGGGTTTTTACGAAAGCAAGTGCGTCGCGCGTCATATCGATGATACGTCCTTCAAACATCTCATCCTTCACCACATTCATCTGTGCACCGGTTAACTCTTGTGTTCCGTCATAGCAGACGACACGCACACGCGCTCTCGGAAACCATCGCTGGGGAGCTATGCCGAACAGAAGGATGGCTGCACCACTTACATATTCTTTACCGTCTTTCTCGGTGATAAAGTTTTTGTTGGAACGCAGGTAGGTCAGAGCGTCACGGCCGTAGCCAATCCTCGCACAGTATTCCTCAACACATTTCAGGTCGAGGTCTTCTATTCCTGCTTTGGCGACGGGCTCATCCTCAAAATAGCACACCCCCTTTGCGAACATCAGCTGCATACGTTCCTCGAAGCCCAACTTGTGCGATTTGTCGCCAACACGTATATAGGCTTCGTCGGCAGAGGTGGCATGAAGTCGGTTGCTCTGTTCTACATTGAGAATAAGAATATGGTCGGCATCTCCATTGTTGTTTATACAATCGAGGTATTCAGGATGTACATTGATTCTCGGAACACAATAATCCATCGGAACGCGCAACAAGTCATTGACATTTCCAATATAATGGTCGATTCCGGTTATCGTGCCGTCGTCCTCAATGCCAATAGCCACACGACCACCATCGGCATTGGCCATTGCCACAAGAACAACGGCCAACCCTTTAGGGTCGATGCGGGCACTTTTACGGTCGAAAGTTTGGCCTTCGGAGGTTGTTGCAAATATCTCAATGTCGATTTTTTTAACCATTCACATTATTATTTTCTTTATTGTCCTTTTCTTCGTCATGCACAAAAATAATTTCAGTAAAATGTTGCGGATCATTTTCCAGAATCTCAAATGCATTTGTGTATTGTTCCCACCAATCATTTGAAATCCAATTGTATTTAGAATCTTTTATTTTCCGATTACGATAGAACGTAATGTATTCAAGTATTTGTCCTATAATTATTTTTTGTAGTTCTATATCAAGCTCTGAATGCTCATCTTTTTTTACTGCTAGGGACCACAGATATTTCCTGTATTGTTCAAGGTAATGGATGTGACTTGTAACAACTCTTGTTGCATGCATTGTTCCATTAAAACATAACCCTTCGTCTATAAATTCTTTAATGAAATCTTGACAGGTGGAATTACATTTCCCAGCTCCATATTTACATTTTCTGCAAAAATGTATGTCTGCACTTTCAATTACTTTTTTTGCTGATTCATAAGTAAAAGCCAAACATAATTCAATGTTTTTTTTGTTTTTTTCTGTTCCATCCAATTGAAATAATGGTTTGGGATCGTAATTCATCCCCTTTTTCTCCTTCGCAATATTATCCCATTGAGTGGATATAAGATTAAAATATTCATAATGGATAAATATACGAGAAGCATAGACAATACAAAGAGGGTTTACTTGAATTCTTACCGTTGATAGCCCCGTAGGATTATCCAAATAATCTTGAATGACTTTTGTTGCTAATGATGAAATAGAAAAACTATTACCGAGTATTTTAATGTATTCATTAATTGCACTACCAATTAAAACGATAGGGCATTCGAAACTTCTTGCAGTTGAGCCAATTAAACCATCCAATACAGTGCTGACAAGTCCCATTTTGTCCTCAGGATACCATGACTCAATTATTTGCATAAATGCGTTTAGATAAACCAAACGTGTTTTCTCGTTAAAATCAACCTCATCTTTTAATAATTCTAATAGTTCAATTTTTTTATTATGGGACCACCCACACATATGACTAAGTAATGTAAAGCTCATGCGATAAATATTGCATTGGTCATCAGAGAATTCTTCTTTAACATATGAAGAAAAACGAGACTTATCATCACTTAACATTCCAGCCAAGGCATAAAATAGTAACATTCCCCTTGCTCCTTGGCGTACACATTCTATTTTATCACTTTTTATTAGCGCTTTTGGAATAAATAAAGTACGATTTCGTAGAGCGTTTTTTATCGCAAAATGTGTAAACATCCTATAATCATAGGAGTACAGTGGTTTTATAAGCCGATTAAAGAAACTGTTTTCTGATTCAATCAACAATCGTATTCCATCATACTTGGTTTTTATTAGTTCTTCTTCTCTATCGGATGTATCCTCGGTTTTATTTTTATCATAATAGAGAATACGGGCCTTCAAGATGGTTTCATATGACGCTTGATAATCTTGAGAAAAATCTATTGGGACGCTATGTAATAATTTGTATCTTTCAGAAGCCTCATCACCTTTAAAAAATCTTTCATTCTCTTTTCTAAATGATAGAATAAAGGTGACTTTTTTCACAAATGCATAACGAAGAACCCTTTCACAATATCCCTGAGCAATTGAAAAAGCAGATAAGATTAATTCATAAAAATTAGTATTGAGATATTGCTTATCAAGTTCATCCAAATTATCAAAAACAAAAACTAAAGGTTTCTCACTATCCTTGTTGATAATTACATTCGATATTAAATACAATGATAATAGTTGCATTGTATTGATATCAAATTTTTTTATTTCCTCAATGAAATCCAATTTTGATGAATCTCTGGAGTACAAATAGCAAAAAGACAAAAATCGCTTCAGTTTATTCCCGAGGAAATCAACATCGTAATCTTTAATTATATTTTCCTGTTTCCTGTTTTGAAACGTTTGATAAAATTTGCTGGCAACTTCTTTCGAAAAAATAGAGCCTGTTGTATACGTAATTGAATTACGAACACATTCATCATTATCTATGATAGTGGGTTTCTCTAATAAATTAATAAAATGACATAGGATGTCTTTTTTTTGGATTCTAAAGAAATGCTTTAAAAAGGTTGTTTTCCCAGAACCGCTAGTTCCAGAAAATATAATAGCGTGTATGGTTTCGTCTTTAATGTGCTTAACAAGTTCCAATTTGAGCCCATCACATGCTGGTGGATAATCCACGAATAGTTTATTCTCATAAAATAAGTTTTCTTCCTCCTCTTCGCTATATCGGATTCCAAATGGCGACGGGCATTTGTTATCATAAGGAGTGTATTCAAGCACAGTATCGATTGAGATATTTTCCATAATATTATTAAATAATTATGTTTTGGACGGCAGAGGTGATTTCTTCACAATACTTTCTCCCAACTGAAATAAAGGATTCAATCTGTTCAGGCATTTTATCTAGCTCTGGATTAAAAGCGATGGTTTTAAACGCATCCAAATATGATTCTTCACTGGGTAACTGTATGTTTAATTTGTGATAAATAACAATATAATTGATCTGTTCAATGTATTTTTTTGTTTCTGTATACTTTTCTATATAATAATTAGAATAATCTAAACCATTCTCGCTGTACGAAACAAAATAATCATAATCTGATTCGAGTTTTTGTGATACAGACTCATATGTTTTGTTAACATTTAACAAGCACTCCTCTGCCCTTTTTTTGTCATCTTTTCCCACATAAACAGCTTCAAAATGCTCAACAGATGTTTGAATCTTTTCTGTATAGCCCTTTATTTTATTCCCCATTTTTTCTAACGAATTCAATCTCTCTTCTGATTGGTTTTGTATTGATGCTATTTGATTGTTACTCAAAAGACGTTGCTCTCTAATTTGTTTAGCTGTGTCTATATGTTGTTCCTTAATATGCTTTTCAGTTAATTTTTTTTGTGTGTTAATTTGAGTAACTGTATCCTTATGCTGACTCTTTATTTGTTTTTTTGTAACGCATGTGGTAATAACAAAAACAACTATCATAACGATGATGCTTATAATCGAAAATGTATTGCTTTTATTCTCTTGAGTGTAATCATATATAATATTAGTTAGAGAATCTATAGAAGATTGCATATTATTGATATTCTTGTTCATAGTCTCTCTATCTATACATAATTTATCAATATCTGAACGAATCCTGGTCACATTCTCAAAATGAGACATCGTTATACTATCATGTTTTGTTTTTTGAGAGGGCTGTGCCTGAATAAATGTCGGGCTTATAAAAAATGAGAAAAGCAAACAGACATTAAAAAGAGAATGTAAAAGGTTTTTATTTAACATATATTATTTTTGTTACAAAATAAAACTGTTTCCACTATTACTACAAACTATTAAATATTTTACAAAAATAAGGATTTTCTCCCAATTAGCAAAACTTTCCTTGGAAATTAATCGTAATTAACTGATATGCAGTAATAAAAATCGACAACAAGATAAGAATGTCGCCGATTTTTTTACTGTAGATGTTACTGCATAAAGTGTAATTTAAAGGTTCCAGTTACTGTCTATGGTTCGCCGAGGAAGGAGAAGAGGATTTGGAGTTGGCGGGGGGAGAGGCGTTTTTGGGCGGGGCGGTAGCCGGTGGGGCGGAGGGCGTCGAGGAGGCCGGGGGTGAGGGTGATTTCACGGGCGAGGAGACGGCTCGCGGTTTTCTTGCTACAGCCATCAAAATAGGCCATAGCAAGGTCTTGCTTGAACTTGTACATAATATTGAAAATTTAAATGAAACAATAGGCCCGGAGGCCGGAATTAGAATCAATGAAAGATTCATATTATGCATCGAGTCACCAGCAAGATCGTAAAAAGAAGCCACGGCAAGAAACTGATTTCTTGCCGTGGGTGATTTGTAGAGTTACTTGCTGAGTGCAAGAGACTGGTTTTCTTTCTGTGCTGAACTTAGAATTATAAATTGCAGAAGTGGTTTTGTGTTGATATGAATTATCAAAATTACAGATTACCCATATTAATTAGGTAATCATAATTATCCGATAATTCAGTCCCACAATATCTTGCAATATGGCAATGTCAATAGAAAAACCAACCAACCTCCAATTAGTATTAAGAAACGCAAGTCACGATATTTTGCATGGTATATACCCCAAATTATCATATTTAATAGAAAAATACTTGTTCCCATCTCGAGAAATAAGCCTTGCTGTAGATATAGGGGAATCTGGAAAAAGGAAAGTAATCCTACCATGAGAATGGCCCCATATAACCACTTCTTCGCCCTGAACGTCTCTACTATACAATACAACCAGTAACTTGTCATAATTAAAGCGAACACAGAACAAGTGGTTGTAATAATCGACTTGGCATTTTCGCAATTGAGCGGATTTGAAAATGTCGTGATTATCACAAATGACAATACAAATAATAATGTTGCAACCAACACCACAATTGAAATGCAGTTTTTCATCTACTTGTTCGGTTTATTGTTTGACAAAGGCATCCCGAAGTGCAATCCACCCCGAGTCAGGTGCATTTTTTAATAGCCCCCCAGTTATAATCTGTCCACAAATTCTACTTATTGAGAACGGTAGATGAACTCCTATTGACAATCTTGGAGAATTTTTGTCAAATGTATAGGGAATACACCGATTAGGTCGAATAGTAACCCTTGTATCATCGACAACCTTAAAAACTTCATTCCTTTTCATCTCTGCGGTTTTTACTCCATCAATAGGCATATATATATCCATATGTGGTTCGCATGGGTATGCACTTGCATCAGAAAAGATATTGTGTGATTTATCAGGCTTGTAAAAAACACGTTCGTCGCTCTTGTTTGATAAATATGGTTTTTGCCTGGTTCCTCCGTTTGCCTCAACTTTTTCCCAGTCCTTATCAGAAATCGAAATACTACTGCCATATTCATCCAGATACGTTCCCTTGGATTTGGCTTCCATATGGTCCATACCTTGTTTGAATGAACTCTCCTCCATAACGATAGACCTTCCTTTATACCCCTCATCATCTGTACCCAAAAGTTTGCCCTCTGTGCTAAAGATGGGACTTATTTCGTTTCCATCTGGGTCCACCAATTTCACCGGATTCCACGCACAATAGGCGTATGGTGATATGCTCGGGTACTTGTCCGCCATCGGGTCGACGCTGAGCCACATGGTCATCAGTTCGTGGTCCATATAACGGGCGCCGAAGTAGCCATAGCCAGTTTCCTCGTCGCGTTCTTTCCCGGTGAAAGTGAACCGCTCGCTGTAGCCAAACGGATGCTGGTTGATGTACGGCTCGCCGTAGGGCAGGTACTGGATGTGCTGTACCGCCACACCGCTGAAGTCGGTTATCCAACTGGCACTGCCGAGGTGATCGGAATGGTAGAAATACACCTCTTTCTCCTGGCCGTGATTGATGTCGTCCAACATTGAGTTGACCATGTCTTTGAACTGGTCGTGATTGAGCTCGACTCCAGCCTGCATCTGGTAGGGTATGCCGTCAATCCAATGGCCAAACTCCTCTTTCGCAAAATCATTATGCATTATGCAGTCAAGGTTGTTCTCATAAAGAATACGATTGTTCACCTGCTCGAGGCTTTGTTTAAACAACATATCGGCCTTTACCTGGAGTTCTTCATCGTTACCGATAACATGATATAGAGCGTCCAGTCCACCGCCGCCGAGACGTGCGGCGACGCGCTCCGTGCCGGCATAGTAATGCTTGGTGTACCCCTTGTTGGTCAGCACCATATAGGCCGAGGGATAGAGGGTCGGCTCGTTCAGTATTGTATAGGTGGCCATAAAGTCGGCGTTGACATCCAGCAGCTTGTTGTCGCCTGTCAATTTCAAACGGCGTTCCCCGCTGTGGTCGTAGGCATAGTAGCTGTAGTATCTGTCGTCCACGGCAGCGTGCATACGGTTGTCTTCCGTCCAGAAGAGGAAGCGTCCTGTCTCAAACATTTCGCCCGGCTTGGCAATACTCACCTGTCCGAGGTTTCCAGCTTCATCCCAGCGCATATCATAAAGCATTCCATCATTGTAGTCAAACATACGCTTCACAGCGTGGGGCTGATAGTCATTGCAATAGCCATAAGCCATATCAACTGTAGCCGACAGCGTAACTGAATTATTATCGCGGAATTTCCCTATCAGTCTGCCCGATGGTGAATACTTAAGATAGGTGTTGTAGTTTCCTATGGCACCTCCACCATACGACTCTTCAAGTCTGTGCAGCGCATCGTATTTATAGGTATTTTCGTATACACCTCCAAGCGTGTTCACAACACCGGCATTGTTGACAATGCCCGTAACATTGCTTGCATTGTCAAAGGTGTAGTCGATGTTCTGCATCAGGGCTCCACTATAATCGCGGCTCTTGAGGTTAACAAGTCTGTGCAGTGCATCGTAGGTGTAATGGGCACTTGTGGTATTACCGTAGTCAATATGTTCTTTTTGCCCATACGTATTATAGGATATACCCTTGATGTAGGTTCTGGCATCGCCGTTCTTGATACCATCCATTGCATAGAGGTCTCCGCCCCACTGGTAGGTGTAGGTTATCTCCTCGCCGTCGGGGTAGGTCATTGTGAGCATACGTCCCCAGCTGTCATACTGATAAAGCATCCTGAACTGGTACACCTCGCTGTGTTGTGGCAGGGCAATGGTGCGCGTCTCGTCAGTGACATTGCCAAGGGCATCATATTTGCACTCGTACATTCCGCTGCCATCCACAACGCGGACGGGGCGGCCTGTCTCCGTGCCGCTGGTGCCGTAGGTATATGTCACATCGTTGCCTGTCATGTAATTATAACGTCTATGCATAGGTCTGTAGTATGTATAGTCGTAATTAATTTGTCCGAGAGGATTGATTTCCTCCAGCAAATTACCTGCATTGTCGTAGGTGTATCGGGTTTCTCCCGCATCGGGATGTATGCGTTTTGTCATCCTGCCCAACTGGTCGTAGAAGTAGGTCGTCTTAAACCCTTCGGGGTCGGAGGTAGAATCCAGTTGGCCAAGGTTGTCATAATGCATTCGAGTAATACCTCCGTTAGCATCAGTCATCTGCACTTGATGTCCGTCGTAGTCAGTATATTGTGTGGTGACATTGCTGTTGGGGTCTGTCGTGGTGGTGACGAAACGGCGGTGTCCGCTCAAATCGTTGCCGATACTGTAGGCGGTTTGCGTGGTCACACCAAGGGGCATCGCAACGTTGGTTGTGCGGTCCAGCACATCGTAAGTGGTCGCAGTTAGCGAGTTGGCATCATAGCCGGTATTGTAGCGGCCTCTATGTGTTGAACTGCTTTCCACAACAGGGTCGTACTGTTCAATAGTACGTCCAAAGGCATCCACAACGCTACGTCCTGACACCTGCATCTTGTTGGCACCGCCCACACGCAGACCTTTCTTGGTCTGTATCGCCTGACCGAAGCCATTGGTTAGCACTGCCGTCTCGGTGACAAGGTTGCCGTTGTCGTCATAGTGCTTGCTGACAGTGTATGGATGTCCTGTCGGCGATGCGCTGAAAGTGTATCCCTGCGGGTTGAGACCATTCTGATAGTAATTCATCGGGTGGTATTGGTTCACCAATGACGGTGTGCCGCTCGTGTTCATCGGTGAGTTGACCGAGACAAGGCGACCGGCATAGTCATAGCGATAGGCCATTGTGCTGCCTGTGGGGTCGGTGACTGTCAATGGTTTGCCAAAACGGTAGTCGTAGGTGCTGTTCATCGTCTCGCCGTGCGAGTTGACAATCTTTGTGGGATAGGTGTGTACCACGTTGTCGTAGGTGTAGTGGTATGTCATACGCTCACCGTTGATGTTCTCCGGCTGCATCGCGGTGTCCAGATTGCCGTATGTCGGTTCATAAACGAAGTCGTACACCGAACTGTCGGAGCCGTTGTATAGCACCTGTCGGGTCATTTTGCCGTGAGCAAAGTCGTATTCAAACCTCGCCCTGCGCATTGCTGTCGCCGAGCCACTGGGTGTTACGGTGTAGTCCCGTCTCAATCCAATCAGGTTGTTGGCCAGCCCTGTATAATAGTGGAAGTCTACCACAAGGCCGTCGCTTGCATCGCTGATGTCACCAAGATCGGTATATCTTACCACATTGTGATAGCGGTCGTATTCGGTACGTTCGCCGGTGGTCAGCTGTGGGGTGCTGTGGCCTTCGTAGAAATGGGTGAGCGTGGCCTCCACTGCGGGATAGCATATCTCGGGGCACTCGGTGTCTGCGTTCAGGGTGTCGCCGTTGGTGTAGTCCACGTATGAACAGTTGTGCAGTTTCTCAATATATGGGTTGCCGTTACCGTCGCGGGTCATCTCCCTTTTCATCTTGCTTCGACGCAGCATATTGTTGTTGTAATAGTTGCGTTCCACGGTACGGTACACGCTTGCCGTCGCTGGGCTCACATTGCTTGTAATGACAGTCTCATAACCGTAAGATGTACGCTCGTAGCGGTCATAGTGCGGGTTGGCGTAGGCGTACTCTGTCACCGTTGTTGTGGCTCCGTTGTTACCGTTCAGTGCATCGTTGGTGGTCACCTTGGTCATCAGCCACGAACGCGAAGGCTGGTTGTAGTCGGCTTCGGAGAGGGCATACTCTATCTGGAAGTCGGCATTGTTGAAGTTTGTCACGCTGCGCAGCAGGTTGGTTCTTCCACCTTGGTTATAGCGAACGGTCAACTGGTTCTCATTGTCCGAACTAACCAAGTCGGGCAGGCCGTCGGCATCGACATCCACAAGCTGGATGTAGTCGCGGTTCACACTCCCGCTGTAGGGACTGCCGTCAACGCCAACGGTCACTTTGAATATTCCCCACAATGTAAATCCATAAGTAAGACCGACGTTAAGAGATTCGCTGTAGTTGGTGGAAGCGTGGAATCTCCCAATATTCAACTGCATTGTCTGCGACCAACTGCCATTTCCCTGATTGAATTTAACATTGGTGACGATTACAGTTCCTCCTGCAAGAATACTGTTTATATCGTTCAATGTACGCCATACCCTGTCAGGCAGACCGTCACCGTTCACATCCATCATCATGGCTGTAGTTTGGTTGTAGGAACCGCTGATGCTCGCACCTGCTTGGATGCTTCCCTGCCACACATTGAAGAAGTCGTCGGGCAACGTTCCGTTGGCACTCTCAGATATGGAACCACTGATGCCTGAATGAACTGTGTTATGATGCCAATTATCGTCATACACAAAATTATAACCATAATTCAAATAGACATTGCCTCCATCAATAATGAAGTCGGCAAGACCATCTCCGTTAATATCAGTCCACGAGCCGGAAGCCCTGTCGCGGCCGATGTTGCCACCACCAGAGATGCTGCCGCTGCCTTCGCTGTTCAGCGTGAACAGGGCATCACCTTGCGAACTGCATATTATGCGTTCTTGTGTGATGGGCGATGCACTGTAGCTGATTCCAGAAGATGTTGTTGTGGAATTATTGTTGTCTGCAAAGTCGGTCGGGAAATCACGCATCATGCCGAGACCACCCCATTGCTGGCTATACTGCACACGGTCAAGACCCACATTGTCGGGATAACGGTCTCCGTTCAAGTCCATATAGTCCATCACAACCGTATTCGTCCCTTTGCTGCCTGATCGTCCTAATCCTGCGGCACCGAGTGACCAACTTTGTGACTTCGAGCGGTTCACCTTACGTACAGCCTTGGCGGGTGTGCCGTTCGTTGAGGCCGCGGGCACAGGGTCATCGTATGTGGTTGTCTCCGGCAACTCTATGTCGGTAGTGGCCGCAACTGTGGCAGACGATGAATACCACTCTTCCTGTATCGAGTTGCTGATGCTGTCGCGACCTACATAGTTCTGCCGTCCAAACGACACCCATACCTGATGCTCTACATCAGGAGTCATCTCTACCCAATAGGATGAGTACGAAAGAGGATTGTAAAGATTATTATGATGCTCTTGGAACGAATCGTATGTAGAATCACTGCTCAACCCATTTTCTGAAATGGTGTCGCCACTATGCAATTCAGCATCTAATCCTACAGTATCTGCTGCAGAGGAAACACCAGCCACTAACATATCGGGTGGCACAAGTTTGTTCACGTTTATGTAGTCAGCCAGTGCCCCTGTGTCAAGCGAATGGTAGGCGAACTGGCCCCAGCCATTGTACAGCGGTCCAAACAGCCTTCGCAGTAATGGACGGTCGTAGATGGTATCATTGCCCTGATGTACAATGTCGTAATGACAGGGTATCCAGCCCCTGATGGTATCGGTGTAACGGGAGGTGTCTATCGTATGCGGATTGGTGAATGTGTTGGTGTCATATCGGTATTGTGTTGAATCGGGAACGAATATGACGTATGGACGACACTCCACCTGCCCCCACTGGGGAGTGGAACTGGAAGAACGCACCGTAAAACAAATGGTGCTATCCTTGCGAATAGAATCTTCTTCATACAAGGTTTGTGTCCCATAACCACTATAAGGGTATAACGTCAATCCATTCGCAGTAATATCAAGCTCAAAACTACCATCGTTGTCGGTATAGTCACCCTCAATAAAATAGTATCCGTCCACAGGTGCCTGAAAACAATAATCAGCCGAAAGGACAAAGTCTTCTTTGGAATCATAGTATTCCCTTTCCCCGTCATTGTACTGTATGTAGTGTCGGTCGTACACATCGTCGAACTGACGGCTCACTTTTGAACGCAGTCGGAAGAACAGCATATCACCTTTAGCAACATCGAATGTGGAATCATAAGTGTACAGATATACTGGATTGTCCACATCATAATAGCAAGTGTCGCAAATGTCAAATGTGCGCAGAATGTCATCGGTGGTGGAATACAAATGATTCCCGATGGCATTCACACCACTTGAATGTTGATATGTGTACACGATGCCGTCTGCGTGTCGGGCCGCTCTGCGTGTGGCACTGGTGTCCTCTTTCAGCCCGACCTCGGACGTCAGCTGTATCTGTCCGTCACGCGGTGCAATCCAAACCCGCACGGCCTCGGTGCTTGGCGAATCGTCGTGATAGGAGCAATCCCACTCACGGTGATATATATGGTAATTGAAGGCACCCCCTTCCGCCAAAGTATCTATCTCTATGATATAATCATCGCCCTGATACTCGTCCAAGAATGTAGGATATTCTGGATCCGTAGTCTTTAATATCCTTTCATTCACAAGTCGCAAGATCCGTTCACAAGTAATGCTGTCGTTCACCTCACCGTCGAAGATGATGCCTCCGCAATCAGAGGCCGAAGTGACTACAGGTGTCGCTTCTGTCTCACTGCCTTCTGTCTGGTGGTTGGATGCCTCGTATAAGGTGAACTCGGGATAACCGTTCCCGTCCAGACTGTTGAACAGTACCTGCCCGTTGTCAACCAAGTCGATTAGACCGTCGCCGTTCACGTCGGCAAAATAAGTCGATGTGGTAGATTTTGTCCTGGTCCAGCTGGCACTGCCGGAAAAACCGACTGCGAACTGGCCTCCAAAAGTGTTGCTGTAGCTGCTCTCTTGCAGGAAATGTGAGGCTCCACTCACCTCTACAGGACTGTCAAATTCTATTGTACCGTCGCTATTGTGTATGTGTCGGCAGAAATACATTTGTCCATTCTTGACATACACTTTGTCGGCCAAGCCGTCGCCGTCAAGGTCAACCAAAGTCATTAGACTTTCGCTTGCGGACTCGCTGCGTGTATAGTTGCCTCCAAGACTAAGGGATGTCAGACAGACCACCGGGCCAAAGCCAGCGGAGGCTGTGCCGCCGACATTCCAACTGGAGGAGTGCGACAGTCCCAAGCCTGTGGCTTGACTGACGGGGGTTACCCCTTGGCGGTCCGACAGAAGATGACCGTGCAGATTGGCGTTTGAAGCCGATAAGTCGCTCTCCACATCAGGACCAAACATATTGTTTGGAGTGGGTGCGTCATAGTAACTGAAATGATAAGTGCTTCCGGCATATCCCTCGTCGATTTCAGAAATCAACAACATAGGATACCACGTAGTATCATAGACAAATATTGTTCCATTTCCAGTTATGGTATCCTTTATCTCCGTGGAATCTACAATATACAGCATCACGCTGTCCTCGTCCTCGTCAGGTTGTATGCAGTGGCAACGGGCTGCAAGGAAATTACGCATCCCGTTGGCGACACTGTCTATCTTGGTAATGGTGGTTAGGCGGTTCTTGTAGTTCGTCCTATAGGCATTCTCCATATCAAACAGCCAAGCTGTCAATATGCTGTCGCCGTGTTTTACATATACGTTGTTCAACACTTGGTCGGTGATTTCCTTGAATCCGTTGTTGCACGAAACAGGTATGTCTGTAGTGGTGTCAGCAACACGGCAGAAAACCACGGTATAGTAGCCGTCGTTCTCTTCAAAGCCTGTATAGGAAATGCTGTCAAGATACATCTGCCTGCCTTCGGCTCCGTGGTTTCTTACTGTGGCGAGGTCATAATAGTAGCGCACACTGTTGCCGTACAAGTCTCGGCTTTCGCAGAGCGGCCAGCGGGCAATATTGCCGTTGTCGTCACAAAGGGTTTGGGGTAATGTATTGCGTGAAGCATCCACGTAGTGGCCGTAGTAGTGGGTTGTACCGTTACGGTCTACAACCTTCCACCAGTAGTTCTGTGGGCTGTTGCCGTGGCGGACAATGCTGTCGTGGGCATCGCCTGTACGGGCATAGAATTGTGTGCCGTCAGGCAGCCGGTTGGTTTGTTGGTTGGTTCGGTGAGGCATCGCACGGGGTGTGCCGTCAGCCTCTTTGGTAATCAGTTGCTCTCCGTCAAGCAGGTAAATCTCGGTTTCCTTGCTGGCATTGTAGCGGGGTACGCCCCATCGGCTGTCCAAAGTGATGCTCGGCACTGGAATGTCCCAGCCTACACCAAGCCATCCGCTGCCGCCGCTGCTGCTGTAGTTCAATGCCAGGTTGGGCTGCATACCACCGCGACCGGCAGGAATGACAATTGGGTAGCTCACATTGGCGGTGCCGTTGTTGTTGGCCGTGGGCGGTTGTATCGTCGTAAGTCCGTCCATCGGGCTGACAGCCTCCAAATCATTCATCGCCGTCGGCACGAAAGCTTGTGTCTCTGGCATCTCTGGAGCCTTGAGCAACTCATTGATGAAGTCGGTGAAGTGTGTGGTAAGCGACACAATTTCGTGATTGACAGTGTCCACTTCGACACGTTCCAGCCGAACCCAAGCCAAGGTTGCGGTGTCGTAGAAAGAGGTGTAGATGTCATCGGGCGTATAGCCTTCAGGCAGACGCTCCGGGTCGTAAGTCATTCGCAATTCAGCGTATGGCAGAAAATGTTCGCCACCAGGCAGGAGACGGTAGCCAGCTGTGGCGGCAGTCATATTCATCATTCCCTGTGGCAGCGGTGGAAGTTCTTCGGTAACAAGTGACGTCACCGAATAATCGGCTTCGTGCTGCACGGCAGCGTCTATGGCAGTAAGCATCAGACCCTCTGTCTGCATAGCAAGCGTCTGACCTTGCTTAACATGTATCTTCACATCTGGATGACGTATGTCTGCCAAATTATCCAGACTTTCAGGCTGTTTAGTTTCTACATTAACTTGGGTTACGGAAAACGTTCCTTCCCCTATATTCCTATTGTTTGAGCGATGGCAGGCGGAAAGCATGACCAAAGCCATGCCTCCGACTACCAATGTCATAATAAATATATGTCGTTTCATTGCTAAAGGTTTAATTTTAATGTAACATTTACATGGTTTTGGTAATGGTACGGTTGAACTCTCTGGTACTGCCCCATTCTGTTTCCGTACCTTCTACGGTCATGGTGACTTTATTGTTATGTATCTTGATGCGCTTGGCCTCGAACACAAGATTATAGGCTTCGCTCGTTGCAGTGAATGTGGCACCGCTTACACTCCAGTTGCAGTCAAATTCAAACAGATTGCAGGTGCCGTCTTCGTAGATTAACATATCTTTCCAAGTATTCGACCATTCGCCGACAATCACCTCGGAAAGCCTCGACGGGTCTATCAGCAGGTTGGTGAGGGTGCTGGAGATGTCCTGGCTTTCTCTTACGTCGCCGTTGAGACTGCAAGTCTGGTACTCGCCGTTGAATTTGATTTCCGTGGGTGTCACCGACTGGATGTTGAAGACAAGTTTGTAGACAAGGTCGACAACGGTCCATTCCGCGACAAACTTGTTGCCGTTAAGCGACCATGTCCACGTGCCGGTGCCGCCGTGGGTCATCGTGTGGTCGGCCTTGATGTCAAGTTCCCATCCTTGGAACTGATGCCCGGCAGGGAATCCCCACAGGCCGATGAGTTGGCTTTCGCTGATGCTTGACGACGAGCCGCCGCCGGAGGGGTTGCTGGGGTTGTCCTCGTTGTTGTCCTTGTTGCAGGACGCGAAGGTGAACATTGTGGCTGCCACAAAGAGCAGCGCGGTCAGTTTTCTTAAATTCTTCATTGTTGTTCAGCTTTTTATTATTTATCCTTTAGCAGATGAATTCAATCTGACTGTTTTTCATTTTAGGAATATTTATTATTTTACTACGAGTTTCATGGTCTGACTGCCACTCTCGGTGGTAATGGTGGCATAGTAGACATTGCCCCTTAAATTCCAGTTACAAGTGCAACACTGAGTAGAAAAAAGAGCACCAAAAATTTGGTACTCTCAGGTAAAATGACTACTTTTGTGTTGACATATGAATAAATATCATCATCTTACCAAGGAGCAA
>Ga0247609_10002210_pt1 | contig 21062 bp, 14 predicted proteins | sample 172DNAGHGlowgp2_FD_193487 | JGI IMG/M metagenome (GOLD analysis project Ga0247609, IMG submission 193487) | Sheep rumen microbial communities from Palmerston North, Manawatu-Wanganui, New Zealand - 1728 DNA GHGlow gp2 | ecosystem: Host-associated > Mammals > Digestive system > Stomach > Rumen ...
CGCCAACGATTATATCGACAGCATCCTGGCCCTGGTGGACACCCAGGCCATCAAGCAAGCCCGGCTTCGCATCGCCCTCGACCCCATGTACGGGGTGAGTCAGACCTGCCTGCGCACGATCCTGATGACCTGCCGCTGTGATCTGGAGGTCATCCATGACCGCCATGACACGCTCTTCGGCGGCAAGCTCCCGGCACCGAACGCACACACGCTTGTGCAGCTTTCAAACTATGTCACCGACCGTTATTGCGATCTCGGCGTTGCAACCGACGGAGACGCGGACCGGCTCGGCGTCATCGACGAAAAGGGCGGCTTCATCCACCCGAACACGCTGCTGGTGCTGCTGTATTACTACCTTGTGAAATACCGCGGCTGGCAGGGGCCCTGTGTGCGCAACAACTCCACCACCCATCTGCTTGACCGCGTGGCGGCAGGCCTGGGCCAGCAGTGCTACGAGGTGCCGGTGGGCTTTAAGTACGTCTCCGCCAAAATGAGCGAGACCGACGCCGTGATCGGCGGCGAGAGCTCCGGCGGCATGGCAGTGCGCGGGCATATTTCCGGCAAGGACGGCATCTATGCCGCAACGCTGCTGACCGAGATGCTGGCCGTGACGGGCAAGTCCATCTCCGCGCTCTATAAAGAGATCACCGACAGCTATGGGGAGCTCCGATACCGCGAGGCCGATTTCAAGATGACCCCCGCGCGCAAGGAGGAGCTGAAAGCCCTGCTGTTTGAAAAGGAGCTTTTGCCCGCGCTTGACGGCATTGTGAAAATCGACCGCAGCGACGGCGTGAAGCTCTGGTTTTCCGACGGCAGCTGGGTGATCTGCCGCTTCTCCGGTACTGAGCCTCTGCTGCGCATGGCCGCCGAGGCGGAGACCGACGAGCGCGCCGACGCGCTGATTGCCGCCTGGCGGACGCTTTTGGAACTGTAAACTTGCGCGGAGAGCCGTGGCTCTCCGCGCGTAAAGCAAGGGAGGTCTTCCCATGGCCCCGAACAGAAAGCCGCTGCATTCGCTGCGCACAAGACTGGTGATCACGATCCTGATCTGCTGGGTCGTACCGATCGTGATGATCGTGGCCGTCGCCGGTTTTCTGCTGCGCCTGAATTACGAAAACGAGATGACCCGGCGGCTGGAGACCGACGCGGGCTATACCCTCCGGCAGCTTGAGACGCATCTTGACCTGGCCTTTACCGATTCCAAGTCTGTCAGCTACGACGGCGTCGTCCGCGCAGCCTACCGCGCCTGGCAGCAGGATGGGGACAAGGCTGCCCTGTACCGCAGCGTCAATGATTACCTTGCCCAGAGCTTCGCGCGTGAGGAGCGGTACAAGGCCGTGTTCATCAGCTTCTGGGAAGAGATTGGCATCTACCCCTATGTAATGAGCAGCGGCATCAGCGGCTACAGCCTGCCGCGAAACTACCACCACAGCACCGAGCCGATGATCCTTGACGCCATGCACGACGCCGACACGGCAATCCGTTTTTTCGCCGCGGATAATGATCTATATATCGCCCGCAATCTGCTGGACAACCGCTTTCAGCCCTATGCCACCGTCGTGCAGCTTGTGGACGGGCAGCTTTTGTCCGACGCGCTGAACGCCCTGCCCGGTGCTGCGCGCCTGACGCTGGATGATCTGGTGCTGGGCGAGGATGGTTTACATAATCAAGAAGAGGTTCCTGCAGGCACTTATGGTTTTCATTTTACGGGCAGCTTGCCCGAGCATACCCTCACGCTGGATGCAAGCCTTGCGCCGTTTGATATTTTTCATGATATGCCCTGGCTGCAAAACGCGATCCTCGCGGTCGTGCTGCTGGTGCTGCCTCTGCTTGCGGTGATGATCCTGCTGTTTCGGAAGTATGTGACAAAACCCGTGGAGGTGCTGGTGGACGCGACAAGCCGCCTGCAAAACGGCGAGCGGGGCTATCAGATCGCGGACAGCCCCGAAAGTCTGGAGTTCCAGCGTATTTACCGGCACTTCAACAGCATGTCTTGCGAGCTTAAAAACCAGTTTGAGCGCTCCATCCTGGAGCAGCAGGCTCTCCAGCAGGCGCGCGTCAAGGCCCTGCAGTCACAGATCAACCCGCACTTTCTCAACAACACCCTGGAGGTCATCAACTGGGAGGCGCGGCTTGCGGGAGACGAGCGCGTCAGCGCGATGATCGAAGCGCTGTCGGTCATGCTCAACGCGGCGCTCGACCGGGACGGACGCGGACAGATCCCGCTGCGGGAGGAACTGAGCTATGTGGACGCCTACCTGTACATCATCCGCGAGCGGCTGGGCGAGCGGCTCGTGATCGAACGGGAGATTGACGGGACAATGCTCGACACGCTGGTGCCGCGCCTGATCCTTCAGCCGCTGGTGGAAAACGCCGTGGAGCACGATCTCACCGCCCGGCACGGCGGGCTGCTGTCCATCCGCGCCCGCAGGGAGAGCGGCTTCATCGTTCTCGAGTGCGAGCACGACGGCACGCTGAGCACCGATGATCTGAGGCAGATTTCGCAGATGCTCTCCTCCGATGTCACGGACACGGCGGTTTCCGGGCAGGTCGGCATACGCAATGTCAAGCAGCGCCTTGATCTCCTGTACGGCGAAAAGGGCAGCCTCACACTCTGCCAGTCCGGCGATGATCGTGTGCTGGCCCGCGTGTGCTTCCCGGAGGCAAAATAGTCCGATTTTGAAAGGCGGCAAGAAAAGACAAGAAAAAGCAAGAACGAATCTCACGCTTTTCCGTGATTTCTTCTATACTATACTCACAGACATTACATACGGTATGTCATCGAACACAACTATAAAAAAGGAGAATGTAATCATGAAAAAAGCGCTTGCTCTGCTTCTGGCCCTGATCATGGTCCTGAGTCTCGGCGCTGTCGCCTGGGCCGACGGCGTGACGCTGAACGTTGTCACCTCTTACGGCGGCGACGACGGCAACCGCGGCAATTTTGAGGCCGCTGTCAAGGCCTATGAGGCTTCCACCGGCAACAAGGTCAACGACGGCTCCGCCACCTCCAACGAGGAGTGGAAGGCCAAGGTCCTGACCGACTTTGAGACCGGCTCCGAGCCCGATGTCCTGTTCTTCTTCACCAACGCCGACGCCGAGCCCTTCATCTCCGCCGGCAAGGTCGTCTCCATCGAGGAGATCCGCGCCGAGTACCCGGACTATGCCACCAACATGCGCGACAGTATGCTGGCTGTCGCCTCCGACGGCAAGCAGTATGCGGTCCCCTCCTACGGCTACTGGGAGAACATGTTCGTCAATAAGACCGTCCTCGCCGACTGCGGCATCGAGGTCCCCGGTCCCGACTACACCTGGGATCAGTTCCTCGCCGACTGCGAGACCATCAAGGCTAACGGCTACACCCCCATCGCCTGCTCTCTCGTGGAGGTCCCCCACTACTGGTTTGAGTTTTTGGTCATGAATAACGGCACTGTCGCAAATCACCTCGACATCCCCGCCGCCGCTGACGACGCTGCGGGTGCCAAGTGGGTCGCCGCGCTGGAGGATTTCAAGGCCCTGTATGAGGCCGGGTACTTCCCCGCCAACACCCTGACCGCCTCCGACGCCGAGACCGTCGAGATGTTCAACCAGGGCGAGGCCGCCTTCCTTATCGACGGCTCCTGGAAGGTCGGTTACTTCACCGAGAACGCGGCGGATCTGAATGACTTCGCCATCTCCTATGTCCCCGCCAAAGGCGAGCGCAAAGCCTCCGAGGCCATCGGCGGCATCTCCATGGGCTACTTCATCACCCGCAAGGCCTGGGACGATCCCGCAAAGCGCGAGGCCGCCGTGGAGTTTGTCTCCCAGCTCACCTCCGACGATGTGCTGAGCACCTTCGTCACCACCGAGGTCACGGCGCTCATTAACGGTGCCAAGCCCGCGGGCCTCAATCCCCTGCAGCAGTCCGCCGCAGACGCCAACGCCAACATCACCGCCATTGCCGGCGCCGTGCAGGACACCATCACAGGCGAAGCCAAAGCCGACCTCTTCGGCAATATCCAGAACGTGGTCACCGGCAAGATGAGCGCGACCGACGCCGTCGCCGCCGCCATTGCCCTGAACTGAACCTTACCGACACGCAACCCACAAGGCTGCTGCGAAAGCAGCAGCCTTGTTTCTATCCTGCCTATAGGACGGTGCAGCCATGAATTCCATGATCTATAAGAACAAAAAGCCGCTGCTGGTCTTTCTGGTCCCGGCCTTTGCGTTTCTGATCGTCTTTCTCTACTACCCCTTTTTCCAGAATGTCGTCAACACCTTTATGAGAATCGGCGGGCTCGGGCGCGCGGCCCAGGGGCTCAACACGCCCTGGTATGAAAACTACCGGCGGCTCTTTACCGACCCTTATATGCGCACGGCGCTCCAGAACACTCTGCTGCTGACCCTGTGTACCATCGTTTTCCAGGTCGGCATCGCGCTGATCCTCGCCCTGCTGGTGGATACCATCCGCGTCGGGGCACAGTTTTTCCGCACGGTCTACTTCTTCCCCATCGTGATCTCCGCGACCGCCCTGGGCCTCATGTTCAACCTCATCTTTCTGTACAAGGGCGGCATGGTAAACCAGCTTCTCCTGAGTCTCGGAAGGCTCCCCTATGAGGTCAAGCCCAGCGGCAAAGTGCTGGTACAGTGGCTTGACTGGAAGGATCAGGCGCACTTTCTCTTTACGATGTTCATGCCGGTCATGTGGCAGTATGTGGGCTTTTACTTTGTCATTCTGGTCACAGGGCTCAACAACATCTCCCCCGATCTCTTCGAGGCGGCGGCGCTCGACGGGGCCGACGGCTGGAAGCGCACGCGCTATATCACGCTTCCCCTGCTGCGAAACGTCCTGTGCACCTGTCTGGTGCTGGCGATCACGGGTGCGCTCAAGGTCTTTGACCTGCCGTGGGTCATGTTCGGCGCCGGCATGCCGGAAAATCGGGGCTGGCTCACCGGGACTTATATGTACGACCAGACCTTCAACCGCATGAATGTGGACTACGGCTCCACCATCGCGGTGCTGATCGTGGTGCTCGGCGTGGTGCTTTCCAATGTGGCCAATCGCGTTTTCAGGCCCTCGGATGATCTGTAAGGAGGTGCGGGCATGAATATCGGAATCAAAAAAATACCGCGTGTGCTGACCTACCTTGTTCTCAGCTTCTGGGCCCTGACGACGATTTACCCTTTCATCTGGGTGCTGCTCAACTCCTTCCGCAAAAAGGGGCTCATCCTCTCGGATTCGTTCTCGATCCCGCTCGGCGACGCCTTCACCTGGGATAACTACATCACCGCCTGGCAGCGGGCGGATTTCAAAAACGCTTACTTCAACAGCTTTCTCATCTCCGGCACGGTCACGATCTTTGTCGTCATCATTGCGGGCCTTGCCGCCTACGGTCTGGTGCGCTACCGCTTTCGCGGACGGGATTTTCTCTACAGTCTCATCATGGCGGGCATGATGTTCCCCGTCTTCTCCACCATCATCCCGGTCTTCCGCCTGGAGGTCATGCTGGGTATTGCCGGGACCGGCAACCGCTGGCTGAGCCTGCTCGCGGTGATTCTGCCGCAGATCGCCGGAAACCTCTGCTTTGCCATCATTATCCTGATGGGCTTTATTCAATCCGTCCCGATCGACCTGGAGGAGAGCGCTTACCTCGACGGCTGCAACGTCTTCCAGATCTACTTCTACATCATCATCCCGGCAGCCAAATCCTCCTTTGCAACCGTCGCGATCTTCGCCTTTCTCTGGAGCTACAACGATCTGTTTACCCAGTCCTTCTTCCTGCGCTACCCGCAGGAGCGCGCCATCACGGGCCTGCTCAATGAGATCAGCTCACAGGCCGGTGTCAACTACGGGCTCATGGCCTCCTCGGTGGTGCTGGTGGTGATCCCGGTGCTGATCGTCTATATCTGCCTGCAGAAGCATATCATCAAGGGCTTGACGGCAGGCGCGGTCAAAGGATAAAATAAATTAACTGCGAGCAATGCAAGGAGGTGAGGATATGTATCGCGTGGTGCTCATTGACGACGAGCGCATGATCGTGGAGGGGCTGCGCAGGGTCATCCCCTGGCAGGATTATGGCTGCGAGGTCGCAGGGACTGCGGAGGATGCGGTCTCCGGCGCGGAGCTGATTCGAGAGCTGCGTCCCCATATTGTATTCACCGATATCCGCATGCCGGGCCAGGACGGTCTGACCATGCTCGCGGGTCTGCGCTCGGAGTTTCCGGATATGCAGGTCTCCGTGCTGACAGGCTACCGGGATTTCAGCTACGCCCAGGAGGCGATCCGCCTCGGAGTCACACGCTTTCTGCTCAAACCCTCAAAGCTCGATGAGATCAAGGAAGCCCTGTCCGCCATGACGGACCGCCTTCGCGCTCTGCCCGCCGAAACGGCGGAGGAAAACAGCGACAGTCAGCAGGCGGGGCACTATCTTGTCCGGCGTGCGTTCGCGTATATGCAGCAGCATTTCACCGAAAAGCTGACCTTGTCGGAGGTTGCCGACGCCTGCTACGTCTCCCAGTGGCATCTGTCCAAGCTTCTCAACCGCTATGCCGGAAAGAGCTTCAACGATATCCTCAACTCTCTGCGCGTCGAAGAGGCCAAGCGCCTGCTTGCAGATCCCAGCCTCAGGATCGGGGACATCGGAGAAATGGTCGGATACGCCGACCCCGCGCATTTTGCCAAGGTTTTCAAAAAGCTCACCGATATGAGCGCAAACGAATACCGCAGCCATCTGTGACTGTTTCGCATAAGAATATGGCCCCCTGCCGCGTTCCGTTTTGCGGCAGGGGGCCTTTCCTTTGTGTTCAGCGGACGGTGCGCGTATCAAACGCCTCGCGCAGACCGTCTGCAACCAGATTGCAGGCGATCATGAGCAACACCAGGATCACCATGCAGGGAAACAGCTTGTAGGGATGCAGCAGACAGTTTTCAAAGCCCTCGGAAATGAGCCTGCCGAGTGAGCAGCTGCCGAGCGGCAGGCCCAGGCCGACAAAGCTCAGGAAGGTTTCCAGAAAGATGGCGCCCGGAATAGAGACCATGATCTGGGTAATCAGGGTGCCTGTGATATTCGGCAGGATCTCCTTGAATAGGATAAATCCGTTTCCGGCGCCGAGGGTGCGCGCAGCCTGTACAAATTCCTGATCTTTCAGGCGCAGCACCTGTGTGCGCGCGATGATGCTCATCTCCATCCAGCCCGTGAGCATGAGCGCGAAGATGATCGTCCCGACCCCCGGCTTGAGCACCAGCATCAGAAGCGTCACGACCACAAGACTCGGGATGCTGCCCGCGATGTCTACGATCTGCTGCATCACGAGGTCGACCTTTCCGCCGAGATAGCCTGAGATCATGCCGTAATTAACGCCGATCACAAGGTCAATGAACCCGGCGGCCAGCGCGATCAGCACCGAGACGCGCAGGCCCTGGAAGCAGCGGGAAAAGAGATCGCGCCCCAGACTGTCGGTGCCGAAAGGGTAGTATTCATCCTGAAGGCCCAGCTCTTCATAGCGGTTGACCTTGATCTCCCCGGCGGTGCCGGAGAGTGTTTCCTCACCCGAGAGGATGCCGGGAATGCGGGGTGCCATGTTTGCCCGCTCCAGATTCTGCTCTGCGTAATTGTGACCGCTCAGATAGGGCCCTACAAGGCTCATGATGAGCAGCAGGCAGAGAAGCACCAGCCCGAACACATTGCTCCCGCGGGCAAAGAAGCGCTTGACGCCGGTCTTGAAAAAGCTGTCGCCGGAAAAGCTGTGGTCGATCTCGAGGGAATCCTCCGTTCGTACATGGAACTGAAAATCGGTATTCATTTATTTTCCCCCCAATCTGACGCGCGGGTCAATGATCCTGTACAGAATATCCAGGATGAGGCGGGCGATCACATAGATCCCCGCATATAAAAAGCCCAGCGTAATGACGACATTGTAATCGTTTGCGGTGATCGCGCTCGAGAGCAGAAAGCCGATGCCCGGGATGGCGAAGATCTGCTCCGTCACAAGCGAGCCTGTCAAAAGCCCGACCAGCAGCATGGTCATGACCGTGATGACCGGCATCATGGAGTTGCGGATCACATAGCGAAACAGCAGTGTCATATTGGAAAGCCCCTGGCTGCGGGCAAACATCACATAGTCGGATTTCATGACCGAGACAGCCTCGTCCCGCGTAAAGCGGGCGATGACCGCCATGACCGCGACGCTCAGGGAAAGCACCGGCATGATGCCGGATACGACGGGATTTCGGAAATCATAGAGCAGCGGAAGCCACTTGAACTTGAAGCCCCCGTAGTAGCTCAGGGCGATGGCGAAGATGTACGACGGGACAGAGATGCCGATGACGGAGACGATCATGCAGAAGATATCCGCCGCCCTCCCCTGGTGAAACGCTGCGAGAAAGCCGATGGCAAGGCCGAAGACGCTCCCCAGCAGCATGGCGCACACGCCGATGCGCATGGAGATGGGCAGGCGCGATTTGATCATCGTCAAAACCGGCGTATTGACCGAAAGATTATAGCTCACGCCGAAGTCGCCCTTGAGCATGTTTCTCAGATACAGGAAGAAGCGGACCATCACGGGCTTGTCCAGACCATAGGCCTTGGCAAGAGCAGCCTTCTGCGCCTCGGACAGCTTGTCGTTATTGAAGGGGGAACCGGGCATCAGCTCCATCAGCAAAAACAGGACGAGCACGATCACAAAGAGCGTCACGATCGACAGCATGAGTTTTTTGAAAATGTATTTCCGCATAATCATGCCTCCTCCTTTTCCGCAAAACTGAACATGAGCTGTATGCCGCTGAAATGCGGGGCCACGCCCTTCACATTCTCGTTGATCAGAAACGCGCCGCCTCGTACATAGACCGGGATCGCGCCCAGATCCGCCATGAACAGGTCCTCCGCCTGATGCAGCATGTCGAAGCGCTTTCCGGGATCCAGCTCCAGCGCCGCATCGTGCAGGAGCTTATCAAAGTCCGCGTTCGTGTAGCGGGAATTATTGATGGGAGAGCCGCTTTCAAAGATGGCGAGGAAAGCGTTCGGGTCGGGATAGTCCGCGCCCCAGGCTATCATATAGACATCAAATTCTCCCTTGACTCTCAGATCATTAAACTGCGCGCTCGAGACCAGACGCGCGTTGAGCGTAAAGCCCGGCAGCGTGCGCTCCCACTGATCCTTCAAAATCTCCACGAACTTCTGGTTGCCGCTTACGGAGAGAAATTCCAGCTCAAGTGTCTGGACTCCCAGCTCCTCCATGCCTTTTTTCCAGTATTCCGCGGCCCGCTCCGGGTCATAGGCGCAGGTATCTTTGTACCGTGCGGGATCGGCGGCAAAATCCTTGCCGTCGGCCTCCCGGCACATCCCCGTCGGGACAACGCTTGTGCTCGTCGTATATCCCGCCCGGAGGAAGTCCTTCACAATGCTCTCCCGGTTGAGGGCAAAGCTGAGTGCCATGCGGATGTTCCGGTTCTGCCAGGCCTTGCAGCTTTCATAGTTGCCGCCTATAAAAGCGGTCATGCCGCCGGGAGTCTGGAGAAGACAGGGGTCGCCCTGGGACAGGACCGCGTATTCGCCGCTGGTCGTGATCACATCCTGGTCACCCGCCTGATAGCTCATCATCGCCTGCTGTGTATTGCTCACTTGGCGAATGGTGATGCCGCTGAGCTTCACAAGGTCCGCGTCTATGTAATTGGGATTTTTTACATAGTGTACCTGCACGGCCAGCGGTTCATAGCGGTCTACGATAAAGGGGCCGCTGGACAGCAGCGTCTCGGGACTTGTGGCGTAATCCCTGCCGCACGCGTCGGCAAAGGCGCGGTTATAGGGGGAGCACTGCTCCATGGCGAGCACATAAGGCAGATACGGGCAGGGCTGCTCCAGCTCGATGACGAGGGTCCGGTCGTCCGCCTCATAGGCGCCGAGCTTTTCCGGCTCCATCGTTCCGGCGTTGACCGCGTCCACGTTTTTCAATCGGCACAGATCCTGAAGGAGATAGATCGCGCTGCTTGCCGTGAGAGGATCGGCCATGCGGCGGAAGGCATCGACAAAATCCTGGGCGTCTATGGGGTCGCCGTTGGAATAACGGAGGCCTTCCCTGAGGCGGAAGGTGTAGGTGCAGCCGTCCTCGGAAATTTCAAAGCTTTCGGCCAGCTCCGGCACATAGCCCTTCTCCGGGTCAAGCCGGAAGAGCTTGCCGCACATCGGTGAGAGATACTGCGCCGATCCCCCGTCCACCTGCATTTGCGCGTCCATGGTGAGGGGATACAGCGAAAGCGCGACATTCAGCTCCTGCCCCTTGGGGGAATCCGTTCGGGCCGCACAGCCCGTCAGCAGCAGGCAGCACAGGAGCAGCAGAATCAGACATCTTTTCATTTCCCGAGCCCCCATTTCTCAAATTCCATGTCGGTACAGAGCACCTGATGGGTCTCGCTCCCATCAACTGTGTGCCAGGTCCCGTTCTCGTACACGATGCCGGAGGTCTCATAGTCGTAGCGCGTCTCCGGTCGGAGCTGAACGATGGGGTTCGGCGAGGGCTTGGAGGCCAGCAGGTTTCGGGTATAGGGATGGACCGGGTGGGAAAAGAGCTCGTCCGGTGTCCCCGTCTCCAGCAGAAAGCCCCTGTGCAGCACGCCGATCCTGTCGGACAGATAGCGTACCATGCTGAGGTCGTGGGAGATAAACAGGAAGGAGGTGCCGGTCTCCAGCTGGATCTGCCGGATGAGATTCACCACCTGGGCCTGGATGGACGCATCGAGCGCCGCGATGCACTCGTCGGCGATGATGAGGCGCGGGTTCATGATGAGTGCGCGGGCGATGCCCACACGCTGGCGCTGGCCGCCGGAAAACTGAGAGGGATAGCGCTCCCCCTGATCACGGGAAAGGCCCACCCGCTCGAGCATCGCGCCGATGCGCTCGGAGCGCTCCTGCGGCGTTTTGCAGAGCTTATGGATATCCAGCCCCGCGCCGACAATATCGCTTACCTTTTTGCGCGGATTGAGGGAGGCCATGGGATCCTGGAAGATCATCTGGATCTCGCGTACATTCTGGCCCGGCTTCAAAACCTCGTTGCCGAAGCGGATCGTCCCGGAACTTGGCTTGTTGAGGCCGATGATGCATTTTCCGATGGTGGATTTGCCGGAGCCGGATTCGCCGACAAGGCCATAGGTCTCCCCCTCGTTGATATGGAAGCTGATTTTGCGCACGACGGTGTTCTGCCCGAAACGCATCGTCAGATCCTGCACATCCAGCAGTTTTTTCTTTTCATCTGACATAGTCCGCAGCCTCCTTTCTCATTTTCTGAATACGCGCCTCAAGCGCCTCGGGTCTCGGCACCCTGGGCGCGCGCTCGTCCAGCAGCCAGGTCGCGGCGGCATGGGTCTCGGAGATTTTGAACATGGGCGGCTCTTCCTTGAAGTCGATCTCCAGAGCGTAGGGATTGCGCGGAGCAAAGGCGTCTCCCACAGGCTCCTTTGTCAAAACCGGCGGCGTGCCGGGAATGGAATAGAGGGTGTCGCCGCTCTCCGTGTCCGGGATGGCCGACAGCAATCCCCAGGTGTAGGGGTGCCGCGGGTCATAGAACACGTCGATGATCGTGCCAGTCTCAATGATTTTCCCGGCGTACATGACGTTCACATAGTCTGCCACGCGGGCCACCACGCCCAGATCGTGGGTGATGTAAATGACGGACAGGCCGCGCTTTTCCTGCAGGCTCACGATCAGCTCGAGGATGTGATCCTGTATCGTCACATCCAGCGCCGTTGTCGGCTCGTCGCAGATCAGAAGGTTCGGATTGCAGGAGAGCGCAATCGCGATCACAATACGCTGACGCATGCCGCCGGAAAACTCGTGCGGATACTGGCGCATCCGGCGCTCAGGCTCCGTGATGCCCACTTCGGCAAGCAGGTTCAGCGCCCGGTCCCAGGCCTCCTTGCGGCTGACGGTCTCATGCGCCCGGATGGCGGCAACAAGCTGCGCGCCGATGGTCATGGTAGGATTGAGGGAGGTCATCGGGTCCTGAAAGACCATGGCGATGCTCCTGCCGCGGATATTCTTCCGGACCCACGCGGGGTCGGCTGTCAGAAGATCCACCGGCTCCGCGCCCGGCTCCGGCCGGTACAGGATACTGCCGCCGTTTATTTTCGCGTTATCCGCCAGGATACCCATGGCGGCCTTCATCGTCACGGATTTTCCGGACCCGGATTCGCCCACAAGGGCCACCGTCTCTCCCCTGCGCAGGATCAAATTTACGCCGCGGATGGCGTGTACTGTCTCTCCGGCGGAGCGGAAGCTGATATCCAGATCCTTGACCTCCAGAACGATCTCAGCCGTATCGGCCATGTCGTATACCCCCTCTGTATGAAGTCTGCCGCTGTCTGTGCATTGTTAAGCGTTTTTTATATAGGTAAAAGCGATTCAGCAGCCTGAATTGTAATATGTATTATATTCATTTTTGACCCATTATTCAAGCGCTTTCCGTTTTCTTGCCGCTGGCTCGATATCAGCCTACGGTTTTATTCCCTGCTGGTATACCGTTTTGACCTCCCGTTTGACGCTCCCTTCTTATATGGGGTAAGCCGCGTTCATTCCGCATATGTTTTTACGAAGGAGGGATGAACCATGCAGAGCAACCATATTCTGCGTCGGCACGGCGCAGTATTGCAGGCACTAATGATGTTGGCGGCAGTCGGGCTGATCTTCTGGGCAGTGAACACACCCGCGGTGGTTGGAGTTTCGGCATCGAAGCGGGAGCTTCCCGTCTACTGTGTGCAGCAGGATGAAAAAATCGTTGCCCTGAGCTTTGACGCAGCCTGGGGCAACGAAGATACACAGACACTCATTGATATTCTGGATCAATACGGTGTGAATACCACATTCTTCGTTGTCGGTGACTGGGTTGATAAATACCCCGAATCCGTCCAGGCTCTTGCAGAAGCAGGCAACGAGGTCATGAACCACTCCTCCAGCCATGCACACTTCTCCGCGCTCAGTACGAATGAGATTACATCAGACATCTCCGCCTGCAACGATAAGATCGAAGCCATCACCGGTGTGCGCCCAACCCTGTTCCGCTGTCCTTACGGGGAGTACGACGATCACGTGATCAAGGCGGTCAATTCTCTCGGCATGACCGCTGTCCAGTGGGATGTGGAGCTGAGTGAAACAAATGAAACTCAAGTAATACCAACGGGCTGCGGGATTTGAGTCGGCTCAGCAAGGCAAGAAATCGGGACCTCTGCCAGGCTTGTTTTTGAGGAAAACAGCCGCGGCAGAGGCCCCATTTTATTATAGTTGTTGAGAAGATACAACTTCTCATTGCCGGTGTTGTTTGCAACAGGGATTTATCCCTCATAAACTGCACCTGACTGCGGCTCATTTGTGGCAAAGTGACACGGCAGTTGAGAGAAAGGAGGAAAAATGCCTGATAAATCTGGCTCTCCCTCAACTACAAGCATCACTATACCACGAAATGAGCCTCAAGCAATCTATTCGGCAAGCAGTTTTTTGCAGAGCCTCCTTGCTTGGCAGTACGGTTTCATATTTGCTGGCAAAGATTAGCACATTGTCCGCCGGCAGAGTCATCCATATCGGTGTTTACACTGCTTTTTGACCATCCACTCATGGCAAATACATAAAGCTTTGATCCCTGCCCATTTCAACAATTCTTCGCAGATATTTCTCGATTTCTTTATTCGTGTGGCCATTCTCACGAAGAACATTTGCCAATAACGCATATTCAAATTCCAACGAAGTGTCAAAAATACCTGGATCATCTGAATTTACAGAGACTTGCATCTGCGGTCCTTGGCGTTTATATTTTATACCTTTATTATTAAAGCAAAAAATAGGGTGCCGCTGATAGCTGCCAAATGTTCCGATCAGGACATTAGACGATGGATTACACTCGATGCTGATTCCTTTTTTGTGTATATCCTTCCGCATAGCCTTCTGCATTTTGCCAAGCAGTTTCTGGTAGCCAGGCGGAATCGTCCACACAACGCTTTCTTCACCTTTTCTTTTGGCATCCAGCCAGTAATGATATAGAAAGTAAAACTTCGTCACAATGGTATTCTTGCGATATTGGCTGAGCTCAACTGCGTCATTTATCTGAAAACGGTCAAAATAATCCAATTCTACTATTCTTTGAAACGCTTGGTTGCGATAGCAACGTGGATCATCACCACGTAAGAGCATACTGTGATAGTATTCCTTTACACGAAAGACAACACCGGGGTAAATCTGTGAAAAACAACTTCTTGCCTCCTGGATCAAACTTTTTTGAAGCGTCTTTGGCAGTCGTATTTGCAATTCTTTACTCCTGAAAATGAGCCAAACGCAGTTATCCAGCAAGTCCTGTTTTGTAAGAATAGCGACTTGGCCCTTTCGCGCATAATGCACATTCTTCTGGATGCCAAGCGCCAGGGCATGTCCGAGCCGATCCCCTTTCTTCATGCCCAGAAAACGGATTGCTTCATCAATCGCGCGCAGCCCATCGGCGAGCTCAAGAAAATCTTCTCCTGCGTGATATGTAATCCCCAGGTTGGGCGTTCTACTTTCCACATAATGATTTCTATAATACCACTCAGTTTTAAAAGAGCGCAGAAAACGAAATGTCGGCCCGAACACCTCCGGGCGGCATCCGATTTCCTGCGCACATGCGTCAATCCCACGGATACGCTCGCATAAGTACGGGGAATTGCTGAGAGCTTCTGCCAGCGCAATTGCCTGGATCCTGTAGTTGGCGCGTGCCTTCTGATGCCGATATCGGGGATAGGCTTTTAATGAACTGTCGACGCATTCATCCGTTTCTTTCGGGAAGTGCATGATAAAGCAATAGTTATCATTTTCACCTTTTCTGCTCACCGCGAGCAGCGGATTCCAATTCCGAAACTCATTGCGCGTTTCATCATCTATCTGATCGAAAAAGAGCTTAGCTTTGTCAATTCCGTATATCAGCTGCATGTCTTCAGCTGCGGAATTCTTCGGACACAATCTCCCCTCCAAAGCCGCAATCCTGTACTCTCTGAGTGAGGCATTCAATGACTGCCGCAGGTTCTCTTTTTTGTAGGCTTCGTGTTTTTTCCAAAGTGTTTTCTTGCGATCATCATATTGCGCAAAATTATGGAAGCCAGTTTGTTTGTTGACCTGTACAAGCTCTCCGCGCAGTTGGGCCTTGAGAAGCAAATACAGATAGAAAACCCACTGTTCAAAAGGATTCAGGCGTCCTGAAGCGGATTCCTTAAACGTACGGTAAAGCAAGATGCGTTCGCCGGCCAGCAGGCGAAAGTCTCTTTCCTTCTCAGCAGAAAGATGCTTCTTTGAAAACGCGTAATCAAGACATACATTGCCTTGTTCCAGATGGGCAAATGTGTCCCCATAAAGGAAACGCAGCCGTTCAAGCTCCGTTTCAAGCTTCCTGGCTTCTATCTCATCTGACGTATAAGCGCGATCAAAAGCTCTGAGTTCGGCGCCGATATTCAGGGATCCTGCTTCAAGCAATTGAAAAAGCTTGCAGCGAAGAAATGCGGCATATATCATTTTTCGGCTCATGGGCCATACATTTGTATCGGGGCCCCGACTGATATGCACCTGCAGCAGTTTATTCAGTTTATCCGTCTGAACAATTTCGGAGGGATGATTCATCAGGCTTGCCCAGGACAGATCAAATATCCGTGCGCCTGCATAGAGATGAAGGTGATTATCAGACGCATCACGAATCAGTCTTCCAAGCATTTCATCATCTGTGGAAATAACTGCCGGCCATGAAAAGTGTATGTCCTGCATTTCCAATTTCTGTTCTGCCAGCCAAGCACAGATGAACAGATCCTGTCCCACCGGAAGATACGCATTCCGCCATAAAAGTGCCTGATTACACCTGCAAACGGGTACTCCATCTTTCCATTTGATGACATTATCCGCGAAATTGCTGAGAACAGGGTAAGGCGGTAGAGGTGTGATCTTTTCGGTTTCACAAATTCTCTTCAGCTCCTCCAGGATAAGCATTTGCTCATCATATGAAGCGCCTTCGAGTGTTTCCGCCGCACAATCCAGGAACTGCATTGCGATAAAATCCCAGTCTATTGGGCGAAAATCATTCAGCAATCGCTGTATCAAACGTTCAGGTGAGCTTCTGCGAAAAAGAATATCTATCGCCTTTGCGTAAATCTCTTTATTGATTGACATTTTTTATTTTGGGGGATTCAAACGGCGGGTTACTGCTATTCTCCAGCGATTCTCCATCGTCTTCCGAAACGTCAGCTTCCTCAAATTCTTCCGTTTCATCCTCTCCATTTTCAATACCCAAATCGCTCTTCCCAACACTTCTATTGATTTTTTCCTGTGATTCTTCTGTAGAGATATCCTTTTCTATATCATCCAGAGCATCAAGGATACTTTTTTCGCCAACGCTGATACCGCTGGCTTTTTTCACATTTCTCAGGAGATTAATAATCGGATCGGTCTCGTTCTCCCTGTCGTAAGCGCCTTTCTTCCTACTTTCGTCCTCTTGTTTTTTTATGTAATAATGTAAGATCGCGTGTTGAACCTCGCAATTTGCGCAGATATAGGCAACATGCTTATAAATAATGCATGCCGTCTCTTCCTTTGCTTCTCGGCTCTGAAACGTGATGTCTCTAAAATTATATTGAAAAATATTGCAGAGGAAGCAGAATAACCGATTGAAGGCTTCTCGTGCGGCGTCTTCTCCCATCCGGCTAATATTCTCCGCTTTTGCCAAGCTCTGGTATTCTTTAACGGTCGGTTTTTTTAAATCCTGTCTATCCAGTATCGCTTTGAAAAAATCCTTCATCCTCTTGTATTCCATAATCAGCGGCTCTTCCATCTCGACCGTAGGATTATCATCGAAAGCTGCTATTTTACTGTTTAAGCTGTCGATCTCATCTTCATTGATTAGCTTGTTGATTTGAATAGAATAGTGGACGCTGAGGGCAAAGAGGAGCGCATAGTCCTCCATGCTCTGTGCGTTGTTATTAAAATATGATATATAGGCGAGTACATCCAAATATGAATAGTGATCAATTTTTCTCCGCTCAGGCCGGTTCTGTATCCGATTGTCCAAGAGATTGACTGTAAGGTTCAATTGAATCGCAGGATAAGCCCTGTGGAGGGACAGAATTATTCTCTGATCTCTTTCTGTCAGCCGCCCGGGACACCAGTCGTTATAAAAATAGCTTTCAAAGGTAATCAGGTTATCCTGTAGTTTCTTTTTGTATTCAATATAACTTTTATAGTATTCTTCCAGCTCTTCTTTATCCAATCTTTTCGGACGCTCCGTTTTCTTTGGTGTTTCCATAGCATCCAGCATATGGCAGAGATGTGTTAACCCGCGGAGCGTTTGCGGAAAAATATTATTCAAATAGCTCTTGTGCTTAAGAAAAACGAGCCCGGTTTTTTCATAAATGACATCCATGAGCGGAACTTCAATATCGACATCATTATATGCGGGAACCTGTTCCCCGCATTCCACCAGCTCCCGGGTACGAAACAAGCCTGTCACTTCACGTCGGCGGCGAATTGACGTGAGATGTATTGTCTGCGACGCAGGTATCAATTTATCAATGTAGCGTGCCGCCATCAGGGCAGGCGTATCCATGCCGAAGCCCTGACTGGATTCGGAGCCGAACATTTTTTCATAGTGTGTTGATATAAGCAGCCTGAGTTGCCGCAAATATGTTGCCATGAGAACAACTGTACACGGTACAGAAAGATATTTCCTGACCTCCTCTAAAATATCATAAGCGTTTTCAAGCTGCATGTCCGTATCATCAAGCTGGATAATCAGATAACTATTGCCTGGAGCGCTGCCCTTGTTAAGCCTGAAATAAGCTTCAATAATCTCGCACAGATGGTATTTCAGATCAAATACATTGCCGGATTGTAAAAAGGCGCCCAAATCATCAAAATCCTTTCCCTTCCCGCCCTTGCGCTGGTAGAGGCATTGGCGGCAGCTCTGGAAGTGCTCTAACAGTCTGATTTTTTCACATTCATCCTGAGAACTTATGGCGTTCTTCTTCCAGCACTCATTGATCTGTTGAAAAAGCCATGCAAGAATCAATTCAATCACGCTCTCGCAGTCACTGAGCAATGTCGGATCAATCGGGGGCATAACATGGAAATTCCGATCTTTTGTGACTTCTTTCCAAAGCTCATGCTGCCGTGATTGTTCCATTCCCCTGTGGCAGTTTTCAAGGGCACGGGAAAAAGAAAGCATGGCACTTGTCTTTCCCTGACCGCGCGGCGCGCAAAACGCGATAATGTTTGACCCGTAACCGTACAGCGCTCTGCGCTTGGAGATTTCATTCAGGTTTGACACCAAGCTGTCCGACCTATCCAGAATATCCTTGAGCGCAGTCAGTGCGTTATGAAATACAGATGTTAGAATATGGTCCTCCTGTAGAATATTCTGATCATCAGCCAGCCGATTGTCATGCTGTGCGAGAATATGGATCACCGTATTTGAATCGATTGTTCCCATTTTCTTTCTCCTGCCCATCTTCCTAAAAAAGTTCCGCATTTTCAAAGTAAACGTGGAATATTCAGTCTTTGAAGAAACGGATCGCATCCAAAAAATAATTGTATCTCTGTTCAGTCTCCCAGGTAATATACTCTCCTGATGAAAAACTGTGGATCGCATCCAATTCCTCCTCAGGCCACATTCTTCCTGTCCACTCTTGACAGGAGCGAACATTGCGTTCCGGTCTTGGCCGATCCAAACGGTGAATGGACAAATTGAGCCAATCGCCAAACCGTAGTCCTGCTCTTGAAAGCTCGTCATAGAGAGAATCAAATAACAACTCATACAAATCCCGATTCTCTTTTTTATCGAGATATGCTCCAAAGCGCCGTATCCTGCTTTTGGCAGATAATCCGTTTTTCTCGCATACCTCTTCCACCAGAGCAAGCGCCGGCAAAAAACGGTAATAGTGCATGATCCCGGTGATGCCTGTGTTTTCGTTAACCTTCAGATAAAAGCATCCGCTCTCCTTATCACTCATAGTCAAAACCACGTTTCCCCACTGCAATTCAACTAGGAGCGCTCCAATTCTTTCCGTCAAAGACATTCCCGGCACTTTCACTTTTTCCAGATATTGTTTAAGCCCGAACAGGTCATCGCGGAAACTGCTCCATGGTTCAAAGTCAATCTGTTTGATTCGGCGATAGAGATTGTTCTTCTGCTGTTGGAGATCCCAACGGAAAAGCAGCTTTTCCGCCGCAAGGATGTAACTGTCACGCTGGTGCCGATCCATGCGCAAAGAGAACTCATAATCACCCGGGGCAGCATAAGACAGGTCCTCTTCTATGATATTGAACAACTGCGCCCTTATCTTCGCTCCCCTGTTATTCATCTCAGTAAGCATTTTCAATTCCCCGTTGATGTTGGCACAGCTGTCAAAATACTGTCCAACCCTATCGAGGTCGTCCTGGACCTTTAAGCCAATACCTGCTAGCTGATCTGAGAGAAACATAAAGAATACAAAGATGGAATCTAAAGTTGACACAAGCATTTGTGAGGAAAGTTGGTATACCGAATCGTCATCAAGTATATCTGCAAGCATAAATAGATCATAAGTGTGGAAAAAATCTATTAAATGATGCCGAAGATGAAAATGGTCAAACTCTGAGCCGCGCATTCTGAAGAGATACGGAGTCAGCGAAACTGTGTTCTCATCCAGATAGACCGTACACCGAATTGCAGCCTGGGCTATAAGTTTGCCTTCATGATTGAAGAAACTTTTCTGCCATATTGTTGTGTCCTTTCTGCGGTATCGCCATATTCCGCGCTTCCACTCAGTTGGAAATTCTGCATTTCGCTGAACAGAAGATCTATACATATCAAGTTCCATCAAAAAAGATGGTGTAAACGATGTATTCTCAACAAAATGAGTACGTGTCATGATCTCAGTGATTCTCTGCACATAGGCGCGCCACTCCGCCGTCTCCATCGTACAGTTAGTATTAATGCGATCAAGAATCTGTTCATCGAGTATTTTTGGATCTTTGCTCTGTGCAAAAACGAGAATATCCGCTGCATCAAGAAGGGCATAATACACTCTTCGATAGTTATAATGGAATTTTGCATAATCGCGTTCGAGACACGTGAAAATCATATTCAACAGTTTATACAGGAACTCCGCAATATTGCGCCCTGTAATAAGCAGTTCATCAACCATTAGTATTTTGGGGAAGTGCCTGTATCTGGAATAATAAGCGGCAAGTTCACGTGCTTTTCCGTACATAGCGTGCTGTGTGAGAAATGTATTGTCATGCACTCGTTTTATCCGATAAAGTTCCTGTTCATCGGCTATTTCCAAATATAATTTATATACAAGTGCATTTATATTTGAACTCTGCTGGGCGAAATACACCCTATACATGTATTCATCGTTTTCCGGGTCCTTCCAACTGTTGGCATAGAACTCTTTCAGCTTCCGAAAAGTTGGACCCTGTAAGAGTCGGTGAGAAGTGTTGTTCAAGCTGAGGCTGTCATCATTTGATATGCGCTCATCTTCATATTTCACGAACAATACACCTCCGTCGTAAAAGTTTCATTTTTGCGTCATTATGTATCATTATAGCGTCAGAGTTCTTCTCTGTCAAGCTTTCCTGGTCCCATTAGCATGCCTTTCTCAGAAAAAGCTTATTGAAAGCAGGTTTTACACGTTTCTTCAACAAGCAGTCTTGGTTCTCATATCCCGTAGTCAGAAGACATAGAGTATTAGCGAAATTGCTGGGTATTTCTCCCATGAGTAGCAGCAGAATGACCCCAAGTAAGGCACAGTCATTCCCAGACTTCTTAACATCTCCATAGCAAGATGCTGCTGATTCTGCCAAACGTCGCAGATCCTTTTCTTCGGCGAATCCAAAGACGTAAGGCAGAAGTGCATAGGCTTCGAGATATTGGCCACCCAAGTTGCAGAGGGCTTCAAGGCGTTCGATAATTTCGTGAAATCTATCCCTACTATCAGAACAGTATAACTTGATGCAAGCGTTTTCAATAAATGGCGTCTGGAAACCCGTGTCAATGTGTTTCCAGACGCCTTAATGCTTTGATACATCTTTGTATATGGTTTTGCCTGCCAGTTCCAG
>Ga0247609_10002213_pt1 | contig 21050 bp, 20 predicted proteins | sample 172DNAGHGlowgp2_FD_193487 | JGI IMG/M metagenome (GOLD analysis project Ga0247609, IMG submission 193487) | Sheep rumen microbial communities from Palmerston North, Manawatu-Wanganui, New Zealand - 1728 DNA GHGlow gp2 | ecosystem: Host-associated > Mammals > Digestive system > Stomach > Rumen ...
TCTATCATCACTATTTTTGTTCTTGCCTATATATAATAATAAGGTATTATGTTTTCGAGCACAAAGGTACATAAAAAAACTCATTTTCTATCGTTTTTTAGCAAATATTCAATTTGGTGTAATTTTTCCACGAATTTTAACATTTCACAATCGTTTCATTTTCAACGACTTACGAAAAAGTTGCAAAAAAGGCCTAAAAAAAATGCCAAAAAAAGATACAACGTATTAAAAAAATGCCTAACTTTGCAGCGTTTTAATAAACAAATGATTGTTTTACAGATTTTAAAAGCTTAGAAAAAATGAAAAAGTTAGTTTTGATGTTCGTAGCTGTTGCAGCTATTTCTTTCGCTTCTTGTGGTAACAAGACCGCTCAGGCTGAGCCTGTTGATTCAGACTCTGTTGCTATGGATAGCGCAACTGTTGACACTGTCGTTGCTGACACTGTTGCTGCTGACAGCGCTGCTGCTGAGTAATCAGATGCACGAACTGAAAATGAGAGAAATCCGTCGGATGAGAATCCGGCGGTTTTTTTATTCTTGTAAAGCCACGAAGACTTTATTAAAGAACAAGGTCCCGACAGCCTCTTGGGGCTATCGGGACCTTGCGAATATGTAAAACTTGATGTTCCGTGGAGTTTATTCCTCGGTAGCAGCCTCTTCCTCCTGAGCGGGAGCCTCCTCGACAGCAGTCTCCTCGACAGCAGCCTGAGCCTTCTTCTCCTCTTCAGCGGCAGCCTTCAGCTCTTCAGCGTTCTCGGCAACAACCTTGACAGGAATCTCTACTACGACCTCCTTGTGGAAGTGCACCAGTGCCATAAAGTCACCAACGGTCTTGGCATCCTTCATGGTGATGATCTTACGGTCGATGTCGTGACCCAGCTTCTTCAGTTCCTCGGCAACGATGTTGGCACCAACGGAACCATAGAGCTGACCTGTGGCGCTAACCTTAGCGGCAATGGTGAGTGCAACTCCGTTGAGTGCCTCAGCCTTCTTCTCTGCCTCGGCCTTGATAGCTGCAAGCTTGTGAGCCTGCTGCTTCAGGTTCTCAGCGAGAATCTTCTTTGCCATAGGTGAAGCGATAACACCCTTACCCTGAGGAATCAGGTAGTTACGACCATAACCAGACTTTACGTTAACAATATCGTTCTTGTATCCCAGTCCGATAATATCTTCTTTCAGTATAATTTCCATATCTTGCGTCCTCCTCTGTTTTACTTCATCATGTCAGTTACGTAAGGCAGCAGAGCGATCTGGCGGGCACGCTTAACGGCCTGAGCCACGCGGCGCTGATACTTCAGAGAGGTACCTGTGATGCGGCGAGGCAGAATCTTGCCCTGCTCGTTCAGGAACTTCTTCAGAAACTCGGGATCCTTGTAGTCAATGTACTTGATACCACTCTTCTTGAAGCGGCAGTACTTCTTCTTCTTCGTGTCGATAGAAGGAGCATTCAAATAGCGGATTTCAGTGTCTTGTGCCATAATTAAGCCTCCTCTTTTTTACCAAGTTTGTTACGACGCTTCTCAGCATACTCGATGGCATACTTGTCAAGCTTTACGGTCTGGAAACGGATGACCTTCTCGTCACGACGATAGGCGGTCTCCAGCGTCTTAATCACTGACGGCTCAGCCTTGAACTCCACGAGGCAGTAGAAACCAGTGGATTTCTTCTGAATAGCATAAGCCATCTTCTTCAGTCCCCAGGTCTCTTCGTTCACGATTTCTGCACCATTGTCGGTGAGAACCTTCTTGAATTTAGCGACCGTTTCCTTCATCTGCTCATCAGACAAAACGGGATTCAAAATGAAAACGGTTTCGTATTGATTCATACTACGTTAATTGATTAAATAAATGTTATTTTTGCAATTTGCGGCTGCAAAGGTACTAAAAAAAAGGCAAATAGCCAAATATTCCCCATGTTTTTTCTTTCTTTCACCTTATTTATAATATAAAGAGAGAAACGACGCCCATTAGAATGTAAGAAATATTCACAAAGAACCAAATTGAGACCTCGATTTCTTGAAATGCTCATCAACAGGGGTTTCAGAGAATCGTCGAAATGGCAGGAGCAAATGGTCGTTTCTCTGCCAGCAAATCAACGTTTCTCTACCAGTAAAACGACGTTTCTCTCGGAGCAAAACGGCGTTTTGCTAAGAGCGCGAAAACAATGTAAAGAAAATTGATTATTCTGCAGCTATTTCTCAGGTGCACGACTGGTGGGGCTAAAGAGAATAATTTCTTAAAAAACAAAGAAAAGATTGGAAAAACTTGCAAACATCGGGAAAAGAGTTTATCTTTGCCTGAAAATAACGAAGTATATGAAAAAATTCGCTCCCTATTACGGCTTAACGCTCATCATCATAGGTGTCGTGACACTGACGGCTACCAGACTGAGGACGTTCAGCAGCAACAACTGGCTGCTCGTGACTGGACTCTTGCTGATTATTGCAGGCATCGTGCTGCACGTCAGACACATCAAACGCCAGAGCGAATATTGAATACTCACGTCTTGAAATATGGAAAACCTGAAGATATTTACCCAACTGATAACCAGCGAACTACACCTTCCAGAACATGGTGTTGAAAACACGCTGAAACTGCTAGACGAGGGCTGTACCATTCCTTTCATCTCGCGCTACCGCAAAGAACGAACCGGCGGACTTGACGAGGTGCAGATAACTGCCATCAGCAACCGGCTGGAACAACTGAAAGAGATTGCCAAGCGCAAGGAAACTATCGTGAAGACCATCACGGAGCAAGGGAAGCTGACGCCTGAACTGCAGAAACGCATCAACGACTGTTGGGAGAATACCGTGCTTGAAGACATCTACCTGCCCTATAAACCCAAGCGGCACACACGTGCGCAAGTTGCTCGCGAACAGGGACTTGAGCCTCTGGCGCAGTTGCTGCTCATGCAGCGCGAGCCGCATCCAGAGCATGCGGCCCAACGTTTTACCGCCAATGGATTGTCGGTTGCTGACTGTCTGCAAGGAGCACAAGACATCATTGCCGAACAAGTCAGTGAGGACGAGCGCAGCCGTAACTTGGTGCGTGCGGCCTTTCGCCGTGAGGCGTTCATCGTCTCGAAAGTCGTCAAGACGAAGAAAGACACTGACGAGGCTCAGAAGTTCAGCGATTACTTCGACTGGGAAGAGCCGCTGAAACGCTGCTCCAGCCACCGGCTGCTGGCAATGAGACGTGGTGAGTCGGAAGGCATCCTGCGCATTCACCTCACCATCGACGACGAGGAGGCCTCTGAACGCCTGCGTCATAACTACGTCCATGGGCACGGATCCTGTCAGAAACTGGTTGCTGAAGCGGTCGACGATGGTTACAAGCGACTGCTGCAACCCTCGATAGAGACAGAGTTTAACGCGCTCAGCAAACAACGAGCTGACGAGGAAGCCATCAGGGTCTTCTCTGAGAACCTGCGCCAGCTGCTGCTCTCTGCTCCGCTGGGACAGAAACGCGTGATGGGCATCGACCCTGGTTTCCGTACAGGCTGCAAGGTGGTGTGTCTCGACGCTCAGGGCAATCTGCTGCATCACGAAGCCATCTTCCCCCACCCGCCCGTCAACCACCGCATGCAGGCAACAATACACCTGCAGCAGATGTTGAAGAACTACCAGATTGAAGCCATCGCCATTGGGAACGGAACTGCAAGCCGAGAAACCAAAGAGTTTGTGACTGATGCCCTGAGCGACACCAAACCACAGATTTTCGTTGTCAGTGAAGACGGTGCCTCCGTATATAGTGCCTCGAAGGCAGCACGCGACGAGTTTCCTGACGAAGACGTTACCGTTCGCGGTGCCGTCTCGATAGGTCGTCGACTAATGGACCCGCTGGCTGAGTTGGTGAAGATTGACCCTAAAAGCATCGGCGTAGGACAGTATCAGCACGACGTCGATCAGTCGATGCTCAAACACTCGCTTGACCAAGTGGTGGAGAGCTGTGTCAACATGGTTGGCGTCAATCTTAACACAGCCTCACAGCACCTGCTGACATACGTCAGCGGCTTGGGACCGGTGCTGGCAAAGAACATCGTCGACTACAGACGCGAACATGGTGCCTTTACCAGTCGTGCCCAGCTAAAGAAGGTGCCTCGACTCGGACCTGCAGCCTTTCAGCAATGTGCAGGATTCCTGCGCATCAGCGACGGAAAGAACCCGCTGGACAACACCGCTGTTCACCCTGAGAGCTACCATGTCGTGGAGCAAATGGCAAAAGACCAAGGGTGTGCCGTCAACGACCTTATAACTAATAAAGGTACGCGCGAGGCGATAGACATCAAGCAATACGTCACCGACGAGGTAGGACTACCTACACTGACAGATATCATGAACGAGTTGGAGAAGCCAGGCCGTGACCCTCGCCAACAGATAGAAGAGTTTGAGTTCGACAAGAGTGTTCAAACCATTGACGACTTGCACGAGGGCATGATTCTTCCTGGTATCGTAACGAACATCACCAACTTCGGTGCCTTCGTAGACATTGGCGTTCACCAGGACGGACTGGTTCACGTCTCGCAGATGGCTAACCGCTACGTCAGCGACCCCACGCAAGTAGTACGCCTGCACCAGCACGTTCAAGTGCGTGTTACAGGCGTAGACTTACGTCGCCAGCGTATCTCGCTGAGCATGAAAGGGCTGTAAACTATACCAAGGAAAAGGCAACATCCATCATCTTGGTGAAGGTGGTCTGACGCTCTTCGGCAGTCGTGGCCTCACCCGTCAGCATGTGGTCACTGATGGTCAGCAAGCCCAATGCTCGCTTACCGGCACGGGCAGCATTCATGTAGAGTGCTGCTATCTCCATCTCTACTGCCAGCACGCCCATGTTCATCCACTTGTCGTTATGAGGATTCTCATGGTAGAAAATATCGCTGCTGACCACATTGCCCACCATATAGCGATAGCCTAAGCGCTCGCAGGAATCCACGGCACCACGCACCAAGTCAAATGTTCCGATGGGCGCAAACTGACCCGGCATTTCATACTGCGAAGCATAGTTGGAATTGGTGCAGGCACCCATCGCCACAACGAGATCTCCTACGTGCAGGTCCATATTGATGGAACCTGCAGAGCCCACACGGATAATGGTTTTCACGTCGTAGAAGTTGTACAGCTCGTAGGTATAGATAGCAATGGAAGCCATACCCATGCCGTGCCCCATTACGCTGACGCGCTTGCCCTTATACGTTCCCGTGTAACCGAGCATGCCTCGCACATTATTAAAAAGTACAGGATTTTCAAGGTAGTTCTCTGCCATGAATTTGACACGCAGCGGATCGCCCGCCATGATAACAGTCTCGGCAATATCGCCGCGTTTTGCCCCAATATGGGGAGTTGGTGTGTTACTCATAATGTTAAATATTTAAAGTTAAATCCAAAGATTCTGTTACAAAGATACACAAAGTTTTTGGATAAACCACTCACTTTTGGTAAAAAATAACAATAATCTTTTCGCAAAAATGCTCAAAACAGGATTTGCACATTTTTGCAAACACTTTTTTTTTGCATAAAACAAAATATTTTACTACCTTTGCTTCAAGAAATACAAACCGCTTACTGACAAAATGACAAAGATATGATACTGACCCATCGTGAGTTGTTCCTGCTGACAATCTGTACTGTTTTCTACATTACCTTATTTATAATGGTTGTGCAGAGTAACCGTCGTAAAATACAATTGTTGCAGAGCCGTCTAGACAATATCCACGCCATGCAGAAAATGGCTGTACTCGAGCCCCGTCGTCACGATGTTAGCAAACTGTTTACATCGTCCGTCTACCAGCGCATCAAGCAAAGCATCAACGAGGGACGTAGCCTCACCACTGGCGATTGGACAGACCTGGCAGAAGTTGTCAACAGCATTTACGAAGAATTCAGCGATAAGCTATACAGGTTATATCCCATGAGCGAGCAAGACTATCACGTCAGTCTGCTCATCAAGATTCGCCTGCAACCTAAAGATATTGCAACGCTGACGGCACACTCAAAGGAGAGTGTAGCATCAACAAGAAGTCGGCTGTACCAAAAGGTTTTTGGCAAAAAGGGGTCGACCAAGGATTGGGACGATTTCATTCTTTCAATATAAAGTAAACAATTAAATCTGAATAACTATGGTAGATTACTTATTAGCGAACATGTGGCAAATATGGACCGTAATAGCGGTAGTTTGCCTGATTCTGGAGTTGTCGTCAGGCGATTTCTTTATCATCTGCTTCTCTATTGGTTCTGTGTTTGCCGTTATTTCGGCTGTCTTCGGACTGAGCATTTACTGGCAGATTTTCATCTTTGCCGTCTTCTCGCTGCTCAGCGTGCTATTCATCCGACCTGTCGCCCTGCGCTATCTGCACAAGAACGACCCTGACCGCAAGTCGAATGCTGATGCGCTGTTAGGACGGACGGGACGTGTGACGGAAAAAATTCCTGCCGAGGGGACAGGATATGTACAGATAGACGGTGACCTCTGGCGCGCCGTCAGCAGTACCAGGGTTCCCATTGAAGAAGGAGCGAGTGTACGCGTGGTGAATCGAGAGAGTACCATCATTACTGTAGAAACACTATAATCATCTAATAAAAACAGAAACGCTATGAAGAAACTTTTGATGAACAGCCTGATGCTGTTGGCCGTACTGACAGCACTAGGACAAACGAAAGTAGCCCCCACCCTGCAGAAGGGAATGACGAAGACCTACGAGACGACAACCGTCATGCAGGCATCTGGACAAAACGCCGTTACATTTAAAGAGGAGGACACCTACACCGTAAGTGCTGCCAACAGCGACGGCTACACCATTGATATTGTGAGCAACAACATCACGAGTGATGCAGCTGCCGACAACATCATGGGACAGGTGACGACTGCTGCCAACCAACTGTATGCCGGATTGAAGGTCAGTGTGGCAACAGACAAAAGCGGTAAGCCGATGAAAATCGCTAACTATGCGGAACTAAAACCACAGTTGGACGCAGGCGCAGACAAACTGCTGGCCGTGCTCCTGGAGAAGATTCCTGCGCTGCAGGATGCCATGGGGAAAGAACAATTGAAGTCGGTCATCATGAAGATGGCTAGTGAAGAGAACCTACTGAATCAAGTGAAGACGTCGACCAGCGTGCTCACGCTGAACGGCAAGACCATCACGACAGCGATGTCGGAGAGTTATGTCAACGAAAAGAAACTGAAGATGAAGCGCATGTACTTCGTCAGCGGCCAGACCATTACCAGCAATGCCTCACTGGATATGACAAAAGATGAACTGAAGGCACTCATCATCGCAGAGGTGGAGAAAGATGCTCCACAGCAGGCTGATATGATGAAGCAAAACATTGATTTACTCATGGATAGTGGTCAATTGAAGATGGATATAACCGAGAATGCCACCTTCCAACTGGATACCGACGGATGGATAAAAGGCATCAAGGTGGAGAGTTCCATCAACACCATTGGACAAAAAGTGACCACAACTACAACAGTGAACCAGAAATAAAAACTATAATAACAAAAAACTATGGACATTATGACTATCGTACTTATCGCCATCATCGCTTTGGTGGCACTCTTTGCCAAAATGGCTCTTGTCATTATCCCTCAGTCGGAGACCCGCATCATTGAACGTTTGGGACGTTACTACGCCACGCTGAATCCTGGCATAAACATCATCATCCCCTTCATTGATCGTGCAAAAGAAATCGTAGTGCTGACACGTGGTCGCTACGCTTACTCTAACAGCATCGACCTGCGTGAACAGGTGTATGACTTCCCATCACAAAACGTGATTACCAAGGATAACATCCAGATGGAAATCAATGCGTTGCTATACTTCCAGATTGTGGACCCCTTCAAGGCTGTCTACGAAATACAAAACCTGCCCAACGCTATTGAAAAGCTGACACAGACAACACTGCGTAACATCATTGGCGAACTGGAGCTGGACGAGACGCTAACCTCGCGCGACACCATCAACACGAAGCTGCGTGCCGTATTGGATGATGCCACTGACAAGTGGGGTGTCAAGGTGAATCGTGTCGAACTGCAAGACATTGTCCCTCCTGCTACCGTACTGAACGCGATGGAGAAACAGATGCAGGCTGAACGAAACAAACGTGCACAGATTCTGACATCTGAAGGTGAGAAGGCTGCAGAAATCCTGGCATCAGAAGGTGAGAAGACGGCTATCATCAACCGTGCTGATGCGCAGAAGCAGCAAGCCATCCTTCATGCCGAAGGTGAAGCACAGGCTCGCATCCGCAAGGCTGAAGCTGAGGCGAAAGCCATTGAACTGATAACTGAAGCCGTTGGCAAGTCAACCAATCCTGCCAACTACCTCTTGGCTCAAAAGTACATACAGATGTTGCAAGAACTGGCATCTGGCGACAAGACCAAGACGGTCTACCTGCCTTACGAAGCCACCAACCTGCTGGGCAGCATCGGAGGTATCAAAGACCTTTTCAAGGCTGAGTAAAAAACGGACAACACGTTTGTCGCTTTATCGCGACATCTCGGGGAAACTAAAAAAGTTACGGATGACAGTTATTTGTCATCCGTAATATTTTGTTCTTCTGTTTGCCTTTTCTCCAAGGGAATAGTAAAGCTAAACGTCGAACCCTCACCCAAGACGGACTCTACATAAGCGTCACCGCCATGTTTGCGTGCAAAGTCTTGACAGAGTTGAAGACCAAGACCGGAACCTTCTTCACCACCGGTGCCATAGGTCGTCTCACCCTTATGGAAGATACCGCTAACACGGTCGGCAGCAATACCCACGCCGTGGTCACGCACACAGATGCGTGCAAAGTCGCCCTCACGCTTATAGAACACCTCTATACCCTTGCCCTCGGGCGTAAACTTGATGGCGTTGGACAGGAAATTTCGGATGATGGTCTTCAGCATGTCGTTGTCGGCATGCACTGTCAGCTTCTCTTCTGACGGCAGATACTGAAGCTTGATTTTCTTCATCTCTGCTATCATCTTAAAGATGTCTACCACACCCGGAATGATATCATCCAATTCGATTTCCTGATATACGACATTCAGTCTGCCCGTTTGACTCTTCGTCCACTTCAGCAGGTTGTCCAGTAAGTCGTGGGTTTCTTCTGATTCACGGTTGGCCTTATCCAACAATCCGAAGATTTCCTCGCCAACCATCTCGGGAGACACCACATTGACAGCCAGGTTAAGAACCATACGAATAGAAGCCATAGGAGAACGCAGGTCGTGAGCAATGACAGAATACATCTTGTCGCGGTTCTGAATGGTTCGCTTCAGTTCTTCATTCTGCCTTACGATGGTACGCTTGGCAGCAACCAGTTCTATCTGGTGCATGACACGCATTACCAGTTCTTCTTTGTTAAAAGGCTTTGTCAAGAAGTCGTTAGCTCCCACCTGGAAGCCTTTCACCAAATCGCTGGGATTGTTCAGAGCCGTCAGGAAGATAATGGGAACGTCGCGTGTCTCAGGGTCTTTCTTCAGAATAACAGCCGTATCGAAACCACTGATATCGGGCATCATCACATCCAGCAAAATCAGGTCGGGCTTTTCCTTCTTTGTTTGCTCTATACATTGATGGCCATTGGCTGCTGTGCACACTTGAAACTTTTCATTCGTCAACAATATCTTCAGCAACAACACATTGCTGATGACATCATCGACAATCAATATTTTATAATCACTGCGATTGATTTGCGACTCAAAGGTTTCATTCAACTCCATTCTGAAGCAAGGTTTTAGTTGTTTTGTGATGCAAAAGTAGCAAATATTTGGCATTTAGCCAAATATTTGCCTAATTATTTACTCTACGGTGACTGACTTTGCCAAGTTACGTGGCTGGTCAACATCCTTTCCTTTGCATACAGCGACATGGTAAGCTAACAACTGGAGCGGAATTGTGGCGACGAGCGGTTCGAGACACTCCTGTACATCGGGCAACTCTATCACCTCGTCAGCAATACGCGCTATGGTGTCGTCGCCTTTGGTAACCAATGCGATTACCCTACCCTGGCGAGCTTTAATCTCCTGTATGTTGGAGAGCACTTTCTCGTACATCGCGTTATGTGTGGCAATGACGACGACAGGCATATCGGAATCTATCAACGCGATAGGACCATGTTTCATTTCGGCTGCAGGATAACCTTCTGCATGTATATAGCTGATTTCTTTCAGTTTCAAAGCTCCTTCCAATGCCACTGGATAAGAGAAACCACGCCCTAAATACAGGAAGTTGTGAGCATAGGTAAAGGTGCGAGCCAAGTCTGCCACCTTGTCGTTTGACTTCAACACTTCCTTGATGATTTCGGGAATCTGACTTAAACCTCGTACTATCTTCAAGTATTCCAGACGGTCAATGGTACCTTTGGCCTCACCCAATGCCAAAGCAAACATGATGAGAACTGTTACCTGACCTGTAAAGGCCTTCGTTGATGCAACGCCAATCTCCGGTCCTACATGAATATATGTTCCTGTATCAGTTGCTCTGGGTATCGACGAGCCAATGGCGTTACAAATACCATAGATAAAGGCTCCTTTCTCCTTTGCCAGCTGTATAGCCGCCAAAGTATCGGCGGTCTCGCCACTCTGCGAAATGGCAATCACCACATCATCGCTCGTCACTACGGGGTTACGATAGCGGAACTCTGAGGCATACTCCACTTCTACTGGTATGCGACATAGCGTCTCTATGATCTGTTTGCCTATTAAGCCAGCATGCCATGAAGTACCACAGGCTACTATCACGATGCGCTTGGCCTCCAGCAGTTGACGGCGGTAGTCTATGAGTGCCGACAAGGTGACGTGGTCGGCCTCGATATTGATTCTGCCACGCATACAGTTATTCAGACATTCCGGCTGCTCAAAGATTTCTTTCAGCATAAAGTGAGGATAGCCACCTTTTTCTATCTGTCCTAAGTCTATATCGACAGTCTTTACTGCCAAATGCTGGTCCTCGCCAAGAATGCTCACCACCTTCAGCTCTTCGCCCAGTCGGATGACTGCAATGTTGCCGTCTTCCAGGTAAACAACTTTATCTGTATACTCAATGATAGGGCTAGCATCGCTGCCCAGGAAGAATTCGCCGTCACCGATACCCACCACAAGCGGACTCTGTTTGCGAGCCGCAATAATCTGTTGGGGGTCACGCTTGTCAATAATGGCAATAGCATAGGCACCAATCACCTGAAACAATGCAACTTGCACGGCTTCCAACAGCGACAGTTGCTTCTTCACCATGATATATTCAACAAGCTGAACCAGTACCTCTGTATCCGTATCGCTTTGGAATGTCACACCTTTGGCTTGCAGTTTCACTTTGATATCAGCATAGTTCTCTATGATGCCGTTATGGATGATGGCCAGATTGTGCGACTCTGAATAGTGAGGATGCGCATTGCGGCTTGAGGGTTCTCCGTGAGTTGCCCAGCGTGTATGAGCAATGCCCACACATCCGCTGACATCCTTATCCTGACAATACTCTGTCAGATTATCCACCTTGCCCTTTGTCTTGTAAACGTTGAGTGCGCCACTGTTGTTGATGAGTGCTACTCCTGCTGAATCATAACCACGATATTCAAGGCGGCGAAGTCCCTTGATTAAGATAGGGTATGCTTCTTTCTTTCCAATGTAACCTACTATTCCACACATAATTCTCAGTCTGTTTCGTTTTCTGACTGCAAAGGTACGCATAAGAAAGGGAAAAGCAAAAGAAAATTACAATTTTCTCTTGCCTTCCCCTTAGTTTTCGCTTATTTACTGGTGCTGCTCACGCAACAGGTCATTGACAGTCTTCACGGGATTGAAGGTTGACAGGGGAACCTCTACGAATACTGTGTTCCAGTCGCTCATAGCACCGTTCCACAGGCCTGGCAACTCCAGAGCCTGCAGTTCCTTGCCGCTCTTTGACTTCTGTGAAATGAATCCTGTAGTGGGGTCGACATACTTAGGCAGGTCGAAAGGCTGTCCCTTGTAGTCCTTCACTGCACAGACGAGGTCTACCGGATTGAAGTGGGTACCCTTGGTAAACATCTCCATATACTCCTTGTTCGACTTGTCTATCTGGCTCGACTCCAGAATCTGCAAGCTGACGGTACCGTCTTGATTGTAGGTAAGGAACGGACCGCCACCAGGTTCGCCAACATTCTTCACGACACCACATACACGCATGGGACGATTCAGCTTCTTACGCAGGTAGATGACCAAATCGGCATCCTCCAACTGCTTGATGTCGGCTTTGCGACAGCACAGGTCTTGCTGAACGAAGCGGATGATCTCCTCTATCTGCTCATGGGTGTACTTGCCTGTATCGAGCAGACGCAGATATTCAAAGGCCTTCTTCTGCAATGTGACGAGTACGCCTGCAATGATCTGCTTCCACTCAACGGTGTCACTCTTCAAACGATCGGGCACGACGTTGTCGATATTCTTCACGAAGATGACGTCAGCCTCTATCTCGTTCAGATTCTCAATAAGGGCACCGTGACCTCCAGGACGGAACAGCAGTGAGCCGTCGCTATTGCGGAACAGTGTTCCGTCAGGGTTGGCGGCAACGGTATCGGTCGAGGGCTTCTGTTCTGAGAAGCTGATATCGTACTTGATGCCGTATTTCTTTGCATAGATGTCTGCCTTTTGAGCCACCTTCTGCTTGAAGAGTTCCATGTGCTCATGAGAGACGGTGAAGTGGACGTGAGCCTCACCATTGGATGCAGCATAGAGGGCACCTTCTACCAGATGTTCCTCCATCGGAGTGCGAGGTCCCTCAGGATAATTGTGGAACAGAAGCAGTCCTTTAGGCAGCTGACCGTAGTTCAGTCCCTCTGCCTTCAGCATGTTGGCAGCAACAGCCTTATAGTTGCCAGCAGCCATCAGCTCCTTGATGCCTTTGCCTTCGTTCTTCTTACAGGCAGCATCAAGCTCCTGATAAAATGCGAACTTCTCGATGTTGTCAAAATACTTCTTTTCAAAGTCGGTAGTGGGTACGTCGTAGTCGGCATCGACAAAGGCGAACATGTCTTTGAACATACGGCTGGCTGCGCCTGATGCTGGCACGAACTTCACCACCTTCTTGCCTTCAGCCTTATACTGCTGCCAAGCCTCAACATACTGCTTGCGCTCTGCATCGCCAGGAGCAATAATGCCCTTGCCTATAGCTGCAGCGGCCTCTAACTTCAGGAATGGGAAACCCGTCTTAAACTGTCCTAACTGTGTCTCGATTTGTTGCTCAGAGATTCCCTTCTGAGCCAACTGTTTCAGGTCTTGTTGAGATAACATAATAATATTTGTTTTAGAGTTAGTTATTACTATAGGAATCCCCTACCCGGCTACGAAAGGCCGAGAAGGGGTTTGAGATCGTCTTCCTTATATAATATATATACTGTCGTGCCTAAGAAGGCAAGGAACAGGAATATCAGACACATCTGCGCACGCTTGGGTCCTGCCTTCTGGACAGGAACAGTGGCTGGGTCGAGCAAGGTAAATGCTGGCGTGTCTTTCTGCACGTCGGCTTCCGCCTGCAACATTTGAGCAGAGGCCTGTGAGTATACTTGGAATTGTATCTGCAACTCGTTGTTCAAGTCGTTCTGCGTACTGCGCACAGACTCCAGAATTGCCATGCGATTGGCATCGGCATAGTTGGCGTAACGGTGACGAGCATTGTCGTAGCGGTCCTTTGCCTCTTTATATACTTTCTTGCTGTACTCATAGTCTATGCGTGCCTTCTTGGTACGATATTGTGTTATGAAGTCCTGCAAGCGATGCTGAACCGAGTCGGCCATCGTAGCTGCAATCAGTGGGTCTTGGTCAGTGACCTTAATGGTAATCACCATCGTCTTCTTGTCGACATCACAGACAATTCGCTGCTTCATCGACTTAACGATAGCCATCTGCTTCTTTGTCAGTTTAAAGGGGTCGACGGTTGTCTTCTCTTTCTTCTTCTCACTGACAAACAATCCCACGATTCCTTTTATTACTGCACTCTTGGCTTCCGACCACCAAGGGGCTTTCTGCTCTTTCTCCAGATACTCATAGTAAGTCATCATCTTGCTGTCTTTCTCGCGATGAATCTTTACTGGGAATAATGTTGTCTGGAAAGCCACACTGTTCATCAGCTCAGGATACAGCGTTGGGAAAAGCGCCTCCGTATTGCCTGCTGCCGCACTACTGAGATTGACACCAAAGCTGGATGCCAATGAAGCCAGCGAGCTCGAAGAGCGTCTGGTGCTCAGCTCAGGGCTCATCGTAACAGTACAGGTATAGTAATTGGGCAAGCCGAGCGCATAGATAGCAGCCAGCACGAATGCTATGGGAAGCACCTTGTAGTAGAGTTTCTTACGCTTCAGCAGATCTTTGAATATCTTGCCGAAGTCGATGGAAGACTCCTCTTCTATAACGTTGATATTGTTTTCTTCAGACATAATTCAATCTATTACGTATTACTTTACAAGGTGAGCAATGGTTGCAAACATCGTACCGATAGATGCCAGGCCGGTTCCTATACCAATCCATTGCTGTACCTGAGCTGCATCTTTCTTCACCTTTGTCGGCACAATAATCTCACAACCCGGTTCTATCTTACCTTTCTTGGCCAGTGCCATTGTTCCGTTCTGGTATACGATATACGCATTCTTCTTCTTGGCACGCTCACCGAAGCCACCAGCCTGTTCGACATAGTACTTAAAGTTCTTACCTGGCTCGTATGCTACGGTATTTGGTGTATTCACGTCACCGCTGATACGTACCGTATGGTTGAGGCGAGGAATTACCAGACGGTCGCCATCCTGTAACTCCACATCTTGTGTGGAACCAGGATGTGCCAAAGCCTCGTCGAGATAGATACCAACCGTATACTTGGTACGCAGGGCCAACTTATTCAAACTGATTGAGTCACTGGTATCGCCGCCACTCTGACGAGCCATACGGATAACAGCCATGATTCGGGCGCGCTCGTCGGCACTCATCTTACGCTCCAGTCGGGCACCACGGACATAGGCACCATCAACGACTCCACCAGCGGCTTTCACCAAGTCAGTCAGGCGCATATTCTTCTTTTCCATCGTATAGTCTCCCCGATACAATACTTCTCCATCAACAGAGACTGTTATGGGATCCTGATAAGTAGGGCTTCGACGAACTTGTACAATATCGAAGGGTTGGAGGATAAAGTTCTTGTCGTTCTCAAACTGGAAATTCTCATCGATAGTAAAGGTGTATGTCTTCTTTAATTCCATACCCGCAGACGTTGCGCCAGGATTGTGAGGCATACGCGACACATCGACCTTAGCAATTGAGGCAGCATCCGTCAAGCCACCAGCTTGTAGGATAAAATTCTCAATAGTCATGCTGTCGGCATACTCATAGGTTCCAGGGAACACAACCTCGCCTAATATTGTAATTGTACGAAGGTTCTGGTGATCAGGAATGGTTGGAATAAAAAGCACATCCTCATTCTGAAGAGGAATGTCAGGCTCAGTTCCATTCATAATACCTTCAAGATTGACCGACATTACCTCTTGCGTGCGGTTTGGCTTTAAGCGACGTAGCACAGCACGATTGGTCATGGCTTCAGGCGTCATGCCTTCAGCTCGTTCTATCAAACTTTTGACACTATAAACTTTCTCGCCAAGTTGGTACATGCCTGGACGTCCTATTGCACCATTGACCTGAACCATATTCTCATAAAGATCAAAGATTGCTTCTACACCAATGGAGTCACCATCGCGCAGTTTGAAAGACGAGAAGTCAAACTCATCAACATTAAACACGTTCTTCAACGTTTCCGTGTTGCGACTTACTCGCAGTGTTTTTCGATGAGCATCACTGGTGAAGCCTCCGCAGTACTTCAGCAAGGTCGACAGAGTTTCACCATCACGCATTTCATAAGCCATCGGACGCTTGATGTGTCCTTGAATGTCTACCAAACAGTCATATGTACCTACTTGAATGACATCGTTGTCTTCCAAACGGACATTACCTGCCAGACGACCGTTCAAGATAAACTCATAGACGTCGACAACAGTTACCAACTTACCTTGACGGTAGAGTTTGATGTTACGAAGTGTTCCCAGATCGCTTACACCACCTGCACGATAAAGGGCATGATAAACGGTCGAAAGGGAACTCAGCGTATATGTTCCAGGTACACGAACCTCACCAAGGACGTTAATCTGGATGGAGCGTGTCTGTCCTAAAGTGGTGCGGATGTCCGAACTTTGGAAGAAACGTCCCAATCTGCTCCTGATACGACTCTGAGCTGCACTTATTTGCAAGCCACTAACCTGGATAGGTCCGTATTCGGGTATATATATATCGCCTTCGGGTGAAACCGTCAACTTCAGGTTCTCTTGTGAAGCCCCATATACATCAACCATCAGAACGTCACCAGGACCGATGACGTAATTCTGCGGAGTAGCGATATTCATATTTGGAGCGAATGTCAGATTGGGATTGTTAAAGATGTTACGCCCAAAGACTCTCTTTCCAATGACAACTCCACCTTGTTTTTGAGTTTCGGCATCACTTAATTCGTCATTGCCCGCTAACTCCAGAATCTCATTATTTGTACCAGAACCTTCATTTCCTGGCTCATTGTTTGAGCGCTGGCGGTTCATAGCATCCCTGAGGCCATTGTCAACGGCAGCGTCCATTCCTGCCTTGTTTATTTGAGTGGCATACTGACCTCTCAGACGTTGCAACTGAGCAGGCGAGGCACCTTGCTTTAATAGAGATGATGCTATCTGAGATTCTGACTGACCAGAACGTTTTGCTTTTATCGCACTAGAAACGACGGCACCATCACTGACTGCTTGTGCGTATGTCACCACCGCACAGCACACGAATAGTATTAAAATAGAATATATTCTTTTCATAATGGGTGCAAAGTTACACATTTTTTTCAAAACAATAGTTACTTTTTATAAAAAAAACGGCTCATCTGCAAATTTGTTGCGCTGGAAGCGAAACGCAACAAGAGAAACGGCGTGTTGCTATGAGAGAAACAACGAAACTCTCGCAGAGAAACGTCGTTTCTCTGCGAGAGATAACATTTCAGTGCGTACTATATATAAATAATGTACGCGCGAACTTATATCTATCACACTCATCAGCTCTTAGAAGGGCAGATCGTCAGCACTACCCTCGCCTGCTGGTTCCTGAGCGGGAGGGAACGGAGCTGTTGCATCCTGAGGGGTAGCCTGTGGAGGGAACGGAGCCGCACCACCAACAGCGGCAGCGGCAGGAGCCACTGCACCACGCTGTACATTGTATGCACGAACATCGTTAAACCAACGACCGTTAAACTCGTGAGCATCAATGTCGAACGATACCGTCAGGTCTTCGCCCATCTGTATATTAAATTGCTTAATGCGGTCCTCACCAAACACACGAAACACACACTTCTTAGGATACTGACCAGGAACCTCGATAACATAGTCCTGCGACATCCAAGCGTTACCTGTGCGCTGAGAAACACCACTGCTTGCCGGCAATACGGCAATAATCTTACCTGTTAAATCCATAATCTTTTATACGTAATTTGTTGTTCTTTTTTAGTTTCAGACTGCGAAATTACGGAAAATAAATTAAAAAGGAGCAATTTTCCCAAAATATTTTTGCATTTGAGCCAGACTTTTTGTATTTTTGTACTCAAATCTGAAAATAAGATAAAACTAAAAATATAAATACTCATGAGATTTACAGTTTCCAGCACTGCATTAAGCAGCAAACTTGTCGCTCTGTCGAGAGTGATTAACAGTAAGAATTCACTGCCCATACTGTCAGACTTCCTTTTTGACATTCACGAGAACAACCTTCATCTGACAGCATCAGACAGTGAGAATGTGATGAAGACTCAGCTTGAACTGACAGAAAGTGACAGCGATGGTCGCTTCTGCATTGGCAACCACGACCTGTTGGAAGCCGTCAAGGGTTTCTCAGAGCAGCCCATCACCTTCGATGTCGACCTGTCAACAAATATGGCTAAGATTTCATATCAGAACGGTCTCTTCTCCCTGCCCGTAGAAAACGCCGACGAGTTTCCACAGCCACAAGGTCTCAACTTTGCCGCCAACGAAATCGTCATCTCCAATGCACTACTGGCTGAAAACATCAACCGTTCACTCTTCGCTACAGCACAGGACGAGTTGCGTCCCGTCATGAACGGCATCTACTTCGACCTGACACCTGAATATCTGGCTATTGTAGCCAGCGACGGACATAAACTGGTGCGCAACAAGTTGCTAAACATTCACAGCGAGCAAGCCGCAGCATTCATTCTGCCAAAGAAGCCCGCTACATTGCTGAAGAGCCTGTTGGGCAAGGATGGCGGCGATGTCACAATCCGCTTTGATGAGCGTAACGCACAAATCAACCTGGGCGACGGTGAAATCATCTGCCGCCTCATCGAAGGACGATACCCCAACTACAACTCTGTCATTCCGCAGAGCAATCCTAACCAGCTGACCGTTGACCGTTTGGCTCTGCTGGCAGCACTCCGTCGCGTACAACCTTTCGCCAATGACTCAAGCAACCTCATACGCTTCCACGTTGAAGGCGGCACACTGCAACTGGATGCTGAAGACTACGACTTCTCAAAGACTGCTACCGAGCGCATGTCGTGTATGTATAACGGTCAGCCCATGAGCATTGGTTTCAAAGGCTCGTCATTTATAGAAATCTTAGGCAACTTCGACTGTCAGGAGGTTAACATCCAGTTGGCTGACCCCAGCCGTGCAGGACTTGTCCTGCCCTCCGAGCAGCCTGAGAATCAGGATGTTCTCATGCTGATGATGCCTATGCTGATCAATGATTAAGAGGTTTGATGTAATAAACGAGAAGATAAGAGGAAAGACATGAAACTAAATCTTCAAAAACCGCTCGTCATCTTCGACTTAGAAACGACAGGACTCGACTTGGTCAAAGAACGCGTCATACAGTTGTCTTATATCAAGGTGTTTCCTGATGGTCATGAAGTGAGAGGCGACGAACTCATCAACCCAGAGAAACCCATTCCTGACGAGGTCGTAAAACTGACAGGCATCACCAATGATGATGTCAAGGACAAGCCCACCTTCAAACAGATAGCTGCAAAACTATGCGATGTGTTTACAGGCAGCGACATAGCTGGTTTTAACTCCAACCACTTCGACGTGCCTCTGCTGGCTGAAGAGTTCTTACGGGCTGGCATAGACTTCGACTTTTCTAAGGCTCGACTTATTGATGCCTGCACCATCTTCAAGAAGATGGAGCGTCGCAACCTGGCTTCTGCCTATAAGTTCTATACTGGGCGAAAGATGGAAGACGACTTTGAGGCGCATCGGGCCGATCAGGATACTGAAGCTACCTACCGTGTGCTGATGGGTGAGTTGGACTACTATACCGAAGAACACCAGCGTGCTCTGGGAGAAGACCCAGAAGGGCGTGTGTTGGAAAACGACATGCAAGCGCTGGCAGACTTCTCAAAGACCAACGACAATGTTGACTTTGCTGGTCGCATTGTTTGGGCAGACGTCAAAGGCGTAAGGACCGAAGTCTTCAATTTCGGCAAGCACAAGGGACTGCCCGTCGCTGAAGTGCTACGCTTCGACCCTGGATATTATAGTTGGATTCTCAATGGTGACTTCACCTACAACACCAAGCAGGTGCTGACACGTATACGTCTGCGCGAGGCACAGAAATAAGGGAAAAGCAGAGTCGCCACATTTTAAAAGACAAGGGCAATACAAACAAGCACGAAACGGGGTTATGCCCCGTTTCTTAATCATAGAACAAATGCTAAAAGGAAAGAAAATAGTATTGGGTATTACGGGTTCTATCGCAGCCTATAAAGCCTGCTACACTATTCGAGGACTCATTAAGGCCGGCGCTGAAGTGCAGGTGGTCATCACACCCGCTGGCAAAGAGTTTATCACCCCTATCACCCTATCAGCTCTGACACAAAAGCCCGTCGTTAGCGAGTTCTTCTCGCAACGTGACGGCACCTGGAACTCTCATGTCAAGCTGGGAGTGTGGGCTGACGCGATGCTCATTGCCCCTTGTACCGCTTCGACATTAGGGAAGATGGCTAACGGGGTGGCTGACAACATGCTCATCACTACCTATCTGTCAATGAAAGCGCCCGTCTTCATCGCTCCTGCTATGGATCTCGATATGTACAAGCACCCGACGACACAGGAAAACCTCAAGAAACTACAGTCGTATGGCAACCTAATCATCGAGCCCCAAAGCGGTTTCCTGGCTTCTGGCTTAGAAGGCAAAGGGAGGATGGAGGAACCTGAAGAAATCGTAAAGTTCCTTGACAACTACTTTGAACCCAAAGACTTAAAAGGCAAGAAAATCATGATTACCGCTGGACCTACTTACGAAAAGATAGACCCTGTGCGCTTTATCGGGAACTACAGCAGCGGCAAGATGGGCTTTGCACTGGCTGAAGAGTGCGCCAGAAGAGGTGCTCAGGTAACCTTGATAGCAGGCCCCGTCAACAACCAGTTGGCTGTTAGCAGCAGCCTGTCTATACAGCGCATTGACGTCGAGTCGTGCGAGGAGATGTACCAAGCCGCCACTAAAGCATTCGCAACGCAAGACGCAGCAATACTCTGCGCTGCCGTTGCAGACTTCCGACCTATGGATGTTGCCGATCAAAAAATAAAACGCGAGGGTGAAGACCTCGTCATCCACCTGAAACCTACCCATGACATTGCTGCTGCACTGGGAAAGGCGAAGAGAAACGACCAACTACTCGTTGGGTTTGCACTCGAGACCAACGACGAGGAGGCCAACGCCCAAAAGAAGCTGAAGAAGAAAAACCTTGACTTCATCGTGCTCAACTCACTTCAGAACAAAGGCACCTGCTTCCAGTCTGACGAGAACCAGATCAGCATCATTTCGCGCCAGGGACAGAAGGACTTCCCCAAGAAACAAAAAAAAGAGGTCGCCAGCGATATCGTTGACGAACTGGCAAACCTCTTGTAATAAAGTCTTTTTACTCGTTTTTGTCTACTTCATTTTACTCATTACCTTCTCAAAGTACCTTTGAGTTCCTTTCCGTGTGTAGTTCATACCACCGTTCCATGAG
>Ga0247609_10002216_pt1 | contig 21028 bp, 11 predicted proteins | sample 172DNAGHGlowgp2_FD_193487 | JGI IMG/M metagenome (GOLD analysis project Ga0247609, IMG submission 193487) | Sheep rumen microbial communities from Palmerston North, Manawatu-Wanganui, New Zealand - 1728 DNA GHGlow gp2 | ecosystem: Host-associated > Mammals > Digestive system > Stomach > Rumen ...
AGTCGCTGAGGCGGCCGTTGGTGCAGCTACCCACGAAGGCGATGTCGATGGGGCGGCCAATCATCTTGGAACCTTCTTCCCAGCCCATGTATTCGTAGGCTTCGGAGATGACCTTCTTTTCGCTGCCGGTAAATTCGTCGATCTTCGGCATGTTGCCGTTCAGCGGAATTGCCTGGGCAGGCGTAATGCCCCAGGTAACCATCGGTTCGAGGTTGTCGCAGTTGATTTCGACTTCGTCGTCAAACTGAGCGTCGGCGTCGGTAGCGACAGACTTCCAGTAAGCGACGGCTTCGTCCCACTTGTCGGCCTTCGGAGCGTACGGACGGCCCTTGAGGTATTCAAAAGTCTTTTCGTCGGGGTTGCAGTAACCGACGCGGGCGCCACCTTCGATAGCCATGTTGCAGACCGTCATACGGCCTTCCATGCCCATTTCTTCGATGACCGGGCCGGCAAATTCGTAAGCGTAGCCAACGCCGCCGTTCACGCCGAGCTTTGCGATGTAGGCGAGGGCAACGTCCTTGGCGGTCACACCCGGCTTGAGCTTGCCGGTGAACTTGATGCGGCGGGTCTTGAGCGGGCTCATGGCGAGCGTCTGGGTGGCCAAAACGTCTGCTACCTGGCTCGTGCCGATACCGAACGCGATAGCGCCGAATGCGCCGTGGGTTGCCGTGTGGGAGTCACCGCAGGCAATGGTCATGCCCGGCTGGGTCACGCCTTCTTCGGGGCCCACGATGTGGATAACGCCCTGTTCGGCGGTAGCGGGGCCAAAGAACTTGATGCCGTTGTTCTTGGTGTTGTTTTCAATGTGGGAGAACATCTCTTCGGAAATGCCGTCCTTAAGCGGGCGGTTACGATCCGGGAACGTGGTCGGAATAATGTGGTCCACCGTGGCGAAAGTGCGTTCCGGGAACAGCACCTTCTGGCCTTCTTCGCGGAGCTGCGCAAAAGCCTGCGGGCTCGTGACTTCGTGGCAGAGGTGGAGCCCGATAAAGAGCTGGCACTGGCCGCTCGGGAGCTTAGCTACCGTGTGGCTTTCAAAAATCTTCTGATAGAGTGATTTTCCCATGATTTTGTCTCTTTTTATTCCCGCTGTCATTCTGGAGGGGCGAAGCCCCGATAGAACCATTGGGATTGTTTTTTAGCGTTTTATTGCGGGCACAAATATAGAAAAAAGTGCCCCGAATTGCAAAAAGGACCGGCGATGCCGCCAGCCCTTTTTCCCTAAACAGGTACCAATCCATTATATGTACTTATTGAACACTTCCTGGAGTTCGCTAATCCAGCCATTTCTATAGGCCTCGAATCCGCCTACACCAGTAAGTCCCCAGTACTGCCAGGACATGTCATAGTCCTCGGCAGCCTTGATAACGGCATCCGTCCATTTCGCGCGGTCAGCATTGGTAGGCCCGTTGCCTCCGCAGCTGCCGTATTGGCCCGAGACGCCGAATTCACCCATGTTCAGCGGGATATGGCCACCGTTAATGTCGGGGAAGTGGGTGGTGGCAGAATCCACGTATGCCTTGAAGTGCGAGGGAACTCTCGAAATGTCGCTGTCCTTCAGCTTGTAGCCGCAATCGTATCCGTGGCCCTGGTGCGTGAATTCGAACGGTTCGTAGTAGTGGCCCGAGAAGATGATATTGCCATCGGCCGGGAGCTTAATGTTAGAAATCTGCGCAAACTTGGAATAGCCATTTCCTTCGAACATGATGGTCTTGCCCGGGGCATTCTTGCGGATAACCTCGTATGCGGACATCATCAGGTCATCGACATACTTGTTCTTCATGTCGTGCGGCTCGTTCAGGATTTCAAGGACAATCTGGTCGTCGCCGTAGGCATCCATTTCCCTTGCCACCTGTTCCCACATGCCGAGGAAACGCGCCTTTTCCTTGTCGTAGCCGCCAGGATTGTTGTCGTAGTAGACGGCATAGTTGTTCAGTTCTTCATAGTGGTGGAAGTTGACGATGACAACAAGGCCCTGCGCAAGAGCGAGTTCGATATCGGCCTTCACACCGGAAAGACGTCCATTATCCAGCGTATAGGGGGCACTCTGTTCCGCGTCGTAGTTCCAGCGCACCGGAATACGCACGGACTGGAATCCCGCATCCTTAATAATCTTGAAGTATTCGTCCTTGATGCAGTTGCTCCAGCCGCAGTCGGCGCTGGCGCCCTTCGTTCCCTTGGATTCCCAGGCGTTACCGAGGTTGATACCCGCACCGAGTTTCTTGTTCATTGCGCGGCCCTTGGAGTAGTCGACAGGCTGCGTACTCAACTTCTTCCATGTAGAGTTATTGCACAGCACGTAATCCGATTCGTACTGTACGACAGACCCGTTCTTTTCGGCAGTGCAGGCTCCGTTCTTGGCCGCAACAGCAATATTGAGGAGTTCGGATTCGCTTGCGTAATTCCATTTTTGCTTCTTGCAGATAAATGGCTTACCGTTACCATCTTTTACCGTCCCTTCCATATCGGCGGTACATTCACCAAACAGCTCGACACCTTCGCGGTTCTGCAGGACAGACGCAGACGCAATGCGCCACGTGGAGTCTACACAGACAAATTCCTTGGTCGAGTACTGGCTCAGTTCATTGGTGCAGGCAGTGATTTTGCCCTGGTTCGTGGAATCGCAGATGCCAAGTCCGAAAGTTTCGAACCAGAACGTACGGAATTTCTGTTCGTAGTTCGGCAACTTGATCCCTGTACCCATGTTTTCAAGGTAATAGGAGAGGTCGTCCATCCTCTGCAGGTATGCCCAGTCCGCAATTTTGGCCTTCGTGGCGTTATCGTCCCAGGTACCGTCCTTTTCGATGTCCGCGGCGACGGCATCAATTACCGCCTGCATGTCGCTGGAGGCGTTTTCGGCCAGGAGCAAAAGGGTCATGGCGAGCAGGTTTGCATCGGCTTCCGTCTGCCCGAATACAGAGAGCTTGCGCGCCGGGGCCATGAAGTTCTGCATATGGAAAGCCCGCAGGACTTCGCTTTCGGCCTTGCCCTGGGCCTCGGCGTAACTCATGGAATTTTCCTTCATCAGGTAGGCGATGCGGGGCGCCTCAAGGTGGGTCATCACGTTCACGTTGGCGGTGTCACCGTCGATGGCGCGGATAAGGGAACGTAGCGTCACGGAACCGGTCTTGTCGCCTGTAACTTCGTTCAGGAATATGCCGCTCGCTTCTTGCATGGCGAAGGAGTTGTATCCCGAATACTGGAGCGAATATGTTCCGAAATCGTCGGTGACGGTCGATGCGGCCTTTTTACCCGTTGCGGTCAGGTCGGTTTCGGAGAGGTCCTGAAGGTTGACAGCGGAGCCGATAGTGAGCGGGCCCTTCTCGCAGGTACCGACGAGGACTCCGGAGTAGCCACCCTCCGGCGTAGGAACGTCCGGAGTGAGGAAGGTCGTGTCTTTCGCTTCAGGAGTAGTTTTGCCCGGCTCGTCAGACGGTTTTGTTCCGGGGTCGGTCGGGGAATCTGTTTCCGGAGCGCTCGAACTGCTGGAATCATCAGAACAGGCAAGCAAGCCCGCTCCAAGGAAGAGCGCGGATGAGATGAACAGGGCCGGTATGGATATTTTGCGAATAGACATGGCTACCTCTCTTTGCATCTAAAAATATCTTCTAGACACCCCCTATAGCCTCTTTTTCGCACGCAAATTGTATACTCCTGTTACCAGAAAGCCGAAGTGCGCGGTCTCCCGTGAACGGAAAAGGCCCGTATCAACGGGCCATTACATTAGCGCGAGCGGTCTTACCGTGAGCAACAAACGCCTCGTATTAACGAGGCGTGGTTGCGAGAGAGCACGAGTTACCGGAGGTTCAGCCCCCGAGACGTCGAGTGCTCGGTCTAGTTAGTCTCGAACTTGTAGGCTTCGCGGTAGTACGCCATCATCTCGTCCGTGCTCCCGAACGCCCTGCGAGCGGCAGCGCCAACCTGACGATCCTTACGGACAAGATCGTTAATCTTGGTGTTCACATCCTTGAAGAAGAGATCGTTGCTAGCCATGTCCACATGATTCTGCGTGTAGTTCATGTGGTAGCGGCGTTCAAGCATCTGGAAGAGTTCTGTCTGGCAGGCGTTCACAGGCGGCTCCCTCTTTGCAACGGGCAGGTAGCAAGCCTGAATGTAGTCCTGCTTCATATCGACAATCATCTGGTCGATTGCAGGAATGTCATGACGTGCATCGTGACTGGCGAGGCTCGCCGTGGGGGTCTTGATGCCAGAGCAGCCGGCCAACATTGCTGCTACGAGGAGGAGAGAGGCCACAAATCCAGATTTCATTTACTTAATGCTCCTTGGTTTTTACTCCGATTTTCTCTTCATCCCTAAAACTGCTACAAAGTTATTTAATTGTTGATTTCTTGGCGATAGTGAATATGTAATTATTTGCTTACTTCGGGACCAAAAAAGAAAAATAAAAGCAATCTTGTGACCCATGTCACCCCATTTTTCGGAACAATTAGTGACACCTGTCACAAAGTGCTTTTTCGCTCCCCAAAAGTACCTTTAAGGCATGTTCGGCTTGAACTTGTAATACCACGCAATCGGGTCTATTACTTTGTACGTAACGTTACCAATACTGTTCGTCCCCCGCTTGTCGATGACCCCAGTTACTATATGCGCATGCGGGCCCGTCGTGTGGCCCGTCATGCCCACAGTCGCAATCGGATCCCCTTGCATCACTTCCTGGCCATCGAGGTACAGGAGCTGGTCGCAGTGCATAAAAAGCAACACGTCCTTCTCGCGCACAAGCCCGATAATCACGCCTCCGCGCTCGTTCCTGCTGGTATAGGCCTTCGCCGAGAACGGGGCGAGGATGCGCGCACCCTGCCTGGAAGCGAGGTCGATTCCATTGTGCTTACGCCCGCCAATCCCTTTCTCATTGTAGAACTCGGTAATGTAGGCGACGCTGTCCGAAAGTATGGATGTCCAGTATTTCCATGCGGCACCAATGGAATCGGCGGCTGTCAGCGAAAGGTTATTCGGCCTAGAGAACTTGATGACCGTTCCCTGCGGCGGTACGGCAAGCGCATTGTCTTCCCATCCCTGGCCCTTGTAGCCGTTCTCGCTTATCGTCTCGTCCAGGTACTGGCGGATCATCTTGTCGTCAGAGATGACGGCATTGAATCGCCCGATGGCATAGCGTGCGATGCGCCTCAGGTTTTCCTTCCCGTCGAACGTATAGTCGAAGGAAGGCGCTACCGAAAGTTTGTTCCTTTCGGGAATTCGGTCACGCATGTTCGAGTGGCTCGCATCGATGCTTGTGGGGTAGATGAAGGGCACGAGCAGCGCAACCAGCAGGAGCAACGGGAACAGGTTGCGGAACAGTCTCGGGAGCCCTTCCATCGGATTCTTGCGGAGGATGCCTTCCTTGAGGATAAACTTCACGCTCTCGGCGAGCGCTTCGGGGCTATTTTCGAAAGAAGTCCGTGCAGGAGTATCCTTGGAAGATCCTCTGCGGACGGCCTTCGCCGCTCGCGGGAAGCGCTTCTTGTCCGGAAACCTCGACATGAGCCACAGGATGTCCTTCTTCTGCAGTTCGGGGCTGTCCTCGATAAAGGCTGCCGCATCGGATTCGTTCTCCGCGGAAACCATCACGAGTTTCGAGATCTCCAAGATGTTCCTGTCAAGCGTTGTAGGGTCATCCGCGGGCATCACGCATATCGCATGCGGGACAATCTTCTTTATCGACTGAAGGTTGTGGTAGAACGTGCGGAATGCTTCTTCGGAGCGCTCGGCGGGACCGAAACCACCGAATACGATTCCCTGCCCCTTGCTTTCTTCGATGGACTGCAGTTCTGCATTCGTGAGTACGCGCGTAAACAGGTCCGCAAGCGGGACAGGAGCGTTTTCGGGCGTACCGTTGGCAAAGTCGAATATTACAAAAGACGCGCCAGCGTTAAGTGCCAGCGCGAATTTTTTCAGGGCTTCGTAGGGGACGGGGCTTCCGGGGAAAACCGCCATCACCAGTTCGCCTTGAGCATACAGGTAATCGAGGACCTGTCGCTGCATAGGCGATTAGACCTTCCTGGAGCCTCTCGGGTAGGTAAAGCCGGAAGGAGGAGCGGCGACGAACTTGTCGACCTGGATGTAGAGTTCCTCGGGGCTTGCGGAGGGGTTGAAGTAGATTTCCTGGTTCCTGTTCTGGCTTCTGCCCTTGAGGGGTTCGCCACGGCGGCCGCGGGAAACAACACCCAGCGGGAGCACTTCGAGAAGCGGGAGGAGACCGAAGTAGCGGAAAAGGCTGAAGTTCTTCTGCCAGGTGGCGCGCTCGGCGAGGATGGCGAACGTACCGTCCATGACGGATTTCGACTGGAGAAGATCGTCGGAGGTCATCGTCACCAGTTCGTGGTTGGTCGGGAAGTTGTTGACGAAGTTGACCAAATCACCCTTGAGATAGTTGGCGTCACAGAGAAAGACGAATTTCATGTTGTTTCCCAGCGTTAAAGGATTTTATTGCAATAATGAGCCCAATATTAGCATTTTTTTGTTTTTTTGTCATTTGGGACAAAAAAAGGCGGGCATTTATCCCAATTTGGACGATTTTCGCAAGATGCTCGTAAGTCGTTGAGTATCAATGACTTACGATTTTTTTTGACAATTTTATTTAACAAAACGGCGATTTTTTGCAAAAAATGGCGATTTTTCGTGAGTAAAAGCATTATATTTGAGCCCATAACACGCAAAAGCAAGCGTGCCTGTTTTTGTTTATTTGCAAAAAAAGTCAAGATGCTTGTGGAAGTAATATGGGAGACAGTAAACGATGAATAGAATAAAATGGCCAGTAACAGCGCTTTTGGCATCGGCTGGAGTCTTAGCCTCTGTCGTAATAGCGCAGGAAAATTCCGGCAACGCTCCGGCGGTGGAGAACAATGCGCCGTCGGTGAACGGAATTCCTGGTGAATCTATCAACGAAGGCGGCAAGTTCGCGCCAATCAAGCTTGATAGTTACGTTTCGGACGACATGGACAAGCCCGCGCAACTGAAATGGTCTGTATCGGGCAACAAGAGTATCAAGGTGTCCATATCGAATGACCATGTGGCCACCCTGCAGGTTCCCGACCAGTACTGGAACGGCTCCGAAGACATCACCTTCGAGGCTAAGGATACCAAGGGTGCCGTCGGTTCCGAGACGGTGAACTTCACGGTCGAGTCCGTGAACAACCCGCCTGTAATGAAGGCCATTCCCGACCAGACCGTCGACGAAGGCAAGCAGTTTGCAAAGATCAAGCTCGACGATTTCGTGACTGACCCCGACCACCCGAAGGACCAGATCCTGTGGGAATTCGACATCCAACCGGTGGGCAAGGACCAGGCTGATGGCGACCTCAACGTGGAAATCGACCCGAAGCGCGTCGCGACCATCGTAATCCCCGATACCAACTGGTACGGCGCGGCAAAGATTACCTTCACGGCGACCGATGGCGAGTATGCGTCCGACAAGAAGACTGCCGTCTTCACGGTGAAGCCCATCAACGACGCCCCCGTGCTGCAGAAGATTCCCGACCAGACGATCGAAGAGAAGAACGAATTCGAGTCTATCTCCCTGACGGATTTCGTGAGCGATGTCGACGATGACGTCTCGAAGATCAAGTGGACCATCGCGGGCAACAAGGACCTGAAGTTCGATATCGACAAGTACGGTACCGCAAACATCAAGATCCCGAACGAATTCTGGAACGGTTCCGAGACCGTGACCTTTACGGCGACCGACGCTGCCGGTGCGGCCGTGAGCACGAAGGCCACCTTCACGGTGAAGTCCATCAACGACCCTCCGGAGTTCACGAAGGACGTGCCTGAACAGACTATCGATGAAAAGCAGGAATTCAAGCCTGTGGATCTCGCTCAGCTGGTAAAGGACCCGGACCACAAGATGGAACAGCTCAAGTGGGAAGTCTCCGGCAACAAGGACCTGAAGGTGAAGATTGCCGGCGGCAGCGCCACCATCTCCATCCCGAGCAAGTTCTGGAACGGCTCCGAGACCCTCAAGTTCAAGGTATGCGACCCGGCTAACGCCTGCGCAACCTCCGAAGCAAGCTTCACCGTCAATTCCGTGAACGACAAGCCCGAATTCACAAAGCCCATCCCGAACCAGACCATCGAAGAGAAGAAGCAGTTCGCCAAGATCAAGCTCGATGAATACGTAAAGGATGCCGACCACAAGAATTCCGAACTCTCCTGGGATGTCGACGTGAAGCACCAGGGCAAGGAACCCGAAACGGGAACGCTCGTCGTGAACATCGACGAAAATCGTGTAGCATCTATCGAAATTCCGGACACCTACTGGAACGGTACCGCCATTGCGACGTTCACCTGCACGGACCCGGAAGGCGCTTCCATCAAGCAGCCGGTTACGCTGACCGTGAATTCCATAAACGACAAGCCGGTGTTCACCAAGATTCCTGACCAGGAAGTCGAAGAGAAGACCGAACTTTCTTCCATCGTGCTCGACGAGTTCCTCTCTGACCCGGACCACGACATCTCGAAGCTGAAGATCGAAGTTTCCGGCAACAAGGACATCAAGGTCAACATCAACCAGAAGACCCGCGAAGTCACGTTCAAGACCCCGAACGAACTCTGGAACGGTTCCGAGACACTCACGTTCACTGCTACCGACCCGGATGGGGGAGTTGCAAAGACCACGATGAAGCTCTCGGTGAAGTCCATCAACGACCCGCCGGTCATGAAGGACATCCCGGAACAGACCATCAAGGAAAAGGGCCAGTTCAAGGATGTTGAACTCGACAAGTACGTCGAAGACCTCGACCACGGCAAGGACAAGCTCAAGTGGACCATCGCTGGCAACCGTGAACTCAAGGTGACTGTCGACGGCAACCGCGTGATGAAGGTGACGCCGCCCAGCCCGCAGTGGAACGGCTCCGAAACGCTCAATATCAAGGTGACCGACCCGGAAGGCGCTACCGATGAACGCTCCATCGCCTACACGGTGGAATCCGTAAACGACGTGCCCGAATTTACGAAGCAGGTCGCTCCGCAGACAATCAAGGAAAAGGCTCAGTTCCAGCCGATCAAGCTCGGCGAAATGGTCCGCGACCTCGACAACAAGCTCTCTGACCTCACGTTCTCTGTCGACGTGAAGCCGACCGTGAAGGGCAAGAACGGAGAACTCTCCGTGGAAATCGACGCCCAGCACGTCGCCAAGATCAACATCCCGAACAAGTTCTGGAACGGCGCCGCCGAAATCACGTTCACGGTCACCGACCCCGAAGGCGCGAAGGCGACATCGAAGGCCGTGTTCACCGTTACCTCCGTGAACGACGTGCCCGAACTCAAGAAGATTCCGGACCAGATGATCGAAGAAAAGCAGCAGTTCAATTCCGTGAACCTCGCGGAACTTGTTCATGATGCCGACCATGAATTCAAGGATTTGAAGTGGACCATCGCGGGTAATAAGGACCTGAAGATTGACATCGACAAGTCCGGCGTCGCGACCATCAAGACCCCGAGCCCGAAGTGGAACGGTTCCGAGAAGGTGACCTTCACCGTGACCGACCCGGAAGGCGCTTCTGCCAAGTCCGATGCCGTGTTCACCGTGAAGTCCATCAACGACCCGCCGGTCATGAAGGATATCCCGAGCCAGAAGATCAAGGAAAAGGAACAGTTCAAGACCATCGCGCTGGACGACTTCGCGAAGGACGAGGACCACGACAACTCCAAGCTCAAGTGGACGTTCTCCGGCAACAAGGACCTGAAGGTCCAGATGGACAGCAAGCACGTTGTGACCGTCACCGCCCCGAACAAGTTCTGGCATGGCGAAGAAACCGTCACGTTCACCGTGACCGACCCGGAAGGCGCAGCTGACTCCCGCAAGGTCAAGTTCACCGTGGAATCCGTGAACGACCTGCCGGTGTTCACCAAGCCCATCAAGGACCAGACCATTCCCGAAAAGCGTGAATTCGCGATTATCAACCTTGCCGACATCGTCGCCGACCCGGACCACAAGCCCGAACAGCTCACCTGGAGTTTCGACGTGAAGGCAGCAAAGGGCGCTCCGAAGGGTTACACCCCGAAGCTCTCCGTGAAGGTCGAGAACCGCATGGCACGCATCATCATTCCGGACAAGAACTGGAACGGTGCCGAAGAGATTACGTTCAAGGTCGAAGACCCGGAAGGCGGCAAGGCCACCTGCACGGCACTCTTCACCGTGACCTCCGTGAACGACGCTCCGACCATCGGCAAGATCGAAGACCAGACCGTCGAAGAGAAACAGGAATTCACTCCGATTGACCTTGCTGCTATCATCAAGGACCCGGACCATCCGTACGAAAAGTTGAAGATTGAAGTTACCGGCAACAAGGAACTGAAGGTCGACATCTCCAAGGACGGCAAGGCTACTGTCAAGGCCCCGAACAAGATGTGGAACGGCTCCGAGAAGCTCACGTTCGTCGTGACCGACCCGGAAGGCGCTTCTGCAAAGGCCATGGTTGCCTTCACGGTGAAGTCCATCAACGACCCGCCGGTCATGAAGGACATTGCAAACCAGACCATCAAGGAAAAGGGCCAGTTCAAGCCTATCGAACTCGACAACTTTGTCGAAGACCTCGACCATGCGAAGAACAAGCTCAAGTGGAAGATCGAAGGCGCCAAGGAACTCAAGGTCCAGATGGATGGCAGCCACAAGGTTACCGTCACGCAGCCGAACCAGTTCTGGCACGGTTCCGAAACCATCACATTCACTGTCACTGACCCGGAAGGCGCTTCTGATTCCCGCAAGGTTACCTTTACTGTGGAATCCGTGAACGACGCTCCTGAATTCGTGCGCGAACTCAAGGACCAGTCCATCGACGAAAAGAAGCAGTTCCAGCCGGTCAAGCTGGGTGACCTCGTGAAGGACCCGGACCACAAGGCTTCTGAAATCAAGTGGAGCGTCGATGTGAAGCCCGCTAAGCTCGCTTCTGCCGAACCTGCTCCGAAGAAGGGCAAGAAGCCCGCTAAGGAAGAAGAAAAGGCTCCTGCAGGCGAATCCCTGAAGGTCAAGATTGACGCGAACCAGGTGGCGACCATCGAAATTCCGAACAAGTACTGGAACGGTGCCGCAAACATCACGTTCACCGCTACTGACCCGGAAGGTGCCAAGGTCTCCAAGACCGCCCACTACGAGGTGCGTTCCATTAACGATGCCCCGAAGATTTCCGAAAGGGCTCCGCAGGGCGAAACCATCCGCGAGGGTGGCCGCTTCAAGACCATCGACCTCTCTAACCTTGCAAACGACCCGGACCACCCGGCTTCCAAGCTCAAGTGGACTGTCTCGGGCAACAAGCAGCTGAAGGTCGATATCCGCAAGGACAACACAGTCATCGTCGCCGTGCCTGACCCGCAGTGGTCTGGCCGCGAGATGCTCACCTTCACGGTCACCGACCCCGAAGGCGCATCTGCCAACCACAAGATGACCTTCGAAGTCACCCGCGTGAACGACCCGCCGACGCTTGTCAAGAAGATTCCTGACCAGAAGATCAAGGAAAAGGAAACATTCAAGCAGATCAAGCTTGACGAATACGTGAAGGACCCGGATAACAAGCCGAACGAACTCGTGTGGAAGGTTACGGGCAACAAGCAGCTCAAGGCAGAAATCTCCCCGAGCCGCATCCTTACCGTTTCCGCTCCGGATAAGTACTTCTGGTGCGCACCCGAAACGATGGTGCTCATCGTGAAGGACCCGGACGGTGCCGAAACATCGCAGACCGTGACCTTCGAGATTACCTCCGTGAACGACTCTCCCGAAATGAAGGACATTCCGAACCAGAAGATCAAGGAGAAGGGCCAGTTCAAGGAAATCGACCTGAACAAGTTCGTGCGTGACCCGGACCACAAGGCCGAACAGCTCACCTGGACGGCAACAGTCGCCAAGGCCGGTGGTGCTGCCCCCGCTCCGAAGAAACATGAGAAGAAGAAGCCCGCTAAGAAGGGCAAGAAGGGCGCCAAGGAAGAAAAGGAAGAAGAGGCCGAACCGGCTCCGGTACCTGCTGACGACTTCCAGGTGGAAATCGACAACAGGAACATTGCCCACATCAAGATTGCCGACAAGTACTGGAACGGCGAACGCAACGTGACATTCACGGTCACCGACCCCGAAGGCGCAAAGGCCTCCAAGACGGTCAACTTCCTCGTGGAATCCGTGAACGACGCTCCGGTCATCAAGCCGATTCCTATCCAGTCTATCCAGGAAAAGGAACACTTCAAGCCCATTGAACTCTCGCAGTTCGTTTCTGACCCCGACCATCCGTTCGCATCGCTCAAGTTCGAGGTGGGCTCTACCCGCTCCCTGAAGGCTTCTGTGAACAGCAAGAAGGAACTGGTGGTCTCGACCCCGGACAAGTTCTGGAGCGGTACCGAAAAAGTGAAGCTCGACGTGTTTGACCCGGAAGGTTCTAGGGCATCCGTGCAGATTACCTTCGAAGTAACCCCGGTTAACGACCCGCCGGTCGTCCACGCCATCCCGGGCCAGAAGATCAAGGAAAAGGAAAGGTTCGAACCGATCGACCTCTCGAAGGCAGCGACCGACCCGGACAACAAGCCCGCCGAACTCCGCTGGTCTGTTTCCGGCAACAAGGACCTGAAGGTCGACATCAAGGGCAGCCGCGCCATGGTGGTGACCCCGAACCCGAACTGGTTCGGCAAGGAAACCCTCACGTTCACCGTGAAGGACCCGTCCGGCGCATCTGCATCCAAGACAGCCACCTTCGAGGTGACCCCGGTGAACGATCCGCCGACCCTCAAGCCGGTGCAGCCGTTCGTCATCGAAGAAAAGAGACAGTTCCAGCCGTTCGACTTCAGCAAGGTCGTGAACGACCCGGACAACAAGCTCTCCGAACTCAGGTGGACACTTGACAACGACAAGCCCGGTGCAAAGGAAGCCCCTGCCAAGAAGGGCAAGAAGGGCAAATCCGAACCCGAAGCCGCTCCTGTGAAGCATGAACTCATCTTCAGCATCAGCGACAAGGGCGTGCTGACCTGCGAAACCCCGAACAAGTACTGGTACGGTACCGAAACCGTGACGGTGAACGTGTTCGACCCGGCAGGCGAGAAGGCCTCCGTCAACGTGAAGTTCACCGTGAAGCCGGTGAACGACCCGCCGGTCGTGAAGGAAATCCCGGGCCAGGAAACGCTCGAAGGCAAGTCCTTCAAGCCCATCAAGCTCGACCAGTACGTATCTGACCCCGACCACAAGCCGCACGAAATCAAGTGGAAGGTCACGGGAGCCAAGAACCTCGACGTGATGATTTCCGGTGGCCGCGAAGCCGTCGTGAAGCCCAAGAGACAGGACTGGTTCGGCGAAGAAACGCTCGTGTTCATGGCTCAGGACCCGTCCGGCGGAATGGACAAGACCGTCGTGAAGTTCGTCGTGAAGCACGTGAACGCCGCTCCGGTGATGCGTGACATTCAGGACTTCACCATCAGGGAAGACGACAATGACGGCGTAATCGCCACCATCAAGACCGATCAGTACGCCCGCGACAAGGACCACAGGCCCGAAGAGCTCAAGTGGAGCTGGACTGGCAACAAGTTCCTGCAGGTGAAGTACGACAGGTTCAAGAGGATTCTCACCGTTTCTCAGCCGCACGAAAACTGGAACGGCAAGCCGGAACGCATCACGTTCACGGTCACCGACCCGGAAGGCGCCAAGGCCCAGAAGACGGCCACCTTCACGGTAATCCCCGTGAACGACCCGCCGATCGCGAAGTCGCAGACCTACATGACCCAGGAAGGCGAAGCACTCAAGGTGCCCGCATCTGAAGGCCTGATGGCCGGCGTATTCGATGCCGATGGCGAGAAGCCCGTGGCCGTGCAGCTCGTACAGCGTCCGCGCAACGGCAAGATCGACCTGAACGAACGCGACGGTAGCTTCACCTACACGCCGAACCGCGGATTCTCCGGCCTCGACGAATTCACCTTCAAGGTGAAGGACCCGGGTGGAGTCTACTCCAAGGTCGAGACTGCCGAAGTCAACGTCACCTTCAAGATGAAGGACCTGCGCGGTAACGCTCCGAAGCCGGCTCCGAAGGTTGAAGAACCGAAGGAAGAAGAAAAGCCTGCCAAGGAAGACCGTAAGGGCAAAAAGAAAAAGAAGAAAAGGTAGCCCCTAGGCAGTAATGCAAACTTTGAAACCCGCGCTTTATGGCGCGGGTTTTTCTGTATCTAGAGAAATGTATATCGAGAATAATTTGCCAGTGATCATGAAGCGCTGCGGACGTGTTCCGTATTCGCTGCGCTCGATAAACGAAAAAGCCTCTCTTTCGAGAGGGGGTATTTTGTTTATTTCGCTACGCTCAATAAACGAAAAAGACCTTCAGATGAAGGTGAAAATTTGGTTTATTTCGCTTTGCTCAATAAACGAAAAGTCCTCTCTTTCGAGAGGACTTTTTCGCGGGATAGACGAGGCTTGAACTCGCAACCTCCGGCGTGACAGGCCGGTGCTCTAACCAAAATTGAGCTACCACCCCAGAGTGGTTTTGACCGATTTTTCAGTCAACGAGCCAAATATATAAAGGTTTTTGCATTCTGTCAAGTGGAAATCGGCTTTTTTTTGAAAAATAATGCGCGTTTGGCATGCCACATTATTTCTGGCCGGGGTACTTGACTCGCGTATGGAACGTGCCGTCCAGGCTGTGCAGGAAGGCCTTCTCGAGCTTGAACAGTTCCTTGATGGAAAGGTCGCACTCGCTAAACTGCCCTTCGTTGAAACGGCCCTGAATGGTATTGTGGATCATGTCGGCCAGATTTTCCTGGTTCTGATCGGTCATCGAGCGGCTTGTGGCCTCGATGATGTCTGCAAGCATCAGGATAGCCGTTTCCTTTGTCTGCGGTTTCGGGCCCTTGTAGCGGTAATCCGCCTCGTTCACGGTCTTACCCTCGGCAGCCGCTTTCTCGACCGCCTTGTGGTAGAAGTACTGGATAAGCGTCGTTCCATGATGTTCGTTGATACCCGCAATAACGAGGTCGGGGAGCTTGTATTCCTTGGCAAGTACGTTGCCCTGCTCCACATGGCCCACGATAATCTTCACGGAATGTTCCGGATCGATGTTGTTGTGCGGATTCACGCCCTGTTTCTGGTTCTCGGTAAAGTATTCCGGTCGCATGGTCTTGCCGATATCGTGATAGAGCGCCATAACACGCACCAACAGAGAGTTTGCACCGATGCTGTCGGCGACCTTCTCGGCAAGGTTCGAGACCTGTATGCTGTGGTGGAAGGTACCGGGAGAAAGTTCGGAAATACGCTTGAGCGCCGGGCGGTTAAAGTCGGACATTTCCATAAGCGTAAGGACGGTCGTGATGCCGAAGATACGCTCGACAAGGTGAATGAAGAACACCGACGCGACAGCCGTACAGATCATGATGTTCACGGAGCCCGCTATAAGCGTCTGGTAGAAGGGGACGAGCCCCATGCGGTTGCGCAGCAGGAACATGATACAGATGGCACCGGCAAGCCCGAGCACGCCCGCCATCATGGACCACACGAACTGGATACGGTAGCGGATGCGGACCAGCGGGTAGGTGAGGACGGAGAGAACCCCGAATACGGTCACCATGGCAGCCAGGTCGTAGCCGTTGAGAATGCCAAAGAATACGGAGGAGAAGGCCTCGAAGGCAATACCGATGCGCTGTTCGTAAAGCACCATCGCAATGACGGGCGTTATGGCGAACGGGTACAGCCACATGATGTCGATTCCCTCAGGGAGAGGCATCACGTTGAGCTTGTTGAGGCTATCCGAGAAGTTGTGCATGAGCCAGAACGCGATGAGCTGCAGGGCGAGGAGCGCCATCAGGCTCCAGAGCTGGCGCGGGGTGCGCAAGGTCTTGGTAGATGCGGAAAACGCGAAGAAGCAGAAGAGGATGGTAATGCAGACGAAGAACACGAGCGCCTGGCCATAGGGGGCCGTAAGCGTACGGGCGTTCTCTTCTTTCTGCTGTGCCTGCTGGAACGCCTCGAGCTTCTCGAGGATTTCCTTGGTCACCGGGGTTCCCTGCGTCACGATTTCAACACCGCGCGGGACCATACCCTTGATGAGGGTGACCTTGTCGCGGGCTTCCTGCTTGCGGGCCTGAGTTTCTTTTTCGAGGTAGAATACGTTGGGGAGCGTAAAGACGTACAGGATTTCGTAGAAGGCGCTCTGGAGCCCCTGTTCGGAAGGGAACGCGCGCTGCAGCTGGCTGAAGGCCTCCTCGATGCGGCGCTGGATGGGCTGGATCTCGCTCACCTCAAGCGTGTTCTCCTCGCTATCCTTGATAAGCGAAACGGTAGGCTTGTTGTAGATGATGGCCTTGGTGTTCTGCAGGTTGTAGTTGTTGCTGAACAGCTGGACCTCAGTCTCGGTCTTCGCGATAAGCGTATTGGAAACACCCTTCTCGAGCATACGGTTGAAGGTGGCGAGCAGGGAGTCGCGCGCCTTGGAGTTCTGGCTCAGCGGGCGAATGGCGGTAACAGAGATGCGCTGCTTCAACGATTCATAAATGCGGCTGGCCTGCTGCACCTTGCGCTGCAGGGAATCGTTGCCTTCGGCCGAGGCTCCGCCATTCGCACTGATCTGCGCCTGGAGGTAGCCGTACTGCGCCAGTTTCTGCAGGTACTGCTTGAGGTCCTCGCTGATACGGTTCGTCTCGTCGGTATTGTACCCAAAGATGGCGTTTACCTTCTCTTCGGCACGCTGGCGTTCGATTTCGATTTCCTGCTTGGACTTGGGAATATCGAACTTGAGCGTCGACACGATGGTGCGCGTGCTCAACTGGCCCAAATGCGGGTGCTCCGCCTGCAGGGCGATGTTCTTGTCGGGGAAAAGGAGAATAGCGATTATCGTGATAAGTATCCACCCGATGGCGAGATGGATTCTTTTCTGTTTCTTCTTCATATCACTTTTCCTTGTTTTCGTATGCTTGTAGGATATCCTTGACTAGGTGATGGCGGAGGACATCCGTCTTGTCGAATTCGATTTGCGCAATGCCGCGGATACCCGAAAGAATGCGCATGGCATGCTTGAGGCCCGATTCCTCTCCCTTCGCGAGGTCCACCTGCGAAGTGTCGCCGGTAATGATAGCCTTGCTGTGGGGCCCGAGACGGGTGAGGAACATCTTCATCTGCGCCCTGGTGGTGTTCTGCGCCTCGTCCAGGATAATGAAGGCACGCTTGAGCGTGCGGCCGCGCATGTAGGCGAGGGGCGCCACCTCGATGGCCCCGGTCTCCTCGTAGCGGCGGAGTTTTTCTGTCGGCAGGAGTTCGGAGAGGCTGTCGTGGATGGGGCGCAGGTACGGAGCGATTTTTTCCTTGAGGTCGCCCGGCAGGAACCCAAGGGATTCACCTGCCTCGACTGCGGGGCGCACCAGGCAGATGCGCTCGGCCTCGTGGTTTTCAAGGCTTGCGACAGCAAGCGCCACGGCAAGGAAAGTCTTTCCCGTGCCGGCGGGGCCCTTCGCGAAGATGATATCGTTCTTTTCGACCGCCTTGACCAGTTCGGCCTGCGAGCGGGTCTTTGGCGTGATGGCAATACCGAACCGGTTGCGGAGGATGGGCGCCGTCGGCAAGCCGTCGAGATCAACGACATCGCCCGGTTCCTTCGGGCCGAGGAGGCGCTCGACCTCCTTGGCACTGAGCACTCCGCCACGCTTTGCGGTAATTTTCAGCTGGTCCAATACGGAAAACAGGCCATGGACATCCGACTTGTCAGTCGTCTTCACCGACAGTCCTGGGAGTCTGGTCTGTATCTCAACACAAAAACGGCTCTCCAATAAGCGGAAAACCGTTTCGTTTTCACCTGAAACTATGCGTTTCAGGTTATCTGAGATGGAATAATGTTCCAAACTGCCTACTCGGCGTCGGGACGTTCCACAGGAATGCCCAACTTGTTCTTGGCGTCGAAGATTTCCTTACGGAGCTTGTGGTTTTCTTCGTTTGCAGCCATAGCTTCGTCTTCAGTCTTCTTCAGCTTGTTCTCGTCAATGACTTCCTTCGGGGCTGCAGCCTTCTTCTTGCTGCTACCGCCACCAGAGACTTCTTCCGTATCGTCATCACCGGCGTAACCGGCATCGTCGCTGCCGCCGTTAGATCCGCCGGCACATGCGGTAAAGAATGCAAAGGAGAGAGAGGCGAGGATAAGTTTCCATTTTTTTGTAAGAGACATTTTAATCAGGCTCCATTCTAGTCTGTGATGCCTAAAATCTATAATATTTTAATGTGGAACGATAGCGAAAATGGTAAATTTATAGCGAAATTTTACTTTTTCAGAGGAAAAAATGGCAGCAAGAGCATTTTCTAGGCCGTATTCGCAGGTTTTCATCGAATCCCCGCGCTACAATTCCAAGAATTTGTACAAAAAACGCCGCAAGGCCATGCTAGATGCGCTAGATTCGTTCTGTGTCGTCGCCGGAATGCCGGCTGACCCGGGCACGGAAGAGGCCTTTGTGCAGATATGGAACAAAATGGTCCAGGAACCGGCCTTCCTCTACCTCACGGGCATAAACCAGGCGGGCTGCTACCTGCTGCTCGACCCCAAGACGAGGGAGGAAATCCTGTTCGTACAGCCCAAGGACCCTTTCAGGGAATTCTGGAACGGGAAGCGCCTGGGCTACAGCGGAAATGGGGAAGAGGTGAAGAGGATTACGGGCATAACCGACGTAAGGAGTGCGGGCGAACTCTGGGACGAAGTCGCCATGCGCGCATCGAGACTTCCGAAAGGCTCCCATGCCTACGCCTACTACTTCGAGAAGTTTAAGGATGACCACAACGACCGGTTCAGGAAATCGATGAGCAACGCCCTGCGTGGCACGGGAATTTCTTTGCGGAGTGCTGCCTCGCTGCACTGGAAGCTGCGCCTCCCGCTAGAACGCGAACGCATTAGGGACGCCGAAACCGCCCAACAGGTGACAGACCGCGCCTTCCGCACCGTATTGCCGCTAGTGCACAGCTTCAAGAACGAGCGAGAACTCTCGCTGCGGCTCGACTACGAAATGCAGCGCAGAAGCGATGGCGACCTCGCGTTCCCGACAATCTGTGCCGGCGGCGAGAACGCCTGCTGCCTGCACTACGTGAAAAAGGATGAACAAGTTAAAAAAGGGGATCTCGTGCTCCTGGACTTCGGGATACGCATCGGGACGCTCCATAGCGATATCTCGCGCACCATCCCGGCAAACGGCAAGTTCGACCCGCTTCAGAAACTCCTGTACCAGATAGTACTCGATGCAGGCAGGGAATACCAGAAATCCGTGAAGCCCGGTGTCTCGCTGCGAGAAATCGGGCAGATTCCTTGGGACTATATCCTCACCGCCCTCGAAGAACGCCTCGTGAAGGGAGCGAGGGGCACATACAAGTTGCTATACGACAGGCGCCCCCATGGGGTGAGCCACTTCATCGGTGAACAGATACACGAGGGCGACCCCGGCTCGCGTTCGCTCGACGTGGTGCTCGAACCGGGCATGCTCATTTCGTGCGAGCCAGGCCTATACGGCAAGTTTTCGGGCATATTCGGAGGCAGACGGATTACGGCTAAAATCGGCATCCGCATCGAGGACGACCTGCTTATTACAAAAAGCGGTTTTGTAAACATTTCGAGAAAAATTCCAAAAGAAATCGCCGAAATCGAGAAATTGATGCGCGGATAAGAAGCATCTATTTTTCTAGATTTGCACGCAAGTCTTAATGGTAGGCTTGTTTTACAAGGAATGATAAATGTGGAAAGTTAAAGGCTCCGTCCGTTATTTCCTGTCCATTCTCGCGACGACTTTCGTACAGTGTGGCGTCTTTATTTATGCCCAGAAAATCCTGTCGGGCTCATTCTCTGATTCAGATAGCGGCCAGATATGGCAAACCTTCATGCTGCAGGTGTTCTTCATCGCCCCCTACGTGGTGATGATCTGGCCCGCCGGCTTCTTTACCAACAGGTTTTCGAAAAACAAGGTCCTCGCCTGGTCCTCGCTGTTCATGACCGCATTCGTAATTGCGCAGGCGGTTCTCGTGACCTGCAACTGCCCACGAGTCGCCTTCTGGCTCGCCATCGGCCTTTCTTCGGGATTTGCCGTCCATAGTGCCGCCAAGTATGCCATTATCCGCGAAATGTTCGGCGTACATAACCTGAGCTACGCGAACGCATTCCTCCAGATTTTCTCGCTTATCGGCGTGATAGCCTCGAGCTGGCTTGCCATCGTAGGCATCAACCTCATCGACCTGGAATCCCTTGTCAGCTACGAAGCCGTGGGCTTCCTGCTTTCGAAGTCCGTCGTCATCCCGTGGATTCTCGTTACGGTAAGTGTGCTCGGCACTGTTGCGAGTTTCCTCGTGCCGAAGGTAAAGTACAACGAAAAGAAGTTGAAGTTCTCCGTGGCCCGCCGCCGTCTGAGTTTCGGCTGGCGTCACCGCACCCTGCGCGCGACCATTATTACGCTTTCGATGTTCTGGGCCATGGCCCAGGTCTTTACGCTCCTGTTCCAGGACGTGTCCGGTTCGCAGACGGTCGTCACGATGCAAAACTTCCTTGCGTTTACCATCGCGGGCCTCATGGTCGGTTCTATCATTGCCGCCAGGAACTCCAAGGACTTTATCGAAACGGGCTTTATCCCGCTCGGCATGATCGGTGCATCCATCTGCTTGTTCCTCATTCCGTTCCTTGTACACCCGCTCGCGCTGACAGTCCTCTACGCCGCCATTGGCGTGTTCGGCGGCATGTTCCTTGTGCCGGTGAACGCCCTGTTGCAGTACAACACCCGCCCCAACAATTCCGGCTGGGTCATTGCGCTTGCGAACCTCATCCAGGCCCTCGTACTGGTGGTGTTCCTGTTCGTGTACACCATCATGGTGCAGTACACCGATCTTAAGACTAATTTCTATATAATTGGACTTGCCATTATATCGATGGGAGTGTTCTACTGGTGCATTTTGAACCTTCCGCAGGCGCTAGTCCGCTCGCTGTTGCGCCTCGTCTTTAGCCGCTACAAGATTCGCGTGCTGAACGTGGGCAATATCCCGAACGACGGACCCGTGCTCCTGGTCGGTAACCACCATAGCTTTATCGACTGGGCCATGCTCCAGATGGCATGC